>Ga0247816_10001372_pt1 | contig 11986 bp, 8 predicted proteins | sample UWRJL209509C1_FD_179930 | JGI IMG/M metagenome (GOLD analysis project Ga0247816, IMG submission 179930) | Plant litter microbial communities from Arlington Agricultural Research Station in Wisconsin, United States - UWRJ-L209-509C-1 | ecosystem: Environmental > Terrestrial > Plant litter >...
GATTCCAGGGCGTCCAGCCATTCCTGGGTTTCGACGGGATCGAGGTCTTGCATGGCTTGCTCCAGGGCGGAAAGGCTACCAGAATCGGTTGCCTGAGTTTGCGACTGGCCTTGTGGGCAGACGACATAAATTCTTGGATGGCCGGAGGTTGTCCCGGCGTCCTGTAGTTTTACTACAAATCGTCGGCCATTTCAGCCTTTCGAATGTATATACGAGTAGTAAAACTACACAAGACCGAGTGGATTGCTCGGTCTGGCTGGTGAGCATAATCGTTATTGTTGATCTTTTGCGAACAAGAAAAGGTAGAAGTTTAATGTTGCCTGCCAAAATTAATGAATTTTCAGCTATTTCTAACTTTTGTTCGACAGTCCTTCACCGAGCGTGGTTCTTGCGTTCACAGCAACCAGCCATTTACGCGCCGATCAAGGATAGACCATGAGCCTTCCAACGCTGCTCGAACTGCCAGCTGTTCTCTTGCCATTCGCCAATCGGGCCGAGCAGTCATTTCGTGACGCAGTGGCCGAGTTGGACGACGATAATGGCCTTTCCGAGTGGACGCCGCAACGTTGGGCCGACTTCGCCCGGGTGTGCGCCGCCAGTGACTTTGTCATTGAACAGAGCGTTCGTGACCCTTTGATGTTGCTGGAGCTGGTGGCATGGGGCGAGTTGGACCGTGGCTTTGCGCCCGGCGAACTGTGCGGGCAGATTGCCGGCGCCGCGCAACAAGCTGAAACAGAAGATCAACTCGGCCGCGCCCTGCGGCGCCAGCGTACCCGCCAGCAAGTACGGATCATTTGGCGCGACCTGACTCGACAGGCCGACCTGGTGCAAACCTGTCGCGATTTATCGGACATGGCCGACGCCTGTATCGACCAGGCCTATCAATGGTTGTACCAGCGCCACTGCGTGCAATTTGGCACGCCCACCGGCCGGCGCAGCGGTGAGCCGCAGCAGATGGTCATCCTCGGCATGGGCAAGCTCGGCGCCGTGGAGCTCAACCTGTCTTCCGATATCGACCTGATCTTCGCCTACCCCGAAGGCGGCGACACAATGGGTGTGAAGCGCTCGCTGGATAACCAGGAATTCTTCATCCGCCTCGGCCAGAAACTGATCAAGGCCCTGGACCCGATGACCGTCGACGGTTTTGTGTTTCGCGTCGACATGCGCCTGCGGCCCTACGGTTCAGCCGGGGCGTTGGTGCTCAGTTTCAATGCACTGGAGCAGTACTACCAGGACCAGGGCCGCGACTGGGAACGCTACGCCATGATCAAGGCGCGAGTGGTGGCCGGTGACCAAGTGGCCGGCGCGCAGTTGCTCGACATGCTGCGTCCATTCGTCTACCGGCGTTACCTGGACTTTTCCGCCATCGAAGCGCTGCGCACCATGAAGCAGCTGATCCAGCAGGAAGTACGGCGCAAGGGCATGGCCGAGAACATCAAGCTCGGCTCGGGCGGCATCCGCGAGGTCGAATTTATCGCCCAGGCCTTCCAACTGATTCACGGCGGCCGCGACCTCAGTCTGCAACAGCGCCCACTGCTAAAAGTGCTGGGCACGCTGGAAGGCCAGGGCTACCTGCCGCCAGCAGTGATTGCCGAGTTGCGCAACGGCTACGAATTCCTGCGTTATACCGAACACGCGATCCAGGCGATTGCCGACCGGCAGACGCAGATGCTTCCGGACGGTGAAGAGGATCAGGCGCGCATCGCGTTCATGATGGGCTTCCCGAACTGGACGGCGTTCCATGAGCAACTGATGTACTGGCGTGGCCGGGTGGATTGGCATTTCCGCCAGGTGATCGCCGATCCGGACGAAGAGGAAGGTGAAGAAAGCGAAATGGTCGTGGGCGGTGAATGGTTGCCGCTGTGGGAAGAATCCCAGGACGAAGAGGCCGCTTGCCGTCAGTTGCAAGAAGGCGGTTTTGTCGACGCCACCAAGGCCTTGAAAGCCTTGGCCGGTCTGCGCGGCAGCCCACAATTGCGCGCGATGCAGCGCCTGGGTCGCGAACGCCTGGACGCGTTTATCCCGCGTTTGCTGGCCCAGGCTGTCGAGCACGCCAACCCTGACCTGGTGCTGGAGCGCGTGCTGCCGCTGGTCGAAGCCGTCGCCCGGCGTTCCGCTTATCTGGTGCTGCTGACGGAAAACCCTGACGCCCTGCGTCGATTGCTGACCCTGTGCGCCGCCAGCCCGTGGATCGCCGAGCAGATCACCCGCTTCCCGTTGCTGCTGGACGAATTGCTCAACGAAGGCCGTCTGTTCAAGCCGCCGTTGGCGCCGGAACTGGCCGCTGAATTGCGCGAGCGCCTCACGCGCATCCCGGAAGATGACCTTGAGCAGCAAATGGAAGCCCTGCGCCACTTCAAACTGGCACACCGCCTGCGGGTCGCGGCTTCGGAAATCGCTGGCAGCCTGCCACTGATGAAGGTCAGCGATTACCTGACCTGGCTTGCCGAAGCGATCCTTGAACAAGTACTGGCCCTGGCCTGGCGCCAGACCGTCGCCCGACACGGCTCGCCGCAGCGCCTGGACGGCACTTTGTGCGATCCCGGCTTCATCATTGTCGGTTATGGGAAAGTCGGCGGCATCGAATTGGGGCATGGTTCGGACCTGGACCTGGTGTTTATCCACGACGGTGACCCGCAAGCCGAAACCGACGGCGTAAAACCCATCGACGGCGCGCAGTTCTTTACCCGGCTGGGCCAGCGGATCATTCACCTGCTGACCACCCAGACCAACTCCGGGCAGTTGTATGAAGTGGATATGCGCCTGCGACCTTCGGGGGCTTCCGGCTTGTTGGTCAGTTCCCTGGGGGCGTTTGCGCGCTATCAGGAAAACGAAGCCTGGACCTGGGAGCACCAGGCGTTGGTACGCGCGCGAGTGCTGGTGGGCAGCCCGGATGTCGGTCGTGCATTTGAGCAGGTGCGGGCGCAAGTGCTGGGCCGCGCGCAGGACCTGGACAAACTGCGCCAGGAGGTCAGCGAGATGCGCGCCAAGATGCGCGACAACCTGGGAACCAAGTCCACAGCGGCCGGTACGGCGGCAAATGCCTTCGAACCCACGGTGTCGTTCGACCTCAAGCAGGACGCCGGAGGTATCGTCGATATTGAATTTATGGTGCAATACGCGGCTTTGGCGTGGTCTGCGCAACATCCATCGTTGCTGCGCTACACCGATAATATCCGCATCCTGGAAGGCCTGGAGCAGGTCGGGCTGATGCCCGCTGCCGATGCCCATCTGCTGCGCGAGGTGTATAAGGCCTACCGTTCCGCCGCTCACCGCCAGGCCTTGCAGAACGAGGCCGGGACCGTTGCCGGGGACCAGTTCGCTGACGAACGGCGCCAGGTGCAGCGAATCTGGCATGAACTGGGGTTAAGCTGAAACACTATTAAGGCGGGGAGGCATGAGCCTCCCCGTATCGTTTGTGGAAACTACATGAATATTCTGATCGTTGGGCCCAGTTGGGTCGGTGACATGGTGATGGCGCAGACACTGTTCCAGTGCCTGAAGCAGCGCCATCCCGATTGCCAAATCGACGTGCTCGCCCCCGAGTGGAGCCGGCCGATCCTTGAGCGCATGCCCGAGGTGCGTCAGGCCTTGAGCTTCCCGCTCGGGCACGGCGCCTTTGAGCTGGCGACCCGTCGGCGCATCGGCAAGTCCCTGGCCGGCCAGTACGATCAGGCGATCCTGTTACCCAACTCGATGAAGTCGGCGCTGGTGCCGTTCTTCGCCGGGATTCCCAAGCGTACCGGCTGGCGTGGCGAGTTCCGCTACGGCCTGCTCAATGATGTGCGCAAGCTCGACAAGGCCCGCTACCCGCTGATGATCGAGCGGTTCATGGCGCTGGCCTACGCGGCGGGTGCCGAGTTGCCTACGCCGTATCCGCGCCCCAGCCTGCAAATCGACCCGGTGACCCGCGACGCGGCGCTGGCCAAGTTCGGCCTGGAGCTGGACCGCCCGGTGTTGGCGCTGTGCCCAGGCGCGGAGTTTGGCGAGTCCAAGCGCTGGCCGTCGGAGCATTACGCCAAAGTCGCCGAGATGAAAATCCGCGAAGGCTGGCAAGTCTGGCTGTTCGGCTCGAAAAATGATCATTCGGTGGGCGAAGATATTCGCCAGCGTTTGATCCCCGGCCTGCGTGAAGAAGCAGTCAACCTCAGCGGTGATACGTCGCTGGCTGAGGCCATCGATCTGCTCTCTTGCGCCGACTCGGTGGTGTCCAACGATTCTGGCCTGATGCACGTGGCCGCCGCGCTGAACCGCCCGCTGGTGGCGGTGTACGGCTCTACCTCTCCAGGTTTTACCCCGCCCTTGGCGGACAAGGTCGAAGTGGTGCGCCTGGGCCTGGATTGCAGCCCGTGTTTTGATCGCACCTGCCGTTTTGGCCATTACAACTGCCTGCGCCAGCTGTTGCCGCAACCCGTCAGCGATGCGTTGCAGCGGTTGCAGGGCGACGTGGTCGAGGTTCGCTGAGTTGCGGGTTCTGGTAATCAAGACCTCATCCCTGGGCGATGTGATTCATGCCTTGCCGGCGTTGACCGACGCGGCGCGGGCGATTCCGGGCATTCGTTTTGACTGGGTGGTGGAAGAGGGCTTTGCCGAAATCCCCACCTGGCACCCGGCGGTGGACAAGGTAATTCCGGTGGCGATCCGCCGTTGGCGCAAGAACCTCTGGCAGACCATCAAGAGCGGTGAATGGCGGCGCTTCAAGCAGCGTGTGCAGTCCACCAAATATGACCTGGTTATCGACGCCCAGGGCCTGCTGAAAAGTGCCTGGCTGACCCGCTACGTGCGTGCCCCGGTGGCGGGTTTCGACAAACAGTCGGCCCGTGAACCGATCGCTGCACGCTTTTATTCCCGTCGCCTGGCCGTGGCCCGAGGGCAACATGCGGTAGAGCGCCTGCGCCAACTGTTTGCCGTGGCCCTGGGCTACGACCTCCCAAAAGGCTTGGGCGACTACGGCCTGAGCGTCGACAAACTGCTGGGCCTGCCGCCAAAAAAACCCTTTGTGTTGCTGCTGCACGGCACCACCTGGGACACCAAGCACTGGCCGGAAGCTTACTGGCGCGACTTGGCCGAGCGCTTGGACCGCCAAGGCGTGGACGTGAAACTGCCGTGGGGCAATGCCGCCGAAAAAGCCCGCGCCGAACGCCTGGCCCAAGGCCTGAAAAATGCCGAAGTGCTGCCCAAGCTGAACCTGGCTGGCGTGGCCCGCGTGCTGGCTGGCGCCCAGGCGTGCGTTGCGGTAGATACCGGCCTCGGTCACCTCGCGGCTGCGCTGGATGTACCGACGATTTCCCTGTTCGGCCCGACCAATCCCGGCCTGACCGGCGCCTACGGCAAAGCGCAAATTCATCTGGCCAGCGACTTCCCCTGCGCGCCGTGCCTGCAAAAGAAATGCACCTATCAACCGACGGCTGAAGACCAGCGTCGGTTTGATCTCAAGCGTGAGTGGCCACTGTGTTTCACTCGCCTGAACCCTGAGCGTGTGGCGACCCGGTTAAGCACGCTTTTGAAGGGGCCGTTACTGGCTGAGGAACACTGATGCAACTGGCTTTTGTCCTCTACAAGTACTTCCCGTTTGGTGGCCTGCAGCGCGATTTCATGCGCATCGCCCTGGAGTGCCAGCAGCGTGGCCACACGATTCGCGTCTACACGTTGATCTGGGAAGGCGATGTACCGCCTGGCTTCGAAGTGCTGGTGGCGCCGGTCAAGGCGCTGGTCAATCATCGGCGCAATGAAAAGCTCTACGCCTGGATCCAGGCTGACCTGGCCAAGCGCCCGGTGGACCGCGTGGTGGGCTTCAACAAGATGCCGGGCCTGGACGTTTACTTCGCTGCCGACGGCGTGTTTGAAGACAAGGCGCAGAACCTGCGCAACCCGATGTACCGCTGGTTCGGCCGCTACAAGCACTTTGCCGAATACGAGCGCGCAGTCTTCGACAAGCAGGCCAAGACGCAGATCATGGTGTTGTCCGAGCATCAGCAGGAGTTGTTCAGCAAGTATTACGGCACCCAGGCCGAACGTTTTCACCTGCTGCCGCCGGGGATCGCCCGTGACCGCCGCGCGCCGTCAAATGCCGCCGAGATCCGTGCTGAATTTCGTCGCGAGTTCGGCTTGGCCGAAGACGATCTGCTGTTGGTGCAGATTGGTTCGGGCTTCAAGACCAAGGGTGTCGACCGCAGCCTCAAGGCCTTGGCCGCGTTGCCGTCGGCGTTGAAGAAACGCACCCGGCTGTTTGTAATCGGGCAGGACGACCCCAAAGTATTCCAGCTGCAAAGTGCCACGCTGGGCCTGGGCGACCAGGTGCAATTCTTCAAGGGCCGTAGCGATATCCCGCGTTTCCTGCTGGGGGCGGACCTGTTGATCCACCCGGCTTACAACGAGGCGGCCGGCATGGTGCTGATCGAAGCGGTGGTCGCCGGCCTCCCGGTGCTGGTGAGCAAGGTCTGCGGTTACGCGTTCTACATCGACAAGGCCCAAAGCGGCCGGGTGTTGGACGAACCGTTCGAGCAGGCCCAGCTCAACCAGTACCTGGTCGATATGCTCGACGACCCACAAGCGCGTGCGGCCTGGAGCCGCAATGGTCTGGCCTTCGCTGAGACGGCCGACCTATATAGCATGCCGCAGTACGCTGCGGACCTGATTCTGGCGGAGCCAAACCGATGAAGTTGATTCTTGCCGAACCGTTCAAAACCCTCTGGGCAGGGCGTGATGCCTTTACCGAGGTCGAAAAGCTGCAAGGCCAGGTATACCGTGAGCTGGATGCCCGCCGTACGTTGCGTACGGAAGTGGACGGCCACGGCTTTTTCGTGAAGATCCATCGGGGGATCGGCTGGGCCGAAATCCTCAAGAACCTGATCACCGCCAAGTTGCCAGTGTTGGGTGCGGGCCAGGAATGGCTGGCGATCCAGCGCTTGCAGCAAGTGGGCGTGCCGACCATGACGGCCGTCGCCTATGGCGAAAAAGGCAGCAACCCGGCCGACCAGCACTCATTTATCGTCACCGAAGAGCTGGCGCCTACCGTCAGTCTCGAAGATCTCAGCATGGACTGGGTCAAGCAGCCACCGCAGCCTGTGATCAAGCATGCACTGATCGCTGAAGTGGCCCGCATGACCGGCATGATGCACCGTGCCGGGGTCAACCATCGCGACTGCTACATCTGCCATTTCCTGCTGCACACCGACAAACCATTGGTGGCTGATGACTTCAAGCTCTCGGTGATCGATTTGCACCGCGCCCAGGTACGCTCGAAGATCCCGCTGCGCTGGCGCAACAAGGACCTGGCCGCACTGTACTTTTCGGCCCTGGATATTGGCCTGACCCAGCGCGACAAACTGCGCTTCCTCAAGGGTTACTTCCAGCAGCCACTGCGCCAGATTCTCGCTGAAGAAGCGGCCTTGCTCGGTTGGCTGGAGCGCAAGGCGGCCAAGCTTTACGAGCGCAAACAACGTTATGGGGATGCGCTCTGATGGCGGGTTGGAACCTGGAACCCGCTTACGCCGCCCTGGCGGATGACTTTGGTAGCCTCGACGCAGTGTTTGCCCTGCAAGGTGAACGGCTGACACGCGACCCACTGTCCGAAGTGATTCGTGTGGAGCGTGGCGGGATCAATTATTACGTCAAGCGCTACGTCGGCGCCGGCAAGGGCCTGCGGCGTTACCTGGGTAAACCTCGGGTCAAGTCCGAGTGGCAGAACCTCAAGCGCTTCGCCAAGTGGGGCATTCCTACCGCCGAAGTGGTTGCCTGGGGCCTGGAACGCAAGGGCCTGGCATATGACCGTGGGGCGATGATCACCCGCGAGTTGCCGAGGACCGAGGACTTGTCGGCACTGGCCGAGCGCAACGACCCGCAGTTGTCCGACCCGGTGTGGGTCAACAAGGTCAGCCGCCAGTTGGCCGAATACACCCGGACCATGCACGACCACCGTTTTACCCACAACGATTTGAAGTGGCGCAACCTGCTGATCGATGACCAGCAGACCCTGTACCTGATCGATTGCCCCAACGGCGATTTCTGGCGCGGGTTTTGGCTCAAGTACCGCATCACCAAGGATTTGGCGTGCCTGGACAAGGTCGCCAAGTATCACTTGTCGGCCACCCAGCGCCTGCGGTTTTACATGCAATACCGACAGCGCAAACACCTGAGTGCGTCGGATAAACAGCGAATTCGCCATGTGGTGAAGTTTTTCGAGGGGCGCGAATGAGTGACTTCCTGGCGGCCGAAGACCGCGCTCTGCTGGAGCGCAACGGCCTGGGTACCTTTGACGCTTTGTGGGCCAAGCAACTGGAAGCGGTGGACGAGCCGAACACCAGTCGCGGCGGCTGGAGCAGCGTGTTCCGCCTTGAACTCGAAGGCCATGGCTATTACCTCAAGCGCCAAAGTAACTACCTGACGCGCACCTTGCACCGGCCGTTCGGTGAGCCGAGCTTTGCCCGCGAGTTTCGTAATATCAGCCGTTACCGGCAACTGGGGATTCCGGCGTTACAGGCGGCGTTTTTTGGTGAGCGCAAAGTTGCGGGTGAGCACCGGGCAATGTTGCTGACCCGCGCCCTGGATGGCTGGAATGACCTGGATTCGCTGCTGGAGCAGTGGCCCACGTTGAGCGACGCCCAGCAGCGCGCGATCTTGCTGGCCTGCGGTCAACTGGCGCGCAGGCTGCACAGTGTGGGCCAGGTGCACGGCTGTTTTTACCCCAAGCATATTTTCCTGCAAGCCAGCGGCGACGGTTACGCCGCGCAGTTGATCGACCTTGAGAAAACCCGCCCGCTGCTGTTTGGCTGGCGCGATCGGGTCAAGGACCTGGAACCGCTGTTGCGCCGCGCGCCGCAGTGGTCGGACGATCAGGTGCGTCAGCTGCTGGCGGCGTATCTGGACCAGCCGCAGGACAGTTCGCTGGTCGCGACCTGGCACCAGCGCCTGGCGGCCCGCCGCAGTCACAAGGAGAGCCGCTGATGCGCTTGTCCGAACTGAAAAGCGCCGGTCGCAACCCGACGCTGCCCCTGAGCATCGAGTTGGCGGACGCCGCCGGCCCAGGGCAGCTGCAATTGTTGAGTTTGTTGCGGGTGTTGCCGGGCCAGCGTTATGTGGGCGCTGCGGTGTGGCGCGGGCGGCCGGTGTTGGCCAAGTTGTTGGTGGGCAGCAAGGCGGCGCGGCATTTTCAGCGTGAGCTCAAGGGTGTGCGTCTGCTGGCGGAGCAGGGCCTGACCACGCCGCTGTTGTTGGCCGATGGGCTACAGGAAGGCGAGGGCGGCTGGCTGCTGTTCGAGTTTATCGAGGGCGCTGAAAGCCTCGCGGATGCGTGGAAGGCCGTCGAAGCATTTCCGCCGCTGGCCGATGAGCAGCAAGCGGTGTTGGCCGAAGCGTTGGGCGCGATTGCGCAGATGCACAGCAAGGGCCTGTGGCAGGAAGACTTGCACCTGGACAACTTGCTGCGCCAGGACGCAAAACTGTATTTGATTGACGGTGCCGGGATCTGCGTCGAAGAGGCGGGCAAGCCGCTGTCGCGCAACCGGGTACTGGAAAACCTTGGGGTGTTTTTCGCCCAATTGCCGAAAAACCTCGAGCCGTTTACCGAAGAACTGCTGGTGCATTACCTGCTGGGCAATGCCGAGCATGCCTTGCCGCTTGAGGCGCTGGAAAAGCAGGTGCGTAAAGTCAGTGCGTGGCGCCTGAAAGATTTTCTGAGCAAGGTCGGTCGAGAGTGCACGCTGTTCAGCGTAGTGCGCGGGCCGTTTGCCTTGCGCGCGATCCGCCGCGAAGAGGCGGCGGCGATGTTGCCAGTGCTGGAGCGGGCCGATGCCCTGCTGGATCAGGGCCACCTGTACAAAACTGGTGGCGCGGCCAGTGTCGCCAAGGTCGAAGTTGCCGGCCGGCCGCTGGTGATCAAACGCTACAACATCAAGGGTTTTGCGCACTGGCTCAAGCGCTTCTGGCGGCCAAGCCGGGCCTGGCATTCCTGGCGCGAAGGCAACCGCCTGGCGTTCCTCGGTATTGCCACGCCCAAGCCGCTGGCGTTGCTGGAAAAGCGTTTCCTGTGGCTGCGCAGCCGGGCTTACCTGGTGACCGAGTACCTGCCGGGGCCGGACATTATCGAGCGCTTTGCGCCGTATGTTGAAAGCGGGGAGGCGCCCGAAGCGGAGTTGGTTGCTCTCGATCATCTATTTGCCGAGCTGATTCGCGAGCGCATCAGCCATGGCGATTTCAAGGGACATAACCTGTTCTGGCACACGGACCGTTGGGCGTTGATTGACCTGGATTCGATGTGTCAGCACAGCTCCCTGAGCAGTTTTGGCCCGGCATACGCAAAGGATCGGGCGCGGTTTATGCGCAACTGGCCGCAGGGCAGTGCGTTGTATCAGGTGATTGATCAGCGGTTGCCCAAGCAGATTGGTGGCGTTGCTTGAATCGGGCCTTCGGCCCTATCGCGGGCAAGCCCGCTCCCACACTGGACCGCATTCCAAGTGCGGAACGCGGTCAACTGTGGGAGCGGGCTTGCCCGCGATAGCGATAGCCGCGTCACCACCATACCCCGTCAGAACTGATACTCGGCGCCTGCCCCCGCATACCACGAGCGTCCCGGCGCGGCCTCGTAATAGCGGAAATTGCCGTCCCCGACAATCACTGACCCTACGTACTGGCGATCCAACAAGTTATCCAGGCGCACCGTCTGGTGAAAGGTCCAGTGCTCCACTTTCTGCTCAAACCGTGCACGCCAGTTGAACACGCTGTAGCCCGGCGCCGCGTGTTGCTGGTTGGTGTCTTCGACATAGACCTTGCTGCGGTACATGCCTTCGATGGCGGTGCTGACCCAGTCTCGCGGCTTCCAGTTGAGTTCGGCGAACAGGGTGGTTTGCGGAACGCCGGGGAGGTAGTTGCCTTTCTCCACGGGTTTGCCGCCGCCGATGAAGTCACTGTCGTAAGTGGCCTGCAGGCGGGTGTAGGCAATGTTGGTGCTCCATTGCTCGCTGAGCTGGCTTTCGATGCCCAGCTCGAAACCTCGGCGCAGGGTACGGCCGGCGTTCTGGTAGCTGGTGCGACCGCCGACGGATTGGTCCACGACCAGTTCGTCCTCGGTGGTGATCTGGAAGACGGCGGCGTTAACCCGTGTGTTGTTCAGTTGCGCCTTCAGGCCCACTTCATATTGGGTGCTTTCGGATGGCTTCAGGCCGAAGTTGAACCCTTCGATGTTGCCCGGCGCATAGGCCAGCTCCGCCTGGGTTGGGGTCTCGAAACCCTTGCCGGCGCTGACGTAGCCGTGCAGGTCGGGAGTGAAGGCGTACATCACGCTCATCGACGGGGTGTTTTTCTGGTAGGTCTTGTTGCCGCTGGAGTCACCGTTGTTCAGGAACTGGTCGTCGACATCCAGTTCCATGGTGCTGTGGCGCACGCCGGCTTGCAGGGTCCAGCGATCAATGGCCCAGTTGGCCTGGATATAGGGGTCGAGGCTGCGGGCGGTATCGATTTCATCGCGGCGCAGTTCGCCTTTAACACCCAAGGTGCTGGCGTTGTAGTTCTGATAGCCGTGACGGCTGTCTTCGCTTTGGTCGAAATCCAGGCCGGTGATGATCATCAGTTCGCCGGGCACGCTGTCGACAGGTTGCATCCAGCGCACGCTACCGCCGTAGAACTTGCGGTCGAACTGCACCACGCCACCGCCGCGCTCGTTGGCCGGATTTAGCGCTCCAGTGGCGGTGAATTTCGGAATCGACAGGTACTGAATCACACTCCGTCGTCCGGTATAGGCATTGACCTGCAAGGTCGCATCGCCGAAATAGCGTTCGTAATTCATCCCCAGTTGCTGGTGATCGATACTTTTTCGCGTGTTGTACAGCTCTGCTGCAGGGCTGACCGAGCGCGGGTCGGCCTTGTACGCGTCCCAGGTCTGCCCCAGCGGATCCTGCGTACCGTTCTGCTCCAGGCTGCTGTAGATCAGCGCCAGCTTGCTGTCTTCATCAGGCTCGAAATTGAGCTTGGCAAACGTCTGGTCGCGGCG
>Ga0247816_10001373_pt1 | contig 11979 bp, 8 predicted proteins | sample UWRJL209509C1_FD_179930 | JGI IMG/M metagenome (GOLD analysis project Ga0247816, IMG submission 179930) | Plant litter microbial communities from Arlington Agricultural Research Station in Wisconsin, United States - UWRJ-L209-509C-1 | ecosystem: Environmental > Terrestrial > Plant litter >...
CTCATGCCGGCCTGTTTCGAAATTTCCGCCATGCTGGCGCCGTGAAAGCCGCTGCGCGCAAAGCAGATGGCGGCGGCGTCGAGGACCTGGGTGCGCCGGTGCTGCGCGCGTTCCGGATCGATGTGGCGTTTGAAGATGGTGCCCATGCTTGTCCCTGATGTTGTATGAGGCGCGCAGGCGCGCGGATCGGCGTCATTGTCGCATTTGGCGACCATGTATCGCAAATCGCGCGCGCCTGCCGGTATCAACTACCCGAGCCGGCGGCCTCCGGCTGCCAGCCGCCGCCCAATACCTTGTACAGGGTAACGGCGTTGCTGGAACGCGCCAGGCGCGTGCTGATCAAACCTTGCTGCGCCGTGTACAGCGTGCGCTGCGCAATCAGGGCGTTCAGGTACGTGTCGGCGCCCTGCTTGTAGCGCGCGTCGTAGATGCGGTAGCTCTTGGTGGCCGCATCGACCAGCGCCTGCTGCGCATTCATGCGCGCATCGATCGTGCCGCGGGTCGCCAGCGCATCGGACACTTCGCCAAACGCCGTCTGGATCGCCTTTTCATACTGCGCCACGGCGATCTGGTCGCTGATCTTCGCGATCTTCAGATTGGCGCGGTTCACGCCGCCATCGAAAATCGGCAGGTTGATCGACGGTGCGAAGCTCCACGCGCCGGAGCCGCCCTTGAACAGGCCGGACAGATGGTTGCTGGCACTGCCGCCGGTGGCCGTCAGCGAGATGCTCGGGAAGAACGCCGCGCGGGCCACGCCGATGTTGGCGTTGGCCGCGCGCAGCGAGCGCTCGGCCTGCAGCACGTCGGGACGCGACTGCAGCACGCTCGATGGCAGGCCGGCAGGAATGGCGGCCAGCTGCGTCACGTTTTCCAGGTCGCCCCGGGGGTGCAGGTTGGCGGGCAGGGGGCTGCCCACCAACAAGGTCAACGCGTTGGTGTCGATTGCCACCTGCGCCGTGTAGACGGCCAGGTCGTTCTTCGCCGTCTCGACCGAGGTCTGGGCGTCGTAGACGTCGACGCCCGACGTGGCGCCCGCTTCCAGGCGCTTCTTGCTCAGGTCGTAGCTGGTCTGCTGGCTGGTTACCGTTTCCTGGGCCAGCTTCAACCGCTGCTGGTCGGCGGCCAGCGTCAGCCACGCGATTGCCACCTGCGACACCAGCGCGATTTGCTGGGCGCGGCGGGCTTCTTCGGTGCCGAGGTAGGTTTCCAGGCCCGCTTGCGACAGGTTGCGCAGCTTGCCGAAGAAATCGAGTTCGTACGACGCCAGCGCCAGGTTGCCGGAATAGCTGCGGCTGATGACCGCCTGGCCATTGGCCGTGGCGGTGGCGCCATTGCCGGCGCCCACTCCCGTGCCCACGCCGGACGTGGTGCCGAGCACGCTGCCTGGAACGCGCTGGGCGCTTTCCGAGATATTCGCCGACAGGTTCGGCAGCAGCGCCGCCGTCTGGATGTCGTACTGGGCGCGGGCCGTTTCGATGTTCAGTGCCGAGACACGCAGGTCGCGGTTATTGGCCAGCGCCAGCGCGATTACCTGGCGCAACTCGGCGTCGGCGAAATAGTCGCGCCAGGCGATTTGCGCCACCGGCGTGGCGTCGGCCGCGGCGGCTGGCACGCCCAGGTAGGCATCGCCTGCCGGGAAGCTTGGCGCGACCGGCGCCGCGGGGCGCTCGTAGGTCGGCGCCAGGCTGCAGCCGGACAGGAATGCTGCCACGGCAAGGGTCAAAATGGTTGGCTTCATGCTTTACTCTCTTCTACAGGGTGATGCGCGGTATCGGCGTCATCTTTCTTGGCTTCTTTCTTCTTGCTGAACTTGGCGCGGACCAGCACAAAGAACACCGGCACAAAGAAAATGCCCAGGATGGTGGACGTCAGCATCCCGCCCAGCACGCCGATACCGATGGCGTTCTGGCTACCGGAGCCGGCGCCGCTGGAAATGGCCAGGGGCAGAACGCCCAGGCCGAACGCGATCGACGTCATCAAAATCGGACGCAGGCGCATGTGGACCGCCTGCAGCGTCGCTTCGACCAGTTCGGTGCCGTTGTCCTGCAAGTCCTTGGCAAACTCCACGATCAGGATCGCGTTTTTCGCCGCCAGTCCCACCACGGTGAGCAGGCCCACCTGGAAGTAGACGTCGTTCGACAGGCCGAAACCCCAGGTCGCCAGCACCGTACCGAGAATACCGAGCGGTACCACCAGCAGCACCGAGAACGGGATCGACCAGCTTTCATACAGCGCGGCCAGGCACAGGAACACGATCAGCAGCGAGATGCCGTACAGCTGCGTGGTCTGGTTGCCCGAGGCGCGTTCTTCGACCGACAGGCCGGTCCATTCGTGGCCGACGCCGGCCGGCAGCTTGGCCATCAGCGCTTCCATTTCGGCCATCGCGGCGCCGGAACTCTGGCCCGGGGCCGGGCTGCCCTGGATGTTCAGCGACGACAGGCCGTTGTAGCGTTCCAGGCGTGGCGAGGCGTAGATCCACTTGCCGGAGGCGAAGCTGGAGAACGGCACCATCTGGCCGGCGCTGTTGCGCACCGACCATTTGTCCAGGTCTTCCGGCTTCATGCGGTCGGCAGCTTCGCCTTGCAGGTACACCTTCTTGACGCGGCCGCGGTCGACGAAATCGTTGACGTACGCGCTACCCCACCCAGTCGACAGGACCGCGTTCACATCGGCGACCGTCAGGCCCAGTGCCGTGGCTTTTTGCTGGTCGATGTCGATCTTGTACTGTGGCGTGTCTTCCATGCCGTTCGGGCGCACGGCCATGACGATCTTGCTTTGCGCGGCCATGCCGAGCAACTGGTTACGGGCGGCCATCAAGCCGTCGTGTCCCAGGCCGCCCTGGTCCTGCAGCTGCAAATCGAAACCGCTGGCGTTACCCAGTTCCAGCACGGCCGGCGGCGCAAAGGCGAAGACCTGGCCATCCTTGATGCTCTGGAAGAAACCCATGGCGCGGCCGACGATGGCCGGTACCTTGGCGTCCTTGTCGCCGCGCTCGGACCAGTCCTTCATCCGCACGAATGCAATGCCGCTGTTCTGGCCATTGCCCGAGAACGAGAAACCGGCTACCGAGAAGACCGATGCGACGTTCGCTTTTTCGCCTTCCAGGTAATGCTTTTCCACTTGCTCGATGACTTTCAGCGTGCGCTCCTGGGTGGCGCCCGTTGGCAGCGCGATCTGGGTGAACAGCACGCCCTGGTCTTCTTCAGGCAGGAACGACGTCGGCAGGCGCATGAACACGAACGCCAGCACGCCGACCAGTACGGCGAATACGATCATGACGCGGCCGCCGCGGTGGATCAATGTGCCGACAAAACCCTGGTACTTGGTCGTGCCCTTGTCGAAATTGCGGTTGAACCAGCCGAAGAAGCCGGTCGACTTGGCTTTGTGGCCTTTTTCGACGGGCTTGAGCAAGGTGGCGCACAGCGCCGGGGTGAAGACCATCGCGACAATCACCGAGAGCACCATCGCCGAGACGATCGTGATCGAGAACTGGCGGTAAATCACGCCGGTCGAGCCGCCGAAGAACGCCATCGGCACGAACACGGCCGAGAGCACCATGGCGATACCGACCAGGGCGCCGGTAATCTCGCCCATCGATTTGCGCGTCGCTTCCAGCGGCGACAGGCCTTCTTCGCTCATGATGCGCTCGACGTTTTCCACCACCACGATGGCGTCATCGACCAGGAGGCCAATGGCCAGCACCATGGCGAACATGGTCAGCGTGTTGATCGAGTAGCCCAGGGCGGAGAGGATGCCGAAGGTACCGAGCAGCACGACCGGCACGGCCATGGTCGGGATGATCGTGGCGCGGAAGTTTTGCAGGAACAGGTACATCACCAGGAACACCAGCACGATCGCTTCGGCCAGGGTTTTCACCACTTCTTCGATCGACAGCGTCACGAATGGCGTCGTGTCGAATGCGGTGACGGCTTTCAGGCCGGGCGGGAAGAGTTTGCTCATCTCGGCGACTTTCGCGTTGACGGCTTTGGCCGTGTCGAGCGCATTGGCGCCGGTGGCCAGTTTGATGGCCAGGCCGCTGGCGGGCTTGCCGTTGAAACGGGCCAGGACGCGGTAGCTCTCGCTGCCCAGTTCCATGCGGGCCACGTCCCTGAGATAGGTGGTGGCGCCGTTCGTTTGGGTTTTCAGGCGAATGGCACCGAACTGTTCGGCGGTCTGCAGGCGGCTCTGCGCCGTGATGGTGGCGTTCAACTGCTGGCCTTTGACTGACGGCAAGCCGCCCAGTTCGCCGGCCGACACTTCCGTGTTTTGCGCACTGACGGCGGTGATCACATCGGCCGGGGTCAGCTGGAAGCTGCGCAGCTTGACCGGGTCGAGCCAGATCCGCATCGCGTACTGCGAGCCGAAGTTCTGGACGTCGCCCACGCCTTCGACGCGCGAGATCGGGTCGAGCACGCTGGCACTGACATAGTCGCCGATGTCGGACTGCTTCATGCTGCCGTCTTCGGAGACGAAGCCGAGCACCATCAGGAAGTTCTTGGTGGCTTTCGCGACCACCAGGCCCTGCTGGGTGACTTCGTTCGGCAGCAGCGGCGTGGCCAGCTGCAGCTTGTTTTGCACCTGCACCTGCGCGATGTCGGGGTTGGTGCCGCTCTTGAACGTCAGCGTCAGGCTGATGCCGCCGGCCGAGTCGGACGACGAGGACATGTAGGACAGGCCGTCGATGCCCTTCATCTTCTGCTCGATGACCTGGGTCACGGCGTCTTCGACGGTTTTGGCGGAGGCGCCAGGATAGGTGCCGGAGATCGAAATCGACGGCGGCGCGATGGCCGGGTACTGCGCAATCGGCAGGCTCAGGATCGCCAGCACGCCGGCAAGCATGATGACGATGGCGACCACCCACGCAAAGATGGGGCGGTCGATGAAATAACGTGACAACATTCGTGAACTCCTGTGAGGGATTTAAGGAGCGCTTTTGGCGGTCGGGGCGGCAGCTGCACCCGCAGCAGAACCTGCGGCGGCCGGGGCGGCGGCAGGTGCAGCGGCGGCGACTCTCGCCGGGCCGCCCACTTTGACCTTCTGCAGGCCTTCGACGATGACGAGGTCGTCGGCTGCGAGGCCGGACGTGACGAGCCAGCCGTCGCCATATGTGCCGGACGTGGTGAGGATTTTCTGGGCCACTTTGCCATCCTTGCCCAGCACCATGGCGGTAGCTTCGCCCTTGGCGTTGCGGGTGATGCCCACTTGCGGGACCACCATCGCGTCGTTCTTGACGCCGGTCTCGACAACTGCGCGCACGAACATGCCTGGCAGCAGGTCATGCTTCGGGTTCGGGAACAGCGCGCGCAGCGTGACGTTGCCGGTGCCGGTATCGACCGACACGTCGGCAAATTGCAGCTTGCCGCTTTGGGCATACTTGGTGCCGTCGGCCAGCAGCAGGGTGACCTTGGCTTCCTTGCCGGCCGATTTCAGGCTGCCGCCTTCGATATCGCGCTTGAGTTTCAACAGCGCATCGCTGGACTGGGTAACGTCGACATAGACCGGGTCCAGTTGCTGGACGGTGGTCAGGGCCGTTTCCTGCGCGGCGGTGACCAGCGCGCCCGGCGTCACGGTCGAGCGGCCGATGCGCCCGCTGATCGGTGCGTACACGTGGGTATATTTCAGGTTGATGAGCGCAGTGTCGAGCGCAGCCTGGGCGGTGGCGACGTCGGCCCGGGCCTGGGCGTCGGTGGCGATCGCCGTCTCGTAATCCTGGCGGCTGATGCCTTCGATGTCGAGCAGGCCCTTGTAGCGCTTGACGGTCGGGCCGGACGACAGCAGGGTCGCCTTGGCGCGGGCCAGCGTCGCCTTGGCCGAGTTGACGTTGGCCTGGTAAGTGGCCGCGTCGATCTGGTACAGCGGGGTGCCGGCTTTCACGTCGGCGCCTTCTTCGAACAGGCGCTTCTGGATCACGCCCGACACTTGCGGGCGCACGTCGGCGACCTGGTAGGCGGAGGTGCGGCCCGGCAGTTCGGTGGTCAGTTTCAGCGGCGCCGGCGTGACCTTGAATACCTGCACTTCAGGTGGCGGCGGGGCGGACGGCGCCGGTTTGTCTTTCGAGCAGGCTGTCAACAGGAAGGAGGCGCCGAGCAGGGCAACAGCGCCGGCAGTACGGGTGGCGGGAGTGAACAGAGGGGAGGTCATTGGAGCTTTCTGCATAGGAAATAATAAGGGCTATTATTAGAATGAACGATCATTCTAATGAAGTCAAGCAACTTCTTATTCCTTAAGCATTCCTTCAGGACCGCCCCCCAGGGCGGCGCTGCGCCGTTACGGCAAGTCGCTGGCCAATACGAACTGCAAGATGGCGGCGACGCGCTGCGCCAGTTCCGCGTCCGTCACTGGCGCCGGCAGGCCCAGTGCCAGTTTGCGCTGGCGTTCGGAGGCGACCATCGTCAGGATGAATTCTGCCGTCAGCGCCGGGTCGGGCACGTGCAGGAATTGTTTGGCATCCATGCGCGCCAGCCAGGCCGCCAGCTTTTCGAACCCGTATTCGGTGCGCGAGCGCTGGTACGCCGCGCCGATGGCCGGGTAGCGGGTGCGCTCGCGGATGGCCATGGCAAAGATGCCCACTGCGGTCGGACCGCACGCCATGCCGGCCCACTCGGTCAGGAACTGCGCCAGCATCGCCCGGGCCCCGGCGGCCGTCGTGACCGGCGCCGCCAGGATCTCGGTAACTGCTGCGACGTTGTGCCGGATGACGTGCGCGATCAGCTCTTCCTTACTGCAAATGGCGGTGTATACCGACCTTTTGGATACCTTGGCACGGGCTGCGATCTGCGCAACACTGACATCGGCGTCGGCTCCTTGCTCGTCCAGCAAGTCAATCGCCGCCTGCACCAGGCGTTCCAGCAATTGTTCCGGGGTGTAGACGGCGGGTCGGCCAACCTTGGGGCGGGGAGGGGCAGCATCGGATGGCATCGTGTCTCCTGTGTTTTCACTCGGCAAGTTGGAATACTATACAATAATTATGAAACCAAGCGGTTTACAAATTCGAAAATAGGCGTACCATTCGATCGTTCCACTATCTTCAGGATAACCATGTCTACTTATTCCAGGTCCGGGCCTGTGCTGGCAATTACCGGATCGCTGTTTGTGTTGCTCGGGCTCGTGCTCGTGGGCGGGGGTGCATACCTCGCGTCAATGGGCGGTTCGCCCTATTACCTGATCGCTGGCCTCGGCCTCGCGGTAACGGGCGTGCTGGTGTTCAAGGGCCGGCGCAGCGCGCTCGGCTTGCTGGCCGCGCTTCTGCTGGGCACGCTGGTGTGGTCACTGGTCGAAGTGCGCTTCGACTGGTGGCAATTGCTGCCACGCCTGGACATCTGGTTCGCTGCCGCCATCTGGCTGCTGCTGCCGTTCGTCAATCGCCGCCTCGGACCGGCTGCTGCCGGCAAGGATGCGGGCCGCGCCGCCCTGTTCGCCTCGGTGGCCGTGACGGCCCTGGTGGGCGTGATCGCGCTGTTCCAGGATTACCATGACCTGCACGGCGAAGTGGCGGCCGAGAGCATGGCTGCCACCGCCCCGCACGACGCAGCCGGTGTTGCGCCCAACGACTGGACCGCTTACGGCCGCTCCGGCTACGGCGACCGCTACGCCCCCGCGGCGCAGATCACGCCGGCCAACGCATCGCAGTTGCAGCAAGTATGGAGCTACCATACGGGCGACTTCAAGGGCAAGAACGATCCGGCCGAAATCGCCAACGAAGTCACGCCGATCAAGGTCAACGGCATGCTCTACATGTGCACGCCCCACAACATCGTCATCGCCCTCAATCCGGACACCGGCAAAGAGATCTGGCGCCACGATCCGAAGATTAACCGCGATGCCTCCACCTACCAGCACATGATTTGCCGCGGCGTATCGTACTGGGACGTGAATGCGCCGTCGCTGGCCGGTCCTGCGACCCCGGCGAAAAACCCGGCCGGCGCCACCGCTGCGGCCGACCTGGAATGCCCGCGCCGCATCTTCGCGCCCACCATGGACGCCACGTTGATCGCCCTGAACGCCGATACCGGCGCCGCCTGCAAGAGCTTTGGCGAAAACGGCGTCGTCGGCCTGACCCATGGCATGGCCATGAAAAAGCGCGGCTTCCTGATGCCGACGTCGCCGCCGGTCGTCTCCCAGCACATGCTGGTGATGGCCGCTTCCGTGACCGACAACGATTCGACCGACGAGCCATCCGGCGTGATCCGCGGCTTCGATCCGATTACCGGCAAGCTGCTGTGGAACTGGGATGCCGCGCGTCCGGACGAGACCAACCCGATCGGCCAGGGCGAAACGTACGTCAACAATTCGCCCAACTCGTGGGGCGTGTCCAGCGTCGATGAAAAGCTCGGCATGGTGTATATCCCGATGGGCAATGAAACGCCGGATACCTGGGGCGGAAACCGCAACAAGAATGGCGAACGCTTCAACAGCGCCATCGTCGCGCTCGACCTGGCGACCGGCAAGTTGAAATGGGTATATCAAACCGTGCACCACGACATCTGGGACATGGACATCGGCGGCCAGCCGACACTGGTCGACATCGATACGCCAACCAAAGGCAAGGTGCCATCGCTGGTGGCCACGACGAAGCGCGGCGATATCTACGTGATCGACCGCCGCGACGGTTCGCTGGTCGTGCCGGCGCCGGAAAAACCGGTCCCGACGAGTAACGTGGCCGCGGGTGACCATGTGTCGCCGACGCAGCCGTTCTCGATGCTGACCTTCCTGCCCGAGAAAAACATCAGCGAGACCGACATGTGGGGCACCACGCCGTTCGACCAGCTGGCCTGCCGCGTGACGTTCAAGGAACATCGCTACGAAGGCCCGTTCACGCCGCAAACGGCAGGCAAGGGCGCCATCATCTCGCCGGGCCCGCTGGGTATTTTCGAGTGGGGCGGCGCCACCGTCGATCCGGTGCGCCAGCTGTTGATCGTCAACCCGGACTTCATGGGCTTCCTGGAACGCCTGGTACCGCGCAAGGATGCCAAGGTCGCCGGCGGTTCCGGCACCGAGATGGGCTTGCAACCGCAAACCGGCACGCCGTTCGCCGTCGAAATCAAGCCCTTCCTGTCGCCACTGGGCTTCCCGTGCCAGGCGCCGCCGTGGGGTTACGTCGCCGCCGTCGACCTGAAGACAATGAAAAAAGTCTGGATGCACAAGAACGGCACCACGCGCGACAGTGCCCCGGTCCCGATCGCCTTGCCATTGGGCGTGCCGAGCCTGGGTGGCATGTCCACCACCGGCGGCGGTGTGGCCTTCCTGTCGAGTACGCTGGATTACTACATCCGCGGCTACGACGTCAAAAACGGCAAGGTGGTCTGGAAAGCCCGCCTGCCGGCCGGCGGCCAGGCGACGCCAATGAGCTATGTCTCGGACAAGACCGGCAAGCAGTACGTCGTCGTCATGGCCGGCGGGCATGGATCGCTGGGCACGGAGATGGGCGACCAGATGGTGGCATTCGCATTGCCGGACAGCGCGGTCGCAGCAAAACCGAAATAAGCTTGTCTACGTTTTCACCGGCACGCCGGGGGCAGATACCCCCCGGCGTGTTTTTTTCACGTTCAGAAACAGGATTCACATGAGCATCAACCTGCGCCAAACCTCACTGGCCTGCGCCGTCGGCATCGCCTGCCTCGGCCTCATCAACACGGCAACTGCCGCCGATACGCGTTACCTGCTGGGCGACTGGGACGGCGCCCGCACTGGCCTGGCCGACGAAGGCGTCACCTTCAGCCTGGGCTACGGTTCGCAAATTGCCGGCAACACGACGGGCGGCGTCGACGAGCGCACCCGCTACGCCGACCAGTGGCTGTTCGGCTCCGAACTCGACCTGCAAAAGCTGTGGGGCTGGCAGGGCGGCAAGTTCAATGTCGCCATCACCAACCGCAACGGCAAGGATCTCTCCACCGACGCCGGCCTGGGTACCTTCCAGCAAGTGCAGGAAGTGTATGGCCGCGGCCAGACCTGGAGGCTGACCAATTTCTTCCTGGCGCAATCGCTGCTGGACGGGCGCCTGATGCTCAAAGTGGGCCGCATGGGCATCGGGGCCGATTTTGCCGCGTTCACCTGCGAATTCCAGAACCTGACCTTCTGCGGCGCACAGCCGGGCAACCTGGTGGGCAGCTACTGGGCCAACTGGCCCGTGAGCGTCTGGGCCGGCGTCGCCAAATACAATACCTCGAAAGAAACCTATGTCCAGCTGGGCGCCTACCAGGTCAACCCGAGCTACGTGAACGACAGCTACAACGTGCACAAGGGCCTGCATCCGAACTTCCCGGACGGCACCACGGGCGCCCTGATTCCACTGGAATTCGGCTATACGCCAACGGCCGGTTATCACGGCCTGCCCGGCAGCTACAAGATCGGCGCGTGGTACAACACGTCCGACAGTGCCGACCTGATGTTCGACCAGAACCGCCAGCCGTTGGGCTCGACTTCGGTCGGCGCACTGCAGCGTGACGGCGCTTACGGTGCCTACATCAACTTCCAGCAGCAAGTGACCGGCACCCCGGGCGGCGTGGGCGCCACCGTGTTCCTCAATGCCACCCAGGCCGACAAGTTCACGGCCGCCACGGACAGCCAGGTTGCCGCCGGCGTGCAATTGAAGGGGGTGTTCGACCGCCCGGCCGACGTGATCGGCGTTGCGCTCGGCACCACGCACGGCAATGGCCGCCGCGCCAATGCCCAGCGCGTGGCCAACAGCGCGATCGTCAACGATGGCTACGAAGTGGCCGCTGAAGTGTATTACGGCTGGTCGCCGCTGCCGTCGGTGGTCGTGCGCCCGAACATGCAGTACATCGTGCACCCGGGTGGCACCAGCCAGAATGACAATGCCCTGGTGCTGGGCCTGAAAACATCGATCGCGTTCTAAAGCGGTAGATTGTGCCACTGGCGAGACAGTGATTCTCACGGAAATTCACGTTGTGAACGTGAATTTCTTGCTAGACTGCAAAAGTCAAATCCACTTCACTACACCCAAGGAAACCCATGAAAACCAAACTGTTGCTCGCGCTGTTGACCGCCACCGTCTCGCTGGGCGCTGTTGCCGCGCCGTCCACGTACACGCTCGACCCGACCCACACCTACCCAAGCTTCGAGACCGACCACTTCGGCGGCGTCTCGGTATGGCGTGGCAAGTTCAACAAGAGCAGCGGCAGCTTCACGATCGACACGGCAGCCAAAAAGGGCACGCTGAACGTCACCATCGACATGACCTCGGCCGCCATCGGCAATGATGCACTGGACGCCGAACTGAAAGGCGACAAGTTCTTCGACGCCGCCAAGTTCCCGACCGCCACCTACAAGGGTACGTCGGTCAAGTTCAACGGCGCGACCCCGGTCGAAGTCGTCGGCGAGCTGACGCTGCACGGCGTGACCAAGCCGCTGAACCTGAAGATCAATTCGTACAAGTGCTTCATGAACCCGATGATCAAGAAGGAAGTCTGCGGCACCGACGCGATCGCCACGTTCAACCGTGCCGATTTTGGCATCAGCTACGGCAAGGACTACGGTTTCACGATGCCGGTCACGCTGCGCATCCAGGCTGAAGGCGTGAAGCAATAATCGCCACGGGCGTTTCCGACGCCCGCGCTATCCAAATACAGCCCGGCTTGCCGGGCTGTATGCATTTACGCACTGCGTTCCACCACCACCTCGCTGACCTGCTGCACCGACACGATATCGGTAAAATTGGCCACATCCGCAGCAAACTCCGCGGCATGCGGTCCCACGCCGGCCATCAACGCCTCGGGCGACTCGCAGTACAAGTGGCACAGCGCAATGTACGTCGGCGTGCTGCCCGGTTCCACACCGCTCAGCCCTTTTTCGATCGTGTAATACAGCAGGTGCGCGCCCATACGGTCTTTCAGCATCGGCAGGTGCACGTCGCGGTAGTAGTCGTGGTCGAAGTGTGCGCCGGGGGTGGAGGGATACATCACGCTCAGTTTAATCATGGAAGTCTTTCGGTAATGAAGGGGAGAGTGCCTGAACCACCGG
>Ga0247816_10001377_pt1 | contig 11966 bp, 7 predicted proteins | sample UWRJL209509C1_FD_179930 | JGI IMG/M metagenome (GOLD analysis project Ga0247816, IMG submission 179930) | Plant litter microbial communities from Arlington Agricultural Research Station in Wisconsin, United States - UWRJ-L209-509C-1 | ecosystem: Environmental > Terrestrial > Plant litter >...
ATCGCAGGCAAGCCAGCTCCTACAGGGGCGGCAGCTTACGCTTCGTCGCTGCCGTCGGCGCGCCAGTAGCCTACGGCCTTGAGGAACGACTCATTCACCTTGTGCTCATCGAGCAACACCCGCCGCACCTGACGCGACAGTTTGGTCTCGGTGGCGACGAAGCTGTACAGCGAACCGCCCGGCAGCGTCAGGTTCTGTACCGTCTCAAGCAGGTCATCCTGGCCGCGTACGACCCAGATCACTTCAACCTCGGCAGCGCTGTGCAGCGGCTGCTGTTCCGCCGCATTTTCGATCTCGATCACCGCCAATACCTTGCGCCCTGTCGGTAACTCCTCAATACGTCGGGCGATGGCCGGGATCGCCGTTTCATCACCGATCAGCAGATAGCTGTCGAAGATATCCGGCACGATCATCGAACCCCGCGGCCCACCGATATACAGGTGCTGGCCGACCTTCACCTGTTCGGCCCAGGTGGAGGCAGGGCCATCGCCGTGCAGCACGAAGTCGATATCCAGCTCGCCAATAGCCAGGTCAAAACGCCGTGGGGTGTAGTCGCGCATGGCAGGTTTGGGGCCTTCGCCCTGGAGGCTGAAGTCCGGGTTGTCCAGCGCTGCTTGTTCGGTTGCGTTCTGCGGGAACAGCAGCTTGATATGGTCGTCGGCACCCAGGCTCACAAACCCGGCCAATTGCGGCCCGCCCAGGGTGATGCGGCGCATGCGTGGGGTGATGTCCTTAACCCTCAGCACCTCCAGGCGGCGACGTTTGATCTCGTGCATCACGCGGTGGATTTCCAATTTATTGGATTCAGTCATTGGGCTTGCTCCGGTACAAGTTGTACTGCCGGGCCGTCGACGATGGCCTGGGCCGTGGTGTTAAGCAGGGCGGCAACCCGGACGATTTCCTCCGGGCTCCAGCGTCCGTGGTGCAGTTGCAGGGCATGGCGCAGGTTGTGCACCGCCTCGTGAATTTCCGGCGGCCGGTCATGGCCACGCAGGGAGCGCTTGCTTACGTCGATGCGCATACGCACGCCTTCCAGGGCAATCGCTTGCTCACTTAAGGAAAGACGTCCGGCGTCGGTAATTGTGTAGCGTTTTTTTCCGCCCTCGGCGTCGCCGGTGATCAGCTCGCTTTCTTCAAGGAAGGTCAGGGTCGGGTAGATCACGCCGGGGCTGGGGCTGTAGGCGCCGTCGAACAGGCCTTCGATCTGGCGGATCAGGTCGTAGCCGTGGCAGGGCTGTTCGGCGATCAGCGCCAGCAACAGCAGTTTCAGGTCGCCGGGTGCAAATACCCGTGGGCCTCTACCGCCGCGTTCGCGACCGGGGCGTTTTTCGAAGCCGTCGCGGCCTTCTCCGTGGGAGTGGTGGGAATGATGGTCTCTCATGGTCAGCATATTCTCTCGTTGGTTAAGACATAACGTAAGATATATCTTATGGTTGATGCAACGAAAGCTGACGAACGGTCAGCGCGAGCTGAAGGCATGCAGGTTTATGCAGGTTGTAGGCAGATTGACGATCTATAAGTGTGCCGTGAATGAACGGTCCTGCATTGGTTGTGTTAGTTTTCTTACATGTAGCTAGATTAGAGTCTTACCGAATTTTCTCTCGGTTGAAATTATGCAGTAGTATTTGTCCTACATCCCAATCGATACTTTCTCATTTCCAGAGATTTTTCAGTGTTTTTGTTTGTACTAAGTACTACAAAGCACTCGGAATTTACTTGCTTAAAAACTTTCGATATCTGTCGATACTGTGTCGGCGCTGAAATGTACTTCCGACAAGTTGGAGTACTGCTTCCTCGGGAGAGGAGAGCGTATTCTTACTTTCAAGAGCGTTCATTCGCGTTAACCGATAATTCACAGGTACTAAATAATGTTCAAGAAAACAGCAATCGCAGCCACCCTGATCGCCTCTACCTTGGGGGCCGGCAGTGTGTTTGCTGCCGGTGAGGCCACCAGCACCATCAACATCTCTGCAAGCATTCCCACCAAGCAGTTCCATGCCCAGCCGCGTGATCCTAACTTCGGTATCGCGGAAACCATGAACTACAATACCATCACCGGCAATCTGAGCACCTTGCGTACCGTGTACGACGTGAAAAACACCGATGGGCATATCGCGGCCTACATCGAAGGCGGCGCGGCTTCATTGTCCAATGGCAGCACGGCGATCGCGCTGACCACCACCTTCAACGGCGTCACGCTGACCGGTGCGCCTCAGCAAGTGGTCGATGATGCATCGTCGACGCCAGGCACCCAAGCCGACTTGGTGATCGTTCCCGCCAAGCCTGCCGACACCCAAAACGGCCTGTTTACCACCAGCATGGTTGTGGTTTTCGACAGCGTCCCGCGCGTACCCCCGACTCTTTAATCAGAAAAGAGCGTTACTGCTTGGTTGTTTCCGATCGACAGGCAACTTGCCGGTCGATCGGTCTTTATTGGCCCGCCGGTTAGCAAATTGAGTATTTCGTTCATGTTCCCGATGACTCCCATCGCGGCAGCGCTTGCTTTATTGATGTGTGCAAGTGCATGGGCCGTTCCAGACGGTACAACACCAAGAAGTTTGTTAGTTCAGGCCAAGGGTTTGCCGACGGACTTTGAAGATCACTTCTTTGATGTGCCTCTGGCCGTAAGAGTGGAACTTGATCACCAATTTATGGGTGAGGCGATGGTGGTCTTGTCTCGTGACGATCGCCTGACTCTGCTGAACTTTATCGACCACCAGGAAAGTTCATTAAAACCCCATCAGCATGATATCTGGGATGCCTACCTCAAACGGGGTGTGGTGCTGGGCAGCTGTCAGCGCAACTGCCCTGAAGGCCTTCTGGCGGTGCACTATAATCTCGAAAACTCACTAGTCTCGCTGCTATCTGAAAACGCGGAGCGCGACACCCAGACCCGCCGTTACTACGACCTGCCCCTCGACGGTAGTCGAGGCCTGATCGTGCGTAACCAGTTGAACCTCAACGGCGGCCAGGGCGAAGCGCTTGGCGGGCGTTATGGCCTGGAGGCCAGCAGCAGCCTGGGCAATTGGAGCCAGGCGCTGAACATGCAGTTTTCGCGTCTCGGCGGCCCGGATGAAAACAAGTTGTACCACTCGGTGTACGAGCTCTATACCCAGCGTGAGCTGGAGGGTAATTTTTTCCGCCTGGGTTATTTCACCCCAAGTTCCGAAGGCCTTACTCGCCAGATCCGCACGTTCGGTTCTGCTCCCGACACTACCATCGGCGTGATGTATGGCAGCTCCGACAGCCTGGCGGTGAATAACCCCAAGCCCAGCGTGTACCCGGTCTATGTCACCGCCAATCGCCAGGGTGCGGTGGAGATTTACCGCAACGGCCTGTTGATCAACACCCAGCAAGTGGCTGCCGGCTTGCAAAGCCTCGACACCCGAACGCTGCCCGGTGGTATCTACGAAGTGGAAGTGCGCCTGCTGGAAGATGGCATCGTCACCAGCACTACCACAGAGCTGGTGTACAAGCCCAACAACTGGCGCAACCACGATGAGCGCTGGCGCTATAACCTGTTTGCCGGGCGTGAGAGCGGTTTGCTCAGTAACTGGGAACGCCAGTCCGGCGACCAGATGACCGCCGGTGCTTCGATCAATTACCTGGCCCATCCCCGGGTGGTCCTTGGCCTGTCGGGGCGTCAGGTTCAGGACACACTGCAACTGGGCACCTCCATCGACTGGAGCCTGGCCGAAACCGCCAGCCTGTACGTCAACGTTTACCAGACTCAAACCTACGGTACTGGCGTCGACTTCAACGGGCTCTACGCCTACCGTTCCGGCAGCGTGGTGTTCAACCATACTCGCAGTTGGCTGGACACCCGCGACACCTACGACACCTTGCCCGACGGCACCCGCATTCGCCATGCCCGGACTTTCACCGGCCAGACCAGCAATTCTTCGCTGTCCCTCAACCATCGCCTCGACACCAAGAACTCCTTGAGTGCCCGGGTGTCCCACAGCACCGGCAATACCGAAGGTGTCGGCGTGGACCTGGGCTGGAACCAGCGCACCTTTTTGTTTGGCAGCGATGCAAACTGGCGCCTGTCGCTGTTTGACCGCCCCGGCAGCTTCAGCAGTGGCAGCCAGCGCAATCGCGGTGTCGACTTCAGCATGAGCCTGGCGCTCGGTGGTCCGGGTGAATACTGGTCGGGCAGCATCGGCACCCGCACTGCCCGCGAAGGGGGGCGCGACAACAACGGCTCGTTGACCTATCGCCGCGACCTGCAAGACCACTTCCTGCAAAGCGTTTCCGCAACTGCCCTGGCCGACGTGTATGGCGTGGGCATGTCGGGCATGGCCAGTTTCCAGACCGAGGGCCTGTATGGCGACGGATTTGTTCAGCGTTCTTCATTCAACGGCAACCTCACCGGTGGCCTGAACCTGGACAACACCTTCGCCGTGGGTGGGCAAAAAATGGTCCTCACCAGCCAGCACCACGGGCGCGGAGCCGGAATGATCATTGATGTCGAGTCCGACGTCGACGACATCATCCTTCACGCCGACGACCTCACCGGTGGCGACATGGAACTCAAGCCGGGCCGCAACTTCATCCCGCTTACGGCCTACAAAAACAGCTCGGTGAGCTTCGACTTCCACGGCAACCACGGCCCGGCGGCGACCATCCAGCCGCCCCGCATTGCCTACCACATGAACAAGGGCGGGGTGGATTACCGCAAGGTCAGCGTGATGCGTACCGTGACCGTGCTTGGCCGTCTGATCGACATCCAGGGCCGGCCGCTCAAGGGTCATCACATCATCAACCACGCCAGCCGTGGTGTGAGTGAGGTGGACGGGTTCTTCTCCATGGAAATGAATGCCAGCTCACCGACCCTGGAAGTGCGCCATGGCAACCAGTTGCTGTGCCAGTTCCGCCTGGACACGGCCAATGCCCGCAATGAAAACAATGTGCTGATGATCGGGGACCTGCGTTGTACGCCGGATACGTTGGCCGATGTGGCACAAACCGCTCAAGCCTCGGGCTGACGGCAAATAAGAAGGAACGTAAATGATGTCTATTTTTCAGCACCTGTTGCGCCACGTGTTAGCGACTGCTGTCTTGGCGGGGCTGTCTCACGGTGCCCAAGCCGGCTCGGCCGAGATTCGCGCCGAGTTCCGCCCTGACCCGGCAAATCCGATGGCCAACCAGTTTAAAAACAACATGCCCAGCGCCGGCTATTGCGCATGGTTTACCGCCTTTTGCAATCGCAACAATCTATTCAGCCTGGATATGCCCATCGGCGGTATCCCTCACACGACCGGTGGGCCGGTGCCGGCCCGGCACACGAACCCTCGCCAGGGTGCTTATTTAAAGGTGCCGTCGGAATGGCGAACCCTGACCGTGACCAACGAGACAGGTGATTCCGAGCAGTTGGACGTCCGTATCTCGGGCATTGGTGGGCGTGCGGACCACTTTCTCAATGTGGAGGAAATACCCGGGTATTACGAAGGGCTGTGGAGTACCGGTCGTTGGCACAAGGCCCCGGCGCCGTGTTTGCCCTCCGGGGGGCTGAACGGCACCAGTTGGTACGTTATCTTTTTTTGGCTGGTGCCCGAAAACGCTGGAGCGTGCGCTACCCAGGCGCAGTTTGACCTGCCCAACTTTGACTTTCGCTATCTGCAGTTTGGCTATGAACTGCGAACCCCCAGGCCGCTTGGCATGCAGGCGGGCGTTTACCGCGGTACCCAGTTGTATACCGTCGGTCCCGGCATGGATTTCGACTTTGGCGATCGGGTATTGCCCCACGAGGGTGACGTTACCCTCAACTTTGTACTGACTGTCGAACACATCCTGAAAGTCGATGTGCCTCCGGGAGGCAACCGTGTCGAGCTGATCCCCCAGGGCGGCTGGCAAGCCTGGGTACAGCAGGGCCGGCGGCCCACGCGACTGTTCCGCGACCAGACCTTCAATATCTGGTCGTCGGGGCGCTTCAAGATGCTGCTGGAATGCCAACTCCCCATGGGCAACACCTGTGGCCTGCAAGCAGCTTCGGGTGAGACCGTGCCATTGAATATTGCCGTCAGCCTGCCGGGCGGGATTGGCGATGAAAGTGGTCAGCCGGTAAGCCGCAAACCCTTATTGCTGGATGGCACCGGCACTCGGATGTTCAACCCTATCTACTACGTGGACCGACGGCCGGGCGCTTTGCATTTCGAGATCCCGGCGAGTGATGTGGCGCCGCTGTTTGTACCGGGTGCTCCGGATCGGTATGCCGGGACTGTCACGGTGATCTGGGATTCGGAAGTCTAGGGCGAGCATTCAATTCAACAAGGTAAATGATTATGAAAACTCTTTTGGCAACTCTTGGTTTTGCTCTGTTCATGCCACTGGCGTACGCCGGGCCGAACATCAATGTGGGGGTGGTCTACGACTACCTGGACGGCGATAAAAGCACCTATTTGAAACGGGTGTTCAACGGTGGCGACAGCACCGCCTTCGTCAAGATCAACATCATGGAAATCCTTTACAGCGCCGATGGCGCCGCCGAAGAAGTGCCCCTCAAAAGCCAGGCCGACGGCAATGCCCGCGACGGCCTGATGGCCAGTCCGGCACGCCTGATCGTGCCGTCCAACGGCATGCAGGGCAGCCGTTTGTTGTTTCTGGGCGAGCGCGACAGCGAGCGTTACTTCCGTGTGCGTTTTGTGCCGGTGGTTCCGGAAAAAGAGGATGAATTTGCTGTTTCCGCCGAGGAGCGCGAAACATATCGCGCGTCCCTGTCAGCCGGGGTCAACGTGCTGGCGGGCTACGGCACGGTATTTTTCGTGCGCCCCAAAAACACCCGTTTCGATTCGCGCATCGAGGATAGTGCCAACCGGTATTCGTTGAGCAACCGCGGCAACAGTGTAGTGGTGGTCGATGAGTTCAAGGATTGTGCGGTGGCCAACCCGCTGGAGTGCCGGCCGGTGACCAAGAACCATGTGTTGCCGGGCCGGGCGTTCACCTTCGAGAAAGAAGCAGGCCGGGTGTACCGCTTCAATCTGGTGGAAGGCAGCGGGCAAAAAGTTCATGAGGTCAAAGGCTGATGAGCAGTAATTCGAGGGTGTTCAGGTGGCTCGTGACGGGAATGCTGCTGGCGGCGCTGGGGCTGGTGTGTACCGAGGCTTTTGCAGTGCGCGATGAGCATACGTTTGAAGTGTCGATCCAGATTCCCACCAGTGATTTTTATGTGCTGCCGGTCAACCCGGTGTTTCTTGAGCGCGAGCAGCGCATGGCCTGGAATACCGTCACCCGAACCCTCGCTCCGGTACGGGAAAACTTCGATGTGAAAAACATTTCCGGTGGCATCACGGCGCGGTTGGGAGCGGTGCCCTCGTTGTTCAACGGGTTCGATTCGATTGCGCTGAATGTGACGTTCAACGGCCAGGTACTGGGGCTGGCAGACACCACCGTAGTAGCAGATGAGCAGGCCAGGCTGGGCCTGCGGGTGCCGCTGGTGATCACTGCCGTGGAGCCGGAAGGCGGGTACCTGGCGGGGGAATATTACGGCAGTGTGCAATTGATGTTCGATGCCCTGCGGCCCTGACACCTTTGTAGGCGCGCTTGCTCGCGAAGAACCTGAGGGCGATGTGGTGTGTCAGGTTGCCAGCGTTATTGTTGACGACCTTCGCGAGCAAGCTCGCTCCTACAGGGTTATAGCCGGGTGGACGCCACGGCCTCCCGGTTGCTCAGCCCGCCAGCCCTGGCCAGTGCTTCGCGGGTCAGGCGACGCATCCATTGCTTCTCGTTGTAGCCCAGGTCATTGAGCAATCGGTTATAGAGATCGTCGGACATTTCTTCACCGGAAAACACCAGGCTCTCCTGCACCTCCAGTTCATCGGCCAGTGCTTTGAGCGCCTCTTTTTGCGCCGGGTCCGGTGACCGCGCCCACTGCGCCTGCGCCTCCTGCAACTCATCGAGTTTGAAGAACCGGTCGGTATAGCGTTGCTCGTTGGCGCGATACTCTGCGTCGTGGCTGTCACGCAGATACTGTTCCCAGTAGGGCTCAAGCAGCATCTGGTTCACCAACCCATCACCTTCGGCCATTTCAAGCACGGTCTGGTACGCCTCGTCGATGCGTGCCTGGGGCACGTCGGCCGTCAGGCGGTAGAGCATGTGGTCTGACAGCCACGGCAGGTCCAACCTGTCCGCGAGGGACGTCTGGTATGCCAGATAGATTTCCACTTCATCGACTTGTCCCGGCTCGCCGTCCAGCACCATCGAGCGCAGGCGCTGACCCAGGCCGCCCTCGGCAATCGGCCTGAGCCGCCAGGCGATGTCCTCTTGAATGACCTCGCCCAAGTGCCTCATGTGTGCCCGGCCCTTGGCCAGGGTCACCAGTCTGCCGCCCCGTTCTTCATCGGTCAGTGAATAGCGCCGGGCCTCGGTAGCGAGGACTTCGATGCCCATGTCATTGAAAATCTGCGCGCTGCCATCGGCGCACAGTCCCGGGAAACTCGACATTTTGAACAACCTGTCGCGCAGGTCGCTGTCGACACTCGCGGCGAGGATCAGTTGCCACACCCGCTGCGTCAGTTCGGGGCGGTTGACCGCCAGGCGCAGTTGGTCCTCTGCGGTCTGCACCGACTCTTCCCGCTCCAGGGATTTGAGCACTTCAAACAACCCTTGTGAGCCGTGTTCCTGTTCCAGGGCATTCCACAACGTCTTGCGGTGTTCGTGCAGTTGCGGATCCATTGCTTCCAGCCAGTAGGTGCTGTCGCCCTTGGGTTCGTAGGTGCGGTTGGGGTCCAGCCCGGCCGCTATCCGGTAGCCTTCATAGCGCTGGCGTTGTTCGCGGTCCAGGGTGTTGCGGTCCAGCCGGGTGCGGGCAATGGTTTGTGCCTCTGGCGTGCCAGGCGCAAAGTCGGGCACCAGCTCAATGGCGTTGCCCCGCAGGTCGAGCAGGAAGCTGCCGTTGCGCGGCTGGGCGAACAGGCCCGTTGGCCACGTGGTGATCTCGGTGCGGTTCAGCAGCAGGTCGCGCAAGTTGGGCAGGCGCGAGATGTCCGGCGGGCTGCCCAGGGGGTTGTTTTGCAGTTGCAGGTGCTCCAGGCGACGCAGCCGGGACAGGCGCTGACGTTCCGCGGGGAGCAACCTGATGCGGTTGTCCCGCAGGTTGAGGTAGCGCAGCAAGCGCATTTCGCCCACGGCCTCGGGCACCCAGGTCAACTGGTTGTAGCCAAGGTCCAGCGCGCGCAGCGACGGGAAACCCTTGAGGAAATGTTCATGGATCGCGCCGAAACGGTTATCGGCAATCGTCAGGCTGGTGACGTGCTCAAAGCCGGTAGTGAGTTCCGGCAGGATGTCCGGCAGCAGGACGCCCCGCAGGTCAAGTTCCGCGCCGCCCTGGACATTGCCCCAGGGGTCGGTGTGCACCGCCATCCGGTCTTCCCAGCAGCGGTACAGTTTGTCCGCCAGAAGGTGCCGGCTGACGCGTTCATGGCGATACTCCGGGCTGTCTTTCGGGTGGGCGCTGGCCGTGCGTTTCCATACCTCCAGGCGGTGGTACAACTGCTGCTTCTCGGTCGTCAGCAGGTTGAGCACGCTACGCATCTGCTGGGCGCCGACGTTGTCGATGAACTGTTCGAGGCGTTGCTCGCTCAACGACGGGAACAGCAGTTGCAGCACCTCCCGGCTGTGCGCCGTCTGCGTGGGTTGCGGCGTGCCTTGCTGCCGGCTGGCGACCGGCCCTTGCAGCAGCCTGCTGGTCTGTTGGTCGGTGGTGGTGCGCACGGGCGGCCGCGCCAGCACTCGGCGGCGCTCGTCCAGGGTGTGCAGTTTTCCGATTAGCCAGCGTTTCAGTTCGGCACCCTGGCCGGGTTTGTAGCCAGGCACCGGAACGGCGTGCAGCAGCGATTCGTAGAGGGTGTCCAGGCTGTGCAGGCGCTGGTGGGCCTGGTCGAACAGTTCATAGCCGTGATTGTTTTTGCGCACCAGGATGCGTTGTTGCGACGCACCGTCCGGGCCGGCCTCGTAGCGCAGCAGGCCGTCGGGAGTTTGTTCGCGGACTTCCAGGTGCAGGTCGGCGAAGGCATCGCTGTGCAGTTTCAGGGTGTTGATGGCCATGCGTTCGGTTTCGGCTGTGAGCGGCCAGTCCGGGTATAACCCTGCGTAGGCCTGATTGGCCTGTTGGACGAAGTTCAATTCCTGGGCCTGATTCAGCAGCCGTAACGGTACGTGCTGTTCACTCAGGCGTTGGCGCTCGGTGCGAGTGGCGGTGTCGAGCACGGTCCGGGCCAGGCTTGGGTCGAGGCCGGGCAACTGCCGTTGCAGCAGGCGGACCTGCGGGTCAGAGGACTGCTGGTTGATCTGATGCACGTACTGCCCGATGTCGTCGGTCTGGGTTTGTACGTAGTCGGCCAGTTGATCGCGCAGCGCCTGGACCCGTTCGGCGGGGGGCACATCACGACCAAGCAATGTGCGGGTGGCCGCTTCGTCGAGAAACCCCATCACCCGTTCCGGCAGTTGGCCGGATATCACCTCTCCCAGGCTAATCTTCAGGATGGCGGACGGCGACGCGCCGGGCTTGGTGTAGGTGCGTGAACCCCCGGCAAGATCGGCGCGGACGAATACCTGCAACCCGGCGTTTTCGGGCCAGCCCGGCAGCTCGGTGACGGTCTGCTCAAACCACGCCGAGGAAGGGTCATCGGGCAGTGGCGTGCCGGTGCGCAAGGTACCGACGGCGGCCCTGGCGGTGTGATACGCCTCGTGGTGCCTGAGGGTCGTTTCCAGCAACGGCGGTGGCGGTTGGTTATGCACATAGAGGCCGCGCAACTGATCTTCGTCGGTGGCGCTGATCAGGCGCACCTGTTGCAGTTCGACATCGCTGAAGGCCTGGGTGCGAGGCCCGAGGCGGCGCATCAGGGTGCTGCTGTCCCAGGTGCGCGGCTGTTCCGCTTCGTGCACGAAGGCGCCGTGGCCGTTGAACACAATCTGGGGGTGGTAGGCGTCCGGGCGCTCGGGGTGCTGGATGCGGTGCGGTTCGCTGTCGCCGGTTTGCCGCACCTCGAAGTGCTGGTCGTCCAATGGCAGGATCAGCCTGTCCTGGTGTGTGTGCAGGCCGCGGGCGTCAGGTTTTGCGCCCGCTGCCAGCTCGATGTTTTTCAAGGCATAGGGCGCCAGGTCGGGGTTCCACAGGCGGGTGCGGCCGTCGGTGGTGGTCACCGGCTTGAGCCCTTCGACAAAGGACGAGAGCTTCAGGCGGGCGGCCTTGCCCAAGGTACCTGCCACGCCGAATGCGGCAAATTGCAGGACGCTGTCGATCACCCCGACAAGGTGTTCAAACGCCTCCAGACGTTGGCCTTCGGCCCAGTCGAGGATGCCAGTGAACACCTCGTCGGCGATCTGGTAGGTGCTATAGACGAGCATCAGTTCCCCCAGCACCGGCACAAATGGCGTGGCCACCAGCAAGGCGGCGTTGAGGATGTCCGAGAGGATTTTTTCCAGGTTGTCCCACCATGCCCAGCGCGCGTGCCGATCCGCCAGCGCAGTGGAGACGGCGATCTCCCGAGCGTCGTTGATCAGCTTGTTCAAGGTGATACGGAACTGGTGGTGCCACAGGTCGTTTTCGGCGCGGTTGCCGGAGCGGTTCTGGTAGTCGTTTTTGATGTTCAGCAGGTGAAATTGCAGATTGGGGTTGTCCACCGGCGTGGCCTTCCAGGTGGGGCCGGGGTCGGTGGGGGCTTTCTGGTGCCAGCGTACTTTGCTCAAGCGAGCAGTGAGGCTGGCGAAGAAATACCCGCGCTCGCTGTGGGCGACAAACTGGCTGAAAAACGGCTGGTACTGTTTGCTGTCGCGCAGTTGCCGGGTGAGCTCCTGGAAGAAGGCAACCGGCGACGGGTATTCCTTGAGTGGGTGTTCCGGGTCTTCAGGCACGTAAGCCAGCAACCGGCCGGTGGGAGTGTCGATGTCGGGGGAGGAGGAGAACAGCACGATGCCGCTGAGGGGGCTGTTCATCATGTGCAAGGTGTAGGCACCGAGAGGCAGGC
>Ga0247816_10001382_pt1 | contig 11949 bp, 9 predicted proteins | sample UWRJL209509C1_FD_179930 | JGI IMG/M metagenome (GOLD analysis project Ga0247816, IMG submission 179930) | Plant litter microbial communities from Arlington Agricultural Research Station in Wisconsin, United States - UWRJ-L209-509C-1 | ecosystem: Environmental > Terrestrial > Plant litter >...
ACCTTCTAAATCACTCATGGCAATATCATCTGGGTGAACCAGCGAAGCCTGTGCAAAATCAAGAATGGTTTGTAATTTCCACTCTTCTTTTGGTCCTTGGGTATTGATTTGTACAATGCGTGCTATTGTGCGTTGGATCATTGGAACAGTGACATGTTTCAATGAATCTTCAGCCATGATCACTTCAAGTCGTTGATTGTACATAATTTCGCGTTGTTCACGCATAACGTCATCATACTGCAAAACATTTTTACGTGTATCATAGTTGTTTCCTTCCACACGTTTTTGAGCAGATTCAACTTGGCGTGAAATCATTTTACTTTGGATTACAGCATCTTCTTCACTCACTTTAAGACGTTCAAGAACAGCTTGGATACGTTCCGAACCAAACCTCTTCATTAATTCATCTTCTAATGAAAGATAAAATTGAGTAACACCAGGATCACCTTGTCGTCCAGAACGTCCACGCAATTGATTATCAATACGACGTGATTCGTGTCGTTCTGTACCAATAACACATAGTCCGCCTACTTCACGAACACCTGCACCTAATTTAATATCTGTTCCACGTCCAGCCATGTTGGTCGCAATTGTAACTGAGCCTTTTTGGCCAGCATTTGTAATAATTTCAGCTTCTTTAAAATGATTTTTGGCATTCAAAACTTGATGAGGAATGTTATTTTTTCTTAAATAACCGGCTATTAGTTCAGATGTTTCAACCGCTACCGTTCCAACCAATACTGGCTGGCCATTAGCATGTCGTTCTTTGATTTCTTCAACTACAGCATGATACTTGCTTTCCAATGTTGGGTAAAGTAAATCTGGTTTATCATCACGGATCAATGGTTTATTTGTTGGTATAGACACTACGTGAATGTTATAAATTTCACGGAATTCTTCTTCTTCTGTCTTAGCTGTACCTGTCATACCTGCTAATTTTCTATACATACGGAAGTAGTTTTGGAACGTTATATTCGCCATTGTTTTTGATTCATTTTGTATTTCTACATTTTCTTTAGCTTCAATAGCTTGGTGCAAACCATCAGAATAGCGACGACCTTCCATAATACGACCAGTAAACTGGTCTACGATCATTACTTTACCGTCTTGAATAACGTAATCTACGTCATGATGCATAATAAAGTTAGCTCTTAAAGCTTGATCGATATGATGTGTCAGCGCTTGGTTTTCCACATCATACAAATTATCTATTCTAAACGTTTTTTCAGCTTTCTCAATTCCAGTTTCCGTTAAAGCAATCGTTTTAGAAGGAATGTCAATTGTGAAATCTTCTTCCTCTTTTAATCCTTTAACAAAGAAATCTGTTCGATTGTATAGAGCTGTCGATTTCGCTGCTTGACCTGAAATGATCAATGGTGTTCTAGCTTCATCAATTAAAATAGAATCGACTTCATCGACGATCGCATAATTTAATGGTCTTTGTACCATTTGTTCTTTGTAGACAACCATATTATCTCTAAGGTAATCAAATCCTAATTCGTTATTCGTACTGTACATAACATCCGCTAAATAAGCTTCACGTTTTTCTTCTGAAGATTTTGAATTTAAGTTTAAGCCCACTGTTAAGCCTAACCATTCATACAACTCTCCCATTTCAGTAGCATCACGACTAGATAAATATTCATTTACTGTGACAACGTGTACGCCTTCTCCTGTTAACGCATTTAAATAAACAGGCATTGTTGCAGTTAGCGTTTTACCTTCACCAGTCTTCATTTCAGGAATGTTTCCACGATGTAGCGTAACCCCACCCATTAATTGTACGTGATAAGGATACAACCCTAGTACACGTTTAGCTGCTTCTCTGACAACCGCAAAAGATTCAGGCAGTAACGCATCTAACGTTTCTCCATCTTGATATCTTTTCTTAAATAAAGGTGTTTTTGCTTTTAGTTCATCATCAGACAAATTAGCCATTTCATCCGCAAGTTCTTCAACTTGCTTAGCTATTTTGCTTAAGCTTTTTAATTCTTTTTTATCGTTCTCAATTAAGTTACGTAAAAAATTAGCCATTAATCTTTCTCCCCTATATCTTTATCTATATTTCTGTTTAGTTTAAGTTAAGTTTCATTTTGTTAGTAGACTAGTTGACTTCAGCTTGACGCTAGAACTTTCGGTTTTTATGACAATAGTCAATATTCTTATTAATTCTATCATTACTGATTCACAATTGAAACCTTTTTATCTACATTAAGCGTTCCTTATCTAGATGCTTTTTAGTAAAAAAAGAAAATTCAAAAAACTTCAAGGCAAGAAAGAAGTTTCTCTTGCCTTGAAGTTTTTTCATTTTCAGTACTTTAAGTTATTCGGTTTCAATTAATCCATATTTTCCGTCTTTACGACGGTATACAATACTTGTACCATTTGTATCTGCATCTTCAAAAATGAAGAAATTATGTCCTAACATATCCATTTGCAATACCGCTTCTTCACTGTCCATTGGTTTTAATGATAAGCGTTTCGTTCTAACGATATTTACTTCATCTTCCATTAATTCTTCCTCTTCCCCTGGTAAAGAAGGTGGAACAACAACGTTGGATCCGCGAGATCTGCGGTTAACTTTAGTTTTATATTTTCTCATTTGGCGTTCAAGTTTATCTGTTACCAAATCAACACTTCCATATAAATCAGGCGAGGTTTCTTCCGCACGTAGAACTAAATAAGGTAAAGGAATCGTTACCTCCACTTTAGCAGTTTTATCGGAATACGTTTTTAAATTAACGTGGGCTGTTGCTTCAGGTACATCATTAAAATATTTTTCAACTTTCCCCACTTTTTTTTCAACATAACTACGAATAGCTGCAGTTACCTCAATATTTTCGCCACGGACATTATATTTAAACATAAACACTCTCCCCTTTCATCTGATTGTGTATCAGAATCAGCATCATCAATTGGACCACTCAAATGATGATATGCTTAAATTAATTATATATCAACACCCAAAGATTGCAAATAAAATCGATTACATTTGGCTAACTTTAGCGAGAAACAGAAAATGTTTCAATACTTTGCGCCCCGTTTCTCATCAAACAGTCAGCTGCATGAAAAAAGGTTCGACCTGTCGTATAGATATCATCCACTAGGATTAGGTGTTTTCCTTTTATGTTCATTTGAAGACTCTTGTCAACCACAAATGGTTGGGGAGAGAGCATGCGCATTTTCCGATCTTTACTTGATTGTTTTTCTCCGGTCCCACAATGAATTAAAACGGCTGTGTAACTTACCCCGGAAAATTCCAGCAAACCTTCTACTTGGTTAAATCCTCTTAATTGTTTGCTTTTATCGCTTATCGGTATGGGGACAACTTGTTTTTTTTGCTTAAAAAAAAAGGATTGAATTTCTTTTTTAAATAATTCACCTAACCGGTAATCTCCCGTATATTTGTAAGCCTCTATCCACTCTTTTATAAATGTATTGTATTGATATAACGCTGTATGTTTGAAGGGATAGCTTGGATATTCAACTTTCCATTTTTGGCAATCTGGACAAAGCTCTTCTTCTATCCAATGCCGACTGCATCCTCGACAAATGGGAACATTTTGTAACGACACTAATTTACTTGAACAAGAATCACATCTAACCATTGGTTCAACTCTGGTAAAAGACACCAATTCTCTTAATTGTATGCCTTCTTTAGTTGTCTTTCCACACCATAGACAGTTCATTTCCCTATCAACAATCCCCTTTCACGAGCTAATTGGTTCATTTTTTTTATTTGGGCGATAGCATCTTTCAACGCTTTTGTTTGTCCATAATGGAGATAATGCACTTCTCCTGTTGGAAAATCACGATGTCTACCAACACGACCGGCAATTTGAATCAATGCGGCTTCTGTGAACGTCCGATCTTCAGCACCTACTACTAGGACATCAATATCTCGAAAAGTAACACCTCGCTCCAAAATAGTTGTTGTCAACATGAACTGATAGCTTTCATCACGCATCTTCTGTACTTTTTCTTTGCGTTGCTCATCCTCTGAAGAAACGCTTGTAAATGAACAGTCTGGAAAAAAATCTGCAAGACAGCTTGAAAATTCAAGCATTAATTCAATATTAGGAACGAATACTAGGAATCGACGTTTTGCTTGTAACAAACGTTGAATCTCTTTGAATATCACAGCATTTTTTTGCCGTTTCACAATAGATTTACGCCAATCACCTGCCCAAATAGCTTTAGGTTCAGGTAGCTCAAATCCATGATAGCGCGCTGGTAAAACTGAAGCAGTTAATTTTTTTTGCGCAATATCTTGCCGCATTTTTTTGTTTGGAGTAGCAGATAAATAAATAAGGGTTCCTGTAGTTTTTTTAGCTTTTTGTGCAGCATATTGCAAGGATTTATCTGTATCAAAGGGAAAAGCATCAATTTCATCGATAATTAAGACATCAAATGCCTCTCTAAATCGCATAAGCTGATGAGTAGTCGCAATAACTAATTGGGTGTAGCTGTAACTTTCTTCCATCTCTCCATAAAGAGTGATTTGTTCTACATATTGAAAAGCGCTTTTTAGACGAGGGGCTAATTCTAGACACACATCCGTTCTCGGAGAAGCAATACAGACTCTTTTCCCACTTTTGATTGCCCATTCTATTCCTTTAAAAAGCATTTCTGTTTTCCCGGCACCAGCCACAGCCCATATCAGTCTTGTTTGGCCAGTTTTTATAGTTGTTTCAATCTCTTTAGATGCAATTTCTTGCTGCTGCGATAGTTGACCTCGCCAAGTCAAAATAGGTTCTTTTATTGGGATAAACTGATTTTTTTCAGGAATATGGTAAAACTTACTACATTGTTTAACTTTTCCCATTTGAAGGCAGCGTATGCAATAAAAACAATTTTTTCCACAGGTACAAGGAGCTGCTTGTCGATCTTTTGGTTGATTAGATCCACAGCGCCGGCAAATCTGTTGTTGGCCTACTTCTATAAAACCTTTTGAAGTCATACCATTGTCCTCTTTAAGACAATCTTCTTTTAATTCACTCAATAACAGCTCTCTTCCCATCAAAAAATGATTCATTTTTCCATCACCTCTTTTTTACTGTACGCAAAAAAAGGCTCGGGCTTTTATTTATCCCAAACCTTTACCTATTCAACCATTCGTTCTAGAATGTCATTTACTTTTATTTGTATAAAATAATATAATGGCTTTATTTTCTTGTCTGATCTTCTGCCCAAGTCATTCCTAAAGCACCTTCACCTAAATGTGTGCCAATAACTGGACCAAAATAACTAATTTCATAACGTAATGTTGGGTACTTCTGTTTTAAATCTTCCATCCACGCTAGAGCTTCTTGCTCAGCATTAGCATGAATAATCGTTGTAACAATCGGATAACCTTTTGCGACATCTTCTCCTAATAGTTGTTCGATTCTTTTAAGAGCCTTCTTCTTCGTTCTTATTTTTTCAAAAACCGTAATTTTTTTATCTTCGAAATGCAAAATAGGCTTTATCTTCAATAATGAACCAATCATTGCTGACCCATTAGACAGTCGTCCTCCGCGAACCAAATGATTTAAATCATCTACCACAAAATAAGCCTGCAAGGTTTTTTGTATTTTTTCGAATGTATGAAAAATCTCTTCAACGGTAAAACCTTCTTTAGCCATTCTTGCTGCTTCTAATACAAAGTAACCTTGTGCTGAACAACTGATTCCCGAATCATATGGGTAAATCTTAAAATCTTCATATATAGCAGCTAAACTTTTTATCGTATTGTAAGTTCCACTCAATTCGCTCGATAAATGAATACTTATAACAGCATCATACGTTCTAAATAGCTCATTAAACAACACAGATGCTTCACCTATAGGTGGTTGTGAACTTGTCGGTAAAGTCTCCATTGTTTTAACTTTTTCAAAAAAAGTAGTCGGGTCTATTTTTGTTTCTTCAATAATTTCTTTTTCCATTATAACCGATAACGGTAATCTATAAATGGAATACATTTCACACTGTTCATCAGTTAAATAAGCTGTACTATCTGTTACCACTGCAATTTTCAATTTATCACCTCACTATTAATTTTTCCCACAGTCTAGTGTCCAAGTTAAAATTATATCATACTTCTTTTTTTGTTAAAACTCCTTCTTTAGTAGATTCTTTTTCTATTGTTCTTGTTCAACTCTTACACTAAAGGTACACTATTTGTATAAAGCAATTATTTAGTTTGGTGAAAGGATTAATTATGTTAACTCATTACTATACCATTGAAAAAGACGGACAATTTGAATTAGAAATAAAAAAATCTCGTTTTATTTGTCACTTAAAACATGTATCGAATGAATTAGAAGCTCAACAATTTGTTCAGTCTATAAAAAAAGAACATAGCAAAGCTAACCATAATTGTGTAGCTTACCTAATTGGCGATCATAATGAAGTCCAACGTGCTTACGATGACGGAGAACCCTCTGGTACAGCTGGGGTTCCTATGTTAGAAGTCCTGAAAAAAAGAGAACTTAAAAATGTTGTGGTTGTTGTCACACGTTATTTTGGAGGTATCAAGCTTGGTGCAGGAGGTTTGATACGTGCTTATGGAAAAGCTGTCAGTCAAGGGTTGAATGAGATTGGAGTTGTTGAAAGACGTTTGCACACTCAAGTAACGATTGTTGTTGCTTATCCAGTCTCAGGGAAATTGGAAAATTCTCTTCGTGAAGCGAACTATGCCATTAAGGATACTCTTTATTCTGACGTTGTTTCCTTTTTGTGTCTTATCGATCACGAACAATTAATTACTTTCCAAGCAGAAGTTATTGAGTGGCTCAATGGTCAAGTAACTTTTAAACTAGGAGAAGACGTATATTGTGACAAAAAAGTTTTAAGTTAAATATTAAGAAATGGTTACTTTTTTCGAATAATCTTCCTACTTGTATTTATTCGTGATAGAATAAACAGGATATTTTAGGCTATACGCATCTAGATAACAAGCACCGCCTTGATCAATTTAAAAGTAAATGATTTTTCTGAAGGAGAATGAGTGTGAAGAAACATCCTAATACTAGTAGAAGTGCGTCATATATTGATAAACGAAAAAAAAGAAAGAATACAATCATTCTCAGTATCTTGATTCCAATTATGATTATCATTTTAGGGGCAGCTGTTTATGCAGCTAAGCTTTATGCAACTGCACAAAAAACGATTGACGATTCTTATCATGAATTAGACCGTAGTAAAGAAGTTGTAGTAGATCCAATTAAAGAAACCACTTCTATTTTAATCATGGGTATTGATGATACAGAAGAACGCGATCTTGGAAGTGCAAGAACCGATTCGTTAATCTACTTGACTATCGATCCAAATAACCATGAAGTTAACATGATCAGCATCCCTAGAGACACATATACTCCAATCATGTATCAAGGAGAATACTTGCATGAGGATAAAATCAATGCAGCTTATGCTAAGGGAGAAGAACAAGCAACGATTGAGACTGTTGAAGAATTGTTAGACGTGCCTATTCATTATTACGTGACCTTTGATTTTGACGCCTTTTTAAAAATCATAGATGCATTAGGCGGCATTGAAATGGATGTTCCAATAGCTTTTTCAGAACAAAATTCTGATGGCAAGATGAATCAAATCACCTTAGAAGAAGGTTACCAAACATTAAACGGTGAAGAAGCATTAGCATTAGCTCGTACAAGAAAAATCGATAACGATGTTATGCGTGGAGAAAGACAACAATTGTTGATACAAGCAATTGTTGAAAAAGCTTTAAGTGTTGGTTCTATATCAAAATATACAGACGTTATAGAAGCAGTTGGTTCAAATATGCGTACTGATTTGACTTTCAATGAGATGTTGGGAATAGCTCAAACAGGACTAGAGGGCTCTTACGCCTTTAACTCTTACACATTTGAATGGACAGATTTCATGTTGAATGGCGCAAGCATGGTTGAACTTTATCCAGACAGCGTTGATTTTGTCAGTCATCGTTTCCGAGTAGCTCTTGGATTAGATTCTTTAGATGAACGGGATGCTGATGATTATGAATTTGAAACAAACGGCATAACAAATTACGCTTACTAAAAAAAACGGGTACAAGACGTAAAAGTCTTGTACCCGTTTTTTAGTTATCTTTTTCGATTTAATTTTTTGGCAAAACGTCTGAATCTAGATAATAGGGGTCTTCTTTCTTCACTAACTAACCCAATCAATTCCATGAACAACTCTAGACCAAGTAGTAAGCCTACTGTTAACATAATGGACCCCCAAAAAGTAGACAAAGGATACATCAATGCAATTAATGAAAACATAGCGGCAATACTATAAATAGCAAGTACCGTTTGTCTGTGGGTCAAGCCTAGCGTCATTAAACGGTGGTGCAAATGCATTTTATCTGCACTCGAAATTGGTTTTCGATTTAACCGTCTTCTCAATATGGCTGCAACCGTATCTGTAATCGGTATGCCTAGTATGACGACCGGTATGATCACGGTGATCAACGTTGCGTTTTTCAGTCCCTGAAGCGACATAATAGATATCATAAAGCCTAAAAATAGAGCGCCTGTGTCGCCTAAAAAAATACGCGCTGGAAAAAAGTTATAGGGCAAAAATCCAATGGATGCTGCAACAAGAGTGAAAATCATGATGGGAACAGCCACGTCAGCTATCGTTAAAAAGAAGAATCCAATAATACCCATGGTTGTTAGAGCAATAATTGAAACTCCAGTTGCTAGCCCATCTAAGCCATCTATTAAATTGACAGCATTCGTAATAGCTAATATCCATATTAAAGTAATAGGTAAGCTAAAGACTCCTAACTGTATTTTTCCAATTAATGGCAAGGTGACGAGATCCATTCGTATATCAGCTACATAGTAAATGATTAATGCAGCTATTATGATGCCCAATAACTTCATTTTTGGGGAGAGCTCGATTAAATCATCGATCATTCCTGTAATAATAATTACAGTAGAAGCAATAAATAACGGCAGAACTTGTTTAAATGGGATCGGCTGCAAAAAAAATAGGGAAAAATAAAAAGACAAGTAGATCGCCAACCCACCTAAAGTTGGCATCGCCTTTACATTTACTCGTCTTTCGCCAGGCTTGTCTATAGCATTTACTTTTAATGCCAATTTTTTTATTAGCGGTGTCAGCATAAAACTGATTACGATCGTTAATAAGCAGAACACCAATACTTGAAACATATTATACATAAAAGAGAAACCTACTTTCAAAGCCATTCTTGCTCTCATTATACAAACTTAATGGCTAAAATACAATTGCAATTTAGTTTTGACTGGACTGAGGACCTTTAACAACAAAAAAATTTACGCTAATTGTTGCTTAGCGTAAATCCTTTTCTAAATAAAATTCAAATCTTTCCCCTACATATTGAGTACGAACATACTCAAAGGGTAAGTTTTCTTCTGAGTAACTAATCTGTTTCAACTGAAGAATTGATTCGCCACGTTTTATAGATAAATACTCCGCAATTTTTTCAGAAGCACGCATAGCGGAAATCGTTTGTTCCGCTCGTTTAACCGTAATGCCTTGTTCCGATTCTAAAACTTTGTAAAGTGATTTAGTAATTTCTTGTTTTCCTAATGATTCAACAAGGTGATACGGAATCGTTGCCACTTCAAAACAAATAGGAATATCATCTGCGTATCGAATACGTTCCATTCTTAAAACCATTTCTTCTGGTTCAAGCTTTAAATTTTCTGCTTCACTTACACTCGCAGGCTTGACATGATAAGAAATCGTTTTACTTGTAGGTTTTCTTCCTTGTGAAGTCATAATGTCTGTAAAGCTTTGAATACCAGCCATTTTTTCTTGTACTTTTTTATTAGATACATAGGTTCCAGAGCCTACTTTTCGCTCTAATATTCCTTCATCTACCAGAGTTTGTACGGCTTGTCTCAAGGTCATTCGGCTGACATTAAAATGGATAGCTAAATCTCTTTCAGAAGGAATACGCTCTCCTATTTTCCAAACTTCTTGTTCTATCATTTTTCGTATCTGATTATGAATTTGAATATAAATTGGTGTCGCCTTAGCCATGATTTCGCTCCTATCGTTGCATTAATTTCGCTGCTTCTTCATCTACAATCATAATCACATTCTTATGATTTTGCAAGATGCTTGCCGGAACTTCTTGTGTTACAGGTCCTTCTACAGCTTTTTTAATAGCTTCTGCTTTTGTTTCACCATAAGCCATTAAAATAATTTTTTCGGATTGCATAATTGATTTGATTCCCATTGAATAAGCTAAACGTGGAACATCTTCAGCATTATCAAAAAAGCGTTTATTTGCTTCAATAGTAGATGGCAATAATTCTACTTTATGTGTTGTTAAATCAAAAGAAGTGCCAGGTTCATTAAAACCAATATGTGCGTTGCTTCCAATACCTAAAACTTGAATATCAATCGGGTGTGTTTCAATAATTTGATCATAACGTTCACATTCTTGTTTTGCATCTTTAGCCATTCCATCGGGCACAAATGTTTCTTTGAATGGTTTTTTAGAAAATAACTGTTCTTCCATGAAATAATGGTAGCTTTGTGGGTCTGTAGGAGCAAGTCCTACATATTCATCTAAATTAAGAGCTGTCATATCTGAAAAATCTACGTCACTTTCGATCATTTCGTGATACAACGAAACAGGTGTACTCCCTGTAGCTAATCCTAGTACTTTTGCTCCTTGGTCCATGCCTTCTTTAATCAGTTCAAAGGCTTTTTTTCCGCCTTCTACGTTATCTTTCACAATAATTATTTCCATTTTAATTTCCACCTTTTCTTTTCAATTTTAGTTTAATAAACCATTTTCCCAAAACTAAATGTATGCTCTACATCGAATTCACTATTCATCACGATCATATCGGCATCTTTACCCGCTTCGAGACTGCCTTTTTTATTCAAACCGAATTCTCTTGCTTGATTGACAGAAGTCATTTTTACAGCGTCCTCAGTGGAGCAACCTGTAAATGCCATGATGTTTTTAAATGCATCATTAAACGTCAATACACTGCCTGCCAACGTTCCATCTTCTAATCTGGCTTGATTATTTTTTACTAGGACTTTTTGCCCGCCTAATTCGCTCTCGCCATCAGGTAAACCTTTTGCACGCATCGAATCCGTAATGACTTCAATCCGGTCTGGTCCTTTAATTTTATACGCTAAATTGACCATATCAGGATGAATATGATAGCCGTCAACAATCATTTCTGTATAAATAGCGTCTTCTAAAAAGGCATGTCCTGTTACTCCTGGCTCACGATGATGCAGCCCTCTTTGTGCATTATACAAATGTGTAATGTGAGAAGCTTTAGAGTCCATCAGCTGAGCTCTAGTTGCGTTGCTGTGACCGATTGAAAGAACAATGTTATGATTCATACAATAATCTTCAAATTCTGACGCATCACTTGTTTCAGAAGCATAAGTGACTAAGCGAATACGATTTCCACTTAACTTATTCCATTTTTCCATTTGTTTTGCGTCCGGCACACGAATGTATTGTTCAGGTTGTGCTCCTTTAAAAACTTTAGAAACAAAAGGACCTTCTAAATGAATTCCTTGAATCACAGGATTTTTACTGGCTGCTTCATTGATGGCAATAAGTGCTTTATCAATCGCTTCATAAGATTGTGTCATTGTTGTCGCAAAGTAAGAAGTGATGCCTTCTTTATACATTTCTTGAAGCATCTGATTGATTTCCTCTGCATTGCTGTCCATGTTGTCGTAACTGTAACCGCCATGACTGTGAACATCTATAAAACCAGGTAAAATTATTTTTCCAGCAGCATCTTGTTCTTGATCAGTTGGTTCTATTTTATAATCGCTCATTTTTCCTACAGCTAAAATTTCTTCAGAAAAACGAACAAATGCATCTTCAATTTTTTCTTTTCCTGTATAAATAGTTGCATTTATTAATACATTAGCCATTTTGTGTTCTCCTTTGCTCTTTTTTATTATTATAAATGGTATAGACCA
>Ga0247816_10001383_pt1 | contig 11948 bp, 8 predicted proteins | sample UWRJL209509C1_FD_179930 | JGI IMG/M metagenome (GOLD analysis project Ga0247816, IMG submission 179930) | Plant litter microbial communities from Arlington Agricultural Research Station in Wisconsin, United States - UWRJ-L209-509C-1 | ecosystem: Environmental > Terrestrial > Plant litter >...
GAGATGCGCGCATCCATCGAGCGGTCCATGCCGTCAAAGCCAATGCCGCGCAGTCCCTGGAACAACGTCTCGCGATCGATGATCCGGCCGGGGTTGCGGGCCAGCAGCACCAGCAGATCGAAGTCGGCCGTGGTCAGACCCACCGGTTGACCACTCAGATGCACATCGCGGCTTTCCGGCTCGATACGCAGCTGTCCAAACACCAGCGCAACGTCGTCCTGTGCTGCCGGCACCGATGTCTGCCGACGCAGATGGGCACGCAGGCGGGCCAGCAGCACGCGAGGCTCGATCGGCTTGGTGATGTAGTCATCTGCACCAAGTTCCAGTCCCAGTACCTGCTGAATGTCATCGGCCTGCGCACTGAAGATGCACAGCACGCCGTTGTACTGCGCCCTCACGCGGCGGCATACATCCAGCCCATCCATATCCGGAAGGCCCAGGTCGAGCAGCACCACATCCGGCGGGGCGCACTGGATGCTTGCGATGGCCTTCTCACCACAGTCCACGCGCTGTACATCGAATCCATGCCCCATCAGATAGCGCGTTACAAGCGCGGCGAGGCGGTCGTCATCTTCAACCAGAAGCAAGCGTGACATCGGGATGCTCGTCATCATCAAAGCCTCATGCTGCGGAGCTCTCTGACGATATGGCATGGGCAATAGCGACACGGCGCCTGCCGCCGCACCGATGGTTCAGATTCCATTCTCCTACCGGTTGCACGCGGTCACACACGGTCGCAATTGCATACGCGACCAACACAGTTGCGCTGAGGAAACCGCGAAGCCGGGTCTCCATCATGACGGCTCCAACCAACGCATCAACCAGGAGTCGCAGATGAAGAAGATTCTCTCCCCGATCGCTACTGTCGTTGCACTTTCACTGGCACCCGCCGCCGCATGGGCCGATGTGCAGGACCGTTCCGGTGGCTACGCCGTCGGTGGTCTGGGCAAGACCAAGACCGAGGCGCATGGCAAGAAGATCGACCTCAATCAAGGCAAGCAGAAAGTGGGCACCGGAAAGTTCAACTACACCGTCGGTGGTGGCTACCGCTTCAATGACCACTTTGCAGTTGAAACCAATGTCCATGGTCAGGCTGGTAACAGCAAGAAAAAGTCCTCCCGCAATGGCGGCAAGGACGCCAAGTCGAAGGGGGAGGTCGGGTCGCTCAACAGCCGCGCTTACACCGTTTCCGGCCTGGTGATCATGCCGGTAGGCGAGCGCGTGGAATTGTTTGGTCGTGCTGGCGTGGGCCGCATGAACACCACTTTTACCCCGACGGCCGGTAGCGCCATTGGCAAGGCGCGCAGCAGCGGCCTGGCCACGCAGTTCGGTGTCGGTGCCAACTTCCATGTGGGCGAGAACAGCTTCGTGCGCACCGAGTGGACCACGCTTCGGGGTAAAGGCAACGATCAAGTGGCCAAGGCACTAGGCCGCAACAAGCTGGTCTCCTCTGGCGTGATGGTTTCCTACGGCTATAACTTCTGAGCCTGCGGGGCTGCGCCGATGGCGTGGCCCCGCTTTCCCGGCACCTGCCGGTATGGCCCGCACGGAATGGATCATGATGCCCACGCACACACAAGCAGGTCCGGTGCTTCACCCTTCGACGGGCGCCGCCATTGCCGGCGCATGGGTGCTGGATGAGCGCTCGGTGCCGTTGCACGCGCAGGTGGCGCGCATGGCGGCACACCACCGGAGCAACGACCACGATGCAACGTCGTCTGATGGCGCGGGTTGCTGGCAGGATGCGTTGCGCGGCATTGCCCTGTCCGGGCAGGTGCGTGCAGGCGTCCGTGCATTACGCATCTCACCGTCCGGCCGCTACGTAAGCGTCCTGGATGGCGTGCTGGTCAGTTCCTGCGCGCCAGCCAACGGAGGCAACGGGGAGGAGGCGCAGCAAGGCTGCATGGACGTGTGGGACGCATGGCTGAACGTCCTTGATGCGCGGGGCGTGCAGCGTGCCGTGAACGAGCTGGAGGGGGCATTCGCGATGGCCGTGTATGACCGCGAACGGCACCACGTGACCCTGCTCCGCGATCGCGCAGGCCAGCGTCAGCTGTACTACGCGTTGACCAATGGAATGCTGCTGTTCGCAAGCCAGCCAGGGATGTTGTGTCGCCATCCCGCGTTCGAGCGCCGTGTGGACCGCAACGTGCTTGCGCTGTATCTCCGGCATGGCTACGTGCCGGCGCCCCACTGCATGTTCGCCGGGGTGCTCCAGCTTCGTGCCGGTTGCATGCTGCAACTGGACGCAACCCGCATTCGGCTGGGCGCACGCGGCCACTTGCACGGCGTGGACCAGCGTGCCTACTGGAATGCCGGGCAGGTCTACGAGGCCTCGGCAGCGCGTCGCGACGTGATCGATCCGGCCCATGCAGTCGATGCACTGGATCGTCGGATCCATGCGTCGGTGGCACGCGTTGGCGGAACTCCCGGCTGCGCCGCGTTCCTGTCCGGGGGCGTGGATTCTTCGATGGTGGCTGCAGTCCTGCAGGCGCAGAGCCCCACGCCGGTTACCACGGTGTGCGTCGGATTCGATGACGAAGGTCACGATGAGCGCCGTTGGGCCGATGCGGTCGCGCGCGTGCTGGGGGTGAACCACAGCTCGTCCCTGCTGGATGGACAGCGTGCGCGCGATCTGGTGCAGCAGCTGCCGCAGGTGTGGTGTGAACCATTCGCCGATGCGTCGCAGCTGCCCACGCTGGAGGCGTGCCTGCAGCTGGAGCGGGGGCAGACGGTACTGACCGGTGATGGGGGCGATGAACTGTGGTTTGGTCACGGGGCGCACGCGCGGGCCGTGCGCAACGCACGGCTGGCCCAGGCACTGCCCGCCTGCGTGCGGGCAGTGGCTCGGCGCAGGCTGCGTGGTGATCCCGAGCAGCCCCGGCTGGGTGGCGCGGCGGCCTTGCTGGCCAACGTGGCCAGCGATGACGTGCGGCATCATTTCCTGCTGCGCACCGTGCGCTGGCGCGACCCGGCGGCGATGGTGAAGGGCGCCGTGCTGCCGCGCACGCTGTACGACGATACCGGCTGCACACTGCGTAATGTTCAGCCTGCCGATCAGGTGCAGTACCTGGACTTCGCCATGGAGCTGAGCAATGGCATCCTGGTCAAGACCCAGCGCGCAGCGGCCAGTGCCGGGCTGCAGGTGTATTCGCCGCTGCTCGATCAGCAAACGGTGGAACATGCATGGGCCCTACCGAATGAGCTCAAATTTCGCCATGGCGAACACAAGTGGGTGCTCAAACAGGCGCTTTGCCGCTACCTGCCCACCGAACTTGTGCATCGCCCGAAACGGGGGTTCGGCCCCCCCATCGCCACGTGGCTGGCGGGTCCGCTGAGGCCCTGGGCGGAAGCGCTGCTGTCCCTGCCTGCGTTGCAGGCGCACGGTCTGTTGGATGAGGCACGGGTGAGGCGGATATGGGACGCGTTCCTGGCCGGCGAACGTCGATGGCATCCGCTGCTGTGGACGGTGCTGATGTTCCAGGCCTGGTACGAGCATCATCTGCGGTCGCATTGATTCGCGGCAGCTAAGGCGTGATCTACACCAGTAGCGATGTGGGCGACTAGCAGAATTCGGTCTTTGTACCGCGTCCAGTCAACCGTCATCCTGTTCTGCAGCGTGTTTTTTTTTGCGCTGCATTACGGCATCTGCAACTTTCCTGCAATCGGTAATTTCCTCTGGTGCTTATCATCTTGCCGCCACCGCAGTACTCGTGGCGCATTTGACTCCAGGCGAACTGCCTGAAACCCCACAGGAGAGAGAACCGCATGAGCATTCATGGAAGCAGGGCGCTGCTTGCCTTGGCCTTGGTGTCCGCTGTTGCAACGGCACAGGCCGCGCAGGCAGATATCAAGGTCTGGGCAGATATCGATACCACACTGGCACTGCGCTCGGCCGATGGCAGTGTGCTGCCGTTGCAGGCGGAGCTGCCGTTCAATCCGGCTACCGGTACGTTGAGCGCCTGGTCGCATCAAGTACGCGTGTTCTCGAATGACATCACCAAGGACGTTGATATACGCGTCAACGGCACGCCCGAGCTGCGTCCTGTGGTTGCCGGAACAGGCGCGAAGGAGATCAAGCTGGCTGTCGAGTTGAATGGCCGGAACCTTGAGACCGATCGTAACTTCACTGCATCGGAGCTGTTCGATGGCGCGCTCCCCGGCGCATCCGTATCCATGCCGCTGCGCATCGGCCAGGAAGGGAGTGCACCCATCACTGCGGCGGGTCTGTACGAAGGCGTGGTGAGCATCGTGCTGACCCAGCTGACGGTCGCACCTTGACCCTTTCACGGCCGGCCCTGATCAGGGCCGGCCTCTTCAGGTAAGCATCGTGACCAGCTCCGTACCGGCCCTTGCCCGGTTGGCGACTGCACTCGCCCTGGCCTCGGGCAGCCCGCCGGCGGGCGCAGGCAGCATCCCCCCCGGTTTCGAAGATATCGCGGAAAGCCGCACCGAGCCGCTCGATGTCCGCCTGTATGGGCGCTCGGCCGGACCGTCGCCCGTGCACATCACTCTGGACACCGTCCAGCTGGAAGCACCGGAGGAGGTTCTGCAGGCACTGGGGTTGTCGATCGAAGCGCAGCAGAGCCTGCGCGCGGCACTGTCTCTGGCCCTGCCACGCAACAGCCACCTGGCCTGCCTTCATGGCGTACCTGCTCCCGGTTGCGGCTACCTGCCGCCGCCGGAAGACCGCACGTCGGTGCGCGCGCTGTACAACGAAAATGAAGGGACGGTGGATCTGTTCGTGTCACCGCACTGGCTTGCCACCGAGCCTGCCCACGAACGCCACCACAAAGTCAGCAGCAACGCGGAAAACGCGTTTCTGCACCAGCAGATGTTCAACCTCAGTGGCGGCCGGGGATACCGGGCTTTCACCGGCCAAGGCGCCGGTGTGCTTGGCCTGTTCGACCACGGCCACCTGTCGGCCTCGTGGAACGCCAGCCAACAGGTGTATCGCGATCGCAGCGCGCGCGAGGTGCAATTCGACAATGCGTACTACCGCCACGACCTTGGTGCACGCCATTACATTCAGGGCGGGCGCATGGATCGCCGCAATCTGTCCAGTCCGCTGGGCGGCACCTTCAGCTTCAGCATGCTGCCGCTCGATCGTTTCCAGGGGCTGCGGGTGGGTACTACAGAGGCCTATGTGGACGCGCAGACCGTCATCCAGGCGGCACCGCTGACCGTGCTGCTGGCGCGCGACGCACGCGTGGATGCCTTCGACGGCGACCGCCTGCTGCAGAGCTTCTATCTACAAGGCGGCATCAATGAGTTGGATACGCGCAATTTTCCGTTCGGCATCTATACCGTGAGCCTGCGCATCTACGAAGATGGCGTGCTGGTACGCACCGAGGACGCGCCGTTCGACAAGGGTGGCGGCGTTGTCGATGAGGACCTGCAATGGTTCGTGCAGGGCGGGCGCCGCAACGAGCGTTACAGCGACCCGTTCGCTGACCAGCGGGTGATGATGGCAGGCCTGCGCGTGCCGATCGGCCGGGCCAGCGCGCTCAACGCCGGGGCGATGCAGCTGGGAGGATCGGCCTTCGGCGAGCTGCGCCTGGAATGGCGCCACACCTCGGTTACGCAGGAACTGCGTGGTGTGTTCAGTGCCATGCAGGGCAACGATGGCAGCCGGGGCCAGCAACACCAGCTTTCTTTCCGCCGTCGTGCTTCGTGGAATCTCCATCAGCAGCGCATGCGCAGCGTCACCTGCCACTCCCCACGCGCCGCACTGGATCGGCTGGGATGTGCCGATGCACTCAGCGCCTCGGTCGCAATGCCAGTGGCCGGCGGTAGCGCTTACCTGGCCTTTACCCGGCGCCAGACCTGGCGGCCGGGCCGCGACCAGGTCGGTATCATCGATGATCCGTTACAGCCTCTGCTGCCGCCGTTGCCGCCCGATACGTTCGGCGGGGTGCAACTGAGCCGCAGCTGGCAGGGCAGCTTCAGCCGCAGTGACTACTGGAAGACCTTCGCCGTATCCAGTCGAGTCGGTGTGTGGCGTCAGCACACCGAGGGTGATCTGCGCGGCCAGCGTGACCACGGTGTGTATCTCAACCTCAGCCTGAGTCGGCTGCAGCGTGGCGACCAACGCAGCGTGCAGACCCGTCATGGGCTGGACCTGCGTCAACCTGCGCACGCCAGACCGGATGCCAGCTACAGCATCAGCCGCGACCTGCGGCAGACCTACGATGCCCATCAACGTGATGTCAGCGTACAGCTGCGTGCAAACAACAGCAGCCGCTACAGTGCATCGCTTGGCGCGCAGTTCCAGAATGACATGGGCCAGAGCGGTGGGGTGCTGACACGTCATCAGCAGGGCGGTCGTGACGAACTTACTTACAGCGCCACGCACAGTTCCAGCTTCGCCGTTGGCTCACGCGGACTGTACTGGAGCGGGATGTATGGCGCTGACGCCGGTCTGGCCGTTGCAGTGGACGACAGCCATGATCTGCCGCTGACCGGGCTGGCCGCCGAGCTCCAGGTCAGTGGGCTGCAGCGGCAACGATTGCGGCTGGGTGAGCGCAGATTGCTGTCGCTGGCGGGCTATCAGCAGCACCGTGCCGAGGTCCAGGACGCCAGCGCATGGGACGTGCCGGCCAGCGTCCGCGTCACGGGCGGCGGTGCCCAGTCGTTCTTCCTTGCGCCCGGCCGCCTGCTGCACATGCCGATCCCGCTGGAGATCACCTATACCTTCATCGGCAATGCGCAGGACATCGCCGGCAACCCGGTGCACGGTGCGCGCATCTTGAATGCGCCGGTGCCGGGAACAGGCAGCAACGGTGACTTCGTGGCTGATTTTGCAAAGCGCGAAACGGTCCTGTATCTGCTGCAGACCCACCAGGTGCTGCAGTGTCCCCTGCAGCTACGTGAGCGGCGCAGTGTGGTGCTGTTGGTGGGCGCTGTGCAATGCGTCCCCATCACCGTTTCGCAGCTGCCGGCCGCTGTCCGCAGCCAGGCACGGGTCGACCGCCTGCTGCGCGAGCAGTCGCTGATCGTGGAGACGGCTCAGGCCGCTGCGGCGGGGATTGACCGATGAGCGTCTGGCCAAGGTGCATCGTCCTGCTGGCAGCGGCCGCCCTCAGCCTGGCAGACGCGGCGGCGCAGAGTCGTCCAGAACAGGTAGAGCCTGGAAATTTCGGGCCGGTACTGATCGGCCGTGGATGGGACCGTTCCACGCCGCCAGCCAGTATCGAGGTACTGCCACTCAAGGTAGCCGGCCACCGCTGGGACGGAACCGGCGGATATGGGGCACTGTTCTTCACGTGCAGGTCCCGCTCCGACGCGGCCTATGGCCGGTGCGCCACCGAAGATACCGGCGATGACGCTGCAGGAACGGGCAGCCGTGTGGCCGTTCGATTCACCGAGCGGCGTAGTGGGACGCGGGTCGAGATCGACGTGGTGGGCGCTTTGCGCCGGATAGACGCCAGCGACCGATGCCACTCCAGCTACTGGTCGCAGCAGCCCCGTCCGCTGTCGACCTCCAAGAGCAGTCTCTGTGTGGGGAGCGGTCCGGTCGGCACCGGTGTCGAGCTGGAGATTCAAGCAGATCAGTTGCAACGGCTCGTGGCGGGCAAGTGGAGCGCGACGCTGGAGCTTGCACTCAATACGCCCGCGCAGCATGCCCTCGCCGTCTATACCTTCATGTTCGATTTTACGATTACCGACCGCGACGCGGTGGCCATCTACTTTCCCGAGTTCGACCGCACCCGTCCCAGCGTGGGACTGAATCTGCGTTATGACCCGATAACAGACCAGTTGGACGGGCGCAGCAGGCTGGACATGTGCCTCTACGACGGGCTGGGTTCGCTTAGCGACTACCTGGACATCACCGTGCGCGATACCGGTACGCAGCCACCGCCTGACGGCCATTTCTCGGTCTGGCACCAGGACGGTGGCCACAGCGTGCGCGATCGCCTGGATTACACCGTGACCCTGGACCACGCCGGTGCAGGCCTGGTCCTGCGCAACGGCGTGACCCAGCAGCTGTCCGGCATCGATGTCGCGCGGTTGCGGCTGGTTCTGCTGCCGGGCATGAACCAGCCGGTCTACTGCGTGCCCACGCCGCTCACGTTCAATACGCCGTCCTTCCTCGTGACGGACAAGCTGCCCGGTTTCTACAGCGGTGGGTTGAAGGTCGAAATGACCGTGCCCGCCTCGAATCCATGAACCAGGGGAACCCTCGATGAAAAGAAGTCGTTACGCCGTCCTGCAGTTGCTGTTGCTGCTGCCCACACTGCCCGCGCACGCGAACTTGACCGTGCATCCGATGCGGACCTCGGTAGACAGCAAACGCGGCGCGCAGATCCGCGTCTATTCGCAGTCCCCGCAGCCCCAGTATGTGCAGGCGTCGTTGCGCCGGATCATCGATCCCGCCGGGACAGGCGAGCATGAAGTGGACGTTGCATTGGATGCAGCGGCCATCGTGGCGACGCCCGGCAAGTTCGCTTTGGCAGGCGGAGGCAACCGGCTGATCCGCTTGATTCCGCTGCAGCCCGTCAGCCACGAAACTGCTTACCGGGTGTACTTCGAAGGCGTCAGTGCGCCGGAAGAAAATGCGATGGATCTGCCTGGAAATCCACAGGCCAAAGTCGGCGTCAGTCTGGTGTGGGGGGCGCTGGTGAATGTGCTGCCCACCAACGGTCGCGTCGAGGTGGAGCTTCATGGCAGGCAACTGGCCAATACCGGCACGCTACGGCTGGGCATCACCAGCATTGCCGATTGCGAGCAGACCCGCTGCGTGGCCCACGACGTGTCCCGCAGCCTCTATCCAGGCAGCAGCCTTGAACTGCCCTTCGTCCCGACGCCCGGCCATCAGCTCCAGCTGCGTTACCGCCTTAGTCGCGATGGGTATCGCGAACACACCACCACGCTTTCGCCCTGACCCCCACCTGTGGGACGTCCCGCGTGGCGGGAGTGTCTCTCTTTTTTTTTGAGAAATTTCAATGAAGAACGTACCGTCAACTCGCAGACATGCCGCACTGTCTCGGCGCCGCATCACGGTGGTGCTGTTGCTGACGGCAGGCCTGTCACCGCATGCGGGCGCCTACGCAATGAGCGAGCCACCGTTGGACTGGTGGCAGCAGCAGACGTTGACTGCTTTCATTCCCGGGACGGGGGGAGGCAGCCCGTTCGCGCGGCCAGGTGAAGCGGCGGCAGAGTGGGAAGCCGTGCGCAGGACAGCGGACGGGGTTCAGCGCACAGCATCCGCTGTCGCCGCCGATCTGCCCGTCCCACGAGCCGCAAGTGAAGCGGTCGAAGTGGGGGGCAATGCGACTGCCTTGAACAGGGCCGTGGCGGTAGGATTCCGCACCTTTGCCCTCACCGATGCCACCGCAGTGGGCAGGGGTGCCAGGGCGGACGTCGAAGGGGTTGCCATTGGCAGCAGCGCCGAGGCGGGCAACTACAGTGTGGCGATGGGGTACGGGGCGAAGGCCTCCGCTGAGTTCAATGTGGCCATCGGCCATGGGGCAAGGGCAGCGGAATCAAGGGCGACGGCCGTAGGCCGCGACGCCATGGCGACCGCGCTGGGGAGCATCGCACTGGGCAATGCCTCCAGGGCCAGCGTACGCAATGCAATTGCACTGGGCAGTGGCGCCCTCTCGGAGCACGAAGACGCTATCGTGCTGGGCGCTGACTCACGATCCAGTGGCAGCCATCAGGTGTCGGTGGGCACCAACGAAAACCAGCGCCGCATCGTCCATGTTGCCGACGGCGAGGTGAAACAGGGCAGTACGGAGGTCGTGACGGGCAATCAGTTGTTCCGTACCGAGCAGCGTGTCGATGAAGCCAGGCACGAGGCGCTGATGGCCTCGCGCCACGCCGAGGTTGCGCGCCGCGACGCTGGCATGGCGCTGGAAAAGGCGGACCATGTAGGCGGTCTGATAGGCGACAGCACACCTGCCGGCGCGGTGTATCTTGGCCGCGGCAACAGTGGCACGCTGCTGGATATCGCCAACGGCAGCGGCGCACGCAGGACCATCCAGAATGTGGCCGATGGTGCACTGAGTGAACGCAGTACGGATGCGGTGACCGGGCAGCAGCTGTACCGCACCAACCGGGAACTCAGTACACAAGGCGGCTACGTGGCCGAACACCGTGTCCAACTGGAGCAGCTGCGCACCGACTTCGCGGGGTTCGATCGTGATCTGGGGGGCATGGTCCGGTTCAACGAGGATATGAGCGTGGTCGACGTGGGGGGCGCGCGCATCACGGGAGTGCGTGATGGGGATGCCAGCTCTGCACGAAGCACCGACGCGATCAATGGCGCGCAGCTGTTTGCTACCAACCAGCGCATAGATGCATTGGCGACGAATGACCGCTTTCTCGCTATCGGCGTGCGCGGTGAGGAAAGGCCGGCCGAGGCGGGTCAGTACGGACTTGCACTGGGCAAAAGTGCCGTCGCATCGCCCGGCGGCGACGTGGAAGGTGCGGTAGCGATCGGCTACGGCGCTGAAGCGCTGGCCACCAACGCGGTTGCACTGGGTAGGGGGTCTTACGTCGTGGCCGGAGCAACGGACGGGTTTGCGCTGGGTACGCGGTCATCGGTGGCAGGCGAGGGCGGTATCGCCATCGGGATGAGCAGCCAGATCGACGCCGGCGCCACCAACAGCGTTGCCATCGGCCGGTATTCGCGCGCTGACAGTGACCTGACGGTTGCCTTCGGCAACGACGCAGTGCGGCGTCGGCTGGTCAGCGTGGCACGCGGCAGGGGCGAACATGATGCCGCTACGATCGGGCAGCTCGATGACGCGCTGGCGGCGCTGGGAGGCGGGGCACGAATGAACGGAGGCAACGTGGTGGCCCCGGCCTACACGGTGCAGGGAAACGAGCACCGCACAGTAGGTGAGGCATTGCACGCACTCGATGGCGCGGTGGTCAATGGCAGCTCGCGGCTGGGCGGGGTGGAAGCTCAGCTGCAAGCGGTCTTTCAGCAATCACCCGCCCTGCGCAGTGACGGACAGCTTCAGCTGCAGTTGGCCGGTGCCAATGGGATGGTGCTCGGCAATATCGCTGACGGACGGGTTGCGGCCGGTAGCCGCGACGCGGTCAACGGCGGGCAGCTGCACGCGGTCCGGCAGCAGCTTGATGGGCGCATCGACGGCCTGCAACAGCGCATGGCGGTGGACTCGCTGCAAGCGCGTACGGACCCTTCCGACGCCGCTGAGCCATCGGCAGCCGCCGCAACGGCCAATGAGCAGGCGCGCGATGGCGCCCAGAGCGAACCGCCTGCGGAGGTGGGTCGCCCTGATACTGCCGCAGCCGCGGAAGCAGGCCCGAAACCGACCCCGCCGGCGCAGCACCGCTCAGCCGCGTCATCGCCGCCGGTGGATGCACGCCAGCTGGAGCAACTGCAGGAGCGGGTCAACGCCTATACCGATCGCGCCGTCGCCGGTGTCGAGCAGCGCATGCAGAGGATGGACCGGCGCCTCAACCGCATGGTGGCGATGAGCAGTGCGCAGAGCGCGATGGCGATGAACACGGCGGGCCTGCAGACCTACAACCGTCTCGGCGCAGGCATCGGCCATGCCGATGGCGAGTCGGCCTTGGCGGTGGGCTATCAGCGCGTGTTGAACGAGCGGGGTTCCTCCACGCTCAGCCTGCATGGTGCCTTCACCCAGAGCGGCGAAAGGGGGGTAGGGCTGGGGGTGGGCGTAGGCTGGTGAAGCCCCCATGATCGGGCCGCACTACGGGGAAGCTGCGTCACCTATAAGCTGACGCAGCTGGGACAGCGATGCGCGACGCATCGGCTTGTCATCCACGGGTGAAAGCGCGGCTTGGCGCAGCGCATCGTAGGGCAGCACGACCAGCTCGAAGGTCAGCGCTTCGGCCTCGAACAGCCAGGCCGGTGCGTCCAGGCTGCGGTGGCGATCAAGCCGCAGTCGTCGTACCCGCACGTCGGCCGGGATGCCATGCTCGTCGAGGAAGCGCTGCACCGCGTCGGCATC
>Ga0247816_10001387_pt1 | contig 11931 bp, 9 predicted proteins | sample UWRJL209509C1_FD_179930 | JGI IMG/M metagenome (GOLD analysis project Ga0247816, IMG submission 179930) | Plant litter microbial communities from Arlington Agricultural Research Station in Wisconsin, United States - UWRJ-L209-509C-1 | ecosystem: Environmental > Terrestrial > Plant litter >...
GAAGAGGATCCGGTTCTCGGTGCGCGGGGCGAAACTGGGCGAATAGTTGTCTGCGTCGATACCGCAGGAGATCGCCTGCACTCCCGAGAGGCCGGTGTACTTCTCCAGGAACTCGGCGGCCCTGCGAGTGGGTGTGGTGACCGCTTCGGCACGTTCGAAGGTGTGCTCAGCATCCTTCCAGAGGGCGCGGACCAGCTGGTCCTGGAAGCCCTTGGGAACGAGGGAGAACTGCAGCATGTTCTCTGGCATGAAGTGATTGGTGCCGATGATGCGGATTCCGCGCTTCTGAGCCTCGATCGACACCCCGCGCCCCACCACGATGTGGGACTGGAAGTGCACGACGTCGGGCTGGAAGGAGTCGAGAATGGCCCGGCTCTGCGCGCGCACGATCCACGGCAACGCGAAACGCAGCCAATCGTGCGGACGCCACCGCCAGCTGTGCAGCCGGTGCACGGTCATGGACTGGCCCTCGTGCACCTCCGTCCAGGTGCCGTGCTTGCGGCTGGCGGCCGGGGCCATCACCTGCACCACGTGGCCACGGGCGACCAGCCCGGCGGCGAGCCGTTCGGCGAACCGGGCCGCGCCGTTCACATCGGGCGCGAAGGTGTCGGCCGCAATGAGAACACGGATGGGCCGGGTGGCCGCCGACGTGACTCGGTCGGGCGAGCTGCCCGGTAAATCAGATGAAGCGCACAAGTGGCGTAGTCCCTACGTAGGTGAGCCGGGGATGGTCGTCCGGCTTGAAGTCTGAGATTCGACGGAACTCGCCGTCGAGGGTGTCTAAGCACCCTATTCTAAACCGCCTGCGCCACGGCAGCCCCCAAGACGCGGCGCGTAAGCGAAAACCACAGGTCAGCTCTGAGATTGCGGGTGGTACTTTGCGAGCCTGAACACTCCCCAGATCGCCACGGCGCCCGCGACGGCGAAGAGGGCGGCGGCCCAGGTCGGCGCCTGGGATGCCTCGCCCAGCACGACGACGCCGATCCCGACGGCGATCATCGGATCGATCACGGTCAGGCCCGCGATGACCAGGTCCGGCGGACCCGACGAGTAGGCGTTCTGCACAAAATAGGCGCCTGAGGCCGCGGCCAGGAGCAGACCGGCGACGCAGACGAGGGTGAGCCACTCGACGTTGCCGTTCTGGATGCGGTTGATGATGACCTTGGCGAGGGTGGCCACGAAACCGTAGAGCACGCCGGCGCCGATGATGTAGAAGATCGCCTTGAACCGGGTGCGGAGCATCACGAACGCGACGGCGAACGCGGCCAGCACCACAGCGAGCACGACCAGGATGGTGATCAGGTTCGCATCCGTCACCGGCTTGTCGACAGCGGTGAACGCGGCGACGGTGACGAAGAGCCCGACCCCGCCGACACACATGGCAATGGCGATGACGGATGCCCGGTTGAGCTTCACGTGACTCACCCTGGCGTTCAGAATCGCCGTGATCACGAGAGCGACGGCACCCAGGGGCTGCACCACGATGAGCGGAGCGAAGGCGAGGCTGGTGAGCTGGAAGGCGATGGCCAGGCCGAGCATCACGGTGCCGAACACCCAGGATGGCCGTGAGAGCAGCAGAACCAGCTGTCGGGTGTTGAGACCCCCGGTGATCTCCCGGGTGTGCGCTTCGACCTTTGTCACACCGCGGTGCTGGAATTGCGCGCCCAACGAGAGGAACACCGCGCCGATCAGCGCGAGCGGGATTCCGATGGCCTGACGTGGATCGATGGCGATCTCACCAGCCAGGTCTGTCAGGTCTGGAGTCACTCAACGAGACTATCGAGATCCATGCCGATATCCTTGCTGAATGGCCGTACGACCGATAGTAATTTCAGGCGATCCAGTCCTGCACTCCCCCGCCGCACCCGTCGTCGATTTCGACGACGAGCTGCGCACACTGGTGCAGGACATGTTCGAGACGATGGACGCCGCACCCGGTGTGGGTCTTGCCGGACCCCAGGTAGGTGTGGGGCTGCGGCTCTTCACGTTCAGTTACCTCGACGATGACGAGATCGAGACCAGGGGTGTCGCGATCAATCCCGAGCTCTGGATCACACCGGTTCCCGCCGGCGAGGCCGATGAAGACGAGGACGTCGAGGGGTGCCTGTCGTTCCCCGGCGAGCGATTCCCGCTCCTTCGCGCCGGCTCGGCTGTGCTGCGGGCCGTCGACCTCGATCAGAACCCGTTTGAGATCCACGCCGACGGTTGGTTGGCCCGGATCTTCCAGCACGAGTTCGATCATCTGGACGGCACCCTGTACGTGGACAGGCTCGAGCACTTCTACGCGAAGATCGCAGCCAAGGTGAGCCGCAAGCGCGGCTGGGGCGTGCCCGGCGTGAGCTGGCTACCCGGCGTCGACGACCTGGAGAGCTGAACCGCTCAGCGGGACAGGTCGACGCCGTGCACGCCGTTGTGGAAGCGCAGCGACGGGAACACGGCGGAGACCGAGAAACCCACGCCAGGCACGGTTCCGGCGTTGAAGATCCCGCCGAACAGCTGTGCGCGTTCGCGCATCTGGGTGATCCCGGCGCCCGAGATGCTCTCGCTCAGTGCACGCAGGTCGTCGTCGATCGTGTAGGCGGTCTTAGCGGCGAAATCGGTGGCTGAGGCGCTCTCCCGCCGGGCTGCGGCCCTGATCCCGTCGTCGTCGACGAGCAGCTGTAATCCGTCTTGCGTCCAGGTGAACGACACTCGCGCTTCGGTGCCGGCACCGCCGTGTTTGAGCGCATTCGCGAGCGCACTCTGCAGGATGCGGTAGATGGCCAGCTCTGCGCCGGGCTTGAGCGGGAACCTCTCCCCGGACTCGGCGAAATCGACGGCCAGGCCGGCGTCTCGCATGACCCCGAACAGGTTGCGGGCCGATTGGAGCCCAGGGGCCAGGGTGGCGATCGACTCGCCCTCCCTGGCGATGGTCAGCACGCGGCGGAGGTCGGCGAGGGTCACCCGGCCGTCCTCGACCAGGCCCGTCGCCGCGCGCACCGCCGTGGACGGGTCGCTTTCGGCGGAGTAGCGTGCCCCTTCGGCCCGGGTGATCAGGCGTGCCAGGGACAACACGGCGATGTCCTGCAACTCCCGGATGATCGCCAGACGACCGTGCTGCTCGGCGAGCGAGAGTTCGAGGTCGATACGCACGCGTTCGGCCGCCGACCTGTCGAAACGACTACGGCGTTCCCGTGCCCTGGCCAGGAGCCACAGGATAAGGAGGGCCGCGGAAAGAACAGCCAATACGGCGCTGAGAGTCTGCCAGGAGAACACGTCGCCACCTTTCGCACCGTTTTCGGATCAGACTAGCGGCCCGGAGCCGGGAACACCGGCGTCGGGCACAAAAAAGGCCACCGGGGGTGGAGCCCCTAGTGGCCTTTTCGCTCCCCGACTTGGACTCGAACCAAGAACCTGCGCATTAACAGTGCGCTGCTCTGCCAATTGAGCTATCGAGGAATGCTTGCTCGGCGAAGTTTCTTTCGCTTGAACAGCGTTGCTACTTTACCAAAAGTTCGCCGTGCGCCAAATCCGATGGGTCGCTCAGTACCCGGAGTCGGGGTCCACAACCCCGACAAAGGGCCCATTTCCCAGCAAAGCCGCCACATTGAGCCGAATTCTCTCGGCGAGAAGCGGCGCGGTCATCTCGGGCGTGTCGGCCATATGCGGTGTGATGAGGCACCGGGGCTCGCCCCACAGCGGATGCCCGTCGGGAAGCGGCTCCGGGTCGGTGACGTCGAGAGCCGCCCCAGCGAGTGCCCCGCCGGCCAGAGCGGCCAGCAGCGCGCCGGTGTCGACGAGCGGGCCGCGCGCGATGTTGACCAGATGCGCCGTCGGCTTCATCAGGGCGAATTCGGCATCCCCGAGCAGATGCCGGGTGTCGCCGGTCAGCGCGGCGGCGACCACTACAACGTCGGCGTGCGGCAGTTCGGCGTGCAGCCGGCCCACCGGCACCGTGCGGGCCGCGCCGGGCACGGGCTGGGTGCTCCGGCGCACGACCACGATGTTCGGACCGAACGGTGCCAACAATCGGATCAGTTCCCTGGCGATACCGCCGGCTCCGATGATCAACACGGACCGGCCGTAGAGGGACGTCCCTGAGGGCACCGCGTTCCAGGATCGCGCCCGCGCCCGCTCGGGAAGCACTCGGAGCGACGCCAGGGTCAACGCCAGGGCGTGTTCGGCCACGGGCTGGGCGTAGGCGCCCTTGGCGCTGGTCACGAGCAGGTCGTCCCTCCGGTGGCGGGAGAGCACGTCGGCGAAGGCGTCGACGCCCGCCCAGGGCAGCTGCACCCAGCCGATCTGCGGGTTCAGGGCCAGGACCTCGCCGAGTTCCGCCGCCCTGGCGTACGACAACCAGATGAGACCCCTGGTAGCCGGTGACAGCGGGGCGACGACTCCCCCGGCCGCCACGATGGCATCGACGAACTGGTCGCCCCCCGCGGGCAGCACGGCCACGGGCCCCGACACGGGGCGCCAGGCGTCTCTGGGCCTCTCCTGCTCGTCGGAAAGCACGGCGCGGTGCTGCCCGGTCACGAGTCCGAGGTCCGGTCGGTGTCGGCGCCGGCGCCGGCTGCAGGCTCCTGGTCGGCGGCATCCTCCGCACCGGAGCCGAGGGTCAGGGCCGTGGCAAGCTCGGCGACGTAGGGGTGCCACGGGTTGTCGAAGACCTCGTCGATGGTGCCGAGACCGACCAGCACTCCCTGATGCATCACCCCGATCCGGTTCGCGACCCGCCGCAGAACGCCGAGGTCGTTGCTGATCAGCACGGCGGAGAAGGCGCGTTCCCGCTGCAGTTCGCCGATCAGGTCGATGACATCGTCTCGTACCAGGGCGTCCACTCCGGCCGTGGGCTCGTCGGCGATGAGCAGGGACGGTCCGAAGACCAGTGCCTTCGCCAGCGCGACGCGCTGACGTTGCCCACTGCTGAGCTCGTAGGGGTACTTGCCCAACACCGAGAGCGGCAGGCGGACGGCGTCGATCATCGTCGCGACGAGAGTCTCCAACGCCGCCTTGTCGTAGCGCCGGTCACGTTCGAGGACGGGTTCGGCCACGATGTCAGCGACCGTGAGGCTGGCAGGCAACGTGCTCGCGGCATCCTGGGCAAGCATGCCGACCCTGAAGGTGAGTTTGGCGAGCTTGCGCCGGCCGATGCGCCGAAGGGGGTAGCCGAGCACTGTGGCCTGCCCACCCGTGATCTGGGCGCGCACCTCACCGTGGCCCGACCCCGAGTCCGCGCCGGACAAGACGCGTGCGATCGTGCTCTTGCCCGAACCGCTCTCGCCCAGCAGTCCGAGCACCTCTCCCCGGCCGAGAGTCAGCGTCAATCCGCGCACAGCCACGAAGGCGGAGCTGGCACCGTGCGCCGCGTACTCGACGGTCAGGTCACTGGCCAGGATCGGATACGGATCTGCTTCGACGCGTTTCATACGTTCTATCCTGCCGCACGCAGCCTCCGGAGTTCCTCCCGTCGGAGTGCTTGCGCCGTCGGATCGGGCACGGGCAGGGACGCGAGCAGGCGTTGGGTGTACGGGTCCCGAGGGGATCCCAGCACCTCGGCTCCGGTACCGTCTTCGACCAACCGGCCGTGGTACAGCACCGCGATCCGGTCGGCGAGAATGTCGACGACGGCGAGGTCGTGGCTGATGAAGAGGGCCGCGAAGCCGAATTCCCGCTGCAGCTCGGCGAAGAGTTCCAGCACCCTGGCCTGCACCGACACGTCCAGGGCGGAGGTCGGCTCGTCCGCGATCAGCAGCGCCGGTTCCAGCGCCAGCGCCCTCGCCAGGCTGGCCCGCTGACGCTGGCCACCGCTGAGTTCGTGGGGGAAGCGGTCGCCGAAGGCCTTCGGCAGCTGCACCGCCTCGAGGAGTTCGTCGACTCGCGCCCGAGCCGCCCGGGGGTTGGCCGCCCGACCGTGCACCACGAGAGGTTCCGCGACACAGTCCGCGATGGTGAGCAACGGATTGAAGCTGGAAGCCGGGTCCTGGAACACGAAGCCGATGTCGCTGCGCAGGTGCTTGAACCGGCGTTCCTTGAATCCGTTCATCTCGTGCCCGAGCACGCTCAGCGAGCCGTCGGTGACCCGGGTGAGGCCGGCGATGGCCCGGCCGATGGTGGTCTTGCCCGAGCCGCTCTCCCCCACCAGACCGAGTACTTCGCCGGGGCGGATCGAGAAACTCACGCCGTCCACGGCCACGAAACCCGGTCGGCCGAGCCTGCCTGGGTACTGGATTCGCAGGTTGTCCGCCACGACGACGGGTGCCTGGGCAGCCCATTCCGGCGTGCGCGCATCCGCCCTGGCTGCCGCCCGCACGACGCCCTGGCCGACGTACGGCACCGCGGCGAGCAGTCTCTGGGTGTACGGGTCCTGCGGCGAGCTGAAGAGCGTCACGGCATCCGCCTCTTCGACGACCTTGCCCTGGTACATCACGGCGACCCGGTCTGCGAGGTCGGCCACGACACCCATGTTGTGTGTGATCAGCACGATCGCGGTGCCGAACTCGTCGCGGCAGCGGCGCAGGAGGTCGAGGATCTCTGCCTGAACGGTGACGTCGAGTGCCGTTGTGGGCTCGTCGGCGACGATCAGTCCGGGTTCGAGGACCAGGGCCATGGCGATCACCACGCGTTGTTTCTGCCCGCCGGAGAACTGGTGCGGGTAGTAGTTGACCCGCACCTCGGGATCGGGGATGCCGACCCTGCCGAGGATCTCGATCGCCTTCTTCTTGGCATCGGCGCGGCTGACCTTGCCGTGTGCCCTGATGCCTTCCATGATCTGCCACCCGACCGTGTAGACGGGGTTCAGAGCCGTGGACGGCTCCTGGAAGACCATCGACACATCGGTGCCGCGCACCTGCCGCAGCCGCTGCCGACTGAGCGCGATGACATTGTTCTCACTCGCGCCGTCCCGGCTGGTCAGGATCACGGCGCCCTCGGACACGGCGGTTTCGGGCAGCAGCCCGAGGATGGTCTTGGCCGTGACGGTCTTGCCGCTGCCGCTCTCGCCGACGATCGCGAGGACCTCGCCCCGCCGGACGGACAGGCTCACCCCGTCCACGGCGCGCACGGCGCCGGCGTCGGTGGAGAAGGACACGCCGAGGTCGTCGATCCGGAGCACGGTCGGTGCGGATGTGTCGGTGCGGATGATGCTCATGAGGAGGCCTCGCCGTCATTCGGGTGGATGGGGCCGCTCTCGAGCCCGTCGAGACCGCCGGGGCCGGCGATCAGGGTGCCGCCGGGAACGACGGAGGTCTCGGCGACCAGACCCGAGGCGGCGCCGACAGCGCGGCGGCCGCGCAGCCGCGGGTCGGCCAGGTCGTTGAGGCTCTCCCCGACCAGGGTGATGCCCATCACCACCAGCACGATCGCGAGGCCCGGGAACAGCGAGGTCCACCAGATCCCGCTGGTCACGTCGGAGATCGCCTTGTTGAGGTCGTAGCCCCATTCGGAGGCGGCGGTCGGTTCGATGCCGAAGCCGAGGAAACCCAGACCGGCGAGGGTGAGGATGGCCTCAGAGGAGTTGAGGGTGAAGATCAGCGGAAGGGTGCGGGTGGCGTTGCGCAGGACGTGCCTGACCATGATCCGGGTGTTGCCGGAACCCAGCACGCGAGCGGACTCGACGTAGGCCTCCGACTTGATCCGCACGGTCTCTGCTCTGATCACCCTGAAGTACTGCGGAATGAACACGACGGTGATGGAGATGGCCGCAGCCATCACGCCGCCGACGAGGTTGGACTTGCCGCCGGAGATGACGATGGACATCACGATCGCCAGCAGCAGCGACGGGAACGCGTAGACGGCGTCGCAGACGACCACGAGCACCCTGTCGAGCCAGCCGCCGAAGTAGCCGGAGACCAGGCCCAGGAACACGCCGGCGAAGATCGACAGCAGCACAGCGACCACGATCACGAACAGGGCCGTCTGGGCGCCCCAGAGCACCCTGGAGAGCACGTCGTAGCCGCCGACAGTGGTTCCGAGCAGGTGCGATCCGCCCGGTGGCAGCTGGGCTCCGAACACGCCGTCGGCGTCTCGCAACTGGCTGTAGCCGTACGGGGCGACCAGCGGCGCGAAGATGGCGGTGAGCACGAAGAGCGCCGTGATGACCAGTCCGGCCACGAGCATCCCCCGCTGCAGGCCGACGCTCTGGCGAAGCTGATGGACGATGGGCAGGCGGGCGAGACGGCTGGGCTTGTGGGCCGGAGCCTCGGCGGAGACGTCAGGCTCGACGGAATCCATGCGTGTCATGGCTAGTACCGCACTCTCGGGTCGATCAGCGCGGCGATGATATCCACGATGAAGTTGGACAGGGCGACGATGACGGCGAGCAGGGCGACGATGCCCTGCACGGCGACGAAGTCGCGGGCCTTGAGGAATTCAGAGAGCATGAATCCCAGGCCCTTCCATTCGAAGGTGGTCTCGGTCAGCACAGCGCCGCCGAGGAGCAGGGCGATCTGCAGTCCGATCACGGTGATGATGGGAATCAGCGCCGGCCTGTACGCGTGCTTGCGCACGAGCCTGAACTCGCTGACGCCTCGCGAGCGGGCCGCGTCCACGTAGTCGGTTCCCAGGGTGCCGATCACGTTGGTGCGCACCAGGCGCAGGAACACCCCGGCGGTCAGCAGTCCCAACGCGACGGCGGGCAGCACGGCGTGGGCCAGTACATCGGTCAGGACGGCCGGATTTCCGGTCTGGATGGCGTCGATCGTGTAGAACCCGGTCTTGGTCGGCAGGAGCTGCATTTGCAGCTCCGAACTCGTCGACGCCCGGCCGGCGACCGGCAGCACCTTGAGCCAGACAGCGAAGATGAGCTTGAACAGGAGCCCGGAGAAGAACACCGGGGTGGCGTAGCAGAGGATCGCGAAGATTCGCAGGGAGGCGTCCGGTGACTTGTCGCGCCAGTACGCGGCGACCATGCCAAGCGGGATTCCGACGATGAACGCCACCAGGAGGGCGTAGAAGGCCAGCTCCGCGGTTGCGGCCCCGTAGGTGATGAGCACCTCGGAGACCGGCCGGTTGGTGCTGATCGTGGTGCCGAAGTTGCCCGTGAAGATCTGACCGAGGTACTCCACGTACTGCACCAAGATGGGCCGGTCGTAACCGGCGGCGGCAACCCGCTCGGCGAGCTGGTCGGCGCTCAGCCGGCCACCGAGGGCCGCGGTGATCGGGTCCCCCGTGGTGCGCATCAGCCAGAACACCATGGAGACCAGGATGAAGATGGTCGGGAAGATCAGCAGGAAGCGGATGACGATGTAGCGGCCGATACCGCCGCCGGCGCCCTTCTTCTTCGGTGCCGTCGTACTGGGTTGCCGTCCGGCAGCCGGGGCCGCGGATGGTGTCACTACAGTCGTCATTCCTACCTCACTCGTGCAAACGAATGACGGGGCGTCCAGCGAGTTGTCGCCTGAACGCCCCGTCGTCTAGCTACGTGAAACCGTGCTCTTAGCCCTTGGCGAGGGCTGCGTAACGGAACTTGAACGACGCGTCGAGCGTGTCGCTTGCTCCCGTGACGGTGGTCCCGACCACGGCGACCTGTGCGCCCTGGAGGAGCGGCACGGTCGACAGCTGGGCCGCGACCTTGTCCTGGATTTCTCCGAGCAGCGCGGTGCGGGCGTCGGGGTCGACGGTGACGGCCTGCTGAAGGATCAGGTCGTTGACCTCCTGGTCGACGTAGTGGTTCTTCAGGAAGTTATCCGTGAGGAAGAACGGCGTCAGGTAGTTATCGGCGTCGGAGTAGTCCGGGAACCAGCCGAGCTGGTAGGCGGGGTAGACGTCGCTGGACCGGTCCTTGGAGTACTGCACCCACTCGGTTGTCTGCAGGTTCACCGTGAACAGGCCGCTGGACTCCAGCTGGTCCTTGACGAGCGCGTACTCGTCACCTGAGGAGGGACCGTAGTGGTCGTTGCTGTACTGCAGGTTCAGCTCGACGGGTTCGGTGATACCGGCTGCGGTGAGCGTCGCGGCGGCCTTCTCGGCATCCGGACCACCGTTGCCGTCGCCGTAGAGACCCTTCAGGGACTCGGTGGCACCGGTCAGGCCGGCGGGCACGTAGGAGTACAGCGGGGTGTATGTGCCCTTGTAGACCTGGTCGGCGATCTCTTCGCGGTCGACGAGGTCGGCCACGGCCTGGCGTACGGCCAGGGACTTGGCCGGGTCGGCATCCGCTGTGGTCGCACCGAACGGCTGGGTGTCGAAGTTGAACGTGATGTAGCGGATCTCGCCGCCGGGCCCGTCGACGACCTCGACCTTGTCGTTGCCTCTGAGGTCCTCGATATCCGTCGCGGACAGGCTGCGGAACGCGACGTCGATGCCGCCCTCCTGCACCTCGAGCTTGAGGTTGGACGAGTCGGCAAAGTACTTCACGTTGACGACATCGGTCTTCGCGGCGCCCAGGAGGCCCGCGTAGTCCGGGTTGGCCTTGTAGCCGATCAGGTTGTTGAAGTCGTAGCTGGTGATCGTGTACTGGCCGGCGAAGGCGTTGGCGTCGACGATGTCGTCGTCCGCGGTGAGCTCGGTGGCCGAGAAGGATTCTTCGTCGACGATCGGGCCGGCCGGGCTGGACAGGATCTGCGGGAAGATCTGGTCATCGGGCGCGATCAGGTTGAAGACAACGGTGGTGTCGTCGGGAGCCTCGACGCTCTCCAGGTTGTAGAGCAGCGAGGAAGGACCGTTGTCCGCGGCGATTTCCACCTGGCGGTCGAAGGAGAACTTGACGTCGGAGGAGGTCAACTCGTTGCCGTTGGCCCAGACCAGGTCGGGCTTGAGGGTGACTGTGTACTGCGTAGGCGCGGTGAACTCCGCAGAAACCGCGATGTCAGGTTCCACGTCAGGGCTGCCGTACGGGGTGTTCATCAGGAACGGGAAGACCTGGTTCTGCACCGCAAACGACCCGTTGTCGTACGAGCCGGCGGGGTCGAGCGTGGTGACCTTGTCGGTGGTGCCGATGGTGAGCGGGGCGCCGCCGGTGTCCTCGGCCGGGGTGCCTGTGCAGCCGGCGAGCACGAGTGCCGCGGCGGCGAGACCGGCGGTGACGCCGATGGCGCGGCCGCGCCTGGTGGGTTCAAAAGCCATTGTCGAGTGCCTCTTCCTCAAGGTGTGGGTGACTTGGTGAATCCGCATATCTGCAGTCAGGCGCAAATATGCGTTGCTGTAAACCAAGAATTAGCACACTATGCGCGGCAGGCGGCTATTCTGCGATGCATCTTAATAGACCCGCAATATACGGGCAGGTCACTCGACCCTGAGGTTGCGCCGTTCGGCTTCGACCCGCACGAGTTCGCGCTGGATGGCCACATATACCTCGCGATTGGTCGCGTCCGCTCGTTGCAGCCGGCCGAGAAGCTCGGCCTTCTGCCGCAACAGATCCTTCTCGATGAGCACGATGGTGATGTCCCGCACGTAGCGGGTCACCTCCCGTTCGGTGCGTTCCGGCAGCGGGGCCATCGCGAGTTCGGTGACCAGGTTCGCCAGCGGCGCGGGCGTTTCTGAGACGACCTGTTCCAACCAGTCCGCCGCGGCGGCGTGCGGCAGGGCGGCGACGACGGCGTCTCGCACCACGGCGAGGGTGCTGTTGGTCATGCCGGTGGACACGGCCCGGCGTACCAGGTCGACACCCACCAGGGTCGGGTGCTGCAGCATGGCCATCAGGGCGTCGCGTTCGATCCGGGTGACCGGGTCGACCGGCAGGTCCGCCAGCGCGAACAGGCGTTCCCGGGGCGCCTGGGCAGGCTCCCCGGGCCGGCGGGATTCCTCGGCGGGCGCGGTGCGCGACCTGGCCTGTGCCTGGCTGACGGCGCGGGACACCTCACCGAGGTCCATGCCCAGCATCCTGGACAGTTCGTGGGTGTAGCCCGGGCGCAGGGACGGGTCCCGGATGTCGCTGACGACGGGAGCCGCCGCGCGCAGGGCGGACACCCGCCCTTCGACGGTGTCGAGGTTGTACTGGGTCAGCAGCTGCCG
>Ga0247816_10001388_pt1 | contig 11918 bp, 25 predicted proteins | sample UWRJL209509C1_FD_179930 | JGI IMG/M metagenome (GOLD analysis project Ga0247816, IMG submission 179930) | Plant litter microbial communities from Arlington Agricultural Research Station in Wisconsin, United States - UWRJ-L209-509C-1 | ecosystem: Environmental > Terrestrial > Plant litter >...
GGGGGGGATGAACCCAGCGGCATCACGTAGAAGGTCTTTCACCTTCAGATTGTCATTTTCGCCTCCTTTGTTGGCTCTTGTGCGGTCTGGCTCATCACCTTCGCCGCGCCTCGTCAACGTTCACATACAGCCAGAGATTTTCGGAACCGTCAATACCCTCATTCGCATATTATTCGTTTGCCATTCGCACCAGAATATATATGGTGGAGAAATCATCAACGGAGATTGAACGATGAAAATGTCTATCGAGGTCACGCCAGAGCTTCGGGAGCGGATCAAGAAAGAAGCCCAGCGCGTCCGCCGTTTCGCAATGGACGAGGCCGCAACGCTTATCACCGAAGCCCTAGACGCCAGGGACAAGAAGGCGGGCCGGAAATGACCTTTAAGATCGAAAAGGGCAAGCGCCACGTTCGCCGGGATGGCGTCATTACCGGGCCAATTGTCCCGAACAATGAAGGTGATGAAGAGTGGAGATCATGTTGGACGTGGATGGACAGCGCTGCTCCTCATAATTGCTGGACAGATGATGGTCAGTTCTTGCCGCACTTAGCCAACGAGAAAGACATCGTCTCTGTCGTGACCGATGAACCCGCCCCGCAAGAGGCTGGCCCTGTCCGCACTGAGACGGTGACGCGCATGGTCATCGTGCCGGGTGACTATGAGGTCTACTGTGTCACTCGCGTTCATCCGACCGGCGTCAACCTCTCTATCGGTGGCGGCCTGTTTGACGCCAGCGACCTCCGGAAATTCGCCCGAGGGCTTGTGTCCATGGCCGAAGCGCTGGAGGAAAAGCCATGACCGCCATCATCATCGCCGGCTTTGTCATCGTCGGCATTGTCGCATACCTATTGGTTCGCGGCGGGTCTGATGGCCCGGAGATCGAATCCAGTGAATACGAAGCTGACTGGACCGGATCGGCTGATCCAGTCAGTCGCTGGGGAAATCATGCCGCGGCAGGCTATCCCGCGTTCAGCGACGATGAGGGCCAGGCCAAGGTCGTCGAGACCAAGCTGGGCGCGCTGCGCAAGGGAGATCGGGCATGACTGACCGCGTCCCTTACCTCCCCTCTGGCGAATGGGGGTTCACAAACGACCCGTTGCGGCTGGCTGGCGCGCAACAATTCCGTGACGATGCCGTCGCCGATGGATGGAACATCGCGCCGACATACGAAACCGAAGCAGTGGATAGAGCCGCAAAACTTCGGCGCGATGGCTATGTCATGATGGTTCTAACCCGAACCAAACTGGGCAAGTGGGCTTTCGAAGCCCAAGTGAATATCTGGGGTCCAGACGGTTTGGCGATCAACCCGCCCGAGTTCTATGACTTCGCGGAAATTGAGAGCCGAACACGCATCTGCAGCTATTGCAAGAAAACTGACGTCGAAACGCAGCGGGTTGGCTTTGCCGGCAGGTGCTGCGCCGACTGCCTCCCCGACATGCGAAAGCGAATCGAAACTCCGGGGTGGTGCGACTGATGGCCGGAACCGCCTGGCGCCGCATAGGAAGGCTCAACGGCTCCGACGCCGGCCGCACGGCCAAGCCTGTCTGGTTGTGCGAAGCCTGCCGGTGCTGGCATACTGACCGTGACGCCAAGGGCAAGCTGATCAAGCCGCTGGCGTGCAAATTCTGTGGTCGGTTCCAGTTCGATTATTTCCACAGTTCCGGCGAGGCGCAGACATGGGCCAAACTGCATCTGCGCCAGAAGGCGGGCCTTATCCGCAACCTACGCCGGCAGGTCAAAAAGGATCTGCTGACCGTCGGTAAGAATGGCTTGGCCTGCGTCTGGGGTCACGCCGATATCGACTTCGCATATGACGAACTGGTGGGCGAGGAGTGGATTTCTGTTCTCGCCGACCACAAGCCGGCGCAGGGTGCATCGCCTGACGCGGTTCTGAAATTCCGATGCCTTGAAGCGATGGGATTTCCCATTCGCATACTGACCGAAAACGGAGAGGTTTAATGGCTATGGCCACTGAATTCGTAAACGACGACGAGGGCGAACGACTTCGCGAGAATGACGCTGACCTGCAGATCGAAAGCACGCTGTTCAAGCAGGGGCAGGACTATGCCGAGCGCAACAAGCGGTCGAAGGCCGAAAACAAGGGCCGTGCGGAATCGCGGGCGCGCATCAAGGAAATCGGGATGGACCCGAACGCCTATGCGACCGCCATCCGCCTGATCAAGGACAAGACGCCGGCTGAGCTCGAAGCTTGGCGCCGCGACTTTGAATTGACGCTCAAGGTCATGGCATCCAAGCAGCGCGAGCTCTTCCCGGAAGAACAGTTGAAGGCCGAGGCCCGAATCCAGCGCGCCAAGGACAAGGCAGCCGGCAAGCCGCGCAGCCAGGCCGAGCTCGACGCGAAAACCGACACCGACCCGAACAGCGATCCGAAGAATGGCGGTGCCCAGATCGACATCGAGGACGCCATTGCGGCAGCCGAGGGTCAGACGCTGGAAGAACGCGAAGCCGCCGAGGGTGAAGCCGCCATCGCCGATGCCGCGCCTTCCCTGGCCAAGAAGCCGAGCCAGTCCGAGCGGGCTGCTGCGAAGCGCGCTGCGGCGGGGATGAACTGACGACACCAAGCGTCTGCGAGAAACATGGGGCGATCCTGCGGGGTCGCCCTTTTCTTTGTTGACGGCACGAAAGAACATTGTCACAAAGGGCAATACAAGGAGATACACGCAATGGCCAAACTCGTTTCCACCACAATCACCATGCCGCCTGACCTTCGTTCCAAGCTGGAAACCGAGGCCACAAAGCAGACCCGCAGCCTGTCGCAGCAGATCGTTCACCTGCTCACCGAGGCGGTTGCCCGCACCGAGGCCAAGGCTTCCGAGGCAGCTTAGATCATGGCCGAATATCCCGGCTTCACGATCTGGACGGACGCCTATCTGGGCGACACCACGCACCTCACCACGACTGAGCACGGCGCCTATCTGCTTCTGCTTATGACGATGTGGCGGGCGGGCGGATCGCTGCCGAACGACGACAAGAAGCTGGCTAGATATGCCAAGCTGTCGCCAGGACAATGGGCTCGGATCAAGGACACGGTGATGGAGTTTTTTACCGACTTAGATGGGACGATTACGCAGAGCCGTTTGAAAAAAGAACTCGAGTTCGTCAGACAGCGAAGCAATCGCCAATCTCAGAACGCGAAAGCTAAGTCATTGAAAGATAACGAACCCCGACAAGCCACGGCACAGCCACGGCAAAGCCACTCGCCAGCCCCTACACCCACACCCACATTAACAGAAGATACCTCACTTCGTTCGGTAGCGGCACAAGCGCCTTCAAAGCGAAATCGAGGAACGCGTCTTGATCCTAATTGGCAGCTTCCAAGAGCGTGGGGACAATGGGCTTTGGATGAGGTGCAGGGCACGACGGTCGATCTCATCCGTTCCCAAGCCGACCAGTTCAAGGACTACTGGATGAGCAAGACAGGCGCAGGCGCAACCAAGATGGATTGGGAAGCGACGTGGCGAAATTGGATGCGAACGGCGGTCAGTAGATTGCCGAAGCAGAACGGACAGAAACCACTCAAGGGCCTTGCCCTAGTCGAAGAACAATTGCGGCAGGAGATTTCAAATGCAGGATTTGGCGGCGAGGAAGATACAGATCACCAAGCTGTTGCGCGGCTGGCTTTCCATGGTCGGCAACATTGACATGGGAACGATCGATGCGTTCGTTGACGCGACCAGGGATGTCACCCTCGATGCTGTGACGAAAGCCGTCGAGCAGTTCGCCAGCGGGCGGGTCGAGCGCAACAATTCGTTCCCGCCAGCCGCCGCCGAGTTCGCTGCCAATGCCCGCGAGTGGCAAGCCGCTATAGACAAGCGCGCCGGCCAGGATGGGCCAGAGATGCACAACGGGCTGATCGAAATGGATTTCGGCGCCGGCCGGATCGACATGCGCGGACTGACCAATGCCGAGCAGGATCAGATCATCGCCAACAAGGGCTGCGCGCCTAATGGCCGGTCACTGGCCTATATGAGCCTGCCCGAGATCAAGGCGGCGCTCGAGCAGAAGGATATGGCGCAGGTCGAGGGGGGCGCGACGTTCGCGGCGCCGCGGCTGGGGAGGATGTGATGTTTCGAGTCCTCGATCTTTTCAGTGGTATCGGCGGGTTCAGCATCGGGCTTGAACGCGCTGGATTTCAGACCGTCGCGTTCTGCGAAATCGATCCTTACTGCCGGCAGGTGCTGGCGCAACATTGGCCCAAGGTGCCCTGCTACGGTGACGTTAAAAACCTCAATGCCGACGCTCTTTGCCGAGATGGAATTGCCGTTGATGTCATCTGCGGCGGTTTCCCCTGCCAAGACGTCAGCCTCGTCGGAGATGTCTGGGGAGATGGCGACGGGCTCGATGGCGAGCGCTCCGGTCTCTGGACGGAATACGCCCGCCTTGTTGGCGAATTGGGACCAAGTGTCGTCATCGTGGAAAACGTCTCAGCGCTCATTGGAAGGGGGCTGGAGCGAGTTCTCGGAGACTTGGCCGCGCTCGGGTATGATGCTGAATGGCATTGCGTACCAGCTTCCGCCGTTGGTGCCCCGCACGGTCGCGATCGCATATGGATTGTGGCCTACGCCGGCAGCCTCCGATCACAAGGGATCCGTCTCCCTGTCATCGGCGAACAAGAGATCCGAGACCAGTTCGCGCGGAGTAAGGCTCCCCGAGGAACTGAGCCGGCGATGCCAGATCGAGGTTCGTGGGCGGATGAACCCGCAGTGGGTCGAGTGGCTGATGGGGTTCCCAATCGGGTGGAGCGAATTACAGCGCTCGGAAATGCCGTAGTTCCTGATCTTCCCGAGATGATTGGTCGCGCTGTGATGAGGGCAATCCCATGATCGATGACCCCTATGCCGACCTCGGCGGCAAACGCGAGACCTATGCCGAAGCGCTCGCTCGGTCCCTCGTCGCAGCGCCCAAGGCAGCCATGACCGAGCAGGAGGTCGCTGCCCGCATCGTGGCCCAGCGCGAGCGCCAGCGGCAGCACGACGCCTATTTCGCCACCGACTACATCGAAGGCCCAGAAGCCACCTTGGTAAGCCGCGCGCTGGCCAAGCAGTTGGGCCATTTCATCAACGAGCCAGACGACAGGCCGGGAGGCGACGATTGACCATTATTCGCGAGGAAATAATCGGTGACTGCAGGCTGATCTTGGGCGATAGCCTCGAGGTGATGCCGACGCTTGGTCAAGTATCGGATCTCATCCTTACAGATGCCCCTTACCTTGTGTCCAAAGGTGGGTATTCGTCCAATAACCAGCTTGAGGGTGGCTTCGGTGGCTGGATGAAGGATTATGGCAATGGCGGCGACATAGTAGATTGCGACCTGCTGTGGTCCGACTGGATGGGCTTGGCATTCTCGGCCTTGAAGGATGACCGACAGGCGTATTTCATGACCAATGGCCGAAATCTCGCGCAGGCGCAGATTGCTGCAGAGGCGGCCGGATTTGATATGCATACAGTTTTGGTCTGGGACAAAAAGACCGCCCTTCCCAACAAATACTACCAGAACATCACGGAGTTCACGCTCTTCATGAAGAAAGGGAAGGCTTTCACCATCGCTGATCCCGCGTCAAAAAACCTCGTCAGTATTTTCCAGCGTGACGAGTCCAAGCATCCAACGGAAAAGCCCGTTGAGTTGATGTCGCACTATGTCGGCAACTCCACCGCGCTCGGGCAGATGGTGCTCGACCCCTTCATGGGCAGCGGGACAACAGGTGTCTCCTGTGTTGATCTGGGGAGAAAATTTATTGGTATCGAGAAGAACTTGGCTTTTTTCGATATGGCCTGCACCCGCATTGATCAAGCGACCAAGAGGCCAAGCATGTTCAGGCCTAGAGAGCCCAAGGGCGAAACGCTGGGGCTGTTCTGATGCCAAGCGTACTGCGGCCATGCGGCGTCCCCTTCATCCGCAAGGGCGCCACCGAGCCAACCCAGCCCATGGCCCTAGTATCTTTTTGCGAAGATTGCGGCTGGGAAGGCGCACCATTCGGCGAGACCGTCGACGGCAAGCTGCGCCGCTTCTGCGGCTGGGGCAACAACAGGCCGACATGCATCAATCGAGGTGAGAAATGAACGAATCCATGGTCGAATATCAATCTCGCAGGCGCCTTGATCTGGCGAACGGCGCTCCGCCAGCAACGGGATGCAAGCCAGGCGAAGTCTGGAACTTCACGACGCCGATCGTCACCAGCAAAAAGATGCAGGCGTATCACGACAGGGTTGCGCAAGACAAAGCTAAGCGTGCCGAGGCCAAAGCAAAGAGGAAAGCAGCGGAGGCCCGGAGAAGGCCTCTGCCAGAGTGGCGCAAACTGCAAATAGAGGCCCGAGCCAAGCTTTTTGCTGCGCTTTCTGAACTCGGGTCTCTGGGCTTTACCAAATCGGAGGCCGCAAGGGCGTTGAACATTTATCCAGAGCGCGTCGCCACGCTTGTGAAGGGGCGAGGCGTCACATTCGCCAAGCATGGCGACAGGGACACTCCCTTGGAGGCCGCGGTCCGCGCCGCTTATGCCGAGGGAGGAATCGGACGCGCGGCTGTCGCTGCACAGTTCCAGACCAGCGTGAACGTCATTTCCGTTGTCGCCGGAAGGCTGGGGGTATCACAGATCGGCAGGCCTCAGAGGTTCAAGCTTGGGTTCGCCGTCCCGCCAGAGCTTGCCGAGGATTACGAAATCCTCAAGACAAAGGGCGGGTACAAGGCAGCCGAAGCCGCTCGGATATTGGGGCTGATCCCAAGCTGACGGCCCAGACCAACTGAAATTCGACGCAGCCTGAGAAACCCGCTATATTCAGACCATCATCAAGGGAAATGGGCCAAACATGATCCCCACCACTCGACAAAGCCTGCGCGCTGACCGCGTGCAGAACGACATCCGCCAGGCGCTCGACTACGCCCGCAGCCTTGAAGGCGAGGCCAAGGTTCATGTCATCAGCCGAGGGGCTGAAAGCTGGATGGAAGCGGATGTTATCCGCTCCGAAGCCCGCGCCATGGGCATCGAGCATATCGTCGGCTGCCTGCCGGCCGAGCTCGCCATCATCCCCGACCGCATGCGCACATCGGCAAGCGCGCTGTTCGTTGCAGGGGCGCTGCGGTAATGCCAGCAGGACGCCCCACCAAATATAAGCCCGAGTTCATCGCATTGCCGCATCAATGAGTGAAGCCGGCGCCTTAGACACTGATATCGCTAAGAGATTTGGCGTCCACGTCGGGACGCTGATGGTCTGGAAATTCGAATACCCTGAATTCCGTGAGGCCATAAACTTGAACAAGGACAAGGCCGATGTCCGGGTTGAGGCCGCGCTATACTCCAAAGCCATCGAGGACAAGGACACAGCGGCCCTGATCTTCATCCTCAAGAACCGCAAGAAGGACGAATGGCGCGACGGCTTTGTCCACCGTCACGAAGCTCCCCTGGCCGGCGAGGTCGCCAGCAGCATCAAGGACATGGAGAAGGATCTGTGACCGAGGACTTCAGCAAAGCGCCCAAAACCATTGGTGAGTTGCGCGCCCACAAATCGCAGAACGCAAAAGACTGGACGCCGAGGGATGCGCTGATCAGCGTTCTGCGCCAAATCGATAGCGGCGAAATCAAGCTGGATGACGTGATGATCCTTGCCGTTGAAGCGTTCCCCGATGGGGGTGATCGGATCGTGGTCACCAGCAACACCGATACCCGAACACGTCAGTGCGGAATCCTCGCTCGCGCAATGGCCGTCGTGGCAAAAGACTAAGCAACCTGCGGCTTTGCCAGCCGTTCTCACCCCAAGGCCACATCAACCGGAGATGCAGCTATGACCACCCCCAAGAAAGCCAAAGCCCCCATCAAGGGCGACATCGTATTCGTTCGCAAGCATGGCCTTGTGATCGAGGACGAAACCGAGTTCGCCGCCATCGTCACCGCGGTCACCGAAGTCGGCAAGACCGACGACAAGCCCGTCACCTATGACATTCGCGCCACCTGGTTCGCCCCCAACGACCACCTGACCGAGCGCGGCACCATCCCGCACCAGTCCGATGTGAACCGCGAAGGCACCGCCCGTTGGCGCCACCGCGACGAGGACTTCATCGAGCAGCCCTACGAGTTCAACGGCGAGGAAAGCCCGCGCTCTGCGGCTTCCGAGGACCAAGGCTTCGCCGAGGCCAAGCGCCTTGAGGACGATGGATCGACGCGCTAATCTGACCTCGCCTCTAATGTCTCGGCCTCGCGCTTCGGTGCGGGGCCTTTTTTATGGGAGATCGAAGGGCCGGAGCAGGGGCGCTAACAAAATGCGCGATTGCTAACATTTCCGCTTGCTAACAAATGCAGTTGTGCTAACAATAGGCTCAACAAACGGAGACGCGAAATGAACCCTGCAATCGAAGCCCTGATCGCCGCAGCAAAGTCCAAGCCCCTGACCCATGCCAGCGTTGTCACCTATTCGGACGGCAGCGAACAGCGCATCGACCACCGTGGCGCTGATGTTGCTGAAAACCATCTGCGCAGCTACCGCCCGCTAATTGGCAAGCATGAATACATCAGCCGCTCGACCGGCAAAAAGATCACCATCGTGTCTTGCGAAGTAGTCGGCATTGCCTGATGCGCGTCACCTGTCCAAATTGCGGAGGCCCCCATGCAAAGTGGGATTGCAAAGCCCCCGCCAAGAAATCGACGGCGAGTTCCGGGATGGCGTCGGGTAGCTCCCGAGAGGCGGGTTCGAATCCCGCATTGGTAGACGCAGGTTCGAGCCCTGCCGCCGTCGATACCTCTAAACGCGGGCGCAAGCCGCTCGCCGATCCAACGCCTCGGCAGCTTTACCAGCGCGAACTGATGCGCAAGCGCCGCGCCGCCGCCAAACTCAAGGACAAGCCATGACCAACCACAGAGAAGACGGCGAGTTTGGCGAGGGCGTGACGGTGCAGTCGGCGTCGATGGTCGAGCGCGTGGCGCGCGCCTTGTGCGACGATACGATGTTACGCTGGCGATCACCTCTTGCCATGCAGGCGGATGCTTGGCGCGAGTTTGTGCCGGCCGCACGCGCTGCAATCGAAGCCATGCGTGAGCCTACGGACGCTATGGTGATGGCTGGTGGTCACGACCAGACCTATGAAGAGATGATTGACGAGGCCCTGAAATGATCCGCCGCGCCTTCATCATCACCACTCTGGGCATTGCCTCGCTCGCCATGCTATCGGCGACCGTGCGCGTGATGGACATGCCTAGCTTCGTTGACGTAACCCTATTGGCGGATATCGCATGAACGAAATGATTGAGCGTGTCGCGCGGGCGCTGGCTCGGCAATATTACAAATATCATTTCGACCGAGATCACGATGGCGATTGGGAGGACTGGACAGGTCCAGCCCGCGCTGCCATCGAGGCAATGCGCGAGCCGACAGAGGCGATGACCGATCTGATATGGCAAGAAACGGCTGATCCTTGTTGGCGGGAAAACGCAATTAAGGCATGGCAAGCGGGAATAGATGAGGCGTTGAGATGAGCAAGACCACCTACCGCCTCCGCGGCAGCCGCAAAGCCGCCGACCGCGTCGAGGCCGTCAAATGGGTCGGCTTCGCCTTCATGCAGTTCCCCAAGCGCAGCGACGGCAAGAGCGTGATGCCCGACTGGTTCCCGCCGCTGATTCAAGAGGTCTGGGATGTACAGGGCACATACGACGACCCGAGCATGGACACGCCGCTGCCAGGGGATGCTTGGAAGTGCGGCAAGGACATGATCCGCATTGGTCTTGAAGGCGAGCGTCAGTTTGCAGATGCGAAGCCGGGGGACTATATCGTTCGGTATCAGGACGGTCGGGTCAAAACCATGAGCGGCGACGAGTTCCGCGCGATATATAGGGCGATGTGATGGCAAGGTTGATAGACACGTGGGGAAGCAAGCTTCTGTCCGATGCGGCATTTCTTGAAGAGCGCCGCAAGATTGCCGAAGCAGGCGGCTTCGCGGCCCTGTATCATTGCGAATACGTTCCGCTCAAGATAGGTGATCCAGCCATTCTCCGAGGCAGAAACGTGGTGGTCGTTGCTTTTGGTTCTGGATATGGCGCGGGGAGCGTTGCTGTTCGCGATGCAGAGACCGGCGAAGTTCGAACCGTCCGCGAATCGAGCCTAGATGCAAAATGACTGGTCCGAGCTAACGCCGGCGCAGAAGGAAGCCTGCAGGGTCATCGCCTATGAAAGCCTGATCGGTTTCGTGCGGGTGATGTTCCGCTTCGTCAAGAACCAGCAGTTCACGATCAATTTTCACCATCACCTAATCGCCGACAAGCTCGAGGACGTTTACTTCGGGCGATCCAAGCGCGTCATCTTCAACATCGCGCCGGGCGGCACCAAGACCGAGCTCGTCTGCATCTGCTTCATCGCGTGGACGATCTTCCGCAATTACGAGGCCAGCCGCGCCGACCGCAAGGCGAAGGGCTACAAGAACCCATGGCAAACCCGATCGCTGCCGGTCAGCTACTCCGACAGCCTGATCAAGCTCAACACCGGCGCCATCAAGGAAATCCTGCTGTCCGAGGCGTTCCAATACATGTGCCCGCTCAACATGGGCAGGGCGCGCAAGGGCGAATCCGACTGGAAGATGTACGACGCCGAGGGTGGTTCCCATGAGGTGTTCGGCGTGTCGCTGTCGGGCCAGGTCACCGGCCGGCGCGCGGGCTTCCTGACCGATCGGTTTTCGGGCGTGCTGGTGATCGATGACCCCATGCCGCCAAAGGACTCATCGTCGTTCGCCCGCAAGGACGAGATCAATTCCAAGCTCAATCGCGTCGTCCGCTCCCGCCTGATGCACGATGATGTGCCGATTGTGATGGTCCAGCAGCGCGTGGCCACCGGCGATCAAACCGACTTCCTGACCGGCGACAAAGCGCTGGACGATTGGGAGTTGATCAAGATCCCAGCGCTGATCACGCCCGACTATATGAAAAGCCTCACGCCGAAGCTGCGGGCGCGCATTGCCACCGCAATCGGCTATAAGGGCGAGGACATCAGCTATTGGGAGCGCCAGGTGCCCACGGCCTATCTCAAGCGCGTCCGAGAGAACGACGTTTTCCTGTTCACCAGCCAGTACCAGCAGGCACCAGACGAGGCGATGATGGAAGGCGTGTATTTCAAGCGGGAGATCGCCGCAGCCTATGCGCAGGGCCGGATCGGGAAATTGCGCATCGACCCCAGCCTGCCGGTATGCTCGGTCTGGGACTTGGGCATGTCCGATCTCATGGTGGTCTGGCTCTACCAGAAAGACCGGCACATTCGCCGCGTCATCGGCTGCTACGGCAACCATGATCTGTCGATCGAGCATTACATCCATTGGATGATGGACTATCGCGACAAGTTCGGCATCAGGTACGACAACCGGGCCAACACCCATCTGGCGCCGCACGACATCGTCAACCGCGGCAAACTCTCGAGCGTCTCCGACATGGAGGTTGCGCGCCGCGCCGGCATCAACTTCACACCAGTCGAGCGCCCGCGCCAGAAGAACGATCCCATCGCCGCCACGCGCCGCATCTGGCCGGTGATCGAGATCGATGAAGAACTCTGCTCAATGGACGCGGTGAACCCGATCGAGAAGCAGAAGGGCCGTTGGGGTCTTGATGGACTCAAGAAATATCGCCGCATCTATGACGCCGAAAACGAGGTGTTCGCCAATGAGCCGGTGCACGACTGGTCAAGCCATTGGACAGAAGCGTTTTTGCTGATAGGTTCGACGTATCAGGAGCCACGGATTACACTAGAGCCGACCGCCCCATCAGGGGGGTCTGGATGGAGCATGTAACCTATGGCCTCGGGCACCTATCGCGTCACCCTCACACCGACACCACAGCGCATCGATAACCTTGGCGCTTCGCAGAACCTCTCGAACGCTGTCAAGCTGCTGTCGGGCCAAGCGCAGTTCTTCTACATCACCGGGACGACGATCCC
>Ga0247816_10001391_pt1 | contig 11903 bp, 14 predicted proteins | sample UWRJL209509C1_FD_179930 | JGI IMG/M metagenome (GOLD analysis project Ga0247816, IMG submission 179930) | Plant litter microbial communities from Arlington Agricultural Research Station in Wisconsin, United States - UWRJ-L209-509C-1 | ecosystem: Environmental > Terrestrial > Plant litter >...
AACCAGTACCGCTATTTTATTTTTCCAAAGCGCATTGATGGAAAAGAAACCTCTTCTTTCATAGGCGTTATCCACTACATCATCATGGACTAAAGTAGCGGTATGCAACAATTCCACCAGCGCAGCACCACGGTGAGTCGACTCTATAATTCCACCACAAAGCTTTGCAGCGAAGAAAACGAACATCGGTCTGATCTGCTTACCTTTTCGCTTTACAATATAATGCGTGATCCTATCTAATAACGGGGCGTCACTGTGCATTGAAGCTTTGAACTTTTCTTCAAAAACATCAATATCAGCAGCTATTGGTAATCTAATTTGATTTATTCCCGGCATTCAGGTGAAATGTGTGTGCAAACATAAATTAATTTCCTTTAATATGAGCGATAATCTGCTCTGCATGGACACGGGAGTTTTCAATAAACCATTTATGGGTATCCATTCCTCCGCACACCACGCCCGCCAAATAGAGGCCTTCTTCACTGGTCTCCATAGTAACTGGATTGTGAACCGGACAATTGTCGTCTTCCAACGTTACCCCTAAGTTCTTCAGCAAAGCGAAATCAGGTTTGTATCCTGTCATCGCAAGCACAAAATCATTTGCTACACTAACTATACCTTCGGGGGTCTTGATTTGAACCTCTTGCTCAGAGATAGCAACGACTTCACTATTAAAATAAGCAGTGATGTCTCCTTCTTTGATGCGATTTTCAATATCGGGCTTGACCCAATATTTAACCTTTGAACCAATCTCAGAGCCTCTTATTACCAATGTTACTTTCGCACCTTTTCTATAGGTTTCCAAAGCGACGTCAATAGCAGAATTGTTTGCCCCAATCACCAGGATCTTGCTAAAAGCGTATAAATGTGGGTCTTTATAGTAATGTCTAACTTTCGACAACTCCTCACCGGGGATATTCATCATGACAGGCACATCATAGAATCCTGTAGAAATGATGACCTTCTTTACGTGGTACTTTGCTTTATCAGTATGAACTTCAAAATTCCCGTCAGCCTGTTTAGAAACTTGCTTAACCGGTTCAAACAGATTGATATTGAGCTCAAATTTTTCAGCAACTCTACGGTAATATTCTAAAGCTTCATTGCGATTAGGTTTGTTGCTGATGCTAACAAAAGGAACGCCGCCTATTTCAAGCTTCTGAGAAGTCGAAAAGAAAGTCATGAATACCGGGTAATTATATAGACTGTTGACCAAAGCCCCCTTCTCAAGGATTAAGTAGGACAACCCAGCTTTCAAAGCTTCAATTGCACAAGCCATCCCAATTGGACCTGCGCCTATTATCAGGACATCGTAGTCGGTGTGATTTTTCTCTTCTAACAATTTGACAGGAAGTTAAAGGTTAAACTTTCATTGCTTTAGACGGACAGGCGAAGTCTGTTCGTTCCAGTTCGGTAGACTTAATTGCGGCATACCCACCTTGTATATCAATCACCTGATCAACGCCTCTGGCCTTAAGAATTGAGGCCGCGATCATAGAACGATAGCCTCCGGCACAATGAACATAATAGGTTTTCTTAGGATCGATTTCAGTAGTCCAGTCGTTGATATAATCTAACGGTCTTGCCAAGGCGATCTCCAGGTGCTCCGCATCATACTCTCCAGGTTTTCTAACATCCAGAACAGTTGCGTCTTTGTCTTTGAGAACTGCATCAGCAAAATCACCAGCAGAAATAGAATCAATGGTTTCCAGATCTTTGCCTGCGATCTTCCAGGTATCAATTCCACCATCCAGATAACCAATGGTACTGTCGTAACCAACTCTTGAAAGTCTGGTAATGGTTTCCTGCTCTTTTCCGGGTTCTGTAACCAATAATATTGGTTGCTTAAGATCGGTGATTAAAGCACCAACCCAAGGTGCAAACTGTCCATTCAAACCAATATTCACCGAAGATGGAATAAAGCCAGAAGCAAAAGCTTGTGGATCACGCGTATCAAGCACCACTGCCCCTGTTTGGTTAGCCGTTAATTCAAATTCATTAGCGTCAAGACCGGTCAATCCCTTATCATATACATCATCAAAGGGCTCATAGCCATTCTTATTCATTGCGGCATTCTTCGCAAAATATTGAGGAGGAGGCAAAATACCGTCCGTAACTTCTTTAACAAACTGCGCTTTTGAACTTGCTTTCAAGGCGTAGTTCACCTCTTTCTGATGACCTAAAGTATCGAAGGTTTCCTTACTCATGTGTTTGCCACAAGCGGATCCAGCACCGTGTGCAGGATAAACCAGAACATCATCCGGTAGTGTTAAAATCTTATCATGAAGGGAATCATAAAGCGTAGCAGCCATATCTTCCATTGTTAGGGTTCCTTTTTGAGCAAGGTCAGGCCTTCCTACATCCCCTATAAACAAGGTATCTCCAGTGAAGATGCAATGTGGTTTACCGTCTTCATCGGTCAACAAATAGGTAGTTGATTCAGGAGTATGCCCCGGCGTATGCAGGGTTGTAATGGTTAATTTACCAATTTGGAATTGCTCCTGATCTTTAGCTATATGTGAAGGAAAGGAAGTCAAAGCGGTTGGTCCGTAAACAATCGCTGCTCCAGATTTCTCTGCGAGATCAATGTGACCTGAAACAAAATCAGCATGGAAATGGGTCTCAAATATATATTTGATCTTCGCTCCATCCTTAACAGCACGCTTTAAATAAGGTTCGACTTCTCTTAGTGGATCAATGATGGCAGCTTCTCCATCACTTTCAATATAATAAGCAGCCTCTGCTAGACAACCGGTATATATCTGCTCAATTTTCATAACTGTATTCTGATAAATAGGCGCTGCCAGAGCAGCAATGCCACAAAATTACCATTATAATGCAGAGAATATAGAATGCGGATGAAGTTTTACCTTAGGAAGTCAATTCGCCGCATAGCGACTGCTCCATTAACCTTACTGTACTGGCTTTATCGAGCTTAAGTCCCAATACATACATCAGCTTTGTACAAGTAGCCTCAAAGGTCATGTCGTAACCATTAATTATGCCCATTTGCTGAAGCCTTTTACTGGTTTGATACATCCCCAGTTCGACCGCACCTCTCTGGCATTGCGTAATGTCAATGATCAACTTCCCTTTTGCTAACGCTTGTTCTAAGCATTGCAGAAACCATTCGGCCGTAGTCGTATTTCCCGAGCCAAACGTTTCCATAATAATCGCGTCCACACCTGACTCTGTAATGGCGAGCACCGCTTGCTTAGAGATACCAGGGTATAGCTTCAGCACGCCAATGTTCGGGTTTAGATCCAGGTGCACGACAAGCTCTTTTTCTGGCTGCGGAAGGATGTAGTTTCCAAAAAAAGAAAGCGTGACTCCAGCTTCGGCGAGGATGTTATAATTGGGAGAACGGAAAGCTTCAAACTTCTCCGCATTGTATTTAATAGCACGATTGCCTCGGAACAATTGATAATCAAAGTAAATACATACTTCTGGGATCATCGCTTGACCATTGTTTTTAGTGGCAGCAATCTCTAGTGCAGTAATCAGATTCTCTTTAGCGTCTGTACGGATCTCTCCTATCGGCAATTGTGAACCGGTAAGGACGACAGGCTTGCTTAAGTTCTCCAACATAAAACTTAACGCAGAGGCAGTGAAAGCCATCGTATCTGAACCATGAAGAATCACAAAGCCATCGAACTCATCATATTTATCCTTGATCAGTGAGGCAAGCTCCGCCCATATCTCTGGAGTCATATTAGATGAATCCAATATAGGATCAAAGGAATGTACGTCCAGTCGGTAGTTCAACCGCGCCAATTCAGGCACATTTTGCTGAATCTGCTTAAAGTTGAAAGGTATGAGTGTTCCTGTTGCAGGATCATTTACCATCCCGATCGTCCCCCCTGTATAGATAATAAGTATGCTTACCATTGCTAAATGCCGAAAATTGTTTTGGAGTTAGCCGTAGTAACAGAAGCTACTTCATCTATCCCAACGCCATAAATCTCTGCAACTTTCTCTGCAATATAAACCAGATAACTGCTTTCATTTGTTTTACCTCTAAATGGTACCGGTGCTAGATATGGCGAGTCTGTTTCCAATACTAACTTATCTAACGCGATATCCCTCAAAACAAGGTCTAATCCGCTATTCTTATAAGTAAGTACTCCACCTATTCCCAAGTAAAAGCCAAGGTCGATCGCTTGTTTAGCTTGCTCCAGATTACCTGTAAAGCAATGAAAGATTCCACGCAATAAACTATCGCGCTCTTCCTCCAATACTTCAAAAACTTCATCAAAAGCCTCCCTGCAATGAATAACAATAGGAAGCTCCAGATCCTTAGCCCATTTGATCTGCTCTTTAAACGCATTACGCTGAAATTCAAGTGTAGTTTTATCCCAATGCAGGTCAATTCCAATTTCGCCAATCGCATAAATTTGTCTGTCGATAATATTCTCACAGATCGCATCCAAAACCAGTTCGTAATCTTCCTTAACATCACATGGATGAAGGCCGGTCATTGCAAAACAGTTTTCCGGATATCGGCTTACCAGCTCATCAATCTGAGGAATAGAAGCCAGATCTACATTTGGAAGGAATAAACGGCTTACACCTGCATCAAAACACCTTTGCATCAGCAAAGCCTGCTTTTCGACGTCGGTTTCATAATAAAGGTGCGTATGGGTATCTGTTAAAAGCATGGGCGAAGTTAATTAAAAAAACCCTGTTAGCGACGGCTAACAGGGTTTTCATATATACGAAGGCTTTTATAAGCCCTTAATAATATTAGCGGATTGAAGCCTGAGGCGCTGTTGCAACCGGTGCAGTAGTTGCTGCAGGTGCTCCACCTTTAGGTTTTTTAATGTCTACAATCTCTACATCAAAAACGATTGGCGCAAAAGGACTGATTTTAGCTTGTGGCTGACCACCTTCACCATAACCTAATTTAGAAGGAATGATCAACGTGATTTTTCCACCTTTACCAATCAATTGGTAACCTTCATCAAATCCTGGGATTGCATTACCAATGCTAAATGGTCTTGCCTCGTATTTAACCATTGCATTATACAGTTTAGCTTCTTTAGCAATTTTCTCATCTGTTGTATCGAATACATTGTAAGTACCATCAGCTTTCTTAGTAGCTAATTTACCAGTATACTTTAGCATTACAGTGTCACCTAGAACTGGCTTTTGAGCAGATCCAGGGTTGGTAATTACATATTGTAAGCCAGAAGCAGTAGTCTGAGTTTTAAGTTTATTGTCTTCGATAAATGCTTTGATCTTTCCAGCTTCAGTACCTTTTAATTTCTCTTGAGTAGCTAAATAATCTTTCTGGAAAAACTCTTGTGCTCTTTTTTGGAAAGCCTCATCAGCCTCACCAGCGTTTTTCTTGAATACTTTTTCTACTTTAATGTTGAAAACAAGGTAAGTATCTTTAGCACTTTGTGCTGGTTTTGGCTGACCAGTACGTTTAGCCATGGTATCAAGATTCAACTTGAAAGTTGCGCTATCGCCTTCTCCAAATAATGTCAATACATCATTCATATCACCACCGTACATTTTCTTAGCAACAGGGAATACTTGAGGAGATTCAATGTCGTAAGTACTAAACATTACGCTATCTCTTTCATTTTTTTGAAGGAAGTTCAATTTAACTATATCACCTTCTTTGATTTTCTCGTTACCAGCATCGGTAAAGATCTTGTACTCCAAGCCACCTTCAGCTTTTTTGTAGTTGTTACAAGCAGCTAACCCAATTGTAGCTGCGAAAAGAATTACTATACTTTTCTTCATTTTGGTTTTAAATTATTTTATTGTGTTTATATTTTGTTAGTGTCTAAATTCTATTTGTAATTGTCGGCATTTTGTAGCTTTACAGCCAGCTTTACTGCAACAATTGTGTTTTATATTCTTTTAGTATTTCCTTGAAATGAGCTACTGTTGATGGCAAGTCTTGACTTGATGCGCCACCTGCTGCATTTCTATGGCCACCGCCATCAAAATACTTCTTACAGATCTCATTAGCAGGGAAATCCCCGGTAGAGCGCAAAGATAATTTAACTTTATCAGTTCTTTCAATTATAAATGCAGCCAGTTTGATGCCATTTATTGACAGCGCATAATTCACAATCCCCTCAGTATCACCGGTGATCACTTTATATTCATTTAACTCCTGCTGAGTAACGGAGATGATTGCAGTATTGTATTCCCTTAAGATTTCTAATTTATTACTAATGCAATGACCTAGAAAACGTAAACGATTTTCAGAGGCATTATCGTATACCAATTGATGAATCCTCCAATGTTCTGCGCCCGCATCTATCAAATCCGCAGCTATCCTATATACTGTAGAGGTTGCAGATTCAAATCTGAAAGAACCAGAATCCGTCATGATTCCTGTATACAGGCAGGTAGCAATGTCTTTATTCATCATTGCTCCATCCTTCAATTCATTTACAATAAAATCATATACTAGTTGAGCAGCAGCACAGGCATTGATACTCCAATGGCGATAATCATCGAAATCTTCCGGCTCCAAATGGTGATCAATCATGATCTTGTAAGCATTAGAAGCACGTACCAATTCACCAAGCTCATTGATTCTGCTTAACGTATTAAAATCTAAACAGAAGATCAACGCAGCCTCTTCAACCAATTTGGCAGCACGCTCAGTCTCGTCAGTATATATAATAACGTCGGAGTTATTTGGAAGCCAATGAAGAAAGGAAGGGTAATCGGTAGGTGTAACCACCTTTACATGATGGCCAAGCTGGATCAGATAGGCATATAATCCTAAAGAAGAGCCCATGGCATCCCCATCCGGTTTATGATGGGTAGTGATTACTATTTTTTGCGGCGTAGCCAGCAAATCTTTTATTTCGGTAATAGACAACATATTTTCGGGGGCAAAGCTAATGATTAAATGATAATTTGAAGCCTAATAAAATTCAAGCTTTAATATTAACACTATAAAATGTAATTTTGTCAAAATATTAAACAAAAAATGAGTACAAACAGAACATTTACAATGATTAAGCCGGATGCTGTTGCAAACGGACACATCGGTGCAATCATCAACGACATCACTACTGCTGGCTTCAAAATCATTGCATTGAAGTACACCCACCTTACTGCAGAAACTGCTGGTAAATTCTATGAAGTTCACCAAGAACGTCCTTTCTATAAAGACCTTGTAAACTTTATGTCTTCAGGACCTATCGTTGCTGCAATCTTAGAAAAAGACAACGCAATTGAAGACTTCAGAAAACTAATTGGTGCTACAAATCCTGCTGACGCTGCTGAAGGCACGATCCGTAAGAAATACGCAAAATCTATTGATGCGAATGCAGTTCATGGTTCTGATTCTGACGAAAACGCTGCAATCGAGGGAGATTTCTTCTTCACAGCTGATGAGCGCTTCTAATATGAAAAAAATCCTTTTCACCTTACTTTTTGCTGCATCTGCTGCTTCAGGATTTGCACAATCTGTAAAAAAAGCAACTCCTGCTAAGAAAACTACAGCTTCAAAAACAGTTGCAAAAAGACCTATGGCACCGCCATTGGCTTTTAGAACCAACCTTGACTCTGCCAGTTACGCCTTAGGATTGGGAACTGCTAGTAAAATGAAAGAGGGTGGCATTTCTAAACTTAACTTTGAATTACTATTACAAGGGTTCAAAGATGCATTCGCAAGCAGACCACCATTAATAACAAAAGACAAGGCAGAAAAAGCTGTTAACAATATGATGAGTAACATGGCAAAAGAAAAATATGCAGCGCAGCTGAATGAAGGTCTAACCTTTTTAGAAAACAACAAAAAGCAACCAGGCATTCAGGTAACTGCAAGTGGCTTGCAATACCAGGTATTGACTAAAGGTGAAGGCGCAATGCCGACTGCTACAGATACCGTTTCTGTACATTACAAAGGATCATTGTTAAGCGGAAAAGAATTTGACAGCTCTTACAAAAGAGGTGAACCTATTTCGTTTCCTTTAAACCGTGTAATTCCAGGATGGACAGAAGGTGTTCAACTGATGCAACCAGGTTCAAAATACAAGTTTTTTATCCCGTATCAATTGGCTTATGGTGAGCAAGGCGCAGGAAGTGATATTCCTCCTTTCAGCACCCTTATTTTCGAGGTTGAACTCTTGAAAGTGATGAATAGCAAATAATAAAACCATTATTATAATTTTTTGTTAAATACTACAAAACAAAAATTATGATGACCAAAAGATATTTACCACTAGCACTTATCGCACTACTGTCTACCACTCTAGCGAGCTGTGAAGCGATTCAAGGAATATTTAAAGCCGGAATGATAACAGGTATAGTTGTAGTAGTACTTGTAATTGCACTTATTATCTGGCTTGTTAGTAAAGTATTTTAATGACAGGTTCTTAGTTTATAAGAAAACTATATCTGTAATGACTTCAGTACCGGCTCGTTCATTTATCTTTTGAATGATGCCGGTTCTGACCATTAAAAGCTCATTCTTTATCACAGAGGATTCGAGCCTTATAAATAATTTCTTCTGCGCAATATAAATCTGCGTAGTTCGGTTAGCCACCGCCTTTCCCATAAGCTCTGGCCAATAGGCCACCACAGAAGTTTCATCGAATCTTCCTTTTAGCTTATATACGTTAAGCATCTTTCCAATTCCTTCTTTTAAGGTAATGTCGTTCGGTTTACGCATGGTGTAAGGTTCCTTTATCTACTTCAAATACCGTCAATGGTGTCGCTATCTTTTCAAAGATACCCAATACTCTATCTTTTCCGGTATCTGTAATGAAAATCTGCCCAAAATCATGGTGAGAGACCATCTCCATTAATTTGCTTACCCTATTGTCGTCCAATTTATCAAAGATATCATCCAACAATAAAAGCGGTTTGAAGCCCTTATGCTTCTGAAGATAGGCATACTGCGCTAGCTTGAGCGCAATCACGAACGACTTTTGTTGTCCTTGTGAGCCGAACTTCTTCAGTGGCATATCAAAGATGGTAAAAAGCAATTCATCTTTATGAATCCCGGTAGTGGTCCGTTCCAGAACTTTATCTTTCTCAATAGTCTGCGCCAACAATTGGTCAAAACTCGTATCTGTTAACTGACTTTGATACTGGAGCCCTACTTGTTCATTTCCCTCGGTAAGGAAGCTATAATAGTTATTAAATAACGGAATAAAATGCACCATGAACGCTTGTCTTTTCGCAAAGATCTTGACCCCGGAAGCCACAAGCTGATCATTGTAGATCTCCAACAAAGAGGGATCATAACTTTTTGTGATGAAGATCTGCTTTAATAAAGCGTTCCTATTTAAAAGGTGCTTGTTATATAGTATCAGTTCATCGAGGTAATTGGAATCAGTTTGTGAGATTACATTGTCCATAAACCTTCGCCGCTCCTCACTGCCCTCCATGATAATGTTTGTATCGTATGGCGAGATCATAACCAGCGGGAAAAGTCCGATGTGCTGCGCTAGTTTATCATACTCTTTCTTATTTCTTTTAAACTGTTTCTTCTGATTCCGTTTAACACCGCAGGTTATCTTCTCATTCTTTTCGAGCCTTTCAAAGTCGCCCTGGATCATGAACAGATCCTCGTTCGTTTTTATTTGCTGGGTATCAATTGGGTTGAAATAGCCTTTGCAAAGACATAAGTAGTGAATGGCATCCAGAAGGTTGGTTTTGCCAGCGCCATTGTCGCCCACAAAGGCGTTAACTGTCTTAGAGAAACTGACGTTAGCATCAGAATAGTTCTTGAAATTTAGAAGGGTAATGTTTTTTAACCACATATAATCTATTTCAAAGTTACCGTTTACCATTGTCAATTAAGATGGCTGCGAATATGTTTTATTAAATACTTAAAAAAGAGGTTGATACTTTGATGTAAAAACGTATTTTTGCAATCCTTAATTTTTTTAAAACAAAATGTTAACAACAGAAAAAGAAACTACCCAGCCGGTTAGAAAGGGCTCATTTTTACAAGAAAATACGAAGAGTCTTTTATTCATTGCAGGTGCAATTGTATTACTTATCGGTATATATATCTGGTATCAAAATGTTTATTTAAAAGGCAGAGCAGAAGAAGCTTCTGCTAAAATGTACAAAGCAGAAAGATTTATTGGTGTAGATTCTCTTGCTACTAAAGCGCTTAATGGAGAAGGTGGATATCCTGGATTAGAAACAATCGCTAAAGAATATGCAAATACTAAATCTGCAAATCTTGCCAATCTGTATTTAGGTGGTATATATTTGCGTAAAGGTGATTACCAAAAAGCGGTTACTGCTTTGGGAAGTTATTCTGAGACTGGAAGTATAGTTATTGATCCATTGGCACTTGGTCTTTTAGGTGATGCTTATAGCGAGTTAAAAGATTATAAGCAAGCTGCTACTTATTACAAAAAAGCTGCTGATAAAGCCAGCAACAAATTCACTTCTCCTATGTTCCTTAAAAAATTGGGTTTGGTTAATGAAACTTTGAAAGACTTTAAAGGTGCTCAGGATGCCTACACTAAAATTAAGACTCAATATCCTGAAAGCCAGGAAGCAGTTCTTATCGATGCCTATATTGGTCGCGCAGAAGCTCAAGTAAAATAAACTGTATTTTAACATATTTAATGCCCTGCAGATAAATCATCTACAGGGCATTTTTGTATACAGGTTTTCGTTAATCATCTTTTTGACAATCATTGAATATTATTTTTTCTAGATTTGAGCTATGGCTACACAACTTAAAAACTTATCTGACTTTTCCCACACCACCATTCCAAGCGGAGCGAATTACAAGATTGCTATAGCTGTGGCAGAGTGGAATGCAGAAATCACTGAAGCATTATATAAGGGTGCTTTTGATACGCTTTTAAAGAATGGCGTTTTTGAAGAGAACATCATATCGATTGCTGTACCAGGAAGTTTTGAGCTCACGAGTGCAGCAGATATCCTTTTAAGTAAAGACGCTAAAATTGATGCGGTAATCTGTTTGGGATGCGTGATACAAGGCGACACGAAACACTTTGATTTTATTTGTGATGCGGTAGCCAATGGCATCACTCAGGTGAGTATTAAACATACTAAGCCAGTGATATTTGGCGTGCTTACAACAAATGACCAGCAACAAGCAATTGACCGTGCAGGTGGTAAACTTGGTAACAAAGGAGATGAAGCTGCTATAACTGCAATTAAAATGGCTGAGCTGTCAGTCAAACTATAAAAGCTTTGAATATAAATCTGAATTAGCTAGCTTAGTACTGGAATCTACCTTTAACTGAAAATTCAATGAAAAAAGTTGCCCTACTATTGATTGGCGTATTTTTTGCAATCACCGTTTTAGAAGCTTGCTCGAGCCGACTTTGCCCTGCATACAGTTCGTATCCAGAAGGCAAAAGAAGAAGAGGATAGCTAAAAAGAGATTAAATAAGAAAGGATTACAGATGCAGTGGAAATATATTACCGATCCGGGTCAAATTAACGAGATCAAAAACCAATCAGGTTATAGCCTGATTTTTAAGCATAGCACACGTTGCTCTGTAAGTATGATGGCTAAGCGCCGATTTGAGATGGATTGGGAATCAATTCCTGAAGATACCAATCTTTACTTTCTAGACTTAATTACTTATCGCCCTATATCTGCTCAAATAGCGGAAACGTTTCAGGTACAGCACGAATCACCTCAGATTTTGTTGATCAAAGACGGCGATTGTGTACTTGATGCATCTCACAGTGATATTTCAGCAGAGGAAGTGGCTGAAGTAATTGGATAGGAATAATTTAATGGCACCTATTCTCGGCAACAGTTGAGGTAAATTCTACTAACATTACATCGTGATAACATTGTACCTTTCTTACATTTGAATGCTATTGCTTAACTTTGCAGCATGATCGCACTTCCGGTTGTTTCAGAAAACCCAGTACAACGCAAACCAGATTGGCTTAGAGTTAAGCTTCCTGTA
>Ga0247816_10001393_pt1 | contig 11893 bp, 5 predicted proteins | sample UWRJL209509C1_FD_179930 | JGI IMG/M metagenome (GOLD analysis project Ga0247816, IMG submission 179930) | Plant litter microbial communities from Arlington Agricultural Research Station in Wisconsin, United States - UWRJ-L209-509C-1 | ecosystem: Environmental > Terrestrial > Plant litter >...
GTGCGTCCCGCCGCCGTGGCGTTGGACGCCACCGGCGCGCTGCTGCCCAGGCCGCGCAGCTGTATGTTTTCTTCCTTCATGCCAACGCTAACCAACACGTTCGCCACGCTTTTCGCCCGGCGCTGGGACAGTTGCTGGTTGTAGGTTTCCTTGCCCGAGGCGTCGGTGTGCCCGTCGACGCGCACACGTTCGATGCCTACGCCAAGCAGGGCCTTGCCGATGCGCTGGACGATCTCGGTGCTGGGCGCGTTGAGGCTTTCGACGTCGCTGCCAAACAGGACTTTGCCCGACAGGCCGAAGGCCCAGCCTTCATCGGTCAGTTCGAAACCTTGCTGTTTGAGCACGGCGATCTGCGCCGGGGTCAGGCCTTTGGGCGGGGCTGTCTGGCAGCCGCCCAAAGCCAGCAACGCGACAAACAAACTGATGAACAAAAACCGCGCGGTCGAGAACAAAGGGGTCAACTCCTGTGTTGAGTATTAGCGGCGGAGTGCTCCGACTCCGCTATCTGTTGGCTGCCTTGGGAAAGGCGCTTGGCCTGGTACATCGCCGCGTCGGCGGCATTGAGCAGGGTGCCGGGGGTGGCGCCATGATCGGGGTAAACGGCGATGCCAATACTGAGTGAGGTCAATACCTGGGTGTTGCCGGGCACCGGGATCGGTTGATCCATGCTGGCGATGATCTTGTCGGCAATGCGTTGGGCATCTTCAAGTTTGTGCAGGGGCGAGAGCAGGATGGCGAACTCATCGCCGCCCAGGCGCGCCACCAGGTCGTCTTCACGCAGTTGGGCACGGATGCGCGACGCCACCGCGACCAACACTGCGTCACCCGCTGCGTGGCCGAAGCTGTCGTTAATGTCTTTGAAGCGGTCGCTGTCGAGGAACAAAACTGCCACCCGCTCGTTGGCTTTGGCGGCGCTGCGCAGGGCCCGGATCAAACGCCCCTCGAAGTAGGCACGATTGGGCAGCCCGGTCAGGCTGTCGTGGCTGGCCTGATGGGCGAGGGTTTCGTTTTCAGTTTGCAGGTGGGTTTGCCACGCTTCCATTTCGCCGAGCAAGGCATTGAAGTCGTTGCCGAGGCTGTCGAGTTCGGCGATTTGCGCAGGGGGTACGCGCTGGTCGAATGCCCGTTCGCTGCGGGCGGCGTGGGCCACTGACGCGAGGCGGTGCAAGGGGCCGGTAATGCCGCGCAACATGCGCCGCGCCAGGAACAAAGCAACCCAGGCGCTGATGGCGGTGCACACCAGAATGCCGGCCAAGCCACTGAGCAGGAAGCGCAACAGGCTGCCGCCGTGACCACTGAGATGAACACTGCCGATGACTCGGCCCTGGTGCAGGATTGGCTGGCTGATGGGTTGTTCAAGCAGGGTGCGGGCCACGGCCATCTCAACCTGGGACCACATGCCAGTCTCGGGACGTTCCCAATGCGCCAGGCGCTTACCGTCGGCATTGAAGACTTCGGCCTGGGCCACCTCTTCCTCGGAGGCAATCACGGCCAGCGCCTCAGTTGCCGCCGCACTGTCGTTGAACACCACCGCCGCTTCAACCGTGTAGTTGATCGAGCGGGCGATCAAATGCAGGTTGTGGTCGGCATACACCCGCAGCGCCAACACGCCGAGCAGGGTCAGGGAAACACTCGCCATAGCCACCGCCACCAGCGCCACGCTCAGGTGCCCACGCCCGAGCACCGAGCGCAGCGTAGGCCGCACATAACTCTTGGACGACTTCATGATTCTGGCGCTCGGCGGCGGGACAACTGCAACACGCTGGGGTGAATGCGCACACCGCTGCGGGCGACGGAGTCGAGGTTGACCTCAAACGAGACTTGCTCGTCCCCCACTCGCAGGCAGAACAGGCTGCCCACGGTGCATTGATCGCCGCCTTCGCTGATGCTGAGCACCGGGCGGCCAATCAATGCGGCAAACAATTGGCTTCGCTCATCGCCGGTCAATTTGCCGATGTACACCGCGTCGCACGCCTCAGCGATATTGGGATGATCGGCCAGCAGGCGCTGCACCACCACCGGACGGCCAGTGGCCTGGGTGGTGCCCTTGACCAGGTCGTCGGTGTACTGGGTCGGGCCGACGATGCACAGGCGCAGTTGCGCAGGTTCTACCGGCCAGCGGGCGTAGCTGAGGATTCCGAGCACCACTTGCGTGACAGACTTGGCCCGTTGATCGGCCATGCCAGAGGGTGCAGGTGCCTGGGCAAAAACGAAGGGGGCGAATACGCAGAGAATGGCCAACAGCAGCATTCGTCTCCAGCTCAAACTTCGCTCTGTGGGCGAGACGGCCACGTTCATGCAGCGATTCTCTTTGATCTTCTCGGGATGATGCCGCAACGATAGCACACCCACGGAAGCCCCCGCGAGGCGGGGCCTCGGAGGATTCCGCTATTTTTTGAGAAAAATCATACGCATGAATCGGAAAAGAGCCATGACCCTTCGGTCAGCTTTTTTTCCTATACGCCCAGTTCCAACATCAGTCCGCTCAGACGTTTCACTTTGCGCCGCACCGCTTCTTCAAACACCCCACTGCGAGGCTCGATCAGGCTGAACCAGTCCTTGGCGCGGGTGATGCCGGTGTAGATCAACTCCTTGGTGAGCACCGGGTTCAAGGCATCCGGCAGAATCAGCGCGGTGTGGGTGAACTCCGAGCCCTGGGATTTGTGCACGGTCATGGCGTACACCGTTTCTACATCGTTGAGCCGGCTGGGCAATACAAAGCGTACGCCGCCCTGGCCATCGTTACGCGGGAAAGCCACGCGCAATACCTGCGGGCCGCCGTCACTTTCCGGAAGTTTCAGGGCGATGCCGATATCACCGTTCATCAAGCCCAGGCCGTAATCGTTGCGGGTCATCAACACCGGACGGCCTTCGTACCATTGCTGGTCACTGTCGATCAACCGAGCCTTGAGCAGCGCGGAGGTGATGCGCTGGTTCAGACCTTCGACACCCCAGGGGCCTTTGCGCACGGCGCAGAGCAGCTGGAAAGCATCGAAGGCTTTCAGCAGGTTTTGCGCCCAATGGGTCCAGCGCTGGTCATCTCGGGGGGTGTCGAGGGCCGGACGTGTGCCCTGCAACATTTTCAGGTAATAGCGATAACCATGGGCACCCTCACCCTGCCCATCCAGTACCAGCCGTTCCAGGGCATGGTCGTGCTCGCCCTTGAGGCTGACGCAAAACAGGTCGGCATGGCTGCGCGCCGAGAGCAGTTTGCGCGCCTCTTCAGCATTTTGCTGATTGACCCAGCGGGCCAGTTGGCCGATGCCGCTGCCTTCACCGAAACGCCGCGAGTAACGCAGCATCACCACTTGCTGGGCCAGGGGATGCGTGCCGTCGAGGTCTTCCTGTAAGCCGCTGCCGCTGAGGTTTTCGCCGCTGACCTGCTGCAGCCACTGGCGGGTTTGCGGGCTATAGAAACCGGCTTCGGCATCACGGCACAAATCACCCAGCACCGCACCGGCCTCAACAGACGCCAGTTGGTCCTTGTCACCCAGCAACACCAAGCGGGCGTGAGGTGGCAATGCGTCCAGCAGGTTGGCCATCATTTCCAGGTCGATCATCGAGGCTTCGTCCACCACCAACACATCCAGGGGCAAAGGATTCCCGATGTGATGACGAAAGTGCCGGGTACCGGGACGGCTGCCCAATAAACGGTGAACAGTTGTGACCTGGGTCGGAATTTTCTCCTTCACCGCATCAGGCACTTTCAGCGACAGCACCTGTTGGCTGATGGATTCGGTCAAGCGCGCGGCCGCCTTGCCGGTGGGAGCCGCGAGGCGGATGCGCAATGCACTGCCGTTTTCCACGGCAGGCGCCTGCAACAAGGCGAGCAACCGCACGACAGTGGTGGTCTTGCCTGTGCCGGGGCCGCCGGTAACGATGCTGAATGCACCACGGGTGGCCAGGGCGCAGGCGAGTTTTTGCCAGTCGACGACACCGTCCGGCGGGGCCTGGTCGAACAGCCGATTGAGGCGCTCGGGCAGGTCCGTGGCGACACTTTCCTGGATCGCAAGCCGCAGGCGCAAGGCACTATCGATGCGCCGCTCGTAGGTCCAGTAGCGCCGCAAGTACAGACGTTTGCCCGACAACACCAGTGGCCGGCTTTGCGCGTCTTCGCTGCCATCCACTGACAACGCCACCAGCTGGCTGGCGGCCAGGGCACGGCACCAGTGAGCGCCGTCCAGGCCATCGAGCAGTTGCGACGGCAGCAGCATCGCGCCGGTTTGTGCATCACCTTCGGGCGGCAGGGACAAGGCAAAATCCGGGGCCTTGAGGGTCTCGAACAGATCCAGGCAAACGTGGCCGTGGCCCAATTGGTGACTGGTCAGTGCAGCGGCCAGCAGCACCAGCGGATCAGCCTGCGGGTCAAGTTCGTGGAGGAAGCCGACGAAGGCTTTGTCCAGGGCACGCAACCAGCCGCGCTCAACCCAGCGCTCCAGCAATTGCAACAGATCGGCGGCGCGACTCAGAGGCGCCAGCTCCTCAAGCGCTAGTGTCGACAGGCTCATAGCAGGACTCCTTGTTCCCAGGCCGGCTCGGCTTTAGGCGGTAGCGGTTTGCCTTGGAACAATAGGTCCAGGCTTTCGATCAATTCCCGTGGCGGACGGGTGAAATATGCGCCCTGGCTCGCCGCGTGCGTGCCGCGCAGGAACAGGTAGAGCGCGCCGCCGACGTGGCGGTCGTAGTCGTAGCCCGGCAGGCGCGCCTTGAGCTGGCGGTGCAGGGCCAGTAGGTAGAGGACGTATTGCAGGTCGTAACGATGGTCGAGGATCGACAGTTCCATGGCCTGCATCGTGTAGGCCGAATCGTCGGGGCCGAGCCAGTTGGATTTGTAGTCGGCCACGTAGTAGCGGCCTTCATGTTCGAAGGTCAGGTCGATGAAGCCTTTGAACATGCCGTTGAGCAGCACAGGCTCGGCAGCCACGCGGGACACACCATTGTGGGTGTGCTGGCACACCAGCTTATCGAGGGCGAGCACGTCGACCTTGTGACTGGCGAACCAGAATTCCATCTCGATCTGGTACTGCTGCAATCCGCTCAAGGTCATCTGACCATTGCCCAGTTGCAGGGGCGCTTGTAACAGGTACCCAAGCCAGCCGCTGAGCGTGTCGATCCAGCCTTCCCAATTCCGTCGATTGCACCGAGCGCCCACCGCTTTTTTGATGGCCTCGGGGGTGACGTTGAAACCCTCTTCTCCGGCCCACTCCAGCAGGCCGTGGAGGAAGGTCCCTGGGTTGGGACCTCGTGGAAAACGGTGAATGTCGCCACCGGAAGCTGCCATTTCGCGCGGGGCGTCCGGGTCGAGTCGTTCGTCATCGAACAGCTTCTGGGCCTGTGGGCTTTCCGGCGCTTCGAGGCTGGCCGCGCTCATGCTTTCGCCGATGCGCAGGGCGCTGTAGGACGCAATCCACCAGTTTTCTGCGGCCTTGCGCTTGGGCAGCAGCGGCGCAAGCAAAGCGGCCCGGTTGCGCGGCGGATGGAACAGGATCTGTTCGGCCTCGGGCATTTCGGCGTAATGCAGTGCCGGGGAGTCTTGCTGCACGTCCAGCAGCCAGCGGGTGAGGCCTGCAGATTCGTTAAGCACTGCACCACCGCCGAGCAGGTAGCCCAGGGCCGACAGGTGCAGTACCGAACTGTTGTTATTGCCGCGTTTAAGGTCGGCGATGCCGAGCCAGCAGGCGTGTTGCGCCCGGGTCAGGGCAACGTAGAGCAAGCGCAGGTCTTCGGCGAGGCGCTCGTCGTCGGCCTGGGCGATCAGCTCGGCGGTGGGCCGCAGGCTGATTTGAGATTTACCGGACTCGTCGTGATAGTGCAGCGGCAGACGGCTGCCATCCACCGGTTTGGCCGAACAAATGAACGGCAGGAATACCAGCGGATATTCCAACCCCTTGGATTTGTGGATGGTGACCACCTTGACCAGTTGCTCATCGCTTTCCAGCCGCAGGATCTGCTCTTCGCCAGCCTGGCCCGAGAGTGCGAGGTGTTCGGCCAGATGACGAATCAACGCCTGCTCGCCATCCAGCTCGGCGGCCGCCTGTTGCAGCAACTCCGAGAGGTGCAGCAAGTTGGTCAGCACGCGCTCGCCATCACTGCGAGCGATCAGGGTTTGTGGCAACTCGAAGTCGTGAAGCAGGCGCCGCAGCATCGGCAGCACGCCCTGGGTGCGCCAGATGTGACGGTAGTCGCGGAACTGCATCACGCGTTTTTCCCACGCCAGTTCGTCCTGATTCAGACGCTCCAGTTCGGTTAGCGACAGGTTCAACGTGACGCAGGCCAGAGCGGCGCGCAGAGGGCGTTCAACGTCCGGTTCGGCACAGGCCTTGAGCCAGGCGAGCAGGTCGTGGGCTTCCTGGGCGGCGAACACCGAATCCTTGTCGGACAGGTACACGCTGCGCACGCCACGGGCGGCCAGTTCGCCGCGCACGGCTTGGGCTTCTTTGCCGTCACGCACCAGGATCGCGATGTCCGAGGGCAGCACGCCTTTGAAGTTGTCACCTTTTACGAAGCCTGCCGTGCCTTGCTGCCCGCCATTGAGCAGCGCCACGATCTGACTGGCACAAGCGGCGGCGAATTGTTGGCGATAGAGCACGCCGGAAATTGGCTGGTCGGTGGGCAGGTGCCACAGGTTCAGGGCCGGCAGGGTTTGGCCGTCGACCTGCAGATGCTCCTTGCGGCCTTGAGACAAGACCGAATGGAATGGCACCGGGTTGGTGCCATCGGCTTCGCGAAACAGAAACGCGCCACGACCTTTTTCTGCCCGTTGGAACACATGGTTGACCGCCTCGACCATGGCATGGCTGGAACGGAAGTTGGTGCCCAACGTGTGGTGCCGGCCGGTGGTGGAATGGCGTGCCCGCAGGTAGGTGTAAATGTCCGCGCCACGAAACGCGTAGATCGCTTGTTTGGGGTCGCCGATCAGGAACAGGCCACTGTCGAGGTGGTTTTCTTCGATGCGGTAGATGCTGTCGAAGATGCTGTACTGCACCGGGTCGGTGTCCTGGAATTCGTCGATCAGCGCGACCGGGAATTGCTCGCGGATCACACTCGCCAAGCGCTCGCCACCGTCGGCGTGCAGCGCCGCGTTGAGGCGGATCAGCATGTCGTCGAAGCCCATTTCGGCGCGGCGGCGTTTTTCTTCTTCGAAACGTTTGCCGACCCAGCCCGCAGCATGTTGCAGCACGGCGGCGTCGGGGGTTGGCAGCGCGTCAAGACTGGCTTTCAGGCCGGCCATCGCGTCGATACCCGGATGGTGCGGCGGATCACCCTTCCATGCTTCGGCCATGCCGTCGGGTGTGAGGCGGGTGAAGCCGGTGCCGATGTCCAGTTGCTCAAGGGTCTCGTCAGCGGCCCAGGCGCTGATTTTTTCGAACCACGGTTCGAAGTAACGGGCCTGCATCTTGCGGCCATCCACGGCTTTGGCGGCGACGGCTTGCAGGCAAATATCGCGCAGCTCAATCGCCCATTGTTGCCACGGCGCCTTGAGGGCTACCAGCGCTTGCCGGCGCTCTTGCAGGCAGGCGTTGATCAGTTCAGCCGGCTCGCGGGTTTCATCGGTGGGCCGCTCGCTGCCAAACAATGCGCGCACCCGAGGCATCAAGGCCGCCGGGCCACCCCAGTTATTACGTACCCAGTTCAGCGCATCGTCGTGCATCGGGTAGCAGAACAGCCGCCAGTAATCGCGCAACACTTCGCCAAGCAAATCGCTGTGGTCGGTTTCCAGGGTTTGGGTGAACAGGCTGCCGCTGTCGAAGGCGTGTTCGCGCAGCATCCGTTGGCACCAGCTGTGGATGGTCGAGACGGCGGCTTCGTCCATCCATTGTGCCGCGATGTCCAGGCGATTGGCGCAGGCGGGCCATTGTTCGGGGCTGTATTGGTCGCGCAGTTCGGCGATCAGAGCGTCGGGCTCCTCGATTTCTTCGCGAAAGAAACGTGCAGCTTCCGCGAGGCGCGTGCGGATGCGTTCGCGCAGCTCTTTGGTGGCGGCGTCGGTGAAGGTCACGACGAGGATTTGCGGCGGTAACAGTTCGCGGCCAAAGCTCGATTCATCGCCACCGTGGCCCAGCACCAGGCGCAGGTACAACGCCGAGATCGTGAAGGTTTTGCCGGTACCGGCGCTGGCCTCGATCAGTTGGCTGCCCTTGAGCGGAAACGCCAGGGCAAGGGGTTTTGTGCTGCTCATGAGCGGGCCTCCTCGCTGGTCAGTGATCGCCATGGGGCGTTTATCAGTGGGCGATACAGGGTTTCGCACCAGCCTTCGAACTCTTCGCTGGCTACCAGGGCGGCGTAGTCGGGGAATTGACGGGTGAGGGCCGGGCTTTCGCGGCGTTCGCCGTCGGTGGTCTGGCCGTCACCTTCATAGGCTTTGCTGGCGGCGGCTTGCGCCTTGAGCGGGTCGGTTTGGCCGAGCCAGGCGAAGGCGGTTTTGACGGCGACCGGCAGAGGTTCGCTCATGCCGGTTTTCCATGCGAGGAGCAGGTTGCCGAGTATTTCTTGCGCGGGGCTTTGTTCCAGCGGAGCCAATAACAGCGTGTCGTCACTGGCGACCAGGGCGGTGCTCAACGGCAAGCCGCAGGCGCAGGCCACCAGGTGATTGACCCAAGGGCGGATCAGGCGATGCCACTTGCGGGTCTTGATCGAGCCGATGCTATTGGGGATCGCAGTGACGCTTAAAAAGCCACCGTCGCTGCGCTGATGCAGGCCGCTGATCCAGCCTTCGAGTTGGATGCCTTGATACTCGAAATTGATCGGCTCGGCACTGGTATGCGGCGTGGGCCAAAGCGCGAGAAGTTGCTGGTAGCGTTGCAGCAGATCGGGCAAAGGCTCGATCAGTTCTTTGCGCAGGCATTCGCCGAAACCGACCATCGGCAACAAGCCGCTGCCCTGAAGGCGCTGGGCTTGGGCGTTGAGGGCTTCGTCGAGGTTGTCGGGCTGAGTCAGCGCGGCTGAGAGCAGGCTGTCGCTCAGGCTGTAGCGCTGCAGAGCATCGAGGACAAACGGCTCTTCATCGGCCAGCGGGACTTCGGCCGCTTCGAAAAACACTTTCAGGCGTTGGCTGAAGAAATGTCTGACGGGGTTGCGCAGGAAGTCCTGCAACTGGCCGAGGCTCAGGGGCTCTTCCTGGACGTAGGCCGCCAAGCTGCCCGTGTCCGCGAGGCCGCCGGGCGTTTCGTGGAGCAGTTGCCATTCGCGGGCGTAGCTGAACAGTTCGTCACCTTCATGAAAGTAGCGGGCGCTGAAGGGTTGAAGTGGGTGTTCCTGGGTAGTGGCTTCCAATAACGGCTCACCGTTGTTGGTGTGCCAGCCGCTGGCGAGGTGGTCGCGCAGTTGGCCGATCAGTACTGAAGCCGGGCGGTCGCTGTTGTCGCGAATGCTGCGGCCGACCCAACTGATGTAGAGCTGGTCGCGGGCCGAGAGCAGGGCTTCGAGTAGCAGGTAGCGGTCGTCTTCGCGGCGTGAGCGGTCACCGGGGCGGTAGTCGCTGCCCATCAGGTCGAAGTCCAGCGGCGGTTGCGCGCGCGGATAGTCGCCGTCGTTCATTCCCAGCAGGCAGACCAGCTTGAACGGGATCGCGCGCATGGGCATCAATGTGCAGAAATTGACAGCTCCGGCGAGGAAGCGTTGGGACAGACGGCCCTGGTCTAGACCGGCCAGCCAGGCTTCACGGACTACTGTCAGCGGTAACTCGTCCTGCAGGCCGACGGACTCGCAGGTTTCCAGCCAGGTTTCCCTGAGTTGCTCGAGTTGGCCCAAGAGGTAGTCGTCGTGTTCGTTGCTTGGCAGGAAGAACAGTTGCATCAGGTTTTGCAGGCGCTCGCCCCACTCTGCGGGGGCGGCGGGTTTTGAAAGTGCCTGATGGGCATCGTGCAGGGCGTCGAGCAGCGCAACCAGGGGACCAATCAGTGCCGCATCAAGGCCGCCGATTTCGTCGTAGGGTTCGATACCCTCGCAAGCGGCACCAGTGCCGACTGCGTAGCCCAGGAGCATGCGGCGCAGGCCGAAACGCCAACTGTTTTGTTCCAATTGGTCTGGAAGACCGAGGCCGGCGCGCTGCTGTGCATTGAGGCCCCAGCGGATGCCGGCGCCTTCGATCCAACGGTGCAGGGTGGGCAGGTCGCGTTCTTTGATGGCGAAGCGTTCGCGCAGGGCTGGAACGTCCAACAGGTCCAGGATTTCGCTGACCGGGAAACGGCTGTCGGGCAGTTTGAGCAGGTGTTCGACGGCGATCAGCAACGGGTCGCGGCCGCGTTGGCCTTGGTCGGTGAGGGTGAAGGGGATGAAGCGTGGGTCGCTTTTTTCAAGCTGGCCGAAGACGGCGCGAATGTGTGGCGCGTAGCTGTCGACGTCGGGGACCATGACGATGATGTCCCTGGGGCGCAGTTTGGGGTTTGCACTGAAGCGCTGGAGCAATTGGTCGTGGAGGATTTCGACTTCACGCTGGGCGCTGTGGGCGATGTGGAAGCGGATCGAGGTGTCTTGCTCCAGATCGACGCTTGGCCATAGCTCACGGGTTTCGTTGAGTGGGCGCAGTTCGAGGATGTCGTCCTGAAGCTGGTTGAGCAGCGTGGCTGGATTGCTTTCGCTGAACAGGTCGATGCGGCCATCGCGAAATGCCGAGCGATAGCTGTTGGGGTCGTCGTAGCTGTCCAGCAGGTTGATGTAGTCGCGACCTTGCTTGCCCCAGGCGGCGAGCAGCGGGTGAGCATGTTGGTGCAGGGTTTGCGGGTCGATGGTGACTGGCATTCCGGCTTTGCGGGCCTGGCGTTTGTATTCGTTTCGGAGCAGGTCTTTGTCGGCAACGATGTCGGACCAATGGTGGCGACAAGGGTTGTGCACACAGAGCAGGACCTGACTGAAACGGGCCAGGCCGGCGAGTGCTTCCAGAGCTTGGGCTGGCAGCGAGGAAATCCCGAAAACGATCACTCGGGACGGTAGCCCGACGGGGGCTTTTTCGAGGATGTTGATGCGCTCGATAAAGCGCTGGTGAACGCCGGCACGGCTCTGTGCCATGCCTTCTTCTCCCACATCCAGCAGCAGTGCGCGCCATAGTTCGGCTTGCCAGCAGTTGGCGGGGCTCAAGGGTTTGGCGTCACCGCGCCCGTTGCGCAGTTGATGGCGGCCGGCGGCCCAGTCTTCCAGCCAGTCGGCACGGTAAACCTGGTATTGGTCGAAGAGATCGGCCAGGCGTTCCGCCAGTTGATAGCGCTTGCGCAGGTCGGTGTCTTGGGTGAGGAACCGTTGCAGGGGCTCGAAGTGCGGCTGGTCGATCAGTTCGGGGAGCAGGCGCATGAGGCGCCAGGTCAGGGGGGCTTTATCAAGCAGGGACTTGGGCGGAATTTCATCTTTGCCCAGGACCATGCGATAGAGCTGCCACATGAAGCTGCCCGGAAGTTGCACGTCGATAGCTGCCGCTATGCCGCAGCCGCCCATGTCATCGTCTTCGGGGTCTTCAGCCAAGGCCAACTTGAGCCATTGGGCGATGCCGTTGCTTTGCACCAAGGCGATTTCGTTTTCCAGCGGGGCCAGTGGGTAACGGCGCATCCAACTGACTACCAGGCTGCGCAGTTCATCCAGGCGGTTGCCGTGAACCACCATGAATCCAGCACTTAGGGACGTCGCATCCGGCATAACGGCTTCCTTGGGAAAGCAAAAATCGAGGGATGGACTTTAGCATTGAAGGGGGCTGTAGGAGCGAGGTTGCTCGCGAAGGACGTTAACGATAACGCGGGGATCGGTGATGTAACGCGGAGTTATTGAATTTTTCGCGAGCGCCCGCACTTTCCGACCGCCCAAAACAAAACCCCTGTTCGCGTTAGCAAACAGGGGTTTCGGAATTTAATCTTGACGATGACCTACTCTCACATGGGGAAACCCCACACTACCATCGGCGATGCAT
>Ga0247816_10001398_pt1 | contig 11863 bp, 9 predicted proteins | sample UWRJL209509C1_FD_179930 | JGI IMG/M metagenome (GOLD analysis project Ga0247816, IMG submission 179930) | Plant litter microbial communities from Arlington Agricultural Research Station in Wisconsin, United States - UWRJ-L209-509C-1 | ecosystem: Environmental > Terrestrial > Plant litter >...
GACAGCGTTGCTGGCCGGCGTCATCCGCGACGGCGAAACCGTGTTGGTCGACCTGGCCGACGACGGCGACTCGCTCACGGTCACGCCCACCCCGCTCGGCCACGCCTGACCCGCACTGCGGATCGCGCCCCGCCCGTCGGTCGAGCCTGTCGAGACCTCCCAAGCCGATCTGCAGTCGTGACCGAATCGGTGGTCGAGCTTGTCGAGACCCGGTGAGCCGAAAGGTCGTCGCGACTCCTCCACAGGCACCCTCCACCCCCGCTTGTCCCCAATGATTCACTGGGATCGGCAGTGTCAGTGGTGCCTGCTTCAATGAACCTATGGCCACCTCAAACGCCACACCAGAAGAAGACCCGGACGGGTACAACGACCCGGCTCAAGCCGCCATCGCCGCCGCGATCGATCGGCTCACCGAGAACGAGAAAGTGCTCGCCGCCGCGCAAGCCGAGAAGAACCGCATCCTCGCCGACATCGACCTCCTCGGCCGCAAAACCTTCATCCGAGATCGCCTCCGCGGCAACCCAGCCGAGACCGGCTGGAACAGCTCCCCCTGGGACGACGAAGAGCTCGGCCGCCGCACCATGGCCGCCGAAGTCGCCTTCGCCCTCCGGCTGAACCGGAACACCGCCGGCATCATGGTCTTCGAAGCCACCCGGCTGGTCGGTCAACTGCCCCTGTTCCAGAAAGCGTTGGCGGAGGGCGCGATCAGTTGGGGTCACGCCCGCAAGATGCTCGAGGTCACGGAGAACCTCCCGGCCGACGTGCTGCCCGCGTTTGAACGCCAGGTACTGCCGGCGGCGAGGAAGTTCACCGTCACCCGGTTCGGCCAGGTCGCGGTGAGAGTGCGGGAGCGCCTCCACCCGGTCCCGCTCGAGGAACGGGCCGCCGTCTCCCAGAAGGACCGGCGGGTGCTGGTGGAACCAGACCTCAACGGCATGGCGTGGATGAAGGCCTACATGAAGGTCGACGACGCGCAAGCCGTATTCGACCGGCTGACCCGCATGGCCAAGAACCTGGACGAGTCCGACCTGCCGAAAGACGAACAACGGACGATGGATCAGCGTCGCACGGACGTCTTCCGGGACCTCCTGGTTGACGGGGTGGGGCCCGACGGACTGGGCCAGGGTATCCGGGGCACGGTATCCATCACCGTTCCGGTGCTCACGCTGCTGGGGCAGAGCAACGAACCGGCCATTCTGAATGGCCACGTCCCGATCGACGCGGAGACCGCGCGGGAGATCGCCGGCACCGCGACCAGCTTCACCCGGATCCTGGTTCATCCGGAGACGGGTTGCACTCTTTCGGTGGGTCGGGAGTCGTATTCACCGCCGGCGGAGTTGAAGAAGCACACCGAGGCTCGCGACGGCACCTGCCGGGCTCCGGGGTGCAATCGGCAAGCGACTCATAGTGATCTCGATCACACTCAGCCGTGGAGCGACGGTGGAACGACTAGCGCCGACAATCTGGTGCACCTCTGCAGCCCGTGCCACAGGTTGAAACATCAGTCGAGTTTCACCACCAGCCAGAAAGCCAATGGGGATCTGGTCTGGACGAGCCCGAGCGGCAAGGAGTATCTGACCGAGCCGGCCAGCTACATCGGGGAGCCGCCGCCACCCGTCGCAGACGTCACAGTGGAGCCGCCGCCGCCGCCAGTCCAATCGCCACCGCCGAAGAATGACGACCCGCCACCCTTCTGACCTGGCACCCGCACCGACCAACGTCCTGAGACCGGCTTACGGGGTCTCGACAAGCTCGACCAACGGGATGGTGCTGCCCGGCACGTACGTCGCGGGGTCTCGACAGGCTCGACCACCGGATGGGGCGCGTGCCGCAGGTCGGCTTACGGGGTCTCGACACGCTCGACCACCGACCGGGGTTGCGCCCCCTCCCGAGAGCGGATGTCCCCGTTTTGGGGGACAATCGGCCGCGGACCTGCTTGAATCAGTGAGGGGGCAGGCATCGGGCCGGGTAATTCCTCGCCGACCGTGAGGATTCCCGTGACACAGCTGCCGGATCGGACCGCGCTCACCGCACCGCGATCGCGGGCGCGGGAATTTCCGTACTCGCAGATCCCGTTCCTCGCCAGCGTTCTGCTGCTGCTCGGCTTCGTGGCGTTCGGGGCGCCGGAAATTCTTGGTGAACTGGGCTTTCAGGTGGGCGTAGCGCTCGCCGGTGTCGCCACCCTGCTCGGCACTTTTGTGCCCTGGCACCGCATCGGCTACCAATGGCTGGTGATCGTGCCGCTACTCGACGTGGTGGTGGTTGCGTTCCTCCGCGACGGGTCGCGGGAGACGTTCCCGATCGTGGGGATGCTCATCGTGCTGCCGGTGCTGTGGCTGGCCTACGGGTTCGCCTGGTGGGCGCTCGGACTCGCTCTGATCGGTGCGGTCTTCGTCGGAGCGTTCCCGCTGATCCAATCCGGCGGATTGCCCTCTGACCTGATGGATTGGGGCAGCGCCCTGATGTTGCCGATCGTCACCGCGTTCATCGCGATCACCGCCCGGGTGGCCGCCAACAGTCTGCGCGCCCAACAGCGGGAACTGGTCGTTGTTTCCTCGGAGCTGCGGGCCGCACTGTTGGAGACCACCGACCGGCAGGCCACCTTCGAGGCCGTGATGGAAACCGTGGGCGCCGGCATCGAGCTGTACAACCCGCAGGGCGAGGTGGTGCTCAGTAACGCGGCGGCCCGCGCCCTGGCCGTGCGCACCGACTCCGCCACCGGCGCCTACGGCCGCGACGCCTCCCTGGTCTTCGACGTGGACCGCACCACCTTGGTGGCCCTCGACGATCAGATCGCGGCCCGCGCGCTCCGCGGCGACCTGGTGGCCAGCCGAATCTACTGGGTCGGCGGCGACGACGATCAGAGCGCCATCATGGCCTCGGCCGGGGTGGTGGAACGCGAGTCCGGGTACCCGCTGGGCACCGTCGTGGTGGCGACCGACGTCACCCCGCTGGTGGAAGCGATCGCGGTGCGCGACGACTTCCTCGCCACGGTGTCACACGAGCTGCGCACCCCACTCACCTCCATCATCGGCTACCTCGGTCTGATCGACGCCGAGGAACTCGGCATCCAAACCGAGATCGCGGTCATCGAACGCAACGCGGAACGGCTCCTCTCGGTGATCGCGCACCTGCTCAGCGCCACCGACGGGCAGCCGCCCATCCACCGGGTCGACTCCGACCTCGGCGCGATTCTGCACTCCTGCCTGGCGACCGCCCTGCCACGGGCCCAGACCGCCGGCGTCAGCATCCGTTCGCGCGACGACGCCACGGTGTTCGCTCAGGTCGACCCGGTCGCCATCGAGCAGGTCATCGACAACCTGCTCACCAACGCCATCAAATTCGCCCGGCCGCAGGGCAGCGTCACGTTGAGCGTCACTGCAGAGGGCACGGATGCCGTGCTGCGGGTTGTCGACGACGGCATCGGCCTCAGCGTCGAAGACCAGCGCCAGGTGTTCGACCGGTTCTTCCGGGCTCGCAACTCCACCGAACTGGCCATTCCCGGGATGGGTCTGGGCATGTCGATCGTGCGGGCGTTTGTGCACGCGCACGCCGGTACCGTGCAGCTCGCCAGCGTGCTGGGTCAGGGCACCACGGTCACCGTGCGCCTGCCGTTGCGGGTGGCGGGGCCACCCACCGAGCTGGAAGTCCCGGTCTTCGGGCTGGCCAGTTGAGGCTTGTCACCGGGTCTGCACGAGTTCGACCACCGAAGCCGCTAGGAAAGCGCGCGGTCGAGGTCGTTGATGAGGTCGGTGACGTCTTCGATTCCTACCGAGAGGCGGATGAGGCCGGGCGAGATGCCAAGACGGTCACGCAGCTCCTGACTGAACGAGGTGTGCGTGGACGTGGCCGGGTGCAACGCCATCGAGCGGGTGTCGCCGATGTTCGTCATGTGGCTGATCACCCGTAACCGGTCGAGAAACCGGCCGGCGCCGGCCTGACCGCCGCGCACGGTGAAGGAGAACACCGAACCGGAGCGGCCGCCGTAGAGCGTCTGCGCGAGGTCGTAGGCCCGGTTGCCGGGCAGGCCGGCGTAATCGACGCTTTCGACGCCGGGATGCCCCTCCAGCCAGCCCGCGATGGCCAGGGAATTCGACAGGTGCCGTTCCATTCGCAACGAGAGAGTCTCGATGCCCTGGTGCAGCAGGAACGAGTTGAACGGTGACAGGGCCGGGCCGATGTCGTTCACCACGGCCTCGCGGGTGGCGCGCGCGTAGGCGGTGGGGCCGAACCGTTCCGCGATCGACGGCAGCGTGCCGGTGCGCTGGGTGATCAGCGGGTACGACCGCGCCGAGCCGGCCCAGTCGAACGACCCGCCGTCGACGATGGTGCCAGAGATCGCGGCTCCGTGGCCGCTGAGGAACTTGGTCGAGGAGTGCACCACGATGTCGGCGCCGTGTTCGAACGGTCGGATCAGGAACGGTGAGGCGATGGTGTTGTCGACCACGAACGGCAGACCGTGCCGCCGGGCGACGGCCGCGACCCGGCCGATGTCGACGATGTCGTTCTTCGGGTTGGGGATGGTCTCGCTGAAGATGGCCTTGGTGTTGGGCTGGATGACGCGGTCCCACTCGTCGTCGTCGAACTCGTCCCAGACGTAGTCGACGGTGACGCCGAACCGGGCGAAGCTGCGGCCGAAGAGAATGCGGGTGCCGCTGTAGATGCTGGCGGTGGAGACGATGTGGTCACCCTGTTGCGCGATCGACAGCAGCGCGGCGGTGATCGCGGCCTGGCCGGACGCCACGACGATGGCCTCGGTGCCGCACTCCAGCGAATTGATCCGGCGTTCGGCCACGTTGCCGGAGGGGTTGCGCTGCCGGGAGTAGATCAGCCCGTCGGCCTCGCCGTTGAACCGGGCGCCGGCATCCGCGAAGGACTCGAACCGGTAACCGGCGGTCATATTGATCGGGGGGATGCGGGCGCCGCTGGTGAGGTCGTCGTACTCGCCGGCGTGCACCTGGCGGGTGTCGAACGCGTAGCCGTCCCAGTTGTACTCGGGCTGCAACGGACAGTCGGTGGTCACGGGGTGGCGCTCGCTTTCGGTCGGGACTCGGTCAGGTGCGGCTCGCGCAGCCGGTGCACGGCGGCGGCCATCTGCCGTACCGCCTGCTCCAGGATGGGTCGGGGCATCGCGAAGATGAGGCGGGCGTGGTCGGCGTAGCCGCGGCCGCAGAGTGACCCGTCGGTGAGGGTGACGCCGGCTTCGACCCGGAAGAAGTCCGCGATCGAGCCCTCGATCCCGAGCTCGGAGCAGTCCAGCCAGGCGATGTAGGTGGCGTCCGGCATCGTGTAGCGCACCTGCGGCAGGTGCTCGGCGAGCAGGTCGCGCAGGGCGGTGCGATTGTCGTCGAGGTACTCGATCACCTCGGCCAACCAGTCGCCGCCCTCGGCGTACGCGGCGGTCGCGGCGAGCACACCGGGGGTGGATGCCCCGTACACGACCGCGAAGCCGAACACCTGGTAGATCTCCTCATCGGCCGGGTTGGTGGTGATGAACTGCGCGGTCTTCAGCCCCGGCAGGTTCCACGCCTTCGACGCCGAGGTGGCCGTGATGGTGTGCCGGGCGGTCTCGGCGGAGATCGACGCGTAGGGGATGTGCGGCACCCGGTTGTAGCGGAGCGGCGAGTGGATCTCGTCGGCGAAGACCCGGCCGTTGTGCCGTTCGACGACCGCCGCGATCGCCTCGAGCTCGCCGCGGGTGAGCGCGGTTCCGGTGGGGTTGTGCGGGTTGCAGAGCACCAGGGTGCGGGCGCCGGCGTGGAACGCGGCGTCGATACCGGCGAGGTCGTGCTGCCAACGACCGTCGACGGTCTGCCCCGGCACCTCGAACACTTCCCGGCCCAGGGTGGGCGTGAAGCTGAGAAACGGCATGTACGACGGGGTGGGGATGATGACGCCGGAGTCGGCCGGGGAGTACCGCCGCACCGTCACTTCGAACGCGCTCATCACGTCGGAGACCGGGTGGATGTTCTCGGCCGGCACGATCCAGCCGGTGTCTCGGCGCAACCAGTCCGCGGTGGCGTCGGCCATCTTCTGCGTGGTGGTGGGGGAGAGATAGCCCAGGTTCCCGGTAGCCACGGCCTCGTGCAACGCCGCGGTCACGGCTGGCGCGGTGCCGAAATCCATCTCGGCCACCCAGGCGCCGATGGTGCCAGGGTGCAGGCTCCACTTGCGGCTGCTGGCGCGACTGAGCTCGTCGCGAGTGATCTCGTCGAAGCGTGATGTCGTCATCGTGGTTCTCTCAATCGGGGGAGGCGGGCCGCGCATCCGACCCTAGTTATCGACCCGGCGTCGGGGCGAGGGTCGATGACTCATGGCGACATTTTCGGGCAGCGCCCACCCGGCCGGCCATTCCCGGCCGGGCTTGTTTTACGCCAGATGTCGTTGTGCGGCGGAATGTTGCGGCTGCCCTGCCGGGATTTCGAGGGCCCGGCCTAGCGTCAACGCATGACGACTCGGAAAGCCGCCCTGCCCGCGACCGAGCACGACAGCCATCTCGTGCTCAGCGTGATGGTGCGCACCCTCGGGGCGTTCCCGTCGGGTTGGCGGTACCCGGGCGCCCACAACGACCCGGCCAAAGACGCCGAGGCGCTCAAACGGGTCGCCCGCGCCGCCGAGAAGGCCGGCTTCGACTTCCTCTTCCTCGGCGACTGGCTCTCCACCGACACCGACCTGGAGTTCTCCGACCCGCACCTTCTGTCCCGGGCGGACTCGCTGAGCACGGCCTCGTACCTGGCCGCGGCCACCCGGCGCATCGGCATCGTCGGCACCGTGAACGTAACCCACTCCGAGCCGTACGCCACGGCGCGGGCGGCGGCATCCATCGACCAGCTCAGCCACGGCCGGTTCGGCCTCAATCTCACCGTGGGCACGGATGCCCGGGGTGCCGCCAACTTCGGCAAGGCCGGGCACGCCCCGGACTTCGACCGGTTCGAGGTGGCGGAAGAGTACGTGCAGGTGCTGCACGGCCTGTGGGACGGCTGGGACGAGCACGCGTTTGTGCACAATGCCGCGTCCGGCGCGTTGCTGGACCGGTCGCGGGTGTCGAGCCTGGACCACGTGGGCCGGTCGTTCGCGGTGGCCGGCCCGTTGAACGTGCACCGGCCGGTGCAGGGGCATGTGCCGTTGATGCACGCGGGCACCTCGCACCGGGCGCGAGAGTTCTCCGCCGAGTTCGCCGACATCTACCTGGCCGCGTCCGGCAGCCTGCCAGAAGCGGTGAGCCTGTACGCCGAGACCAAACGGCGAGTGGAGGCGTTCGGCCGGCCCGCCAACGCTCTGTCGGTGGTCGCCCCGATCCTGCCGATCGTCGGCGAGACCCGGGCCGAGGCGCACGCCGTGTACGACCGGTTGGTCGAGCTGTTCCAAGTGGATGACGGCAGCAGCGACGCCGCGAAGCTCGGCCTGCCGTCGAACCGGAACGCCCGCAGCCTGAGGCAGCTGGTGGGCCTGCCGCTGGCCGAACGGGGAATCGACGAGGTGGTGACCGCGGCAACCGCGGTGCGGTTCAACGACACCGGCGCCCGGCTGCTGGCGGTCGTGGCCGAACGGTCGGGTCGCAGCATCGGTGGGGACCGGCCGGTCACCTACCGGCACCTGCTGGTGGCGCATCTGGTGCGCTCACCCATCGTGGTGGGGTCGGCCGCCGACATCGCCGATCACCTGGAACGCTGGTACCGGGCCGGCGCGGTGGACGGGTTCAGTGTGCTGAGCGCGTTTCTGCACGAACAGTTCGAGTCGTTCGCCCGGCTGGTGGTGCCCGAGCTGGCGCGGCGGGGTCTGGTGCGGGGCGGTTATGAGGCGACCACCCTGCGCGGCCACCTCGGTTCGGCCGTTCCGGTGCGCAGCCGATGAGCGCCGCGGAGCCCACCGTGACCGCACCGAACCGGCACTACCTCGACTCCGTTGCCGCGACCACCGCCCTCAAGGCCGCGGCGGCCAGCCCGATCCGGTCCCCGCACGCGGGCGCCCCGGCCGCGCTCGCCGCCGACGTGCGCGCCGCCCTGGCCGGGCTCGGCCCCGACCTAGTCGCCCTGTCGCATCAGATCTTCGAGCACGCCGAGGAGGCGTTCCGGGAAACCGACAGCGTCGCCGACATCCGTGCCCTGCTCGCCGCGCACGGCATCCACTCAAGCGTCGGCGCCCACGGGCTGCCGACCGCGTTCGAGGCCGAGATCGGCGACCCGACCGGGCCCACGGTGGCAATCCTCGCCGAGTACGACGCCCTACCGGGCATCGGGCACGGCTGCGGGCACAACATCATCGCCGCCGCCGCGGTCGGCGCGTTCCTCGCGCTGGCGACCGTGGCCGACCGGCTGCCCGGCCGGGTGGTGCTGCTCGGCACCCCCGCCGAGGAGGGCGGCAACGGCAAAGAACTCCTCGCCCGCGCCGGCGCGTTCGACCTAGTGGACGCCGCGATCATGGTGCATCCGTTCGGGTACGACGCCGCCGATCACCCCTTCATCGGCCGGCGGATCGTGCGGGTGCGGTACACCGGGGTGGCCGCGCACGCCTCGGCGAGCCCGTTCATGGGCCGCAACGCCCTGGACGCGGTGGCGCTGAACTACCAGGCCGTCGGGTTTCTGCGGCAGCACCTGCCGCCGGGCGACCGGATCCACGGGGTGGTGCTGGCCGGCGGCGACCGGCCGAACATCGTGCCGGCGTTCGCCGAACTGGAGTACTACCTGCGCTCACCCGCGGTGGAGACGCTCACCGACCTCAGCCGCCGGGTGGAGGACATCGCGCGTGGCAGTGCCCTGTCGACCGGTACCAGCGTTGAGGTGCTCTGGGATCCGTCGCCGTACTCGCTGCCGATCCGGTTCAACCAGCCGCTGACCGCGCGCTGGGCGGTGCGGCAGGCCGAGCTCGGCCGCACCGTGCTGACCCGGGCGGTGGTGCCCAGTGAGCTGGCGGCATCCACCGATTTTGGCAACGTCTCGGCCCGGGTGCCGTCGATTCACCCGGTGATCCGGGTGAGCCCGCCGGAGATCTCGTTGCACACGGTGGAGTTCGCCGAGTACGCCAACGGCCCCGATGGGGATGCCGCGGTGCTCGACGGCGCCGACGGGTTGGCGCTCACCGCCGCCGATTTTCTGTTCGATGACGAGCTGCGTACCGCGGTGGCGGCGGACTTCGCTGCTGCGGGCGGGGTGCTCGACGTGGAAGGCTATTTCTCATGAGTTCTGTCGAAACCCCCGTTGTCCATGTGCTGCACGAGAACCCGGACTGGTTCGGCCCGTTCAAGGCCGCGTTCGAAGCCGCCGGGGTGCCATATCGTGAGTGGCTGCTGGTGGACGGGGTGCTTGACCTCGACGAGGCGCCGCCGGCGGGTATTTTCTGGTCGCGGATCAGCGCATCCGCTCACACCCGCGGGCACAACCTGTCGAAGGACTACACCCGCAGCGTGCTGAACTGGCTGGAGGCGTACGGCGCCCGCACCGTGAACGGCCGCCGCACCATCGAACTCGAGGTGAGCAAGGTCGACCAGCTCACTCGGCTGCGCGCGCAGGGTTTCGACGTGCCGCGCACCCGCGTGGTCGTGGGCACGCACCGGCTGGTGGCGGCGGCCGAAGACTTTCCGACGCCGTTCATCACCAAGCACAACCAGGGCGGTAAGGGCCTGGGCGTGCAGAAGTTCGACAGTGCCGCCGAGCTGGCCGCGGCCATCGACGCCGGCCTGTACGAGGAGCCGGAGGACGGCATCTCGCTGCTGCAGGAGTTCGTGGTGGCGGCCGAACCTCAGGTGACCCGGGTGGAGATCGTCGGCGACGAGTTCATCTACGCGATCACCGCCGACACCGCCCGCGGCGGCTACCAGCTCTGCCCGGCGGATGCCTGCGCCATCGACCCGACCACCGGCGCGCTGCTGCTGCCGCCCGGCGCCACGATCCTGCCCGAGGCCGGGCAGCAGATCTTCGCCCGCCGGGAAGGCTTCGACCACCCGATCATCGACCGCTACCGGGCGTTCCTGCGCGCCGAGGGCATTGAGATCGCCGGCATCGAGTTCATCGAAACCGCGGACGGCCGGCTGGTGACCTACGACGTGAACACCAACACGAACTACAACGCCCAAATCGAAGCGGATGCCCCGCGCAGCGGCCCGGGCGCCATCGTGGAGTACCTCGGCGGGCTGCTCGCGGCGCAGTATCCCGCCGCGGCGGTGGCCGGCGTCGTATGAGCGGAACCAGCCTGACGGGTGTGCGGGTTCGCGAAGCCGCCCCGCACGAGTACGAGCGGGTGGCCGACCTGGTTGAACTCGGCTTTCGTCATGGGCCGTACGGCCACCTGCCGGTGTCGGCGGCGCGCACCGCCCTGGTACGGGACTCGGCCGGCCGAGCCGCGGCGGGCGCGTTGCTGGTCGCCGTCGATGCGGCGCCGGGCCTGACGGAGGAATCCGAGGAGCTGGCGGCCCTGCTGGGCACCGCCAGCCTGCTCCGTGCCGGGGCGCCCGGCACCCGGCTGGCTCAGTCGGGCGAGGTCGAACTCCGGCTGATCGCCGTCGACCCGGCGGCGCGCGGCCGGGGTGTCGGCGAGACCCTCGTGCGGGCGTCCCTCGACGTGGCGGCGCAGATGGGTGCGGAGGCCGTGGTGCTCGACACCGGTTCGCTCAACCTGCCGGCGCAGCGCCTCTACGAACGGGTCGGCTTCCACCGCCAACTCGACCGGGTTCCGGCGAACCTCGGCGGACCCGGCTCACCCGACGCGATCGCGCCTCTGGTCTACCGCTACACCCTGCCCCGGCATCCATAGGTCGTCTCGCGTGGTCTCGACAGGCTCGACCACCGGGCTGGTCGTCCCGTCTCGACAGGCGCGACCACCGGGCTGGTCGTCCCCGTCCGCCAGCTCGAACGCAAGCATCATTACCGTCTGTTGCGACTGTGACGCTCCGGGGCGCATCCGCCGTCATCTACGCCACCCCCGGCCGTACCGTGTCGTCATGAGCACAGAGACGATAGTGACAGCTTCACCGGCCCTCGACCGTGCCGCCTTCGGCAGCGACTGGGAGGCCTGGCACGCCACGCATGAAACCCAGCGCGCCGCCGAACACGGCTTTCTCGCGATCACCGGTCTGCACTTTCTCACCGCGACGCCACAACGTTTTGCGGATGCCCCTGGCGCCTGGTCGGCGACGGCCTCCGGTCCGGTGGTGGAACTGGCCGAGGGCGAGGAGCTCAGCGTCGACGCCGCGCCGCTCGCCAACCGGCACGCCTTCGGGCCGATTGCCGAGCGTGACGGCCTGAACGCCGTCGCCGGTGACGCCGTGATCGAGGTCGCCAAACGCGGCGGCCACATCATCGTGCGCCCCCGGCACCCCGGCACCGCCTTCCGCGCCGCATACACAGGCACGCCCACCTATCCGCCGAACCCGCGCTGGCGGGTCGCCGCCCGGTATCTTCCGTTCGATGCGCCCCGCGAGATCACCGTCGGCGCCGCGGTCGAGGGGTTGCAGCACGTCTACGAGGCTCCGGGCGAGCTCGAGTTCGACCTGCGCGGCGAGACCTTCCGGCTGACCGTGTTCAACGGATACGCCCCGGGCAGCTTCCTCGTGCTGTTCACCGACGCCACCAGCGGCATCACCACCTACGCGGCCAACCGCACGGTCTCGGTGGCCGCACCCGACGCATCCGGTATCACCAGCATCGACTTCAACCGGGCGGTGAACCTGCCCTGCGCGTACACCGACTACGCCACCTGCCCGCTGCCGCCGGCGGAGAACCGGTTGCCGATCGGCATCGAGGCGGGGGAGAAGACCCCGCTGGACCGCATCACCGTGGAGCTCTGACGCCGTGAAATTCCAGGTTCTCGACATCGTCCCGTACCTCACCAACCCGGTCACCGGCCGGATCGTGTCGCCGAGCGACCG
>Ga0247816_10001399_pt1 | contig 11861 bp, 10 predicted proteins | sample UWRJL209509C1_FD_179930 | JGI IMG/M metagenome (GOLD analysis project Ga0247816, IMG submission 179930) | Plant litter microbial communities from Arlington Agricultural Research Station in Wisconsin, United States - UWRJ-L209-509C-1 | ecosystem: Environmental > Terrestrial > Plant litter >...
ACCGAGACCGCGCAGGCAGTTGGCGGCTCTATAGTAGTTTGTTATTGAGGCGCACGACTGTACTGATTGCGTCAGGGCGGGCACGCCACCCGACGGCAATAATGCCACCCCGCCGTCTCGGTGATCTCGCGAACTGAAAACCTGCGCCTATTTTAAATTTCGAAAAAAATCTATTTTATAAATTCCTGACGTCATGTATTTTTCAATCACCCTTCACTGCCGGAGTCATCACCGTGCCAACGATTTATCATGTCGCCTATTCCAGCCCCTGCGTAATCCAGAGAGCCCCCTGATGCCACGCGTCTCCCGCAAACAAGCCGAACTCAATCGCGAAATCATCGTCGAGGCTGCCACGCGCCTGTTTCGCGAGAAAGGTATCCACGGTATCAGCGTGTCTGATGTGATGGCCGCTGCCGGCCTGACCCATGGCGGTTTCTACGGCCATTTTGAGTCCCGCGAGGCGCTGGCGACGGAGGCCTGCCAGCGAGCGTTCGAGCAATCGTGCCTGCGCTGGCAAGCGAAGGTCCAGGCAAGCCCGGATCCCGAGTCCGCGCGCCTGGCGCTGATTGATCCTTATTTGTCGGCGACCAACCGTGACAACCCAGGCGACGGCTGCCCGGTGGCAGCATTTGCCGGCGAGATGTGCCACGAAGCGAGCAACAGCCCGTTGCAGCACACCTACATTCAGGGCCTTGAAGAATCGCTGGGCATTTTGAGTGCGCTTCAGGCGACCGGCACCAGCGAGGGTGACCGGCAAGCTGCACTCGCCCAGTACGCGATGATGGTCGGCACGCTGACCCTGGCCCGTGCGACCCGTGGCAACAGCGTGTCCGATGAATTCATTGAGGCCGCCCGGAACCTCCTGATTCCGGAAAAAAACCTCGACTGAGCGTAAAACGCAACAGCACTCCAGCCGAATGGGCGTCAGATTTTTCTTCATGGGGGGCGCGATTCATATCGGTAAAATGTCGCATACTCTTGCCATCAAACCCCTCAGGAAGAGCCTTCGCATGCCCATCACCGTTCTGGTCCTGGTCGAAACCATCAACGATTACCTGCCCATCATTGAAGGCAATGGCTTTCACGTGATCCTGGCGCCAACCCCTGCCGAACGCGCCCAGGCGATCAAGACCCACGGCGGGCAAATCCAGGCAGTACTGACCCGAGGGCCGTTGGGCTTGTACGCCGAAGAAATCGCCGCACTGCCGTTGCTGGAAATCATCTGCGTGATCGGCGCCGGTTATGAGCACGTGGACCTCCAGGCCGCCAGTAATCGTGGCATCGTTGTGACCAATGGTGCCGGGGTCAATGCCCCTTCAGTGGCCGACCACGCCATGGCGTTGCTGCTGTCGCTGGTACGCGGCATTCCACAGTCAGACGCAGCCGTGCGGCGCAGCGAATGGCCTAAAGTCATGCGCCCTTCCCTGGCTGGTAAACACCTGGGCATTCTTGGGTTGGGCGCCGTGGGCCTGGAGATCGCCCGGCGTGCAGCCCTGGGATTCGGCATGGAGGTGAGTTATCACAACCGCCAGCCTCGCGATGATGTTGACTACACCTACTGCGCCACAGCCGTTGAGCTGGCACGCGCCTCGGACTTCCTGATCCTCGCCACGCCGGGCGGCGCCAGCACCCGGCATCTGATCGATCGCCAGGCCCTGGACGCCCTCGGCCCCAACGGTTTTTTGGTGAACATCGGTCGCGGCAGCGTGGTTGTCACCGCCGACCTGATCACCGCCCTTGAGCAACGACGCATTGGCGGCGCGGCGCTGGATGTATTCGACGATGAACCCAAGGTGCCGGACGCCCTCAAGCACCTTAGCAATACCGTACTGACACCCCATGTGGCCGGGCTCTCGCCGGAAGCCGCCCATGACACGGTGCAGCGCGTGGCAGACAACCTGTTGGAATACTTTGCCGGCCGCCCGGTACTGACGCCGGTGCTGCTGCCGCCGCGCAACTAGTGGCGCATAGCCAGCAATTTCGTAAAACCTGTCTACACTGCGTGCTGGGATTCTCAGGACGCCGGTACAGGACTGGCGAAGGAACGCCACATGTTTGGCCATGGACTCGGCCCGGCCCGCCAGCGCGGTGCCATCGGCCTGTTGAGCGCAGGCACTCTCAGCCTTGCACTGTTATTGCTGGTGTTGGTCGTCGACAGCGGCCGCCTGCACCTGGAAAAGCGCAAGCTGCAGCGGGTAGCCGACACGGCAGCCCTGGAAGTCGTGAGCCGGGGCGGAAAGTGCATCGCCCCCACCAATAACGCCGCGCTATTTGCCCGCGAAAGCGTTGCGCGCAATGACTTTGCACTCAATGCAGACCGCAGCGTGGCGACCGCCTGCGGCACGCTGCTGACCGGCGCCGACGCCGTGCGCACCTTCACTGCCGACCCGACCAGGGCCGACGCGATTCAGGTTATCGCTACGCATCGTGTGCCTGCCAGCATCGCAGGGGGCGTCCTGGCGCTGTTTTCCAAAGACAAAAGCGGCCTCACCACGCAGTTGAGCGCGACCGCCGTGGCCGCCACCCCGCTTCCACCCGTGGCTTCCCTGACCGTGCGCAGCACTCTGTTGACCGTGGACAGCAGCAAGTCTGATGCCTTGAATGCCCTGATTGGTGGTTTGCTCGGTGGCGCGCTGAAAATCAATGCTGTGGGCTGGCAAGGCATTCTCAACACCGATATCAGTTTGCTCAAGTACCTGGATGCGTTGGCCGTTGAGCTTAAAGTCACCGTAGGCGACTACGACCGACTGCTCAAGACCAATGCATCAGTCGGCGAATTGCTCCAGGCCGCGATCAATGTGCTGCAAGAATCAGGCAGCCTGTTCAGCGCGCAGATCAATAATTTGAAAGCCATCCAGTTGATCGCACCGGGCACAAAAATTCTCACCCTCAACGACTTGATCACGATTCAAAATGGCACCGACAAGGCCGCACTGGACGTCAACCTGCAACTGTTCAACCTGATTCAGGGCTTTGTGCAGTTGTCGAACAAAAAGAGCGCGATCGACGTCGAGTTACCGATCAATGTGCTGGGTTTGGTGGGCGTCACGATCAAGACCAAGGTGATTGAGCCTGCGCAGATCTCCGCGATTGGCAATCCGCAATTGATCCAGGACGAACCCATTTTTGTGCGGACCGCCCAAGTCAGGACGTTGGTGTCGGTCAAGCTGAACATCGTGGGGTTGGTCAACGGCATACTCGGCCTGGTGCCTACCTTGCTGGACGTTGTATTGAATCTTCTGCACCTGGTGCTCGGCACGGATTGCTGCATCAAGCGCGACATATTCATCGGCCAGAAACTCGACCTGGTGCTGGAGGCCGCCAGCGGCAGCGCGACAGTGACCGGATTCAGTTGCGACACACCGGAGAAAAAGACCCTGTCGGTACTCGGCACAACTTCGGCGGTGCGCCTGATGGTCGGCCAAATTGACCCCGCGCAATTGTTTTCCTCGAAAAAGCTGCTGACCGTAGACGAATACCCGTTGCTTGATGTGGGCACGCAAAAGTGCAAACCCTTCAGCAGTGATTGCACCAATCGACAAGCTTATGCCGGTGGCGGCATCGGCATAAAAATTGACGCTGATGTACTCAAGACAGAGCGCACGTATCGGTTTGAGGCGCCGCCACCGATCAATAAACCGCCCGCGTACTACAGCTTTTCAGGCAATAACGTGGTGGGCAGCCTCACGTACGCACTTAAAGGTATTCAGTTGATCCATCATGAGGCGATCCTTGGCAACCTGCTCGACGCAGTCTTCGGGTTGCTGCTGGGGGTCGTGAATACACTGCTCGGGGTGCTCGCCACGGTAGTGTCCGATCTCCTCAGCCCGCTGCTGGACCCGCTGCTCAACAGCCTGCTTGCCGGTTTGGGCATCGACGTGGCAAAGGTCGAGATCGGTGCCAACCTGAGCTGCAACCCCGGTGGTCGCGCGGTGCTGGTGATCTGAGCGCATCAGGAACACTGATCATCATCCAACACGCTAACCTATTAAGCCGCCCCGTCCTTGTCGCTGGGCGGCTGCGCGCATTAGATTAGCCAATAGTCCAAGGCCTTAAGAATAAGCAGAAGGGATAAGCATGGCGCTTAATGACCAATCGACCCACATCCGCCCAGGCGAAGAACTTGATGCCGGCCTGATCGATCCCTACCTCAAGGCCCATATCCCGGGCTTGAGCGGCAACGTAAAAATCAGCCAGTTCCCGGGTGGGGCCTCCAACCTGACTTACCTGCTGGAGTACCCGGAACAAGAGTTCGTGCTGCGCCGCCCGCCCTTTGGCCACAAGGCCAAGTCCGCCCATGACATGGGCCGCGAATACCGGATCCTCAATCAGCTCAAGGATGGCTTCCCGTATTGCCCCAAGGCTTACGTGCACTGCACCGACGAGTCGGTGATCGGTGCCGAGTTCTACGTGATGGAGCGGGTCAACGGCATCATCCTGCGCTCAGACCTGCCGCCGGAACTCGGCCTGGATGCCGCAAAGACCGAAGCCTTGTGCAAAAGCTTTATCGACAAGTTCGTTGAACTGCATCAGGTGGACTACAACGCTTGTGGCCTGGCAGACCTGGGCAAACCGGAAGGTTACGTGCAGCGCCAGATTCGTGGCTGGAGCGACCGCTACGAAAAAGCCCTGACACCCGACGCGCCGAGCTGGGAAACCGTACGCGCCTGGCTCAACGACAAGATGCCGGCCGACCATCCGACGTCGAGCATCGTCCACAACGACTACCGCTTCGATAACGTGATCCTCGACCCGCATAACCCGATGCAGATCATCGGCGTGCTGGACTGGGAACTGACCACCCTCGGCGACCCGCTGATGGATTTGGGCAACACCCTCGCCTACTGGATCGAAGCCGCCGACCCTGCACCGGTGCAACTGATGCGCCGCCAGCCGAGCAACGCCCCCGGCATGCTCACCCGCCGCGAGTTCGTCGACTACTACGCCGAGCGCTCCGGGATCCAGATCGACAACTTCGACTTCTATTACACCTACGGCCTGTTCCGCCTCGCCGGTATCGTGCAGCAGATCTACTACCGCTTCTTCCATGGCCAGACCCAGGACAAACGCTTTGCGCAGTTCATCCACATGAACAAGCTGCTGGAGCAGATGAGCCTGAATGTCATCAAACAGTCTTCCCTCTGACCCTCTTCAAGGAAAAACCATGTCCAAGACTCAACTGTTCGACCTCGACGGCAAGATCGCTTTCGTTTCCGGCGCCAGCCGCGGTATCGGTGAGGCCATCGCCAAGCTGTTGGCCCAGCAAGGTGCCCACGTGATTGTTTCCAGCCGCAAGATCGACGGCTGCCAGCACGTCGCCGATGCGATCATTGCCGACGGCGGCAAAGCCACGGCGATTGCCTGCCATATCGGCGAGATGGAACAGATCACCAACGTCTTTGCAGCGATTCGCGAGCAGTTCGGGCGCCTGGATATCCTGGTCAACAACGCCGCGACCAACCCGCAGTTCTGCAACGTCCTGGACACCGACCTCGGCGCCTTCCAGAAAACCGTCGACGTGAACATTCGCGGCTACTTCTTCATGTCGGTTGAAGCCGGCAAGCTGATGCGCGACAACGGTGGCGGCAGCATCATCAACGTCGCGTCGATCAACGGGATTTCGCCGGGTGTGTTCCAGGGCATCTACTCGGTCACCAAAGCCGCGGTGATCAACATGACCAAGGTGTTCGCCAAGGAATGCGCGCCGTTCGGCATCCGTTGCAACGCGCTGCTGCCGGGTCTGACCGACACCAAGTTCGCCTCGGCGCTGGTGAAAAACGAGTCAATCCTGAAAACGGCCCTGGCGCAGATTCCACTCAAACGCGTGGCCGACCCGAGCGAGATGGCCGGTGCGGTGTTGTACCTCGCCAGTGATGCTTCGACCTACACCACGGGCGTATCGCTGAATGTGGACGGCGGTTTCCTGTCCTGAGCCTATAAAGCACCGCAGGCCCCATGTGGGAGCGGGCTTGCTCGCTCCCACATTTGATCTTCTTAGCCTTAGCTATTCGGCGGTTGCTGCCTGAATCCTACGGCCAGGCGGTTCCAGGCACTGATGCTGGACACCGCCATGGTCAGGTCCACCAGTTCCTGCTCGCTGAACTCCAGCCGCATCGCCGCAAACAACTCATCCGATACGCTGGAGGTGGGCAGTGTGGCCATCGACTCACTCCAGGCCAGCGCTGCCTTCTCCCTTGGGCTGAAAAACGGCGAATCTCGCCACACGCACAGGGCAAACAAACGTCGTTCGCTTTCGCCACGTTGGCGGGCGGCCATCGAGTGCATGTCGGTGCAAAAGCCGCAGTGGTTCAGTTGCGAGACGCGAATCTTGACCAGTTCCAGCAACGGATTCTCGATGGACAAGCCAAAGGTCGCCGCTTCCAGCATCAGCATGCCTTTGAGCGCTTGCGGTGAGGCTGTGTAGTAATCCAGGCGGGGTTCCATAGGGGCGGCCTCTGTTCAGCGAATGCAATCACTGCCCAGCCTAAAGCCCGCGTGGCATAAGCCCTATAGCCAAAATGCAGGTTTATGAGGGGACCATTTTGACGATACCGGCCCGCAGCGGTTGCGCGTAACCTTGCAGGTCTTGATCGCTTCAGGATGGAACATGGAACTGCACGTCGTTATCAATGGCCGCAAGGATCTGGCCGAACAGCTTTACCAGCAATTGCGCGAGGCAATCGAGACTGGGCGCCTGGCTGCTGGTGCGCAACTGCCACCCAGCCGATTGCTCGCCGAGCAATTGGGCGTATCGCGCAAAACCGTGTCCGACACCTACGCCACCCTGACCTACGAAGGCCTGCTGGTCGGCCAGACGGGTCGCGGCACCTTCGTCAACACCCGGGCGCCACGCTCAGACCGCCTGCAACGCGCGACGGATTTGGCTTGCGCCAGCCATCTGGCGAAGTGGGAGGCGCTGCCCTCGCCCATGCGTCACCCAACCCGCGACGGCACGTTGCGCTGCGAATTCATCGGGGGGGCCACCACCCGCAGCCAGTTCCCCCAGGATGAATGGCGCCGCTGCACCCAGGACGCCTTGCGCCGCATCGCCCAGAACAGCGGTTTCTACAGCCAGCCCGAAGGTTTGCCGGCGTTGCGTAGCGCCATCGCCGGGCACATCGCGTTTTCCCGTGGGGTTAAATGCCGCGACGACGACATCATCGTCACCAACGGCGCACAGCAGGCCCTCGACCTGATCGCCCGCGTGGTACTGGAAGCGGGCAGCATCGTCGCCATGGAAGACCCCGGCTACACGCCGGCGCGGCTGATGTTCAACGCCGTAGGCGCAACCGTGGTGGGCGTGCCGGTGGACGCGCAAGGCCTGCAGGTCGAGTTGATTCCCGATGGCACACGGCTGATCTACGTGACACCGTCCCACCAGTTTCCCCTCGGTATGCCGATGAGTATGCCGCGCCGCGAAGCCTTGCTGGCACGCGCTTTTGAACTGGGCGCCATCGTCATCGAAGACGACTACGACAGCGAATTCCGCTATGAGGGCCGCCCTACCGACTCCCTGCAAAGCATGGACACTCGCGGCGTAGTGGCCTACGTCGGGACCTTCTCGAAAACCTTGCTGCCCGAGTTGCGCCTGGGCTACGCGGTACTGCCGCCGGCGATTTTTGGCGCGGTACTCAAGGCCAAGCAATTGACTGACCAGCACAGCTCAACTCTGCCGCAGTGGGCCTTGGCCAAGTTCATCAGCGAAGGCTACCTGCTCAAGCACATTCGCCGTTGCCATACCGTGTACGCGGGGCGTCGCGAGCGCATCCTCAAGCGCATGGCGGATGACTTGTCGCCGTGGTTCGAAACGGTGCCCACGGTGGCCGGGTTTCATATGGCGGCGCTGTGCAAGGTGCCGGTAAATATCCCGCTGCTGATGGAGCTGGCACGTAAGGTCGAGGTCGGCCTGTATCCCTTGAGCGTGTTCTTCCATGACGCGCCGGTGCGCGACGGTTTGATCATTGGCTTCGGGGCGATTGAAACCCTGGATATCGACCCGGCGCTGGACAAGGTGCGGGACATCTTGCAGCAGATTGGCTGAGGAGTTTTCCGCCGGATTGGTTATTGGTCGGCCCTGCACCTGGGCGTAGGGTGAAGCGGTCTAAAACTTCTCGGAAGCACCGTCATGAAAGTTCTGCTCGGCACCACCCTTCTGCTGGCTTCGTTAAGCGTGTTTGCCCACGAGCCGGTGTACAACCAGGAAAAAATCAACGTGCTGCAAGAGCATGCGCTGACCAATGTTCCCGGCAAAAAAACCGTCATGCTCACCGTGGACTACGCCCCCGGCCAGGCCACCGTGCCCCACAGCCACACCGGCACCGCCGTGGCCTATGTGTTGGAAGGTGAAATCACCTCGCGGGTCAACGATGAGAAGGCGATCACCTACAAGGTCGGCCAGTCGTTCTATGAACCCGCCGGCTCGCGACACTTTGAATCCAGCAATGCCAGCCAGACCCAACCGGCCAAACTGTTGGTGGTGATGGTGATGGACGACAAGGCCGAAGTCCTCACACCGCTGCCCCACTAAGGCCGCTTGAATTGCCGGCGCCGTTCTTCGATCTGCTGCCGGCAGATGCAGCCTTCAAGGTGGTCGTTGACCATGCCCGTCGCCTGCATCAACGCATACATAGTGGTCGGCCCCACGTAGCTCCAGCCGCGTTTTTTCAGGGCCTTGGACAAACGGGTTGAAGCGGCCGACGTCGGGTTGGCCGTCCAGTACGCCAGGTCGACCTGCGCCGGGCGCTCATCGGCAGAAGGTTCAATGACCATAGCCACGCCGCCAGGGAACCGGTTTCATCCACCAATTCACAAGCTCGCCGCGCGTTGTTGATGGTAGACACGATCTTGGCGCGGTTGCGCACGATGCCGGGGTCAGCCATCAGGCGCTCGATATCCTGCTCGGTGTACTGCGCCACCCGGCGAAAATCAAAACCCTCGAACGCCCGGCGAAACGCCTCGCGCTTGCGCAGGATGGTGATCCACGCCATGCCCGCCTGGAAACCCTCCAGGCAAATCTTCTCGTACAGCGCAATGTCGCCGGCCACCGGCACACCCCATTCGTGATCGTGGTAGTGCGGGTATTCAGGTGCCGCCGTGCGCCACGTACAGCGGGTGACGCCCGCCGCGTCCGTGATCAATCCTGGAATATCCATAACTCACCTTGTGAACCAAGCCCGGGATGATAAGCGAAAAAAATACCGTGCCGCCAACCGCTCAAGCACCGACGTTGCACAGCAACTGGTCAGACCGGGAGCTGCGCCGGCGACATGAAGAAGGTCGCGCGCATCGGCCTCAAGTGAGCGACGCCAGCAGCGCCGTGGTGCTGATGACCTGACACCTGCACCATTTCGCCAATCGGCTGGACATCGTCATAGGTATGTAGTGCCGGCGCCGAGTCAATATTCCATAGCCTGTGCCTCGCACAAATCATGTGCGTTATCACAGGAATCAACTATGTACATTGAGCCAAAAGTAGCGTTGAAACTATCCACTCTGTTTATCCAACTGACTGAACAGAAGGCGTCACTGGATGCACCGGTGAATGCGACGTTGACCGAACTGAGCGACGCGGCGAAGAGGATTGGATTGGAGTGGTTCAATCGAGCACGCTTTGAACAGGCAGCGTTCTATTTGACCTTCCCGGCCCTGAATGGCGACGGTGACGCGCAATACGCCATGGCCACCAGCACTGCGCGCCTGTACGGATCGACTCGTTACCCATTCGAGGAAACGAAAAAATGGCTCAGGCTGGCCGCTGCGAAGAACAACATCTTTGCACTGATGTGGCTGGGAGATCGCGAGTCCCTGGCAAAGGCCACGGAACTGTCCATGGCGGCCGTCGCCGCGGGCAACACCCAAGGCATGCTAAACATGTACACGCTGACCGAGGACATCACCTGGCTGAAAAAGGCGGCTGATTTGGGCGATCCCAAGGCCCAATTCAAACTGGCCGACGCCTATCGCCAACACCCGGGTCTGATGCCCAACGCCGTAGAGCTCGCCGCAGTGATTGAAGAGCTGTGTCAAAAAGCGGCCGACGCGGGGTATTCATTGGCGCTCTCGGACCGTGTTTTCTCCCGCACCTCAACGGCGAGCATGGCGGAGAAGCAGCATCGGCTTGCTCAACTGGCGTTGGTGGGCGATCAAGAAGGGCTTCTGGAATACGGCTACGCACTTGCCGGCATGCCACGGAACAAGACCACACCGGCTCGTACCTATGGATTTGAAAAAGACCTGCCCAAAGCCTGTGCGGTACTAAGATTCGTGATCCCGAGAATGGAAGGTTTCGACCCCGTTTCGGGCGCTGAGGATGACATCAATGAAATTTCGCACCAGATGAGCCCGAAACAACACGACGCCTGCGCCGTCATCTTGTTGGAGCTGAAAAGCAAAATACCTTCGGCCCTTCCCCCCCGCGAGCCCTTGATCGTTCTGGGTTATGGCAACTGATAGTAGCGGGACTACGGCTTCGACCTGAATGGCGGCGAAAAAAAATCCCCGTGTCATTCAACACGGGGATTTTTCGGTTCCAACCATCGGCCAGGCCTTTTACAGCACCGACTGACCACTCAACGCCAGGTCCAGTAACTCACGGTTGGCCACCGCGTACATGGCGTAGTCCGTGCCGACCGCAGCACGAATCTCAACCATCATGGCGCGCCAGCGATCAGCCATGTCCTGGTGCTGCTCAAGCCACAGGGCCACGCGGGCTTCCATGTCTTCTGGCGCGTCGGCCATTTGCAGTACGGAAATGGTGATCGCCCGTTGCTGCCAATCCACGTCGTCGCGGAAGGCTTCGCGGGCCTGGGCCTGCCAGTTGTTGCCCACGGGCAGGCTGCTGATTTGCTGCAGGTACCACGGCAAGTCCAGGGCGCTGCCGACGGCGAAATAAGCCTTCGCAACGTCAGCAGCACTTTGGCCTGTCACATCAGCGGCTTCGATGATAGGCAACAGGGTGTACAGGTGCGTAGTGCCTGCAACCATGCGCGCCAACAACTCTGGCACACCGGCCTCGACGTAAGCCTGGTAACGGTTCTGCCAGCCTTCGCGGGTCGGACCTTCCAACAGTTCGTCGAGCTTGAGGCCCAGCGCAGCGAGGTGTGGACCGAAGTGCGCAACATCGCGTCCGGCATCCTGCTCGTTGCGACGGCTGCGCAGGAACCAGCGCGTGGCACGACGGCCAAGACGCATCAGCTCATCCATCAGCTCCAGTTGCACGTCGGCCGAAACCTGGTGGTCCAGGGCTTCGATCTGACGGAACCAGTGCGGGAGGTGGAAGATGTCACGCACGATCACGTAGGCACCGGCCACGTTCGCCGGGCTCATGCCGGTGGACTCTTTGAGTCGCTGAACGAAGGTGATGCCCATGTGGTTGACCAGGTCGTTGGCGATCTGGGTGCTGACGATCTCGCGCTTCAGACGGTGACGACGCATGGCCTCGGAGAACTTGGCCACCAGGCTCGGCGGGAACGCGGTCTCCATGTCGCGGGTCAGGTAGTCATCATCCGGCACCAGGGACTTGAGCAGCGCTTCCTTGAGGTCGATCTTGCTGTAGGAGATCAGTACCGAAAGTTCCGGACGGGTCAGGCCCTTGCCAGCGGTGGCGCGCTCGTTGAGCTGCTCCTCGGTCGGCAGGTACTCGATGGCGCGGTCCAGCTTACCGCGGCCTTCCAGGTCGCTCATCAGGCGCTTGTACTCGGCCACTCGCTCAAAGGCTTTGCGGGCAGCCAGGGACAGGGCCTGGGTTTGCTTGTAGTTGTTGCCCAACACCAGGCTGCCGACTTCGTCGGTCATGCTCGCCAGCAACTGGTTGCGTTGCTTGTCGGTCATGTCGCCGGCCTGCACCACTTCGTTGAGCAGGA
>Ga0247816_10001401_pt1 | contig 11855 bp, 17 predicted proteins | sample UWRJL209509C1_FD_179930 | JGI IMG/M metagenome (GOLD analysis project Ga0247816, IMG submission 179930) | Plant litter microbial communities from Arlington Agricultural Research Station in Wisconsin, United States - UWRJ-L209-509C-1 | ecosystem: Environmental > Terrestrial > Plant litter >...
CTGACTGAAAAGGCGATCGAGTGGAATCAGAAGCTCGACGGGTCGGAAAAATATCCGACCCCACCAAACAACAAGGGTCGGAAAAATATCCGACCCCACCAAACAACAAGGGTCGGAAAAAAATCCGATCTACCTCGGATAAATCTCCGAGCAAGGTCGGAAAAAAATCCGGTCAAGGGTCGGAAAAATCTCCGACAAATCAGGATACCAATCATCAGGGTACCAATCAGGACACCAGTCAGGACTTGCAGGACGCCACCGGCAAGCCGGCTCAGTCCCGCGGCTTGGTCTTGGTCGTGGATCGTACCGACGCGCCACGGGTTGAGATCCCCGCCGACATGCCAGGCCCCAAAGACCAGACCTGCAAAACTTTCAAGGCTTGGGCCAACTACGCCATGGCATATCGCAAACGCTACGGCACTTGGCCGGTCTGGAACGCTAAGGCTGGTGGCCAGCTTGGCCAACTCGTTGACCGCCTCGGCGTCGATATCGCCCACCACGTCGCAGCGCACTTCCTGAAAACCAGCGATGCCGCCGTTCTTCGCAAGTGCCACAGCCTCAACGAACTGCTGGCCAACGCCGAGAGTTACCACACCCAGTGGGTGACCGGTCAGCGCATCAACGGCACAACTGCCCGCCAGATGGAGCGGACCGAGGCGAACCTTTCCGCAGCAGAGCAGGCCGCCCAGATGGTTCTGGCCAAACGCCAAGCAGGTGACCGCAATGAATACCTCTGAAATGAACGACCAGCAGGTCGCCGGGCTGGCCGCTGCCATCTGCGCAACGGCCGAGGCTATGGGTCAGGAGATGAACCCCGGTACCGCAGCGATGATGGCCGAAGACCTTTGCGCTTACCCGGTGCCTGTCGTCAAGGCCGCGCTTAAGGCCTGCCGCTTCGAAGTGAAGGGCAAGCTGGCTATGGCTGACATCCTGCAACGCGTCCAGTCCTCCGATGGGCGTCCGGGCAAGGACGAGGCCTGGGCCATCGCCATGACCACCAACGACGAATTCGAAACCGTGGTGCTCACCGACGAGATCCAACTGGCACTCGCTGCAGCTAAGCCCGTTCTCGATGCCGGCGATAAGGTGGGTGCACGCATGGCGTTCATCAGCGCATATGAACGGCTGATCACTAATGCTCGGGCTGAGGCTGTACCTACGACTTGGAACGTATCACTGGGTCATGACCCGCTGCGGAGAGTAGTGGCTATTGAATCAGCAGTTCGCAGGCAACTAATTACCGAGTCGGCTGGAAATCAATATTTGGCGGACCTCCGTATTGCTCCGATCACCAATGACGGCCAGGCAATCGCTGGGCTTCTCACTGGATCGGTCGTCGAGCCTTCTCCTCGCATTCGAGAAAAACTTGCCGAAGTTCGCCAGATCGTCGATGCCGCGAAAGCTCGACAACAGCGACAACGACTCAAGAAGGGGCAGGCAGATCGCATTGATACATACCTGCGTAAGCGCAAAGCTCGGGAGACCATTGCAGCCGCACAAGGTAAGGAGGCCGCTCATGGTTAAGCCAGCAAAGCCCCGCCCAATGCCTGTTTACTTGGTACTGCGTCGCCTGGTCGATCCGGCCACCGGAAAGGAGGTGGCCGCGTTCGTTCCTTCCTCCGACGCCGACCGTTCGATCCTTCGCGAGCGTGAGTTCCGGATCAACACGAAGATCCGCGCCGATCTCAAGCAGCCGCGCAACCCACGTTTCAATGGTTTGGTACACGGCTTGGGCCGGGTGCTGAGTCAGAACATCGACCGGTTTTCCGGCAAGCAGTCCCACGACGCGATCAAGGCCTTGCAACTGGAGTCGGGTGTGTACTGCGACGAGGAAGCGTTCGATATCCCCGGCCTGGGCCAGCTAACCCGCAAGACACCCCGCAGCCTTTCCTACGACTCGATGGGGGAGGAGACATTCCAAGACTTCTGGCGCCAGTGCTGCGCGTACCTGGTGTTGCACGACTGGCCGACGCTCACGGAAGAGCGTCTGACCGAAATGGCCGAGTTCGAAGCATTTAAGGAGGCGGCGTGAAGCGCAGTGAATTGAGGCGCACGACACCGCTCAGCTTTGGCGGAATCCAGGCCCGCGAACGACGCAAGAAACGCTGCAAAGTGTGCGAGGTCGCGTTTACGCCAGTTCGCGACTTCCAGTCTGTCTGTGGGGAGATCGCCTGCGCCATCGCTCATGCCCCAGCCAATCAGGTCCGGGCACGTAAGGCGTTGGCCGACATTGAGCGAAAGGACATCAAGGTCCGCAAGGAGAAGCTGAAGAACAGGGCGGATCACCTCAAGGACACGCAGATCGCTTTCAACGCCTGGGTACGCGCCCGTGACGCGGCACTGCCGTGCGTCAGCTGCGGCCGGCACCACCAGGGCAAGTACGACGCCGGCCATTACCGGACCGTGGGTAGCAATCCGGCCTTGCGCTTCGAGCCGAAGAACTGCCATCGCCAGTGCTCACCGTGCAACACCAGGCTTTCCGGAAACATCGTGAACTACCGCATTGAGCTGGTGAAGCGTATCGGCGCTGATGAGGTCGAGTGGCTGGAAGGCCCTCATGAGGCCAAGAAGTACACCGTGGATCAGTTGAAGGCGATGACCGCCGACTACCGGGCAAAGACCAAAGAACTGAAGAAGGGGCAGGCAGCATGATCGAGCCAATCAAGATGAACCCGTGCCCATTCTGCGAAGGGCCGCCTTGCATCATTGCGCGCAACTGGATTACCCAGGAAGAGGTGTCCGAGGAGCGCAAGCAGAACGAAGACTTCGATGAGGCATACGAGGCGCACGTCTGGTGCCATGACTGCGGCGCCCAGGGCCCAAACATCAATACATGCTCGCTCGGCACCTTCGAGGATATCTACGACCTTGAGGTGGCAGACGTGATGCGAATCGCGATTGAACGCTGGAACGACCGACACAATCGGGCGCGCAGTTGCTACGACGGTGGCGAAAAAGAAGGTTTGAACATCTGGCCGAGGGCAGAAGCATGACTTATCGCAACGTTGTTTCAGCAGTAGTTCGAGCCCTCGCGGCCGAGACCATTAGTTCCGCCGGCGGCTGCGACTTTGAGCCGAAGGTGCAGTGCGCCAAGCAGAAGGGGGAGATCGTCGGCAAGGAGGCGGCGTTCCTGACTGACTGCTGGGTGTTTGGGAGGCTGCACAAGGCGTTGACCCCGGCACACTGGCGCGCCTTGGTGGCGAAGTTCTCCACACATACCGAGCGCAAGCATGCAGCTATTGCCGAATTGACTCGGTTGATGCGCTCGCCGGCGCCGGAGCGGTTCCTGCACTGCGCGGTGGTCACTTGGGCTTTGCCGCGACTTCCAGGGGTGGACGGCAAGCGCTCCACCAACGTGTTGCCGGGCGGCTGGTACGAGATGGACAACTGGTCGAACGAGCCGCACCCGATCAAGACCCAGGAGCGCTGGAGGCGGGATATTCGCAAGGCGCTGGAGCGCGAAGTGGATGAGGCCCTGGTGTCTGCTCAAGCGTTACTTGATGCCGAAGGGCTCATTAAGATGCAGCGAAACGAAACGGAACTCAATGGGACACAAGCCGCTTGACTGCGACTGAGCCAATGAGCCATTATCCACCCATCCTGTCATTCCTGCGCATGTAGGAGTGGATCAAAAAAGCCCGGCCTTCGTGTCGGGCTTTTTTGTGGGCGCTACAAATGAATTCACCTGTAGCTAGGACAGCCTTCGGGAAGGCCTGGACGTCGATAGCCGGTAGTGCGACGTACGAGAACAACACCGGCAGCCCGCGCACCCTGACCTCACTGTGCTTCCAGGGTGGCGCGAGACTTGAGCGGCGAGATCGATGCATTGGGGCGTCGACGCCGGGATAGTCTTTGGCAGACAGCGCGGAAAGACGCGCATACTGATTCGTGTTACCCAAGCCTGCAGATTTTCACTTCAGCTCTATAAAGGCGCTGACCCGAATTTGGTTATTCATATTTTGGGTCGATAGCAGGGCTAAAAATTGTCTCGATCTCTTTGCATAGCGCCTTGGTGGGGTAGAAGAACAACCCGTGTTTCCCGGATTGGTTCTGCCATTCGACCATTACGATGCCTGCTCGGAACCTGTCAGAAATTGTATAGGGATAACCCTTACTATTCAGAGATCTCATTAGGTCTGCGGGCGATCCTTGTCGGGCGCATTGATTTGATTTATTCAGGCTATGCCAGTCTTTCCGGTTTTCTGCCTGTACGTGATTGCTTGTCGCGAGCAGCAGAAGAGCTGATGCGGCCAAAAAACTTTTCATGTGACTTGCCTTGTAATCTCAGGACCGAAGGTATTGCTGGAACTCTGTATTCAGACCGTTACGACTGAGATAGCCAGGCGCTTGCCTAGGCCGGCCAATGCATTTTCAAGGTGCTCCATCTTTGTTGTATGAAGGAAGTCGACTAGGCGATCACCTTGAGTCTGCGCAAGGCCCAGACGGCGGCACAGGTCAGCCTTGCGCATGCCTTGTGCCATCATCTCGTTCCAAAGAACAATTTTCGCCGCGGTTACGACAGGCAAGTGGATTACCTGCTCGCCTGGCTGTGCTGGCGATGCTGGTGGAATGGCCCGGCGCTGATCCACATAGATGGACAGAGTCGTCTCAATCGCATCCACGGCTTCACGGATCGCGTGTTCTTTGTCGTTGCCGAAGCTGTGCAGCTCTGGCAGATCACGACAGTAAACCGCCAGCCCCGGCGCGGTGTCTTGTTCAAATCGAATTGCATAGTCGTACATGGTTACTCCCTGGAGGTGATCGCTCAGCTTTCAGATGTGGTGAAGGGGGCTCTCAGAGCCCCAATTGTTTAATGATCGCCTTGCGGGTCGGTTCTGGTATTTCCTTACTGCCGTGATCCGCGAAGGTGCTCCTGTTGCCGTTTGGGGCGATGACTTTGAAGTGGCTTCCTTTGCCTGCTTCGAAGGTCACCCCTTGGGCCTTCAACCATCGTCTGAACTCGTTGAACTTCATCACCTCGCCTCGTTGTTTGGATGAGTCCAGTATACAACGTTTTTGTGGTAATACAACAATTTTGTTTTATTTGAACTTGGAGTGACGATGGATCCTACTGACCTCGGCCCAGGCACAGCTACCTGGCTGGGCGGTAGCGCCACCGTAGTACTGGGCGGCCTGCTATGGCTGCGAAAATTTCTATCAAAGGATGCGACCGACCGGGCAATGGATAACGCCGACATCGGCACGTTGCGCCGGCTCAATGAGTTGCTGAACCAGGAGCGCGCCGCCCGCAAAGAAGCCGAGGCGCGTGCCGATCAATTCGCGAAAGAGCGGAACGACCTGGCCGCAGCAGTAGGGCGCATGGAAGGGAAGATCGAAGCGCTGACCAGCCAGGTCGCTCAACTCACTGATCGCGTGACGCAGCAGAGTGACGAGATCACCCGCCTGCGCACCAAGCTGGGAGGTATAGCCTGATGGACAGATGCGCATTGGAATTTATCGCGCGCCGATGGTGGCGCCGGGCAGAGGTCTGGGCAATTGCCGTCGTGCTGGTTGGTGGTGGAGCTGTTCTCGGCTACCAGGCTGCCTACTGGTCTCTCGCCGAGAACCAGAGCAACCAGGTTAAGGGCATTCGCGAGGCATACGACACCGCCATGACTGAGCGCGATAAGCGCTTGGAAGAACTGACCCGTCAAACCGGTACCGCCGCCGATAAAGCGACGAAGGCAGCAACGACTGCGGCCCAGGCTGCCGACAAGGCGGACGAAGCCCTCAACCGGGTAAACCAGTAGCCGCGCTACATTTTCGAATGCGCCAAATCGTGGCGCGGAGTTGAGCATGAAGATTGTTGAACTCAAGCGTGAGGGCTGGCGAGATGCTGCAAAGACCCTGCGGAAGGTCGCCGATGACCTCGATGCCGGTGAGCATCCCGAGTGCACTGTAGGTGCCTTGACGCTGATCGGAGCGAAGGGAGAGGTGACTGTGTTCGGCCTTGGCCCTAAGTGCGATGACCTGCAATGCCTCGGTGCGATGCGCTTGGGTGAGCAGAAGCTGATTGATGTGCTGCTCGACTCGAAGGAGTAGTGGCATACTGCCCGTCCAGCCAGGATGGGAGTGAATCATGGTTTTCCAACATGTCGAATTACAGCACCAAAATCAGGTCGATGCTGCAGCATCTAACATTGAAACGATTCGTGGCTATTGCGGCTATCTGCTCACCGGGTTTTCGAAGTTCTTTGCTCTTCCTCACAACGTAAACAAGTATGGTGTTGTGTTTACCTCAGATGAATCCAATCTGGCTTCTCGCATCAGCTCTCCCTATGGAGAGGCACGGGGCAGACTGGTGATTCAGATCGTTGATGGTACCGTAGGCGGGCGATACGTTTTCGAAAAGGGTGTGGTCAGCAGTGAGGGGGGAGATATTTGGGTCCCGATCTGGGCAATCCGCATCTTGCGTAATGGGAACGTGCTGCTTGGTGATGAGGGGAATATCGAGATCGAGGTAGCTGACCCAGGTCATTTCAGCAATGCAATCAGCGCGCCGGCAAAGTCCTTGCTCTACTGTATCGCCTCTACTCCCGTCTTCCCGGCCTAAGTGAAGTTGACGAGCCCCGCCAAGTGCGGGGCTTTTTATTGAGTAAAATTCGAAATGACAACCAAGCAACCCGACTGGGAGGCAATCGAACGCGCCTACCGGGCCGGGTTGCTTTCAGTGCGCGCCATAGGTGAATCGCACGGTGTGAACCACGCGACCATCCTGAAGCGAGCAAAGAAAGAAGATTGGAAGCGCGACCTGACAGACCAGGTTCGAGCGGCAACCAAGCAGAAGGTAACCACGGCGGTAACCACTAAAAGTAACCAGTCGAAAGTGGTTACCGACGCCGAGATAATCGAAGAGGCGTCCGATCAGGCTGCAGCTGTCATCCTGGCTCATCGCTCAGGGCTGGCGCAGTGGCGCGGCATTGCCGACAAACTCAGCACCGTCCTCGCCGACATGGATGTGACCCCTGACAATGCTGGCGACTTTGCCCGCTCCCTGAACGCCGGTGTTGATGCCCAGCTCAAGGTTATCAAGGGCGAGCGCCAAGCCTACAACCTCGACACTGAGACAGGCGACAAGACAGTCAGCGACCTGGCTGCACTGATGGACGATCTATCGAAGGAAGCCTGACATGAAGCCCGAGCACTTGAAGCTGCTTCGGGATAAGCGCTGGCGGTTGAACAACCTCTACTTCATCACGGACAAGCAGGGCAAGAAGGTCCGCTTCCGGATGACGGACGAGCAGATCGAATACTTCGACGGGATGCACACCCGCAACATCATCCTGAAGGCTCGGCAGCTCGGCTTCACCACCGAGTGCTGCATCATCCAGTTGGACGCGGCGTTGTTCGAGTCGGCCAAGTGCGCCCTGATCGCCCACACCCTGAATGACGCCAAGCGCCTGTTCCGGGAGAAGGTCAAATATGCCTATGACAACCTGCCTGCTGAGATACGCGCTGCCAACCCTGCTTCTAACGATGCTGCTGGTGAGCTTGTGTTCAGCAAGGGCGGATCTGTCTACGTGTCCACGTCCTTCCGGGGCGGGACTCTACGGTATCTGCACGTATCCGAGTTCGGGAAGATTTGCGCCAAGTTTCCCCACAAGGCCCGAGAGATCGTCACCGGTGCCTTCGAGGCTGTCGCCACCGATTGCTTCGTCACGATTGAATCGACGGCGGAGGGCCGGGCAGGCTACTTCTTCGACTACTCGCAGAGCGCGGAACGGCAGCAGCTTGCCGGTGTGCCTCTGGGCCTGCTGGACTGGAAGTTTTTCTTCTTCTCCTGGTGGAAGAACAAGGCCTACTGGCTTGACCCGACTGATGTGGTCATCCCGCAGCGCCTGACCGATTACTTCAACGAACTGCAAGCCAAGCACGGGATCGTCATCAACGATGGCCAGCGCGCCTGGTACGCGGCCAAGGAGAAGACGCTCGGCGACGACATGAAGCGGGAATACCCGTCGATCCCCGTCGAAGCCTTCCAGCAGTCTGTCGAGGGTGCTTACTACGCCCAACAGTTGACCAAACTCTACGCGCAGCAGCGTATCGGCGTGATCCCGAACAACGACCATCTGCCGGTGATGACCTTCTGGGACATCGGCGTCGGCGACTCCACGGCCATTTGGTTCGTGCGTCAGGTCGGGACTGAATTCCACGTTATTGACTACTACGAGAACAGCGGCGAGGGCTTGCGGCACTACATGAAGGTGCTCAAGGACAAGGGTTACGCCTACTCCGAGCACTGGGGGCCTCACGACATTGATAACAGGGAGTTCGGTAGCGATGCCAAGACTCGCCGAGAGCTGGCCCAGGAGGGCTACGAAATCGACGGGCAGATTTACAGCATGACGTTTCAAGTCGTTCCGAAGCTCGGCATTAACGACGGAATCGAGCAGGTGCGTGAGATCTTGCCCAAGTGCGTATTCGATGATTCGAAGTGCGAGCAGGGTGTTTCCTGCCTTGAAAACTATCGCAAGGAGTGGGACGACAAGCGCGGCTGCTGGAAAGACAAACCTCTTCACGACTGGACCTCTCACGGCTCCGACGGATTCCGGTACTTCGCCGTGGCGAAGAGCGCCAGGAAGCCGGCCACCTCTATCAAAATGGGATACGCCCGATGAGCAATGACGTCTCCTTCAAACGGGCGGAATACCTGGGAGTGCTGGACCGCTGGGCAACCGTTCGCGACGTCTGCGCTGGTCAGCACCGGGTTGTTGACCGACTGCCCTACATCAACGCACACGACAAGTCGCCAGAGAACGTGGATCGCAACCGGGCTTACCGTGAGCGGGCGGTGTTCAAGAATGCCACCGGCCACACTCGAAACGGCTTGCTCGGCCTGGCCTTTCACAAAGACCCGACGCTCACGGTGCCGAAGAAGCTCGAGTACTTGCAGGACAACGCCAACGGCTCCGGGGTGAGCATTTACCAGCACTCGCAAGGCACGCTTGAAAAGGTGCTTGAGGCTGGCCGGCATGGCCTGTACGTCGACTATCACCAAGACAGCGGCATTGGCGGGCATGCGGTGATCCTTACCTACTGCGCAGAAGACATCATCAACTGGCGCACCGGCATGGTGAACGGCCATAGCGTGTTAACGCTGGTGGTGCTGCGCGAATCGCCTGAGATTGCCGAGGGCTTCGGCCTCAAGACGGTCGAGCAGTATCGGGAACTTGCGCTGGAAGCTGACGGTTTCGTTTGCCGGGTTTGGCGCCGGTCCGGGCCGAAGGGTGGTGGACCGCTGGCGGTCACTGAAGAGTTCAAGCCGGAAGGAGTAACGGGTCGCCTCAAGGAGATCCCGTTCACCTTCGTCGGCGCACAGAACAACGACCCAAGCATCGACGAGTCTCCGCTATACGACATCGCCATGATTAACCTGGGCCATTACCGAAACAGTGCTGACTATGAAGATAGCGTTTTCTGGTGTGGCCAGGCCCAGCCTTGGATTTCTGGCTTGACCGAGCAGTGGGTCAAGCTGCTGGAAGAAAAGGGCGTTTATGTTGGGTCTCGCGCGCCGATGCTTCTGCCGGCTGGTGGAGCGTTTGGCTACGCACAGCCCGCTCCCAACACGCTGGTAAAGGAGGCGATGGGCGACAAGAACCAGATGATGATCGAGCTGGGCGCGCGGATGGTGGTGGCGTCACTTGCCACCAAAACTGCTACCGAGTCGCGCGGCGATCAGTCGGCGTCCACATCGGTGCTAGCCGGGTGTGTGGCAAACGTCAGCGAGGCCTACACCCGAGCAATCATGTGGTGCTGTACCTACATGGGCATCGCGGACAAGAAGGTTGCTTACCAGGTCAATCAGGAGTTCGTCGAGCTGACCGCTGACCCGCAGATGATATCTGCGCTGGTGGGGCTATGGCAGAACGGCGGTTTCGCCAAGGCCGACTTGCGGGCTTACCTGCGCAAGCTTGGTCTGATTGCACCAGAGCGCACTGACCAACAAATCGACGGCGAGCTGGAAGAGCAGAGCGACGGCCTGGATCTGGACGACGAGGACAAACCAAATGGCGGTAAATCCGGCAGTACTTGACGCCACGATCCGGCACGCGGTCTTTCTCGAAAAGCTGAAGGCCGGAGAGGTGGGCAAGTTCGCTCCCTTCCTCAAGGAGATTGACCGCTCGATCCGCGACCGGCTCACCCAGTCGGACCTGACCGAGTACAACGTCAAGCGTCTGGAAGCGCTGCTGAAGGAGGTGGATAGCCTGTTGCTGGGCATCTTCGACCGATACAGCGCGCAACTGAACCTCGACCTGGTGGATATCGCCAACTACGAAGCGCAGTTCGAAGCGACAAGCCTTGCCCGGTCAGCACCGGTTGGCGTGTCGCTCGACGTCGTGGCTCCGACTGCTGCTGCAATCCGCACGGCCGTGCTGACGAACCCACTCAGCGTGCGCGGTACCGGCGGCGGGAAGCTGCTGAAGTCATTCATCAAGGGCTGGACCAGCGCCGAGCGCGAGCGCGTCACGGGCACGATCCGGCAGGGCTTCTTCGAAGGGCAGACGAACTTCCAAGTCATCCGCAACATTCGCGGCACCAAGGCAGCGGGGTACAAAGACGGCATCCTGGCTATCACCAACCGCAATGCCAGCACTGTCGTGCACACCGCGATTCAGCATGTCTCGTCCCAGGCGCGGATGGAGGTGGCCAAGGCCAATACGGATATCGTCGAAGAGATTCAAATTATCGCTACGCTAGATAGCAAAACTGGCGATCAGTGCCGCTCACTGGACGGGCGACGATTTCCGGTCAGTTCCGGGCCTCGTCCGCCGTTTCATCCGAACTGCCGAACAAGCTTTATTCTGCTGACCAAACTCAGCGAGATGTTCGCCAAGGGCGCTACGCGGGCTTCATTGGGTGCTGATGGAGGACAGCAGGTCAGTGCTGACCTCAATTACTACCACTGGCTCCAGCAGCAGCCAGCCTCGTTCCAGGACGTCGCCATCGGGCCCGTCCGGGCGAAGTTGTTCCGTGAGGGCGGGCTGACCGTTGAGCGCTTCACCGAACTGCAGCTTGATCGCAACTTTGCGCCGTTGACTCTGGTGCAGATGAAAGGGCTGGAGCCGCTGGCCTTCGAGCGAGCAGGGATCTAACCGAACAAATTCAATCAGCCGCCTCCGGGCGGTTTTTTATTGCCTGCAAAGCGGGCGAACAAACCCAAGGGGTGCATCAACGTGGCAGAAGAAAACGAGATCGACCTGGAAAACCCGGCAATCAAGGCCGCTATCGCGACTGCCGTTGAAGCATCAGTTTCTGGCCTCAAAACCAAAAACACTGAGTTGCTGGGCAAGCTCAAAGACACCACCGGCAAGCTGACCCAGTTCGAAACCCAGTTTGAAGGCATCGACATCGACGCCGTCAAAGGCTTGCTCACTCGTGCTGGACAGGATGAAGAAACCAAGCTGCTGACCGAGGGCAAGGTGGATGAAGTCTTCAACCGCCGCACTGAGCGCCTGCGTGGTGACTACGACAAGCAGTTGAAGACCATCAGCGAACGCGCCGAGAAGGCCGAATCCTTCGCTGCCAAGTTCCAGGGCAAAGTCCTGGGTGACTCGGTACGCGGCGCAGCACTGAAAGCCGGCGCACTACCGGAAGCAACCGACGACATCATCCTGCGCGCCAAGGGCGTGTTCACCCTGAACGAAGATGGCGATGCAGTTGCCGTTGATGAGTCTGGCCAGACCATCCTTGGCAAAGACGGCAAGACCCCTCTGACCCCGCTCGAGTGGGCGGAATCTTTGCGCGAAAGCGCACCTCACCTGTGGCCAAGGGCTTCAGGGACATTTGCCCCGGGCGGGGGTGGCGGCAAGGCTGCATTCAAGCGCTCCGAAATGACCTCCGAGCAGAAGCGCGAT
>Ga0247816_10001402_pt1 | contig 11848 bp, 8 predicted proteins | sample UWRJL209509C1_FD_179930 | JGI IMG/M metagenome (GOLD analysis project Ga0247816, IMG submission 179930) | Plant litter microbial communities from Arlington Agricultural Research Station in Wisconsin, United States - UWRJ-L209-509C-1 | ecosystem: Environmental > Terrestrial > Plant litter >...
GTTGCACCGCTCGGTGTATTGGCGCAAGAAGGTGGATGGGAACGGTTAAGTTTAACTGAGGCGCAGATTACCACACATCGAAATATTCTGTTATCCGATCCTAGCTTTGCGGAAAATGTACGCAGTGTACTAGAGAAACGACCTGAATTTAAAAAATCCAATGACGTCGAAGCACAACTGTATGATGGGTTCATTGCTGGCGTTGATGTGATGCGTATCGAAAAAGTTCGTCAAGCTGACGAACGACAACTCGCTGACTTACACCCCGACTTTACCGACGAACGACTATCGCCACTGCTGCTTCATTACAAAGCGCGCAATTATCCTAAAAGTTTAGCTGAAGAAGAAGTTGGTCTATGGGAAACTTGGCGGGCTGAACGAATCATGGGTCAGTTGCCCGCGTTTGTAAAAAGATTGCAAGAATTAAGTACGACAGTAAGTGAGGACAAGCAATTCATCCTCCAAGAACTACAGCTGTGGGCGGAGAGCATTGTTCCGACGGAAAACGACTGATAGACGATCGCCCATAGAGACAATGACTTGATTGGCAAGTCGTGCTAATACAAAACCAGTTAAGAGGGCAAAAATCTGCATCATTGTGCTGGCACTGAGGGAGGTGTTTGTGTAGGGGATTTGTCCGGCAAGATAGAACATAACAATAGCGTGACCAGCGTTCATGCTATCAAAAATCAGTAGTGCTGAGAGTGTGATGCAAGTGATGATGATGATTTTTTTCATTGTAATTTCTGGTGCCTTTTTACCATTGTGTATCGTTGAATTCATTGGACTATAACAACAGGGGTCAGGATATGCAAGCATAAGGGGATAGGTCTTTTGACTAGAGGACTGGAAAAAGTCTGAGAAAAAGCGTATAATTAAGCGGTTATGTCAGAGGTTATTAGAGTTACCGGTGCGCGTGAAAACAACTTAAAAAATATTAATGTTGAAATTCCACGCGACAAACTCGTTGTTATTACGGGGTTAAGTGGTTCGGGTAAATCGAGCCTCGCTTTTGATACCATTTACGCAGAAGGCCAACGTCGCTACGTTGAAAGCCTTTCAAGCTACGCGCGTCAATTCCTTGGCCAAATGGAAAAACCTGATGTCGATCAAATCGATGGATTGAGCCCGGCGATTAGTATTGACCAAAAATCAACCAGCCGAAACCCGCGCAGTACCGTTGCTACGGTGACCGAAATTTACGACTACCTCCGCCTGCTTTTCGCACGTATTGGCGTGCCGCACTGTCCAGTCTGTGGCAAACCTGTCAGTCGCCGCACCCCAGAAGATATTATCGATGAAGTCATGAAGTTTACTGCTGGTACACGCGTGATGATTCTTGCCCCTATCGTAAAAAGCAAAAAGGGTGAGTTTGCCCACGTTCCCGAACAGTACCGCCGTCTTGGATTCGCTCGTGCTCGAGTTGATGGCGTTGTGTATTCACTTGATGAATTCCCAGAGCTCGACAAGAAATATAAGCATGATATCGAGATTGTAGTCGACCGTATCGCACTGTCTGATGATGTGCGAACTCGTATTGCGCAGTCAGTCGAGCAATCACTGGAAATCGGCGACGGCGTCGTGCAAGTGCTTGATGTCGATGCTGAAAAGACACATGTCTATAGCCAGCGTTATGCCTGTGTCGATCACCCGAATGAAGAGATTCCTGAACTTGAACCACGTCTATTTAGCTTTAACGCCCCTGAAGGTGCCTGCCCTGTATGTATGGGGTTGGGAAGTCGCCAGGAAGTAGATCCTGAACTTGTGTTTAATCCAAACTTATCACTTTCAGAAGGTGCAATCCGCCCGTACAACCGCGTCAATAGCGACGCCTGGTATATGAAGCGTTTGCAAGCTGTTGCTGACCGTCATCGGTTCAGTTTGAAGATCCCAGTTAAAGATCTTTCGGCTGATGCCGTTGAAAAAATCTTGTATGGAACGGGTGATGAAAAGTACCGTGTCTCGCTGGGTGATGGCCGTGCGTACGATGCTGCTTACGAAGGTGTCATCCCTAACCTTGAACGCCGCTATGTCGAAACTGATAGTGACTTCATGAAAAAAGACATCGAACGTTTCATGCGTGATCGTCAATGTAACACCTGTAAGGGTGCGCGTTTGAAGCCGGTTGTCTTGGCTGTGACAATTCATGATTTTAATATCATGGACTTTACGAGTCTGGGTGTCGATGCTGCCCTCGACATGTTCCAAAACAAACTGAAGCTAAACGAACAAGAGACCTTTATTGCTGAACAAATCATGAAGGAAATTACTTCTCGTTTAGGATTCATGAACAACGTCGGACTGAATTACCTCGAACTGTCACGTGCAGCTAATACTCTTTCAGGCGGTGAAGCGCAGCGTATTCGCCTTGCGACACAAATTGGATCTGGGCTGCAGGGAGTACTCTACGTGCTGGACGAACCATCAATTGGGTTGCACCAACGTGATAACGATCGTTTGATCGCTACACTAAAGCACTTACGTGATCTGGGAAACACCGTTTTGGTTGTTGAGCACGACGAAGACACTATTCGCCAAGCTGATTATCTGCTTGATATCGGACCTGGTGCTGGTGTGGCTGGAGGAAATGTTGTGGCTGCTGGAACGCCAGCTGAAGTCGCACGCAACAAAGACAGCATTACGGGTCGTTATCTTTCTGGTGCAGAAAAAATTGATGTGCCAAAGAAGCGACGTCCTATTGTGAAGGATCGTAAGCTCGTTATCCGTGGTGCACGCGAAAATAACCTTCGTAAGATTGACGTTGAATTCCCGTTAGGAGTTATGACGGTCGTGAGTGGTGTCAGTGGGTCGGGTAAATCAACTCTCGTTAATGATATCCTTGCCAAAGAATTATCAGCTCGCTTGCACCGTGCCCACGTTGTGCCGGGAGCACATGATAACATCGAAGGTATCGATCAACTCGACAAGGTGATTGTGATTGACCAATCTGCTATTGGTCGCACACCTCGTTCTAACCCTGCAACCTATACGGGTGTCTTTACGCCAATTCGCGAGTTATTTGCTAGCACAAACGAAGCTAATATCCGTGGCTACAAAGCAGGACGGTTCAGCTTTAACGTCAAGGGTGGACGCTGTGAAAACTGTCAAGGTGATGGTGTGATCAAGATTGAAATGCACTTCTTGCCTGACGTGTATGTGACGTGTGACGTCTGTAAAGGCAAGCGCTATAACCGCGAAGCGCTAGAGATTAAGTATAAAGATGCGACTATTAGCGATGTGCTAGAGATGACAGTCGAAGACGGTGCAAAGTTCTTCGAGAACTTGCCGACGATTGCGCGCAAGCTTAATACGTTGGTTGAGGTTGGCCTTGGATATATCAAGCTTGGACAGCCTGCAACAACATTCTCTGGTGGCGAAGCGCAGCGCATCAAACTTGCATCTGAACTGTCTCGTCGTTCGACCGGCAAGACGCTCTACATTCTTGATGAGCCAACCACTGGATTGCACAGCGCCGATGTCAAACGCTTGACGGCTATTTTGCAACAGCTCGTTGAAGGTGGTAACAGCATGGTGATCATTGAGCACAACCTCGATGTCATTAAAACTGCCGACCACGTGATCGATATGGGACCTGAGGGTGGTATGGGTGGAGGCATGGTAGTCGCATCCGGTACGCCAGAGCAGATCATTAACGTTGCTGCGTCGTTTACTGGTAAATATTTGAAGCCACTGCTCAAATAACATGACGTCGCTAATCTTGCGACAAGATAATCAGATTATAGTCCGCTAGTTCTATTGTTATTTTTTGCTGATTGCCGGTCGTAACGGTGGTAGGGTGTGTCTCGTTAAAGTCAGGACTGTAGCCCTTCCAGCTACTGTTGAATCGTACGCGCCATGTACCTTCAATAGGTAGAAAAAGTTCATAGTTTTTAAATCTTTGATCACTAAAATTAGCTATAACGATGACATCATCATTCGGTCCGCCGTGGAGCCATCGTCGATAGGCAATAACGTTATTCTCGTTGTCTTGGTGAAATACTTCGATGTTTGGTCCTGTTAACCCAGCGACGTTATGGTAGGTATCGAGGCGCAGATTAATAAGATGCTGGTGCGCAAGCACAATCCCCGCAAACTGTACTGTTTTGTCCCAGTCCAGCATTTGCCAATCATTAAAGCTTCCTTCTTGCATAAATTCAGCCCCCTGCAGCAGCATAGGAATGCCTGGGGCGGTTAACATAATACCATCGGCGAGTAATCCGAACTGGCGTGCAAACACGCTCCCAGCGTTGCCTGGCGTGGCCGCTTCATTAATGCGAACCGATCCATTTGCTGCTGTATCGTGGGAATCGCTAAAGATGACTTTCTGGAAACTCACATCCGAGGTATTTTTATTGTAAGTATGGAGCAACTCTTTGACGAGGCTATCGCCGTACTGTGGACTTTCAAGATTCAGCATTGAACGAACAGTGTGGGGGAATGACAGGCCCCACTGTGCATCAAACCCTGCGCCACCGTCTGCAATAGGCTGGGTGATGCGATCGTTGATCGAGCTATCTTCGGCGACAAGCAAGAAGTCGGGGTTTATTTTATGAGTAAGTGTCGACATAGCCTGAAGTAATGACCACGCTTCAGGGATTTCGGTTGACGCGTCACCATCAGGTCCTTCGGTGTTGCGCATGTAAATCGTCGAGTCGACACGCAGCCCATCAATATGGTATTCGGTTTGCCACATTGTGACGTTGTCGAGAATAAACTGCCTGACTTCAGGTCGCCCATAGTCAGGCCGACCGCCCCATGGTGTTTCGCCGCGTTCGTCGTTATAAAAATAAATACCACCCCGATCGTTTTCGCTCCAGCCATCAAATTGCCACAGGTCAGTTGTTGGGAAGAAATGGTTATAGACGACATCAAGGGTAACGCCAATGCCACGCTGGTGGCACGCTTTGACGAAATCCAGTAACCCGTGTCGACCGCCGTATGAATTTTCAACCGAAAAAATATAATTCGGGGCGTATCCCCAGCCATTGCTCATCGCCATGCTCGTAACTGGCATTAACTCGATCATATTGACGCCAAGGTTTTGTAAATAGTCGAGCTTCTCGATGGCGGTGTAAAACGTTCCCGGTGTGGCAGCATCGGGCCTATTAAATGTCCCAACGTGCAGTTCGTACATGATAAGTTTTTCTTTTGGTATAACGGGAGCTTTAGCGTCGCCCCAATCGTATTCATGGTCAATGATGACTGACGCGCCGTTATCAGAAACGGTTAACTGGCGAGCGCGAGGATCGTTGCGCTCTAAGGTTTCACCATCCTGAGTGATAATGCGGTATTTGTATGACTGTCCTGGCTGCGCATCCTCCACGATACCCGACCAGTAGCCATCGGGTTCACCAACTAATTGAGTTTCATTCCACGTAAATTCTTCACCGACAAGTACAGTGACAGATTGAGCGAATGGTGCCCAGACACGAAAAGTAACACCGTCCTGTGTGAAGCGGGAACCAAGGTTATGATTCGCTTGATGGCTCATAAGTGTTTTTAGTATGGATGCATAAGCGGTATTTGACAACCCTTTGTCGTGGCGGTACTTAACGGCTTATTTAGAGCGGCGGAACAGGTCGGCAAATTGTTTTTTTGTTCCATTCCAAAGCGCGTCACGGTTCTTTTTACTTTTGAAGATATGAATGGCAGGGGGAAGTACCGAGATAAGAATAATAATTGCAATAACAGGCAGGAGGACGTGGTCAATTTCCCAGCCCATAGATTCGAACCAGGCACCTAGGAAGAAGCCGACGTACGTGACACCGGCTGCCCAGAGAAAAGCACCAATGACGTTAAAGGCAAGGAAGCGCCGGTACTGCATGTGACTGGCGCCGGCAACGATTGGGGCGAACGTGCGGACGATAGGAATGAAGCGCGCGATGATAATTGCTTTACCGCCGTGCTTTTCATAGAACTCTTGAGCTTTGACGATGTACTCTTGTTTAAAAAGGCGGGCATCTTGCTTCTTGAAAATACGCGGACCAGCGCGGCGTCCGAAAGTGTACCCAACGCTATCACCGAGAACGGCGGCGATAAAGATAATCAGGACGGCGAGGTGGATGTTGACGTCAAGAACGCCGGCATGAATAAGGAAGCCAGTGGTGAAGAGTAAGCTGTCACCGGGAAGGAAGAAACCGATCAAAAGACCCGATTCGGCAAAGACAACAGCGGCAACACCGATGATGCTTGCCCACACAATAAAGTCGATTAAATCTACGCCAGGTATCATTCCTCCCATTCTAGCATGAAAAATGCTATACTAAAGGGGTAACAAATTATTATTTCCGTAAAGGTATCCACATAAAGGAGAGAGACATGGGAGATAAAATTACCCTAAACCTAGACCTTCGCGTACTGCAAGGCAAAAAAGTACGACAATTACGACGAGACGGTATTGTACCGGCAATCGTATATGGAGCTGGCCTTGAGCCAATTAACGTACAAGCTGCACAAAATGTTATCGACAAAGTAATTCGTGACGCTGGTAAGCACACACCAGTTCACCTTACTATCGGTACAAAAAAAGAAATCGGTATGATTAAAGACGTCGATAGCGATCCTGTAAAGGGACTTACTCGTCACGTATCATTCCACGCTGTGAAGCAGAATGAACTGATTATCGCTCAGGTGCCAATTCGCCTCATCGGTGAAGGTGAAAGCGAAGCTGAAAAAGCTGGACTCATCGTGCTACAAGCACTTGACCACATCGAAGTTCGTGCCTTCCCAATGGACCTTCCTGAAGCACTTGAAGTATCAATTGCGAACTTGAAGGAAGCTGGTGAACAGCTAACTGTTGGTGATATCACGCTACCTAAGAACGTTTCATTTGTTGAACACGCAACTGGACATGAAGAAGAGGATGCTGAAGCTCCACAACTGACTGACCTCGTGATCGCAAGTGTCTACGAACCAGCAGCACTTGAAGCAGCGAACGACGCTGCAGCCGGTGACGCGACAATCGATTCAGAAGTTGAATCTGAAAATGGTGCTGATACTGACCAAACATCACAAGCTGAAGAGACCAAACCTGGTGGAAAAGCTCAAGATGAACCAAAGCAGTCAAACGTTGACGCTAACAAATAGTATTTGTTAGTCAGATCGTCTGAATAAAATAACTCCGCGTTACTGCGGAGTTATTTTTATAGGAAGATTATTTATTCTTCAATGAAGCCACCAGATTGGTGTGCCCAGAGTTTGGCGTAGATGCCGTTTTGTGAAAGAAGGCTGGCATGTGTGCCATCCTCGACGATGGTACCTTTGTTTAGAACGATGACACGATCCAACTTGGCAATAGTCGAAAGACGGTGCGCGATGACGATGCTAGTGCGCCCCTTCATTAATTTTTGTAAGGCGTCTTGGATGAGCATCTCACTTTCACTGTCGAGGGCGGAGGTTGCTTCGTCTAGAATCAAGATCGGTGCGTCCTTCAAAATAGCACGGGCAATGGCAATGCGCTGGCGCTGCCCGCCCGATAGCTTCACGCCGCGTTCGCCGACCACCGTGTCGAGTCCATCGGGGAGGGCGTTGATGAAGTCGAGGGCATTAGCCTTTTTGGCAGCCGCTTCAATTTGCTTTTTACTAGCTCCGGGAAGCCCATATGCAATGTTCTCGCGTAAGCTGCGGTGAAAAAGCATTGGTTCTTGCGGTACGTATGCAATGTGCTGACGCAGACTTTCCTGGGTAACATCACGTAGGTCATGTCCATCAAGTTTGATTGAGCCGGCCGTCACATCACTAAATCGAAGTAGCAAGCTGGTGATTGTTGTTTTGCCAGCACCAGATTGTCCGACTAGTCCAACTTTTTGACCAGCTGGGATTGTGAGCGATACGCCGTCGAGAACATTTGTGCCGGGTTGATCTTCGTAAAAGTAAGAGACATTTTCAAGTTCAATTTTTGGAGTGATGTTTTTCAGTGTGAGTGCGCCAGGTTTGTCTACGACAACGGCATCTTTCATAAGCATATCGCTCATTGGCGCCGCGTTCAAAAAGGCCTGCTCGAATCCTTGAATGATTTGACCCATTGCAAAAATTTGAGTTGAGGCGCGCTGAACATAGGTGAGCGTGAAAATGGCGATAGCGAGGTCAAGTGAACCTTGGGTGACGTAGTAGGCGCACATGCCGATTGCGACGATCTGGGTAATGGACATAATGGTGTTGCGTATCGCCCCATCGGTCGTCATGATACCAAAATCTTTAATGTACGCGTCGTTGTAATCGCTGAGGTCTTTTTGGAGCATACGCTGTTCTAGCTTTTCACCTGCAAACGTTTTCACGATTAAATTGTTCGTGAGACCATCGGCTACTTTGCCGTGAATTTCGGCAATGAGTTTTTTGCGCAGTACGCGGTACGGCTTGCGAATCTTGATACTTATTCTGATTTGGATAATGATTAGCGCAATAAGCCCTGCAAGAATTGCTGCCAGAATTGGTGTGTGCGAAGCAACGATCGCAAGACTGGTCACCATAGAGAGCACAAATCCCAGGGTGCGCATAATCAGTAGATCTTGCAGGTCAACGTGTGAACGACCGAAATCAATAAAGCGACTTGTCAGCGCGCCAATCTTTTCATTTAAAAAGAACGAAAAGTCTTTACCAAGAAGCGACTTGAAAGTGGCATTGTATAGATCGCTTCGGACGCTGCTTTCGTGGCGGACAAGCAACTGAAAACCGATAAAGCTCGCAATGATGCCACCAAAGCCGACGATACTAGCGGTGATAAGTGGCCCGGCTATATTTGCTTGCTCGCCTTTGGTAAGTTCGCCAATTGCGAGGCTTAAGTTATACGGAAGGAGTGTATCAAGTAACAACGATGATGCCGGGATGGCAATGATCGCGATAACAAAACTAGGCCAGTGTTTTTTCACCTGACGAAGGTAAAGTTTGATGGTATTTTTATTCGTGCCCATAAGAATCCTTTCAGGGATTAGAGATAGTAGTAGATACGTTAGTATTAGGTCGCTAGAGGTTTGGCTCGTCCGAACGTTAGGCGACTAGAGGATCAATATGATCGTAGTGTTTATAGTATGCCACGATTTTTCGTGAATCGCAACGGCTGGGCGAAGCTCTCATTATAACACTGGTAAACGTGGTATAATATGACTTGTGCAAAAAATCCTCCTTTATTACAAGTTCACCCCAATCAAAGATCCTGATGCGATCCGTTTGTGGCAAAAAGGCCTGACCGAAGGTTTAGATCTTCGTGGCCGTATTTTGATCTCACCACACGGTATTAACGGAACAGTTGGTGGTGACTTGGATGATTTGAAGTCTTATATTAAAACGACCAAAGAACACGCCGGCTTTAAAGACATCGTCTTTAAGTGGAGCGACGGTGGCCGTGAAGACTTCCCTCGTATGAGTGTTAAGGTTCGTGACGAAATTGTCGCCTTTGATGCAGCGGATGAACTGCGGGTTGATGAAAATGGTGTTGTCGGTGGCGGCACTCACCTGAAACCAAAAGAACTACACAAGCTCGTCGAAGAGCGGGATGATGTCATCTTTTTTGATGGCCGTAACGCCCACGAAGCAGCCATCGGTAAATTCAAAGATGCCGTCGTCCCAGATACTCATACCAGCCGTGACTTTATCAAAGAACTCGAAAGTGGCAAGTATGACGATATTAAAGACAAGCCAATCGTTACCTATTGCACCGGTGGCATTCGCTGCGAAATCTTAAGTGCACTCATGGTAAACCGTGGATTTACCGAAGTCTATCAAATGGACGGCGGCATCGTAAAATACGGCGAAGAATTCGGCGATGATGGATTATGGGAAGGCAGCCTCCGTGTCTTTGACGATCGCATGACGGTTGAATTCTCGGACCACACGAAAGTGATTGGTGAATGTAGCCATTGTAAACAAGCCACGAGTAATTACGAAAACTGTGCTTGGGCAAACTGTAATGATCTGGTATTGATCTGCGAAAACTGTAAAGAAAATCCAGACCTCCTCTTCCACACTGACGTCTGTCGTCAAAAGGCAGCCCTGGCCGTTTAATCGACTTTAGCGGTACAATAGATATATGGAGTCAAAGACTCAAAAACTTCAGGATAAGTTAAAAACACTGCCACGCTCACCCGGGGTGTATTTCCATAAGTCAAAAACTGGCGAAATTATTTATGTCGGTAAAGCGGCGGTCCTAAAGAACCGTGTCCGACAGTACTTTCAAAGTACCCGCGATATGGACGTGAAGACGCGCGCCTTAGTTGAAGAGATTTACGATACCGACTGGGTAGAGACCGAAAGTGAACTAGACGCCCTGTTTCTTGAATCTGAAATGGTCAAGCGCTATATGCCGAGGTTCAATATCCTACTGCGTGATGACAAGTCACAGACATTTATTCGAATTGATATGAAAAGTGAATGGCCCTATGTCTGCTTTACGCGTAACCCGGCCGATGACGGCGCTGAATATTATGGACCGTACTATAACGGTTTTACAATTAAAAAAGCGATGCGCTTTCTGCGCAAAGTATTCCCATATTACACAGCGCCACCAAAACATGCCGGTAAACCCGATCTTGATTCGCACATTGGGTTAAGTCCACGACCTGGCACAACGTCGGCTGAATATAAAGCAACGTTAAAACGGTTAGTTCGTTATATCGAGGGCGGTCGTCATAGCATTATCCGTGAGCTTGAAAAAGATATGCACGCCGCTGCTAAACAGCAAGACTTCGAAACCGCGGCCCTGTACCGTAATAAGCTCAATGACCTAAAGGCGCTGCAACACCGGATTATGTTTGGTGACCGCGAATTCCTCGACATTAGTAAAGACAAAGCATTGTCGAGTTTGGTTGAGCTATTTGGCTTGAAAAAGATACCGGCTCGTATCGAGGGGTATGACATTAGCCATATGGGTGGCACGAACGTCGTTGCTAGCATGGTGGTGTTTACGAACGGTGTGAGTGATCGCGCGAACTATCGAAAGTTCAAAACACGCATTGAACAAAACGATGATTATTATAATATGCACGAAACCTTACAGCGACGCCTCAGTGAAAAAAATCTGAAAGCATGGGGTGTGCCAGACTTAATTTTGATCGATGGTGGAAAGGGTCAGCTAGATGTTGCGTTGAAAGCACTCGAAGAGCGTGATTTAAAAATCCCAATGATTAGTATCGCCAAGCGCGAAGAGGAAGTCATTGTCCACCGGACGAGATCGAATATTGATTTGACGAATTTGGCGCCGTATATCAACACACCTAGTGTAGGTATTTCGGTGATGACATCGGGCGATTATTTGATCGTGAACTTGCACCCAGGTCAGTTAAACGCATCATCACACTCAAAGAACCTGCGCGGCGCAACACTTCCTTCGACGTATTCTGATGTGACAAAATTATTCCAGCGGATTCGTGACGAGTCGCACCGGTTTGCAGTTAGTTATCATACGGTGTTAAAACGGGCCAAACAAACAGCTAATGTCCTTGAAGAGATCCCCGGTATTGGGCCGGCAACTCGCAAGAAGCTTCTGAAGACATTTGGAAGTATGCGTGGAGTGAATGCGGCCGAAGAGAGTGCGATAATTGCCGCTATTGGTGAGAAGAAGGCAATGATTATCAAGCCGTACCTGACACAGTAGTCAATGCGCTTGTGCTAATAGCACCACCACTATATTATGGGGACAGAGAACGTCATGATACGACAAAAATTTCGCCCCGCCTTTACCATCGTTGAGTTAATTGTAGTGATTTCAGTTATCGCTATTTTAGCTGGTATCACCCTGGTATCATACGGCGCATGGCGTAATTCAACCACAACATCAAGTGTGAAAAGTGATTTAGCACAAGCCGCGTCGACGATGGAGTCGGCGCGTACGTTTAATAACAGCTACCCTTCAGCT
>Ga0247816_10001403_pt1 | contig 11847 bp, 9 predicted proteins | sample UWRJL209509C1_FD_179930 | JGI IMG/M metagenome (GOLD analysis project Ga0247816, IMG submission 179930) | Plant litter microbial communities from Arlington Agricultural Research Station in Wisconsin, United States - UWRJ-L209-509C-1 | ecosystem: Environmental > Terrestrial > Plant litter >...
GGTCGACTCGGTCGACGACATCCTGCTGGCGCTCTCGATGGCGCCGCTGGTGCGCCAGGCGGCCGCGGCGCCGGTGCTCCCCGTTCCCGCCAGTCCCTTGCTGGCCATTCTCGGTGACGACCCGCTGCACATCGACGCCATCCTGGCGCACGGCACCATGACCTTCAGCGCCCTCTCCGCCGAGTTGCTGGCGCTGGAAATGGCAGGCATCGTGGCCCGTTTGCCGGGCGGCCTGCTGCAGCGCGTGCACCGCTGAGCAGTGGCGCATGCACCACGCGTGGTGCTTGGCCGAAATGGTCGAAACTGCTAAAGTGTCACCATGTTCGATATCCTCGTTTACCTTTACGAAACCTATTACCGGCCCGACGCGTGTCCCGAGCCGGAGGCGCTGGCACGCAAATTGTCGGCGGTGGGTTTCGACGACGTGGAAATTTCCGAAGCACTCGACTGGCTCACCGGCCTGACCAATATGACGGTGGCCGAACAGGGTCTGACGGCAACGTCGACCGGTACGCGCTTTTATATTGCCCAGGAAATCGACACGCTCGGCACTGCCGCGGTCGGTTTCATCCAGTTCCTGGAAGTGGCCGGCGTGCTCGGCCCGGTGCAGCGTGAAATCGTCATCGAACGGGCGCTGGCGTTGGACGAGAGCCCGGTCGCGCTGGGCGACCTGAAAGTCATTGTCCTCATGTTGCTGTGGAGCATGGGCAAGGAACCCGACGCCTTGATGTTCGACGACCTGTTCGGGTCAAGCGACGAACAGGCTCCCCGCCAGCTGCACTAGCGCCCAGCGCACGCATTGCCGCTTGCCCGCGGCGCCGCAACGCGCTTATCATTGGCCGCAAATTCCATCGACCCATCAGCGGACGGCGCCATTTTGGCCCCTCCCGCGCAGAGCATGTATGATGCGCCTGCCAAACAACCATCTGTACGACGAGAAAAATATATGACAAAAACCCTCATCATCGCCGAGAAGCCCTCCGTCGCGAATGACATCGCCAAGACGCTGGGCGGCTTCACCAAGCACGATGAGTATTTCGAATCCGACGAATATGTGCTGTCGTCGGCAGTGGGCCACTTGCTCGAAATTGCCGTGCCGGAAGAGCACGACGTCAAGCGCGGCAAGTGGAGCTTCGCGCATTTGCCGATGATTCCGCCGTATTTCGCGCTCAATCCGATCGCCAAGACCGAAGCCCGCCTTAAGGTGCTCAACCGCCTCATCAAGCGCAAGGATGTCACCGGCCTGATCAACGCATGCGACGCCGGGCGCGAAGGCGAGCTGATTTTCCGCCTGATCGCGCAGAACGCGAAGGCCAAGCAACCGGTCCAGCGCCTGTGGCTGCAATCGATGACGGCCAACGCGATTCGCGAAGGTTTCCAGAAACTGCGCAGCGATGAAGAAATGATGCCGCTGGCAGATGCCGCACGTTGCCGCTCGGAAGCCGACTGGCTGATCGGTATTAACGGCACCCGCGCCATGACGGCCTTCAACTCGAAAGAGGGCGGCTTTTACCTGACCACCGTCGGCCGCGTGCAAACGCCGACGCTGTCGATCGTCGTCGAGCGCGAAGAAAAGATCAAAAAATTCGTCGCGCGCGATTTCTGGGAAGTGCGCGCCGAGTTCGTCTGCGCCGCCGGCATGTACGAAGGCCGCTGGCTCGACACCAAGTTCAAGAAAGACGAGAACGATCCGGAAAAACGCGCCGAGCGCCTGTGGAGCAAACTCGCCGCCGAATCGATCGCGATGGCCTGCAAAGGCAAGCAGGGCACCGTCACGGAAGAGTCGAAGCCGACCACCTCGATGGCGCCGGGCCTGTTCGACCTGACCTCGCTGCAGCGCGAAGCCAATGGCCGCTTCGGCTTTTCGGCCAAGAACACCCTCGGCCTGGCCCAGGCGTTGTACGAAAAACACAAGGTGCTGACCTACCCGCGTACCGATTCGCGTCACTTGCCGGAAGACTATGTTGAAACCGTCAAGGAAACGCTGGGCCACCTGAAAGAAAGCAATAACTACAACCAGTTCGCCGGCCAGATCCTGAAAAACGGCTGGGTCAAGCCAAACAAGCGCATTTTCGACAACGCCAAGATTTCGGATCACTTCGCGATCATTCCTACCGGTGTGGCCCCAAAGAATTTGTCCGAGCCGGAACAAAAGCTGTACGACCTGGTCACGCGCCGCTTCATGGCCGTGTTCTTCCCGCCCGCCGAGTTCCAGGTCACGACCCGCTTTACCGAAGTGTCCGGCCACCAGTTCAAGACTGAGGGCAAGGTCATGACCAATCCGGGTTGGCTGGCCATTTACGGCAAGGAAGCCATTGGCGACGATAAAGAGGGTGGCGGCATGCTGGTCCCGGTCGCCAAAGGTGAAAAAGTGCTGGCCGATAAGCTGTCGGCGAATGGCCTGGTCACCAAACCGCCGGCACGCTACAGCGAAGCGACCTTGCTGTCCGCCATGGAAGGCGCCGGCAAGCTGATCGAAGAAGACGAGTTGCGCGACGCCATGGCCGGCAAGGGCCTGGGTACGCCAGCGACCCGCGCTGCCACGATCGAAGGATTGCTCAGCGAGAAATACCTGATCCGCGAAGGGCGCGAGCTGATTCCGACCGCCAAGGCATCGCAGTTGATGACCTTGCTGCGCGGCCTGGGCGTCAATGAACTGACGGCGCCCGAATTGACGGGCGAGTGGGAATACAAGCTGTCGCAAATGGAAAAGGGCAAAATCTCGCGTGAAGCATTCATGCTTGAAATCGCCCAGATGACCCAGATCATCGTCAAGCGCGCCAAGGAATACGATAACGCCACCATTCCGGGCGACTATTCGACGCTGGCCACGCCATGCCCGAATTGCGCCAGTGTCGTGAAAGAGAATTACCGCCGGTTCGCCTGCACCAAGTGCGAATTCAACATGAGCAAAACGCCGGGCAGCCGGCAGTTTGAAATTCCGGAAGTCGAGGAATTGCTGAAGAACCGCACCATCGGCCCGTTGCAAGGCTTCCGCTCGAAGATGGGCCGCCCGTTCGCCGCCATTTTGCGCATCGTGCGCGATGAAGACATCAACAACTTCAAGCTGGAATTCGATTTCGGCCAGAACGATGAAGAAGGCGAAAACGGCGAAGGCGTCGATTTCACCGGCCAGACGCCGCTCGGGCCGTGCCCGAAATGTAACGGCGGCGTGTTCGAAATGGGCCTGGCCTATGTGTGCCAGCACAGCGTGGCGAAACCGAAGATTTGCGATTTCCGCAGCGGCCGCATCATCTTGCAGCAGGAAATTTTGCCGGAACAGATGGTCAAGCTGCTCAACGACGGCAAGACCGACCTGCTGCCGGGCTTTGTTTCGCAGCGTACGCGCCGGCCGTTCAAGGCCTTCCTCGTCAAGGGCAAGGATGGCAAGATCAGCTTCGAGTTCGAAGAGCGCAAGGCCAAGCCGGGCGCGAAACCGAAAGCGGCGCCCGTAAAAGATCCGGAAGAGGGCGGCGACGCGGCGCCAGCCAAGAAGGTCGCGGTCAAGAAAGTGGCGGCGAAGAAGGCTGCCACCAAGACCGTGGCAGCGAAGAAAGCGCCCGCCAAAGCGGCCGCCAAAAAAGCACCGGCCAAAACCGCTGCCAAAAAGCCGGCGGCAAAACCGATCTGATGTCGTCGAATATCGTCGGCGATGGAAATAGTGTCAACGATATTCAAACAGCCGTAAAAAAACCGCTTGCCTTGACTGGCCGCGGTTTTTTTTCGCGCTGATAAAAAGCGCCATTCGATTACCAATGTTTTATTGCCATTCTTCCTGTAATGCCTTGATCGCCGCTTCACCATTGTGAATGGCCTGCACCCGGCGTACCACTTCATTGCGCCAGGCTTCATCGGCATCCTGGTCGTCGACACCGTCGAGATCTTTTAACAACATGCGCAATAAGTCATTCTTTTCGCTGGCGCTCAGCAGCTGGATTTTTTCGGTTATCTCGGCGATCAGGGTAGCCATTGCGTTTTCTCCGTCTATTTTATTCTACAAATCATAGCGCGATCTTCAACGCATGTCGACTGGCACCATGTTATCGAGCGGCTTGCGGTCGATCAGCTTGTTATCGGGGTCGATACCGGCCCGTGCGGGCAAGCGATCCACCACCATTTGCAATGTCACCGCGCTGGTGCCGACTTTACGCCATTCGCGCAACAAGGGCTGTCCGTTGGCATCGTCGACGCCAAATTCAATGTAATCGTTCAGCACCATATCCTGCTCCTGGCCCAGTTCATTGGCGCGATGTTTGGCGGCGCTGGCCGTCAGGGTGACCACGTACTTGCCGTCGGCTCGTTGCATGGCCGTGGCGCTGGCGGCGCGGTTTTCGTACAGCACGATCGATTCGAACAAATCGTCGACCAGGTAAGCCTTGTCCGGCGGCGTCACTGCGCGCAGGGCGGCAATCAAGGACGTGACGGTCGGATACGGGGGCGCCTGGCTGGCGAACTGCGCCAGCATGCCGCGCAGTGCGCCGTTGACCTTGTCTTCGCCAACCAGGTCGGCCAGCAGGTACATCGCCAGGCCGCCTTTGCGGTAATGGATATAGTCCTGGTTTTCGTTTTGCGCCAGCGGCAATTCTTTTTTCGGTTCCGTGGCGCGTCCCATCAAATACAGGTCGAGGTCGTAGCGCAGGAAGCGCCGCATTTTTGCCGCCCCCATGGTTTGCTTCATGACCATCAGGGCCGTGTATTCGGACAGCGTTTCCGACAGCACCGTGCCGCCGCGCGTATTGGCAGCGATCAGCTGGTGCGCCCACCACTGGTGCGCCGTTTCATGCGCGGTCACATACAAGGGATAATCGATGTCTTTCGGTTTGCTGTCGTCGACCTTGGCGATAAAACCCAGGCCTTCCGAGAAGGCAATCGTGCCGGCGAACGATTGGGCATACGTGGCATAGCGGGGAAACTCGACGATCCGCAATTCATGCAACTGGTACGGCGCAAACTGGGCGCTGGCATAGGCCAGGGTCGCTGTGGCGCCTTTCGTCATGCGGTCCAGGTTGAATGCGTGGCCGGGGTGATACAACAAATCGATGGCGACGTCCTGCCAGCGTTCATGGCGCACTTCATAGCGGGCCGACTGGAACGCGTAGAAATTGAGCATTGGCTGGTCCATGCGGTAATGGAAATAGCGACGCCCGCCCGCGCTCCATTCCCGCACCAGGCTGCCGGGCGCAACCGCGATCTGGTCCGGGCTGGTGCTGACGACGGCATCGAAACCGATGCGGTCGGCGTCCGCGCCCAGGTAATTGTTGGCCACGCCGGCCGGATCGTCGCGCGCCAGCATCCGTTCCTGTGGCGGCAGGCCATGGCGGCGGCGGTCGCGCGCATCGACCAGTTGCATCGCCTCCACATAACCGATATGCGGCAGCAGGTCGTTGCGCAAGAACGTGCCGTTGGCCACCACCGGCGTGGCGCGGCCCATGCCCAGCACGCCGCCGGGCGTAAACGCCAGGTCGAAGCCGAGCGTCAGGCGGGCACCCGGCGGCAATGGCGCGGCCAGGCGGTAGCGGTAAAACCCGCGCGTCACGTCGCGCAGCACCAGCGTTGCCGTTTGTGAAAAGCGCAGCTGCACGGCCGGTCCTTCGGCCTGGGTGACCAGCAATTCGGTGACGGGCTGGCCGCTGCGGTTTTCCAGCAGATACGTCCCTTTTACGCGCGCGCTGCGCTGCTCCGGCACGATATCGACGGCCAGCTTGACGCTGGCAATGCGGGGCTGGGGCACGGTGGCGAACCGGCGGTAGCGCTGCTCGTACTCTGCGCGTAACTGGTCGCTGGCAAAGGTCGTACGGAAATTGCCGACCACGTTCATGTTGTAATACAGCAGCGCGCCAGCGCCCGCAAACAGCACCAGGCCGGCGCCGAACACGCCCAGCACCGGCAGGGTCAACTCCCGCCGCGCCTGCTGCAGCCGCACCGTAAAACGTTCGCCGGCGCCGCGCGGCCACAGCAGCAGGGTCACGGCCAGCAGCATCAGGGCACACCCGCCCCAGTAGAGGTTAAACAGTCGTTCGACGATGAGGAAATGGCCGAAGCCGTTCATCGCGGAATACACGATCGTGGGCGACACGCCGTACATCAGCAGCGGGTGCTCGAAGCCGAAGCCGTGCACGGCAAGCGTGACGACGTAGTAGAGCACCATGGCGAAATAGGCCAGGTATTTCTGGTTGATGATGGCTTGCAGCGCAATGGCCAGCACGGCCAGCAACGCGTATTGCGGCAAGTCGATCAGGAACAGGCGGTGCAGGTACAAGCCTGGCTCGAGTGCCAGGTAGCCCTTGCTCAACTGGATCAGCATGCCGCACAGCATGGCAAAAAACAGCATCACCGCCTGCAGCGCAACCAGGCCCAGCGTCTTGCCCAGCAGCGGCAGCCAGCTCGGCAGGGGCAGCGCATCGATCATCTGGCTGATGCCCGCTTCGCGTTCACGCCAGACCAGTTCACCTGCATAGAAGGTCGTGACGATCAGCATGAACAAGCTGTACACGCCGCCGATCAGTTCGAGGATCTGGTAGGTAACGGGATAGGTACTGGTGCCGAAAATGGCGCCCATGTCCAGCGACGTGGCGAACAGGGCCAGCGCGCCGGCCAGCACGATGACGGCAAAATAAATGTTCTTGATCGATTCGCGCAGGTTGAACCAGACTGAGCGCACCAGCAGCAGGCCCAGGCTGCGCGCCGCGAAATCGGGCGCCTCGCGCGTTTGCATGGCCGCATGCGACAAGGGCGCCGGTGTGGTGGGCTCGGCCCGCGGACCGCGGCTGTCGCTGGTGCCGATGAAGTCGAAGCGCCAATAGCCCATCAGCAGGACGATGGCGCCAAAGCCCAGCCAGATGACGCGGTTGAGCAAGTACACGCCTTCGAACGGCACGGCCAGCGCATTGCGCTCGGCGGTGGTCCAGTATTCGGTCAGGCGGATCAGGGCGGTGGTGCCGAACGGGTCTATCAGCGCGGCCAGCGTTTTATAGTCGAGGTCGCGCGCCAGCGACGGCGCCACGATGTAGCCCAGCATCATCACCACGCTGCCGACGTAGACGGGCAGCATGCGGCGTGTCAGCGCGGCCAGCACGAAAAAGAGGGCACCAAAAATGAACAGGTTGGGCAGCAGGGTAAACAGGTAGGGCCGCACATACGTGCCCAGCAAGTTGGGGCCCATGCGATCCGGTTCGATCCCCGGCAGGAACGTGCCAAGCCAGGCGCCCAGCACGATGCTGGAAAACACCAGGGCCAGCACCGCCAGGGCGCCCAGGAAGCGCCCGAACACGTACGCATGTTTGCCGATCGGCGCGCTGAAAAAGAAATGGTGCATCCGGTATTCGAAATCCTGCTGCACCGCGCGCCCCATCATGGCGGCCACGACGATGACGCCCAGGCAGCCGAGGAAGGCGACCGTCAGCGCCACCGAGCGCGGTGCATTGATGAACACTTTCCCGCCGAAATTGATCGACGCTTCCTTGAATACACCACCGGCCGCGGCAATCCACAGCATCGACAGCGCCAGGAACATGGCAAAGTAAATCCAGGTCGACAACAGCTTGAGGCGCTGGCGCGCTTCGAACCCTGCAATGGCGAACAGTGCGCGCATTCAGCAGTTTCCTGCGGCGTCGACCGGGTGGCCGGCAATCGTGGCAAAGTAGACATCGTCGAGCGTGGCCAGGGCCGGCTCGAAATCGTCGCCCGGGTCGCCGTCCGCATACACATGGATCAGCGTGCGCCCGGACAGCAGGCGCGTGGAAATGACGGCGTGCTGGCGCTGGTAGTGGGCCAGGTCGCTCTTGGGCACGAAGCGGCCCCAGATGCGGTCGGCGATGCTGTCGACCAGCCTGGTCGGTTCGCCGCACAGCAGCACGTGGCCCTTGTTGATAATGGCCATGTTGGCGCACAGGTCGGCCACGTCGGAGACGATGTGCGTCGACAGCAGCACGGTTTTATCGGCGCCGATGTCGGACAGTAAATTGTGGAAGCGTACGCGTTCCTGCGGGTCGAGCCCGGCGGTGGGTTCATCGACGATGATCAGTTTGGGGTCGCCCAGCAGCGCCTGGGCGATGCCGAAGCGCTGGCGCATGCCGCCGGAAAAACCGCCCAGGCGCTGGTGGCGCACTTCGAACAGATTGGTTTGCTGCAGCAGGCCATCGACCACTTCCCGGCGCCGGCCGCGCTGCGACAGGCCTTTCAGCAAGGCGAAATGGTCCAGCAATTCGTAGGCGGTCACTTTGGGGTAGACGCCGAAATCCTGCGGCAGGTAGCCCAGCAGGCGCCGCACGGCATTTTTTTCATCGAGCACGTCGATGTCGTCGAGGAACACCGAGCCGGTATCGCATTCCTGCAAGGTGGCCAGGATCCGCATCAGCGTCGATTTGCCGGCGCCGTTCGGGCCCAGCAGGCCGAACATCCCGGGTGGAATATTCAGCGTCACCTTGTCCAGCGCAACCACGCCGTTGGCGTAAGTCTTGGACAAACCGCGAATGCTTAATTCCATCGTGTACTCCCTCATCATTCATTGCATTGTATTAAATTTGCCGTGCCCGGGGCGGCTACTTGCGACAGAGTGCAAAAAGCCCTGCCCAGGACGGTCAAGGCGTGGCTTTTTGTGGATAATGGACAGATGGATACTGTGATCAAAGACAAGGCACTGGCCGTCATGCGCCAGGGCCGCACCCGCGTCGAGGCGACCGACTGGCTGCGCGTGACGCTGGGCTTGTACTACCTCGCCGGGCTGATGAAGGAAGAGGCGATCGACTTCAAGCAGGTCGACCGCGCCTACAACAAGGTCATCTACCAGGCGCTGGGACCGGGCCACAGCATCACCAGCGCGCTGCAGTTCATGAGCGGCGCCAAAGTGGTGCCCGTGCTGGAGTCGCCCCGCTTCATGCAAGCGTTTGGCGAACTGTGCACCGAAGTGCCGGTGGCCAGCATCCCTTTTTTGTTGTCGCTGAACCTGGGCGTGGCGAAAAATATTTCCAAAATCGATATCGCGGGACCGGTCTATGACTGGGTCGAGAAAGAGAAGGATAAAATTGCCGCGGCCGAGCAGGGCGCGCGCAGCGACGTGGCGGGAATATAATATTGCCTTTCCCGCTAGCCTGTTCGGACCATTCCATGACTGCTGACCGCTCCCGCACTCCCTTCGATCAATTCATCATCGGCATCGACAAAGCCCTGCGCGTGGTCGGCGGCGTCACCGCCCCGACCCGCGCCACGCCGGGCGCGCGGGCCGACGACAGCCACCTCGATGCCAGGCAGCAGCGCCACAGCGCCGGCCTGATGCGCATTAACCACGTCGGCGAAGTCTGCGCCCAGGCCCTGTACAACGCGCAGGCGCGCTTTGCCAAATCGCCGGAATTGCGCACGCAGTTCGAACAGGCCGGTCGCGAAGAAGAAGACCACCTGGCGTGGACGGCGCAGCGCCTGGCGGAACTGGGCTCGCAGCCGAGTTTCCTGAATCCATTGTGGTATGCCGGTTCGTACGCGATGGGCGCCGTGGCGGCCCACCTGGGCGACGCGCGCAGCCTGGGTTTTGTCGTGGAGACCGAGCGCCAGGTCGAGGCGCATTTGAACAGCCACCTGGACCAGTTGCCGGAACTCGACGCCAAATCGCGCGCGATCGTCGAGCAGATGCGCATCGATGAAATCGCCCACGGTGCAGCGGCGCAGGCGTTGGGCGCCACCGAGGTGCCGGCGCCCGTCAAGCTGGCGATGACGGGGATGGCGAAGGTGATGACGACGGCGGCGTATTACGTTTAGACTTCCACTATCTCGAACGAGTGCGTGATCTCCGCCATCTTGGCCAGCATGATCGACGCCGAGCAATACTTCTCGTGCGACAGGCTCACGGCCCGTTCCACCGCGGCCGGTTTTAACGCGCGGCCCGTCACGACGAAGTGAAAATGGATCTTCGTAAATACCTTCGGGTCCGTCCCGGCGCGCTCGGCTTTCAAGGTCGCTTCGCACCCGCGCACGTCTTCCCGGCCGCGTTTGAGGATCAGCACCACGTCGTACGCGGTGCAGCCGCCGGTACCGAGTAACACCATTTCCATTGGCCGCGGGGCCAGGTTGTTGCCGCCGCCCTCGGGCGCGCCATCCATGCTGACCATGTGGCCGGACCCGGTTTCGGCGCGAAAACTCATGCCCGACGGGCCGTTCCAGCTGACTTTGACTTCCATGACTGTCTTTCGTTAAGAGGTTGACCAGATTGTAATGGCTAGACCGCCAGTACGTACCGCTCGCTCTTCATGCGCCATGATGCGAACGCCACTGCCGCCAGCGCCGCGATGGCGCTGCTGGCAAAGGTCAGCACGAACGGCAAGCTGCCGACGGATTCACCCTTGGAAATTTCGCGCAGCAGCGTCTGGTTCGACAGCATCGGCACCAGGTACATCCAGGTGGCTGTTTTCAGGTCCAGCATCGAGACGACCACGCCTGGCACCATCGGCACCAGGCTGATGAAGCTGAGCGTGCTTTGCGCTTCCTTGAACGATTTCGCATTCATCGCAATCGCAATCTGCAAGCCGGCAGCAAACATGCACAGCGGCATCGACACCAGGCATACCAGGGCCAGGTCGCCGGACGTCACGCGCCATGACATGCCGATTTCTTCCAGTGGCAGCCAGATCAGGATGGCATGGGCCAGCGCCAGTTCGAGGGTAATGCCGATCACGGAGAGCGCGCCGGCCGCCAGCCACTTGCCGACGATCAGTTCCCACGCGTGCGCCGGCTGCGACATCAGCACTTCCAGCGAACGCCGTTCGCGCTCGCCGGCCGTGCTGTCGACGGCGGCCGACACGCAGCAAATAAAGGCCGGGAAGAACAGGAAGCCGAGGATGCTGCCGATCACGCCGGCCGAACGCGCGGCAGTGCTGCCCGTGTCATAGCGCTGCAGCTTGATCGGCGCCATGGTGGTCGGCGAGACGCCATGGGCCAGCAGGCGCGCACCGGCAATGTTCGAGCTGTAGACCTGCAGGATCTCGTCGATGTCGCGCCGGCGCGCGTCGAGGTCGGACGCGGAGTTGTACCAGAGCTCGATCCTGGCCGGGCGCATCGCGGCGTAGTCGGCCGTAAAATTGTCGGACAGGCGCAGGACGGCGGCGATCTTGCGGCCGTGCAGCAGGGCTTCGATCTGTTCATCGGTCGTCGGCGGCAGATCGGTGATCGTCACATTTTTTTGTTTCAGCATGGCCATCAGCGTGGGCGCCTTGGCGGCGCCGATCACGGACAGGGCGATGCCTTCCCGCTCGGGGCGCGTGGCGCGCTCGATCTGCTGGTTCAACATGTAGCCGAGCATGACGGGATAAATGAACGTGAACAGCGCCAGCAAGCCGAGCGAACGCCTGTCGCGCAGCGTTTCGCGAAATTCCTTGAGGAAGACGATCAGGAAGCGCGGCTTCATGCGAGCATCCCTTCATCGGTGCCGACCAGGCTGACAAACGCGTCTTCCAGGCTGGCGATGCCGGTGCGTTCGCACAGTTGCTGGGGCGAACCCTGGGCCACGGTAAAGCCCTTGGCAATGACGATCACGTCGTCGCACAGGTGCGAGACTTCCTGCATCACGTGGGTGGCCATGATGACGCAGCAGCCGTCGTCGCGCAGGGCGGCCAGGGCCACGCGCAGCGCGCGCGTGCTCATCACGTCCAGGCCGCGGCTCGGTTCGTCCAGCAGCAAGTGGCGCGGGCGGTGCAGCAGCGTCCTGGCCATCGCGACCTTGATGCGCTGGCCCTGCGAGAAGCCCTTGCTGCGCCGCTCCAGGATGTCGTCCATCTGCAGCAGGGTTGAGACTTCATCGATCCGCGCGGCCAGGGCTGGTTTGCCCATGCCGTGCAGCTCGCCGAAGTACGTCAGGTACTC
>Ga0247816_10001404_pt1 | contig 11839 bp, 7 predicted proteins | sample UWRJL209509C1_FD_179930 | JGI IMG/M metagenome (GOLD analysis project Ga0247816, IMG submission 179930) | Plant litter microbial communities from Arlington Agricultural Research Station in Wisconsin, United States - UWRJ-L209-509C-1 | ecosystem: Environmental > Terrestrial > Plant litter >...
TGCCGGTTCGGAAAACGGGCTGGGTGCGTGGGTATTCACGAAGTAACCGGAGCGCGGCCGGGCACGGATCAGCCCGCGTCGTTCCAGCAGGTAGTAGGCCTGGAAAACAGTGGACGGGCTGACGCCGTAGGTCTGGCTGGCATAGCGCACCGACGGCACCCGCTGGCCGGGGCCGAGGACGCCGGAGTGGATCAGTTCTGCAATGTCGTCGGCGAATTTTTCGTAGCGTTTCATTGGGGCCCAGTGTGCTAGGTGCATATTCTGATGTGAACTCAGATCTCCTGTGGGAGCTGGCTTGCCTGCGATGACGGTGTCACATCAAACATCAATATTGACTGAACCACTGCTATCGCAGGCAAGCCAGCTCCCACATTCGATCTCCTGTGTTGCTGATGAAGCGTATTTTTCAGCGATTCAACGGCGCCACAAACCGGCTGTTGGCAACGCTGTAAATCCCCGGCTCATCCCTATCCGACACCTTGAAGCTGATGGTCTGCGAACTGCTTTGCGGCTTGTCCGCCGTCATCGCCACCGAGACCGGCACATCGCTGATCTCCCCCGGCGCCAGACTGATCTCGGTCTTGCCCTGCAATTGGAAGCCTTCGCCGTCCAGCAGCTCCAGACGATAATCCTGGCGCTGCTGGGTCTTGTTGATGACCTTGAGGCTGTAGATGTTCTCGATCAACCCTTCGCTGTTCTCACGAAACATCCCACGGTCCTTGGTCACGTCCAGCGACACCATTGGCCGCTCCACCAGCGCTACCACCAACGCGCCGATCATCACCAGCAGCACCGCACTGTAGCCGATCAGCCGTGGCCTGAGCAGGTGAGTCTTGCCGCCTTGCAACTGGTGTTCAGAGGTGTAGCTCACCAGGCCACGGGCGTAGCCCATTTTGTCCATGATCGAATCGCAGGCGTCGATACACGCGGCGCAGCCGATGCATTCCATTTGCAGGCCGTCGCGGATGTCGATGCCGGTGGGGCACACCTGCACGCACAGTTGGCAGTCGATGCAGTCGCCCAGGCCGACCTCTGCCGGCTTCACTTCGCGTTTACGCGGGCCACGGTTTTCGCCACGGGCCACGTCGTATGAAATGGTCAGGGTGTCCTTGTCGAACATCACACTCTGGAACCGCGCATACGGACACATGTGCATGCATACGGCTTCGCGCAGCCAGCCGGCATTGATATAGGTGGCGGCGGTAAAAAACACTACCCAGAACAGGCTGACACCGCCCATTTGCAAGCTCAGCAGCTCTTGGGCCAAGGGCCGGATAGGCGTGAAGTAGCCAACAAAGGTCAGCCCCGTCAGCACACTGATGCCCAACCACAAGGTGTGCTTGGCCGAACGCCGCGCCAGCTTGTTCAGGGTCCAGGGCGCTGCATGCAGTTTGATTCGTTGATTGCGTTCGCCCTCGGTGACTTTCTCGCACCACATGAACAGCCAGGTGAATGAGCTTTGTGGGCAGGTGTAGCCGCACCAGATTCGGCCGGCAAACACGGTGATGGCGAACAGGCCGAAGGCGCAGATGATCAACAACGCCGACAACAGAATGAAATCCTGCGGCCAGAACGTCGCGCCGAAGATGTGGAATTTACTCTCGGCCAAGTCCCACAACACCGCCTGCCGTGCGCCCCAGTTCAGCCACACAGTGCCAAAAAATGCCAGGAACAGAACACCAGCGCCGGCCACGCGCAAGCTGCGGAACAGGCCGGTAAAGCTGCGGGTATGAATCAGCTTATCGCTGGATGCGGCCTTGACCTTCTTTGGGCGCGCAGGCTCGTAGGTCTCTACGGTTCGGACGGGGATTCTATCGCTCATGGTCTTTCGCTCATCAGCCTCCATCAGGCAGATGAACTATGACCGGCGCTCTGTTTACATAACAGCCTCAGGTATCACGATAAAAAGCGGATCAGATGGGCGCCTGACCCGCTCCTGCGACAATCTGCTGCACCTTATGCGCCGTGGGGTGCAGCGCGTTTTGACGGGTGCTGATCCAGATCAATCAAATGACCGAATCACTGTCAGTGGCCTTCAAATGCTTACGACCGTCCCTGGCGCCTGCTACGGTCAATGCATCGGCTTCTGCTTCGGTGATGTAGATGCGCTCGCCATTCACCTCCACCGCAGACATCGATTTGGCGCTGTCGGTGATCACTTCGACATTGGCCGCGTCGAGGCTTTTTTCTTCGCCACTTTCGTCAACCTTGAAGTAACAGGTCTGGTTTTCTATGCGTACGGGCATGGTGCTGTCCTTTTCGGGATGTACAGGTAGTTAGGGGCCGATAAATGACCAATGGTTCTGCGCAACTGACTGACGGTCGGCGCTGTCCATGCTCTATCTACCGACAAAAAGGACACGTCCATGGACGCCTGGTGGCATGAAGTGTGGGACACCCTGCTAGCGGAGTTCGCCGACATCGGCGATGCCCGGCAACTGACGCAAGTGACTGTGCGCCTGCTGATTGCCGCGATATTGGGCGGGATTCTCGGTTTTGAGCGAGAACAGAAGGGCAAGGCGGCCGGGGTGCGCACTCACATGCTGGTGGCCATGGGCGCGGCGCTGTTTGTGCTGGTGCCGAGTATGTCCGGCTCCCAGGCCGATGCCATGAGCCGGGTGCTGCAAGGAGTGATCGCCGGGATCGGCTTTCTCGGCGCGGGCACCATTCTCAAGGGCAAGGAAGACGAGGACGGCCAGCACGTCAAAGGCCTGACCACCGCAGCCGGGCTGTGGATGACCGCCGCCATCGGGGTGGCGGCGGGGATGGGGCGTGAGTCAACGGCGGTGCTCAGCACGTTGCTGGCGCTGGCGGTGTTCAGTGTGATGCCGAGAATCGTGCGGTTACTGGAAAAGGACTAGACGATCACCGGTGGCATCGTCGTAGGCGGTTCCTCCACCGGCGGTGGCTGGGTGCCAGGCGGTTCCTGCTCTGGAATCGGGTCCGGCTCGGTCGGTGGCAGTGTCGGCTTATCAATGTTGGGATCAGGGGTTTCAGCCGGGATCGGGATATTCATCGGTGTGGCCTCCTTTGTGCTTTGCTCTATCGGTGGACAACCGCCGGGGTGATTTGATTCCCCGCCAGACGGAGACATATCCACCTGAACTTTTCACTTGGCAGCATGCTCGGAACCTATACGGCCCTGCTCAGGGAGAGCTGTTGCCGTATCAGAATTGGATCAAGCACAAGAGCGTCCACAGGGCGTAAGGGGAGATGCTCGATGACTGCTGAAACACTCGCGCAAGACGATTCAACCTCCAGATTGCCGCTGTCTCAGGCATTGCTGCTACCCAGGATTGCGATTGAAAGCACCACCCCGGTGATTGATGGCGGTGAGTTTGCCGTCAAGGCCGTGGTCGGCCAGCGGGTGCAGGTTGCGAGCAAAGTCTTTGCCGATGGCCACGACAAACTGGCGGTGTTGATCCGCTGGCGGCCGCTGGGCGACGAAGTCTGGCACAGCGTGGTCATGACCGATGTCGGCAATAACGGTTGGGAAGGCGCATTTACCGTCACCCAACAAGGCCCGCACGAATACTGCATCGAAGCCTGGATCGATACGTTCGCCAGTTTCTGCTACGAGCTGGGTAAAAAGCACGAGGCCGGGGTGCCGGTCAGCCTGGAATTGCAGGAGGGCCGCAGCCAGGTGCTACAGGCCGCCGAGCGTAGCGAAAACGAATTGCGTGACCGCCTGATGCTGTTGCACCACGAGCTTTCCGGTTTGCTTGAAACCGAGCAGGTCGCCTTATTTCTGCACGAAGACAGTGCACACCTGATGACCCAGGCCGACCACCGCGCCTACTTGAGCATCGGCCCGGTATTGCCGATTGATGTGGAGCGTGAGGCCGCGCAGTTCGCCAGTTGGTACGAGCTGTTTCCCCGCTCGATCACCGACGACCCGGCACGCCACGGTACCTTCAAGGATGTGCACTCACGCCTGTCGATGATCCATGACATGGGTTTTGACGTGCTGTATTTCCCGCCGATCCACCCCATTGGCCGCAGCCATCGCAAGGGCAAGAACAACTCCCTGACCGCCGGGCCTGATGATCCGGGCAGCCCTTACGCCATCGGCAGTGAAGAGGGTGGCCACGAAGCCATTCACTCGCAACTGGGTACCCGCGAAGACTTTCGGCGCCTGGTAAAGGCTGCCGCCGATCACGGCCTGGAAATCGCCCTGGATTTCGCCATCCAGTGCTCCCAGGACCATCCGTGGCTCAAGCAGCACCCCGGCTGGTTCAACTGGCGGCCGGACGGCACGATCAAGTACGCCGAGAATCCGCCAAAGAAATACCAGGACATCGTCAACGTCGACTTCTATGCCGCCGACGCGATTCCCGGCCTGTGGGTCGAACTGCGTGACGTGGTGGTGGGTTGGGTGGAAGAGGGCGTGAAGACGTTTCGTGTCGACAACCCCCACACCAAGCCGCTGCCATTCTGGCAATGGCTGATCGCTGATGTACGCGCCAAATACCCTGAGGTGATCTTCCTCGCCGAGGCGTTCACCACGCCAGCGATGATGGCGCGCCTCGGCAAGGTCGGTTACTCGCAGAGCTACACCTATTTCACCTGGCGCAATACCAAGGCCGAGCTGAGTACCTATCTTGCCGAGTTGAATGAGTCGCCGTGGCGCGAGTGCTACCGGCCGAACTTCTTCGTCAATACGCCAGACATCAATCCGGGCTTCCTGCATGAGTCCGGTCGGGCAGGGTTTTTGATCCGTGCCGCGCTGGCAACTATGGGCTCGGGCCTGTGGGGCATGTATTCGGGTTTCGAGCTGTGCGAAGCCGCTGCGGTGCCGGGCAAGGAAGAGTACCTGGACTCGGAGAAGTACGAGATACGCCCGCGCGACTTCACCGCCCCCGGCAACATCATTGCCGAGATCGCCCAGCTCAACCGCATCCGTCGGCAAAACCCGGCCTTGCACACGCATCTGGGCTTGAAGCTCTACAACGCGTGGAACGACAACATCCTGTACTTCGGCAAACGCAGTGAGGACGGCAGTAACTTCATTCTGGTTGCCGTCAGCCTCGACCCGTTCAACGCCCAGGAAGCCAATTTCGAATTGCCGCTGTGGGAGATGGGCCTGCCGGACGACGCCCAGACCCAGGGCGAAGACTTGATGAGCGGCCACCGCTGGACCTGGTACGGCAAGACCCAGTGGATGCGGATCGAGCCGTGGCATCAGCCGTTTGGCATTTGGCGGATTTCGGTTTCCTGAAGTCGAGCACCGATCTCCTGAAACCTGGAGATCAACTGTGGGAGCTGGCTTGCCTGCGATAGCGGTGTGTCAGCGCCGACGATGTTGGCTGAAAGGTCGCCATCGCAGGCAAGCCAGCTCCCACATTGACCCTGTTCATTCAGGCAGATTTTTTAGAATTTCAGGAGTTACCAATGGCGAAGAAACCCAAGGCTGCCACCTTTATCAAAGACCCGCTCTGGTACAAGGACGCGGTGATTTATCAAGTCCACGTCAAATCCTTCTTCGACTCCAATAACGACGGTATCGGTGACTTCCCCGGGCTGATCGCCAAGCTCGACTACATCGCCGACCTCGGCGTAAACACCATCTGGCTGTTGCCGTTCTACCCTTCGCCACGCCGTGACGACGGCTATGACATCGCCGAATACCGTGGCGTACACAGCGACTACGGGACCATGGCCGACGCCAGGCGCTTTATCGCCGAAGCCCATAAACGCGGGCTGCGGGTGATCACCGAATTGGTCATCAACCACACCTCCGACCAGCATCCGTGGTTTCAGCGCGCGCGAAAGGCCAAGCCAGGCTCCGCCGCACGGGACTTCTACGTGTGGTCCGACGACGACCAGAAATACGACGGCACGCGCATCATCTTTCTCGACACCGAAAAGTCCAACTGGACCTGGGACCCGGTTGCCGGCCAGTACTTCTGGCACCGCTTTTATTCCCATCAGCCGGACCTCAACTTCGACAACCCGCAGGTGATGAAAGCGGTGCTGTCGGTGATGCGCTACTGGCTCGACATGGGCATCGACGGCCTGCGCCTGGACGCGATTCCGTACCTGATCGAGCGTGACGGCACCAACAACGAAAACCTCCCGGAAACCCACGACGTCCTCAAGCAGATCCGCGCCGAGATCGACGCCAATTACCCCGACCGCATGCTCCTGGCCGAAGCCAACCAATGGCCGGAAGATACCCAGTTGTACTTTGGTGACCAAAAGGGCGATGACGGCGATGAGTGCCACATGGCGTTCCACTTCCCGCTGATGCCGCGCATGTACATGGCGCTGGCCCAGGAAGACCGTTTCCCGGTCACCGATATTCTGCGCCAGACCCCGGAAATCCCGGCCAATTGCCAATGGGCAATCTTCTTGCGCAACCACGATGAACTGACCCTGGAAATGGTCACCGATAAAGAGCGTGACTACCTCTGGAACTACTACGCCGCCGACCGCCGCGCGCGCATCAACCTGGGGATACGCCGCCGTCTCGCGCCGTTGATGGAGCGTGACCGTCGGCGCATCGAGCTGCTCAACAGCCTGCTGCTGTCGATGCCGGGCACGCCGACCTTGTACTACGGCGATGAAATCGGCATGGGCGATAACATCTACCTCGGCGACCGCGACGGCGTGCGTACGCCGATGCAATGGTCCATCGACCGCAACGGCGGCTTCTCCCGCGCCGACCCGGCCAGCCTGGTGCTGCCACCGATCATGGACCCGCAATACGGTTACCAGTCGGTCAACGTCGAAACCCAGGCCCAGGACCCGCACTCGCTGCTGAACTGGACCCGGCGCATGTTGGCCGTTCGCAGGCAGTCCAAGGCCTTTGGTCGTGGCAGCCTGAAAATGCTCTCGCCAACCAACCGCCGCATCCTGGCCTATACCCGTGAATACACCGGGGTGGACGGCAAGAATGAAATCATCCTGTGTGTGGCTAACGTGTCCCGCAGTGCCCAGGCGGCAGAGTTGGACCTCTCGGCCTTTGCCGGCATGGTTCCGGTTGAGATGCTCGGCGGCAATGCGTTCCCGCCGATTGGCCAGCTGAATTTCCTGCTGACTCTGGCGCCGTACGGCTTCTATTGGTTTGTGCTGGCGGCGGAAAACCAAATGCCAAGCTGGCACGTGGAACCGGCGCAGAGCATTCCGGACTTCACCACCCTGGTGTTGAAAAAGCGCATGGAGGAATTGCTCGAGGCACCGTGCCGCACGACGCTGGAACAGAACGCCTTGCCGGCCTGGTTGCCCAAGCGCCGTTGGTTCGCCAGCAAGGATTCGGCAATCGACGGCGTGCATATCGTGTACGGCGTGCGTTTTGGCGACCCGCAGCACCCGGTGTTGCTCAGTGAGATAGAAGTGACCAGTGCCGGGCAGGTCAGCCGTTATCAACTGCCGTTTGGCTTTTTGGGCGAAGACCAGTTCACCAGTGCCTTGCCCCAGCAACTCGCGCTGGCCCGTGTACGGCGGGTGCGCCAGGTCGGGCTGGTGACGGACGCCTTCAGCCTGGACACCTATATCCGCGCAGTGATCCACGGCTTGCAGGCCAGGGCCGTGCTCAACTCCAGCGACGGCGACATTCGTTTCGAACCTACGGAGCAGTTGGCCAAGCTGCAATTGAGCGACGAGTCGCAAGTGCGTTACCTGGCCGCCGAACAGTCCAACAGTTCGGTGGTGGTGGGCGGCAGCCTGGTACTCAAGCTGATCCGTAAAGTCAGCGCCGGGGTTCACCCGGAGCTGGAAATGGGGGCCTACCTGACAGAAGCCGGCTACGAACATATCTCGCCACTGCTGGGCTCGGTGATTCGCCACGATGCCGACGGCCAGGACAACCTGCTGATGATTGCCCAGGGCTACCTGAGCAACCAGGGCGACGCCTGGGGTTGGACCCAGAACAACCTGGAGCGGGCGATTCGCGACGAGCTGGCCGAAGCCATCTCCGAGCAGGAACAGCACTACAACGCCCTCGGCGAACTGGCGGACTTCGCCGGCCTGCTCGGCCAGCGCCTCGGTGAGATGCACCAGGTACTGGCCGCGCCGACTGCCAACAAGGCCTTTAAACCCGAGGTCACGACCCTCAAGGACAGCCAGGGCTGGGCCAGGCAGGTAGGCGCTCAAATCGACCGCGCCCTGCAGTTGCTTAAACACCATCAAACCAAGTTGAACCCTGCCGAGCAGGCACTGGTCAGTGCTTTGCTGGATCAGAAAAAAGCCATTGCCAGCTACGTCCAGGACTTGGCGAAAGCCACGGTGGGCGGCTTGCGGATACGTGTCCACGGTGACTTGCACCTGGGCCAGGTACTGGTGGTCAAGGGCGACGCCTACCTCATCGACTTTGAAGGGGAACCGGCCCGCCCACTGCATGAGCGCCGTGGCAAACACAGCCCCTATAAAGATGTGAGTGGCGTGCTACGGTCGTTCGATTACGCAGCGGCCATGGCCGTGAATGTGCAAGGGGTGGATCAGTCGCCTGAAGCCAATGCGGCACGCCAGCGCGTCGCCGATCGTTACTTGAGTGAGGCGCGCCAGGCATTTATCCAGGCCTATCACGAGGCCACGGCTACACTGGCCCATGACTGGCAGGATGCCAAAGGCCAGGACGCAGCGCTGGTGTTGTTCAGCCTGGAGAAGGCCGCGTACGAAGTGGCCTACGAAGCAGAAAATCGCCCAACGTGGCTGCCCGTGCCACTGCAAGGTTTGCACGGGTTGCTCAGCGGGCTAAAACCAATATCGAAAAGTGCACGCGGTGGGGAGACGTCATGAGTTTTACACACAAAGAACCGCTGCAACCGAAGTTGACAGCGATGCCAGCCGCCAAGGATATCGAAGCCTTGGTACGCGCCGAACACCATGATCCATTTTCGATCCTCGGGCCTCACGATGACGAGGAGGGCGGGCAGTATATCCGTGCTTTCCTGCCGGAAGCGTTGAGCGTCCAGGTGCTTGCCCGCGACAGTGGCGAGCAGATCGGCAACCTTGATGCGACACAGGTGCCCGGCCTCTTTGTCGGGCACTTCGGCAGCCGCCAGGAATACCTGCTGAAAATCCAGTGGGCCGGAGGCGAGCAGATCACCGAAGACCCCTACAGCTTCAGCCAGTTGCTGCTGGGCGAAATGGACTTGTACCTGTTTGCCGAAGGCAATCACCGTGACCTGAGCAGTTGCCTGGGCGCACAAGTCACCAGCGTCGACGGTATCGAGGGTGTGCGTTTTGCCGTCTGGGCGCCGAATGCGCGGCGGGTATCGGTGGTTGGCGACTTCAATATCTGGGACGGTCGCCGGCATCCGATGCGCCTGCGTCATCCGGCTGGCGTCTGGGAAATTTTCATCCCGCGCCTGCAACCGGGGGCTGCCTATAAATACGAAATCCTTGGCGCCCATGGGATCCTGCCGCTCAAGGCCGATCCGATGGCCCTGGCCACACAAATGCCGCCAGACACCGCGTCCAAAGTCGCCTCGCCGTTGCAAGTCGACTGGCAAGACCACGAATGGATGCAAGCCCGTGGCGACCGGCAAAAACCCAGCGCACCGCTGTCGATCTACGAGCTGCATGCCGGTTCGTGGCAGTGCGAGCTGGATGAAGTCGGCGAAGTGGCCCGCCAATACAGTTGGCGCGAGCTGGCCGAGCGCCTGATTCCGTATGTGCAACAACTGGGCTTCACCCACATCGAACTGATGCCGATCATGGAGCATCCGTTCGGCGGCTCCTGGGGTTATCAGGCGCTGTCGCAGTTTGCGCCGAGTGCGCGCTTCGGCTCGCCGGACGACTTCGCGTTCTTCATCAATGCCTGTCACCAGGCCGATATCGGCGTGATCCTGGACTGGGTGCCGGCGCATTTCCCGACCGACACCCACGGCCTGGCGCAATTCGACGGCACCGCGCTGTACGAATACGCCAACCCGCTGGAAGGTTTTCACCAGGATTGGGACACCCTGATCTATAACCTGGGCCGCACTGAAGTCCACGGCTTCATGCTGGCCTCGGCGCTGCACTGGCTCAAGCACTTCCATATCGATGGGCTGCGGGTGGATGCAGTGGCGTCGATGCTCTACCGCGACTATTCGCGCAAGGCCGGTGAATGGGTGCCGAACCGCCATGGCGGTCGCGAGAACCTGGAAGCCATCGACTTCCTGCGCCACCTCAACGACGTAGTCGCCCTGGAAGCGCCGGGCGCGCTGGTGATCGCCGAAGAGTCCACCGCCTGGCCCGGCGTGAGCCAGCCGACTCAGCAAGGCGGCCTGGGTTTCAACTACAAGTGGAACATGGGCTGGATGCACGATTCGCTGCATTACATCCAGCAAGACCCGGTGTACCGCGCCCATCATCACAACGAGCTGAGCTTTGGCCTGGTATATGCGTGGTCCGAGCGTTTTATCCTGCCGATTTCCCATGACGAAGTGGTACACGGCAAACACTCGCTGATCGACAAAATGCCCGGTGACCGCTGGCAGAAGTTTGCCAACCTGCGGGCTTATTTGAGTTTCATGTGGATGCACCCGGGCAAGAAATTGCTGTTCATGGGCTGTGAGTTTGGCCAATGGCGCGAGTGGAATCACGACCAGCAACTGGACTGGTATCTGCTGCAATACCCGGAACACCGAGGGGTGCAGAGGCTGGTAGGCGACCTCAACCGCCTGTACCGCGAAGAACCGGCGTTGCATGACCAGGACGATGCGCCGCAGGGCTTTCAGTGGCTGATTGGCGATGACGCAATCAACAGCGTTTACGCCTGGCTGCGCTGGAGCAAAGACGGTCGGCCGGTGCTGGTGGTGGCTAACTTCACACCAGTGCCGAGGGAGGCCTACAAGGTTGGCGTACCGTTTGCCGGGCGCTGGACTGAGGTGATCAACAGCGATGCGGACACCTACGCGGGTTCCAACGTTGGTAATGGCGGCGGGGCGTTTACTGTGGATGAGCCCAAGCATGGGCAGCCGTTGTCGCTGTCGTTGAATTTGCCGCCGTTGGGGGTGTTGATTTTGCGGCCAGAGGGATGATTTTCTAGGCTGCGTAGGTCGGGGTGTCGGGGGGTGGCTGCTTGAGTGCATATCTGTTGCTGCGGTAACGGCTGCTTATGGTTCCGCTCTTACAGCGGGTCACTTTTGGCAAACGCCCCAAAAGTAACCAAAAGGTCTGTGCCCCACCACTCGGCACCTCGCTAATGCTCGGTGTGCCCTCACGCAGGCTTTGGAGCGTGGGCCGCCGCGATGGGCCATCCTTGGCCCATCGCGGCTAAACCGGCGTCCTGCCGGTTTACCCACGCTCCAAAGCCTGCGTTCGGCCAGCGTGGTTTAACGGGGCGCCTAAGATCAAGATCAAAAGCAAGAGCACGGCGGCCTGAAAGCCGACCTGAGTGGTGTGAAGCAAGAGCAGATCAACGGCAGAACGAGAGCAGATCGAGAGCAGATTTTCCTGTGGACACGGATTCTTTGTGTGGCCACTGGCTCTTCTGTGGGAACTGGCTTGCCTGCGATGCAGACACCTCGGTCTACCTGAAAAAATACAGTCCAAATGTGGGAGCGGGCTTGCTCGCGAAGGCGGTGGATCAGTTGATACATGCATGACTGACACACCGCATTCGCGAGCAAGCCCGCTCCCACATTTTTGATCCAGTTCATTCAGGTAGACCGAGGTGTCTGCATCGCAGGCAAGCCAGCTCCTACATTAGACCGCGTTGGCTTTTGATTTTTTCGCCTTTGCTTCTACCACTCAGGTCGGCTTTCAGGCCGCCGTGCTTTTGATCTGCTTTTGATCTTGATCTTGATCTTAGGCGCCCCGTTAAACCACGCTGGCCGAACGCAGGCTTTGGAGCGTGGGTAACCTGGCAGGACGCCAGGTTAGCCGCGCTGGGCCAAGGATGGCCCAT
>Ga0247816_10001405_pt1 | contig 11833 bp, 10 predicted proteins | sample UWRJL209509C1_FD_179930 | JGI IMG/M metagenome (GOLD analysis project Ga0247816, IMG submission 179930) | Plant litter microbial communities from Arlington Agricultural Research Station in Wisconsin, United States - UWRJ-L209-509C-1 | ecosystem: Environmental > Terrestrial > Plant litter >...
TCATATATCCTCGTATGTTATTACTTAATTAATTAAATTCCTATAAACATACTAGGCTATCAAGATATGAGATAAATTTCAAAGCTTGAAATAAAAATGATGTAAAATTAAGACAAAGTAAAAATAACTAGGCATTTTGGGTTGCTTCGCTTTGCCCGCAATGATGAAAATTGGCAGCAATGATTATATTATTTACGTCATTGAGAGAGGACGTTAGTCCGTGGCAATCTATTAGTAATGCAATGATAAGGACAATAAAAAAATCCGTAACAAAATATTACGGATTTTGAATAACTTTATATAATTATTAATTGATAATTATTATAAAATTTTATCGATGCCTAGAAGCGGTGACGTAGACCTACACGTACAGCAACTTGGTTTTTGCTATCAGATGCGCCAGTACCAGTAATATCTGGAGCAATATGAGCATTAACTCCTGGAATTATTTCTTGAGATTTAGCTTTATTCCATACGCCTAAAGCATATAAATCTGTACGTTTGCTAAATGCATAATCTAAAGCAACACTTGCACCATGGATATCTAATTTTTTAGCATCATCTGTGCGATTATCAAAGTATTGGTAGCCAATACCAGCAGATAATTGTGGGCTTAATTTATGAGTATAACCAGCTTCGTATACATTAGCTTTAAATTTACCAGCAGCTGTATCAGTATTGTTCATAGTAAATACACCATTAACTTTACCAAACCCTAAATCATAAGATGCACCAGCACCATAGATTCTAGTTTTGTTTATAGCTACTGCAGGAAGTTGTACAGGAACTCCATTTGCATTAATTAAAGGGAATGCAAAAGCGCCGCCGCGTACTTCAGTAAATGCAACACGAGTGCTTAAATTTGGTACGCCGTCATAAGCAACTGTAGCACTTAAAACTCTACCGTCTTTTTTATCTTGAGCATTTTCTCCAGCACCATACATAGCACCGAAAGATAAACCGCTGTAGTTTGTAGATGTGAATTTAATAGAATTATCAACACGTCCGCCTGTAGCACGGCTACCTAAACCAGAATCGTTATGGAAAGCGCCTGAGCTTTCTAAAGCGTATACTCCGCCAAATTGGTTAGCAGCAATTGTATAATCACCAATGCTGTCCATAAAGTCATATTGACGGCCGAATGTTACAGCACCAACATCTTTAATGTCTAAACCAGCGAAGGCTTGGCGACCAAATAATTTACCGCCTTGACCATGATTTCCATTATCTAAACTAAAACCACCTTCAACACGGAAAATAGCAGCTAAATTTTCATTTAACTCTTCACGACCGCGTAAACCCCAACGGTTACCATTCATTACACCGCTGTCCATTTTAAAATTTGTATCACCACCTTGGTTATTTACAAATGTAACACCAGCATCTATTAAACCGTATAGAGTAACACTGCTTTCTGCTTGCGCAGCACCTGCAGCTAATACGGCAGCTATTGCTATTATCGATTTTTTCATTACTTAATCTCCAATTGGTTAGGAATGAAGTTTTGTATTTTTACAAAACAATACTTCTTATGAAGCTTTTGCTAGCTTATCAAATTATATTATATCTTTCAAGTAGCTTTTAAATTTTTTTTATATTTTTTTATATATTTTGTATTCTTTTCGCTACAAGATACTTTGATTTGCCTCTTTTATACTCGTATGATATATTATTTTTTTAAATAATACAAATTTATCTATATGTTTAATATTGATAACCTTATAAAAAGCTTTGATTCTTTTATTAGAACTATTAATAATACCAAAAGGAATAAATTAGTCTATAATGATGAGGGCGGTTTAAATTTAAATAAAGAAAATGTTCAGTATTTGTTAACTGACAAAGATAGAATACATAGTTGTGGTTTAATGCGGGTTAATCATTCTGGTGAAGTTTGTGCTCAGGCTTTATATAGAGGACAGCAGATCAATGCAGTAAGCAATATAGTTAGAGAGTTTTTACTTCATGCTGAAGAAGAAGAGATTATGCATCTAAATTGGTGTAACAATAGAATCAAATTTTTAAATTCTTCAACAAGTTTATTTAATCCATTATGGTACATAGGTGCATTTAGCTTGGGAATATTTATTTCTAAATTAGGTGATGATATTAGCTTAGCTTTTGTAGCTGAAACTGAAAAGCAAGTTGAGGAACACTTAATAAAGCATTTAGAAAAATTACCTGTTCAAGATCTACTGTCTATAGATATAGTTAGGCAAATGATTAACGATGAAAAACAGCATGCAAATTATGCAAATAAATTAGGCGCTTCTCAACTTCCTTTAAGTATAAGATATGCTATGAAAGCAATGAGCAAGATAATGACACGTACTGCATATTATATATGAAAGTTGCGATTATGCTCAAAAAAGAGTATAATCAATTTTACACAAAACGGGCGAATTATTTCGCCTTTTTTATTACGGGTATATTATGCAAGATGTAAAAAAAATAATTGAAGACACTGTTATTGGTATGAATTATGATTTAGTTGAAATAGAAAATAATTCAGGAATCTTATCAGTTTATATAGATACTTTAGATATTAATACAAATATTAATATTGACGACTGTGTTAGTGTAAGTAATCAATTAACCAGAATATTTGAAGTTGATGATATTGAATATAAAAGATTAGAGGTTTCAACACCTGGCATAGATAGACCGCTTAAGAAATATGAACATTTTGTAAAATATATAAATCATGAAGCTATAGTTACTTTTAAAAGATCTTTTCAAGGTAAAAAACGCTTTATTGGAATAATTTTACAACCTAAAGATGATAAAACTTTATGTCTGCAAATAGAAACAGAGGAACATATTTCTATTATAGATTTTTTAATAGACGAAGTAGATAAAGCAAAGTTATCTTTAGCTCCTTATTTTGATCAACCTCAAATTAAGGCAAAAAAAAATGATACTATAAATAACACAGGTAAAAAAGTAAAAAAAGAAAAGGTGCTGTAAATGAGTAATAAAGAAGTATTAATTTTAGCTGATGTGTTAGCTAGAGAAAAAAATGTTGATAAGGAAATAGTGTTTTCTGCTTTAGAAATGGCACTTGCTTCCGCTACTAAAAAGCGTCACCATAAAGAATTTAATGAAGATATTGATATTCGTGTAGAACTTAATAAAATTACTGGTGAATATACTACTTTTCGTAGATGGCTTGTAGTTCCAAGTGAAAATGGTTTAGAGCATCCAGATAAAGAAATATTACTATTTGAAGCACAAGAAGAAATTGAGACTATAGAAGTAGGCGATTTTATAGAAGAAGAAACCTCTTCTATAGAATTTGGTAGAATAGGAGCTCAAGCAGCTAAACAAGTTATCCTTCAAAAAATAAGAGAAGCTGAAAGAGAGCAGATAGTTAATGACTTTTTAGAAAGAGGCGATAAAATTGTTATGGGCTCTGTAAAAAGGGCTGATAAATTTGGCTTAATTATAGAATCTGGAAAGGTAGAGCTGCTTTTACGCCGTGAAAATATGATTCCTAAAGAAAATATTAGAGTCGGTGATAGAGTTAGAGGTTATATAGTGAAAGTTGATAAAGAGGCCAAAGGTCCTCATATCGAAATATCTAGAACTTGTCCAGAATTTATTATCAAACTTTTTGAAAACGAAGTTCCTGAAATTGAGCAAGGCGTATTACAAATAGTCGGAGCAGTAAGAGAACCTGGAATGCGGGCAAAAGTTTCTGTTCGCAGTATGGATAAAAGAGTAGATCCTGTAGGTACTTGTGTTGGTGTAAGAGGTTCTAGAATTACTTCTGTAAGAAGTGAAATTTGCAATGAAGCAATTGATATAGTGGTATGGTCAGATGATCCAGCACAGTATGTAATTAACTCACTATCCCCAGCTCAAGTAAAATCTATAGTTGTTGATGAAGATAGCAAGAGAATTGAAGTTGTAGTAGAAGAACAAGAATTAGCAATTGCCATTGGTAGAAACGGACAAAATGTTAAATTAGCTAGTGAATTAACTTCTTGGAACATAGATATATTAACTTTAGAAGAATCTGAACAAAAGCAGCAAGAAGAATTAGAAAAGATTTATAATCTCTTTTCTCATTATTTACAGATTGATGATGCTACAATAGCATTATTATTAGATAATGGGTTTAATTCTTTAGAAGAAATTGCTTACGTACCTATTGATGAATTAAATGAAATTGGTTTAGCTAACGAATTAATTCAGGAAATGAGAATTAAAGCTAGGAACGCTTTATTAACTATAGAGTTATTAGCTGAAGAAAATATAGAAGATATTACTGCTACCCTAAGAAATATGGAGGGCATAACTCCTGAAATTTTAGAAAATTTAGCTAAAAATGGAATTAAAACTTTAGATGATTTAGCTGAACTTTCAACAGATGAACTAGTAGAATATACTTCTATTGATGAAGAAAGTGCAAAGTCTATAATTTTAAAAGCTAGAGAACATTGGTTTAAAGAATAGATATAAAGATAAAGTTATATATAAATGATTAAATAAGGTAAGTAATGACAACAGTAGAACAGCTCGCTAATGAGTTAAATAAAAGTGTCCAGCAAATTTTGCAGCAACTACAGCAAGCTGGCATCAATAAAAACAATGCTAATGATGAAGTTTTAGAAGAAGATAAACAAAAACTATTAAACTTCTTAAAAAGATCTCATGGAACAAATAATATTAATACATCTAGATTAACCTTATCGACTACAGAGACTAGTCATATAAGGCAATCTGATTCCACTGGTAAAACCAGAACAGTAGAAGTTGCTGTGAAGAAAAGAAGAATTATCATTAAAGATACTAATGATTTAGCTGCGGTTAAAACAGATTCTGCCATGCAATTATTAGACAATAATGAGGAAAATAAAAAAATAGATACCATTATTGAACAGCAATCTATTAAAGAGGCTGATTTTGAAACTAAAACTGTATCTAAAGATGATATAAATAATAAAAAAAACATACATAATATTGATATTGGGGAACTAAATAAATTAAATAAATCTTTTAATAAGGGCAGTAAAATTATAGATAATAAAAAAGAACCTTCATCTTTACCTATTAATGATAAAAATTTACCAGAAGAAATAATAGAGAATAAAGAAGATAAAGATCCTATAGAGATTGTAGTAGAAAAAAAAGAAGAGCCGAAAGTTCAATTAACTTTTGCACAAAGAAGGGCTTTAGCAGAAGCTCAAGCAAAAGAAATAAGCCAAATGCTTAATAAACCAAATAAAATTTTAAGAGCTGAACGTAAAAAAGAAGCAGAGAAAGCTGCTGAACCTGTAGTAGTACAAGAAGTTGTTTATAAAACAACCTCTAATCTTAGAATAACTGATCCTAAAGCTCCTGCGGCTAATAGCGAAAGAACAGAAAGACGGCCTTTAATAGTAAAAACTGTAACGCCTAATAGTAATAATTCTATTAAAAAAGATAAGCTTCCTAGTGACGGTTCTGTTCCTCCTAGTGATAAAAAAGAAGAAGTTAAAGAGTTTAAAGATAAACCAAAGAGTAAGTTTGTTGAGCCTAAGCCTGATAAAGATCAAAAAAGAAAAACTGGTATGGCTTTAAAAATTAGAGGCGATGCAACTAGTGATTTAGATGGGGCATGGAGAAGTCCAAAGTCGCATAAGAAACATAAACCTATAAGTAATTTTATTCAGCCTACTGAGACAGTTATAAAAGATATTATTATTCCAGAAACAATATCTGTAGCAGATTTAGCCCATAAAATGTCGGTAAAAGGCAGCGAACTTATAAAAGTTTTAATGAAACTTGGTCAGATGGTTACAATTAATCAAGTATTAGATCAAGATACTGCTATGATATTAACGCAAGAAATGGGACACGTTGCAATACCCGCTAAGTCTGATGATCCAGAAAGCTTTTTAGAAGATAATATTGAGCATGATGATCTTAAAAATGAATCATTACCTCGTCCGCCGGTAGTAACTGTAATGGGTCACGTAGATCATGGAAAAACATCTCTTTTAGATAAAATTAGAAGCTCAAAAGTAGCTTTTGGCGAAGCTGGCGGTATAACTCAGCATATTGGTGCATATCATGTTGATACACCAAAAGGAATGATAACCTTTTTAGATACTCCAGGGCATGAAGCCTTTACTGCAATGCGTGCTAGGGGAGCAAAAGCCACTGATATAGTAATTTTAGTAGTAGCGGCTGATGATGGTGTAATGCCTCAAACTAAAGAAGCTATTGCACATGCAAAAGCTGCTAATGTACCTTTAGTAGTAGCTATTAATAAATCTGATAAACCAGATGCTAATATTGATAAAGTAACCCAAGAATTAGTTGCAGAAAGCGTTATACCAGAAGCTTACGGCGGCGATGTTCCATTTATTGCTGTATCAGCTAAAACAGGTGATGGAATTGATGCTCTATTAGAAAACGTATTATTACAAGCTGAAGTTTTAGAATTAAAAGCACCAATAGAAGCTTATGCAAAAGGTTTAGTTATTGAAGCTAAGCTCGATAAAGGTAAAGGTGCAGTTGCTACTATTTTGGTGCAGTCCGGTACTTTGAAAAAAGGCGATATGATATTAGCTGGGGCAGCATACGGTCGAGTTCGTGCTATGGTAGATGAAAATGGAAAATCTATACAAAGTGCAGGACCTTCTATACCAGTAGAAATACAGGGCTTATCAGAAGTTCCCGGTGCTGGAGATGAGGTTATTGTAGTTCCTGATGAAAGAAAAGCAAGAGAAATAGCTCTATTTAGACAAGGTAAATTTAGAGATGTTAAATTAGCAAGACAGCAAGCTAGTAAGTTAGAAAATATGTTTGAAAATATGGCTGAAAATAATATTAAATCTTTATCTTTAATTATAAAATCAGATGTTCAAGGTTCGCAAGAAGCTTTAGTTCAGTCTTTAAACCAGTTATCCGGTGAAGAGGTAAGAGTACAAGTTGTGCATGCTGGTGTTGGGGCTATTAGTGATAATGATATTAATTTAGCAGCAGCCAGTCAAGCAGTAATTATAGGCTTTAACGTTAGAGCTGATGCAGCGGCGCGTAAATTAGCTGAAAATTTAGGTATTAATATAAAATATTATAATATTATCTATGATGCTGTAAATGATATAAAAGCGGCTTTATCTGGATTGCTTTCTCCTGAAATTAAAGAGAAAATTACAGGTTCTGTTGAAATTAGACAAGTAATTAAAGTACCAAAAATTGGTTTAATTGCTGGTTGTATGGTAACTGACGGTTTTGTAAAACGTTCTTCAAGTGTAAGAGTTTTACGAGATAATATAGTAATATTTACAGGTGAATTAGATTCATTAAAACGCTTTAAAGATGATGTTAAAGAAGTAAAACAAGGTTTTGAATGTGGTTTATCTATCAAAAACTATCAAGATTTGGTGGAAAAAGATGTTTTAGAGATATTTGAAACTGTAGAAATAGCTAGAACTTTATAATATAAAATTTTAAAGGATAAATTAGTTTTATCCTTTATTTATACTTATATTATGAGTAATATTTTTATCACAACGCAGCCGATTGTAAATAATCAAAATCCTTTACATGATTTAGAACACTGGGTAAATAATACATATTTATCTACTAAATATCAAAGTTTTGTGAATTTTCCTCTATCTGAAATTTTTTTTATTCCTTTTATTATTCCTAATAAAATTTTTGATGCTATATTGTTTGTAAGTCCTATTGCTATTCAAAGTTTTTTTAAATGCTATTCTTTACCGACTAATAATATATTTGTAATTGGTAAAAATAGTAAACAAATTTTGTTACATGAGTTAAAGAATTCTAGTAAAAAATTAAATATTATTTATAATCCTAAAGAGGAAAATATTCAAGGTTTATGGCAGGAAATTAAACATTCAAATTATAAAAATTTTTTAATTATTAAAGGTAATCGAGGTAATAATTTAATTTATAGACAAATGAATAATATAGGAATTTCAACTCAAATTATTCAAACCTATCAGAAAAATTATTTAACAGTATCTAATGAATTTATTAACTTAGTCAAATCAGCATCTAATGTAGGTATTTATATTAGCTCAAGTGATATATATGAGGTTTTATATAATAATTTATATAATTTTCCCCATATAACTTTATATGTAAAGCATCAAAAAATTATCGATAAGATAAAGGATAAAACTCCATGGCAAGTGGTATTAATTAAAAATATAAGATAAAATAACATATGTAATTTAAAGGTTAAGAAGGTCTTATCAATGATAAAAAGAAGAGTATTTAAAAGTTCTACATTAGTAACTACAGTCGTGATATTAGCCTCATTAGCTTTAAGTATTTATAATTATATAAGAATTGATAAAGTTAAATTACAAGTAGCCTCTAAACAATCAGAAGCTAATAAAGATTATCAAATATTAGAAGAAAAATTAAGAAGTTCTAGTGATTATATAAAAGATTTTAATCAAAAAATTACCAATTTGGAACAAAAATTTAATGATTCAGATAAAAATATTAGAGAATTACAAGTAGGAATAGCACAAGTAGAAATGCTTGATAATGCTGATAAATTAATGGCAATGCAGTTTAAACATATTATAGGCATGGCATCTGAGCAATTAAAAATAACTCAAGATCCTATGTCAGCTATTAATACTTTACAAGAAATTGACGATAGATTAAAAGATTTTCCATCTTCTCATTGGTCTAAATTCAGAAATGCTTTAAATCAAGATGTATTAAATTTGAAATTACAGCCAAGTAGTGATAATTCTAATCTTTTAGATAGAATTAATAAAAGCATTATTATATTAGATAAAATACAGTTTATAGATTTACCCAATAATATTAAGTTAGAGCAGTCTAATGATAATATTTGGTTTAAAAAATTATATAAAAATATTTGGATAGAGTTATCTAGTCTGGTTCAAATAAGAAAAATTAATAATCCTGATAGTATATCTTTAAGTAAGAATGAGCAATGGTTTATTAAAGAAAATATTAAATTGTTATTAACTCAGGCTAAATTAGCTATCTACAATAAAAATCAAATAGAGTTTAATAATTATATGAGTCAAATAAGATATTATTCGGATAAATTTATTGATAATAATAGTAAATTAGCGATGGAGTTTAATAAATATATTAATGATTTAAATCTAGTAAAATTTGCTAATAATCTTAATATTAATAAAACTGTACAAGCTGTTAATGATTTATCTAAATAATAATGGGTAAAGTCCGAATAGAAAATCAGCCTGCTTTTATTTTACATCAATATCCATATAGTGAAACTAGTTTAATTTTAGATATTTTTACTAGAGAATACGGCCGTGTAAATTTAATTGCTAAAGGAGCGAAAAGACCGCATTCAGCTCTAAGAGCAGTTTTACAAATTTTTCAGCCTCTTGTTATTAATTATAGCGGCAGCGGAGAAGTTAAAACTTTAACTAAAGCAGAATGGGTTAATGGTATTTTGCCTATACCAGAAAAATATTTTATTAGTGCTTACTATATGAATGAACTTATAAGGGAGTCTTGTGCTAAAGATGATGCTCATCCTGAAATTTTTAATAGCTATTTGTATGCTTTAACTCAAATATCTTTTCAAAAAAATATTAACCCTATTTTAAGACAGTTTGAGAAATCTATATTAACTCATATGGGGTTTGGCATTTATTTTAATAAAAAATGGATAGAAAATATTAATGATAATCAATTAATTATTTATGAACCTAATATTGGATTTAAGAGCCGGCAAAAAAATGATCCTAAAGAATGGCCAATTATTACTAAAAAAGCTTTAGTATCTTTAATTAATGATGATTACACACATCAGCAGCATATGATAAAACAATTATTAAGATTTATGATTTCTCAGCACTTTAAGCAAAACCTAAAGACTAAAAAATTAATTCAAGAATTATCTTTATATGAAGCATAATAAATGCTATGTACAACTAAATAGCTAAGAAAATAAACTTTTAGTACTGTCATTCCCGCCTGCGTGGGAATGATGCTTATTTTTCACTATATTATTAGGTGTACATGGCGTTAATAACTATTTTAATAAATAGTTACTCTAGTTTAGGTATTTAAATTATGATAAAATGACCCAATTAGAAATAATATAAAGGTTGTCTCATGGCTAATATATATAAGCGAATTTTACTTAAGTTATCTGGTGAAGCATTAATGGGAAATAACTCTTTTGGTATTTGCCAACAGACAATCGATAGAATGGTAAGCGAAATTATTGATATACATGCATTAGGTATTCAAATTGCTATAGTAATCGGCGGCGGTAATATTTTTAGAGGCGTATCTGCAGGTGCATCGGGAATGGATAGAGCAACTGCTGATTATATGGGTATGCTTGCAACTATGATGAATGCTTTAGCCTTACAAGATGCACTAAAACAAAAAAATATTGAAGCAAGAGTACAATCGGCATTAAGGCTTGATCAAGTATTAGAGCCTTATATTAGACCAAAAGCTATTAGATATTTAGTTGAAGGCAAAATTGTTATTTTTGCAGCTGGTACCGGCAATCCATTTTTTACAACTGATACAGCAGCAGCTTTGCGCGGTGCTGAAATGGGTGTAGATATAATGCTAAAAGCTACAAAAGTAGACGGCATTTATACATCTGATCCAAAATTAGATAAATCAGCAACTAAATATGATACAATTTCATTTGATGAAGCGATAGCTAAAGATTTAAAGGTTATGGATGCAACTGCATTTGCCTTATGTAGAGATCAAAAATTACCAATTAAAGTATTTTCAATAGAAAAATCAGGTGCTTTAAAGAGAGCGATTTTAGGCGAAAAAGAAGGTACATTAGTACAATATTAATAAATACTAATTATATATTAGGGGAAAAAATGAGCGAAGTTAAATCAATAATCCAAAATTTACAAGAAAAGATGGATAAAACTATTGATAATTTTAAGCAGGATTTAGCTAAAATTAGAACTGGCAGAGCGCAGGCAAGTTTATTAGATCATGTTCAAGTAGAAGTTTATGGAATGTCAAATCCGATTAGCCATGTAGCTAACGTAACTGTTTTAGATAGTCGAACTTTAAGTATTTCTCCATGGGATAAAAGTACATCAAATGCTATTGAAAAAGCCATTCGAGAATCAGATTTGGGTTTAAATCCAGTTTCATTAGGCGATATTATTAAAGTACCTTTACCTGCTGTAAATGAAGAAAGACGCAAAGAGCTAATTAAAGTTATTAAAAATGAAGGTGAGAGTGCTAGAGTATCTATTCGTAATATTAGAAGAGATGCCAATGAGGGATTAAAAAAATTAATTAAAGATAAATTAATTTCAGAAGATGATGAACGCAGAGCACAAGATGAAGTACAAAAAATTACAGATAAATTTATTGTTAATATTGAAAAATTATTAGCAGATAAAGAAAAAGAATTATTAACCATCTAAGGTATAGTTTTGCTGAATTTTAAAATTCCCAATCACATTGCTATTATAATGGATGGCAATGGCAGATGGGCAAAAAAGCGTTTTCTTCCTAGAGTCGCTGGGCATATTAAAGGCGTACAAGCTGTAAAAAAAACAGTTAAAGCTTGTGTTAAAAATAATATAAAGCATCTTACTCTATTTGCTTTTAGTTCAGAAAATTGGAAACGTCCAAATGAAGAGGTAAATTTTTTAATGATGCTTTTGCAAAGGACGTTAGTTAAAGAAGCTAAAAATTTAGCTAAAGAATCTATAAAACTTCATATTATTGGAAATTTAGATTATCTTTCAAAACCTATTCAAAAAACTTTACATAATATTGTCTCTAATCAAGTAAGCGATGAAAAAACGATTTTACATTTAACTGTAGCTATAAATTATGGCGGTAA
>Ga0247816_10001408_pt1 | contig 11822 bp, 12 predicted proteins | sample UWRJL209509C1_FD_179930 | JGI IMG/M metagenome (GOLD analysis project Ga0247816, IMG submission 179930) | Plant litter microbial communities from Arlington Agricultural Research Station in Wisconsin, United States - UWRJ-L209-509C-1 | ecosystem: Environmental > Terrestrial > Plant litter >...
GAACAGGGCGCGGTGCTGGTAGCCCTGCAGGCTCTCGACACCTTCGATGCGGATGACCCGGTCGGTATCGACCGTGATGATCGCGCCCATCTTCTGCAGGATGTTGATGAGATCCATGATCTCGGGCTCGATGGCGGCGTTCTTGAGTTCGGTGATGCCCTCGGCACGCACCGCGGTCAGCAGCACTTGCTCGGTGGCGCCGACGCTCGGGTACGGCAGCTCGACCTTGGCGCCCTTGAGGCCGGTCGGGGCCGACATGCGGATGCCGTTGGGCTGCTTCTCCACGACGGCACCGAACTTGCGCAGCACCTCGAGGTGGAAGTCGATCGGACGGTCGCCGATGCGGCAACCGCCGAGGTCGGGGATGAAGGCCTCGCCGAGGCGGTGCAGCAGCGGGCCGCAGAACAGGATCGGGATGCGGGAGGATCCGGCGTGCGCGTCGATGTCGGCGAAGTGGGCGCTCTCGACGTCGACCGGGTCGAGCAGCAGGCTGCCGGGCTCGTCGCCCTCGGTGACCTTGACGCCGTGCACTTCGAGCAGGCCGCGCACGATGCGCACGTCGCTGATGTTGGGCACGTCGCGCAGGATGCTGGGGGTTTCGCCGAGGAGGGCGGCAACCATCGCCTTGGTGACGAGGTTCTTAGCCCCCTTCACCTCGATGCGTCCGACGAGGGGGCGGCCACCACGGATGGTGATCTTGTCGCCCATCAGGCCCACGTTCGCTCCGTGGCTCTGCGCGTTGCCGCGTTGCGCGTTGTCACGCGCTCGGTCTTCGGTGCGGACCTGCTCATTTTCGCCGACGATGATCACAAATTTACCTGCCTTGCGGGGAGAGTGCGGGGGCGCCAAGGCTCCCGATGGGTTTCGAATTCTGCGATCCGCGCTTCATCGCGCAGCGTCAGGCCGATGTCGTCGAGGCCTTCCAGCAGTCGCCATCTAGTGTATTCATCGATGTCGAATGAGACTGTGAGGTCGCCGACACTGGCAGTACGGGCAACCAGATCCACGGTCAGTTCTATTCCCGGCTCGGCTTCCAGCGCCGCCCACAGGGACTCAGCATCCTCTTCGCTGATCTGGCCGGCGAGCAGGCCCTGCTTGCCCGAGTTGCCACGGAAAATGTCGCCGAACCGGGGGCTGAGCACCACGTCGAAGCCGTAGTCGCGCAGCGCCCAGACGGCGTGTTCGCGGGAAGAACCGGTGCCGAAATCGGCGCCGACTACCAGCACTCGGGCGCCGCGGTAGGCGTCCTGGTTGAGAATGAACTCAGGATCCTGACGCCAGCCGTAGAACAGGGCGTCTTCGAAGCCGGTCTTGGTGACCCGCTTGAGGAACACGGCGGGGATGATCTGGTCGGTGTCGACGTTGGAGCGTCGCATGGGTACGCCCACGCCGGTGACGGTGGTGAATTTCTGCATCTTGAGCTCCTACAGGCTGGCGGGGACGGTGGCGGCGTGCGCGGCGGACGCGGGGACGATCCCGTCCTGCACGAGGTCCCACGGGCTGGACAGGGTTCCGCGGATGGCGGTGGCGGCGGCCACCAGCGGGGAGACCAGGTGGGTGCGTCCGCCCTTGCCCTGCCGGCCCTCGAAGTTGCGGTTGCTGGTGGAGGCGCAGCGCTCCCCCGGTGCGAGCTGGTCGGGGTTCATGCCCAGGCACATCGAGCAGCCGGCGAACCGCCACTCGGCGCCGAAGTCGGTGAAGATCTTGTCGAGGCCTTCGGCTTCCGCCTCGATCCGCACGCGGGCGGAACCGGGGACCACGAGCATCCGCACGCCGTCGGCGACGGTGTGACCCTTGATGATCTCTGCGGCCGCGCGCAGGTCTTCGACCCGGCTGTTGGTGCAGGAGCCGAGGAAGACGGTGTCGACCCGGATGTCTTTCATGCGGGTGCCCGCGGCCAGGTCCATGTACTCGAGGGCACGTTCGGCGGCACTGCGGTCGTTGGCGTCGTCGATCTCGACCGGGTTGGGCACGGTGTCGCTGAGCGACACGCCCTGGCCGGGGTTGGTGCCCCAGGTGACGAACGGTTCGAGGGTGTCGGCGTCGAGGATCACCTCGGCGTCGAAGCTGGCGCCCTCATCGGTGGCCAGGGTGTCCCAGTACTCGACGGCGGCGTCCCAGTCCTCACCCTCCGGCGCGTGTGCGCGACCCTTGAGGTAGGCGTAGGTGGTGGCATCCGGTGCCACCATGCCGGCGCGGGCGCCGGCCTCGATGGACATGTTGCAGATCGTCATGCGCCCCTCCATGGAGAGGGCGCGGATGGCGCTGCCGCGGTATTCGAGCACGTAGCCCTGGCCCCCGCCGGTGCCGATCTTCGCGATCACGGCGAGGATGATGTCCTTGGCGGTCACACCGGGGCGCAGGGTGCCGTCGACGGTGATGGCCATGGTCTTGAACGGCTTGAGCGGCAGCGTCTGGGTGGCCATGACGTGCTCCACCTCGCTGGTGCCGATGCCGAGCGCCATGGCACCGAAGGCTCCGTGGGTGGAGGTGTGCGAGTCGCCGCAGACCACGGTGATGCCCGGCTGGGTGAGGCCCAGCTGGGGGCCGACCACATGCACGATGCCCTGTTCGATGTCGCCGAGCGAGTGCAGACGGATGCCGAACTCGGCACAGTTCTTACGCAGCGTCTCGATCTGGGTGCGGCTGGTCAGGTCGGCGATGGGCCGGTCGATCGCCAACGTGGGGGTGTTGTGGTCTTCGGTCGCGATCGTCAGATCGGGACGGCGCACGGGACGGCCGGCCAGGCGCAGGCCGTCGAAGGCCTGGGGGCTCGTCACCTCGTGCACCAGGTGCAGGTCGATGTAGATCAGGTCGGGAGTACCATCTTCGCCCTTGGCGACGAGGTGTTTGTCCCAGACCTTCTCGGCCAGAGTGCGCGGGCGCGTGTCCGCGGTGAATGCTTCAGTCATGTTCGTGCGTCTTCCTCGAGAATCGGTGGTCAGCCAACGACAAACTCCGCGACGAGAGCGGCCTCAGTTACGGGACTCGTCGCGGCAGAGAAGAAGAAGTCGACTAAACAGCACACCACAGGGTAACACCGACCGCGCGCTGAGTCAGGCCGTGCGGCCGCCGAGCCGCGCCGGGCATCGCGTCCGCTGGTCGTCGACCTGCGGGGCGCGCTCCGACCGGTGGTCAAGCCTGTCGAGACCTCGCGACATATCTCCGAGCCCACCCGATCGGTGGTCGAGCCTGTCGAGACCCCGCGAGCCGATCTCAGGACGTTGGTGCGTGCGCCAACTCAGAAGGGCGGCGGGTCGTCATTCGTCGGCGGTCGCAACGGGGGCGGCGGCGGAGCGGGCTGCTGTTCCGCCGCAACGTCCTCGACAGGAGGCGGCTCCCCGATGTAACTCGCCGGCTCCGTCAGATACTCCTTACCGCTCGGGCTCGTCCACACCAGATCCCCATTGGGCTTCTGGCTGGTGGTGAAGCTCGACTGGTGTTTCAACCGGTGACACGGGCTGCACAAATGCACCAGATTGTCAGCGCTGGTCGTGCCACCGTCGCTCCACGGTTGAGTGTGATCCAAGTCGCTATTCGTGGCTTGCCGGTTACAGCCCGGTGCCCGGCAGGTGCCATCTCGCACTTCGGTGTACTTCTTCAATTCCGCCGGCGGTGAATACGACTCCCGCCCGACGGAGAGGGTGCAGCCCGTCTCCGGGTGCACGAGGATCCGGGTGAAGCTGGTCGCGGTGCCGGCGATCCTTCGCGCCGTCTCCGCGTCAATCGGGACGTGGCCATTCAGAATCGCCGGTTCATTACTCGTGCCCAACAGCGTGAGCACCGGAACGGTGATCGATACCGTGCCGCGGATGCCCTGCCCGAGCCCGTCCGGTCCGACCCCGTCGACCAGGAGGTCCCGGAGGACGTCCGTGCGGCGCTGGTCCATCGTCCGCCGCTCATCCTTGGGCAGGTCGGACTCGTCCAGTTTCTTGGCCATGCGGGTGAGCCGGTCGAATACGGCCTGGGCGTCGTCGACCTTCATGTAAGCCTTCATCCAGGCCATGCCGTTCAGGTCCGGCTCTACCAGCACCCGCCGGTCCTTCGCCGACACGGCCGCCCGCTCCTCGAGCGGGACCGGGTGGAGGCGCTCGCGCACCCTGACGGCGACCTGCCCGAACCGGGTGGCGGTGTATTTCTTCGCCGCCGGGAGCACTTGGCGTTCGAACGCGGGCAGCACCTCGGCTGGAAGGTTCTCGGTCACCTCGAGCATCTTGCGGGCATGCGACCAACTGATCGTGCCCTCCGCCAACGCCTTCTGGAACAGAGGCAGCTGGCCGACCAGGCGGGTGGCTTCGAAGACCATGATGCCGGCGGTGTTCCGGTTCAGGCGGAGGGCGAAGGCGACTTCGGCGGCCATGGTGCGGCGGCCGAGTTCCTCGTCATCCCAGGGGGAACTGTTCCAGCCGGTCTCGGTGGGGGTCCCGCGGAGCCGGTCCCGGATGTAGGTTTTGCGGCCGAGGAGGTCGATGTCGGCCAGGATGCGGGTCTTATTGGCCTGGGCGTTGGCGAGGGTCTTTTCGTTCTCGACGAGCTCGTCGATCGCGGCGGCGATGGCGGCTTGGGCCGGGTCGGTGTACCCGGCCGGGTCTTCTTCTGGTGTGGCGTTTGAGGTGGCCATAGGTTCATTCAAGCAGCACCCACTGACACTGCCGATCCCAGTGAATCATTGGGGATAAGCGGGGTTAGAGGGTGCCTGTGGAGGAGTCGCGACGACCTATCGGCTCGCGGGGTCTCGACAGGCTCGACCACCGGACGGGGCGCGACCCGTAGGTTGGCTCGCGGGGTCTCGACAAGCTCGACCACCGGACGGGGCGCGATCCGTAGGTCGGCTCGCGGGGTCTCGACAAGCCCGACCACCGGACGGGGCGCGACCCGCAGGTCAGGTCAGGTCACGGGGTTTCGACAAGCTCGACCACCGGACGGGGTGGGGACCGTGGGACGGGACGGGCTAGTGGGTCTCGACGAAGTCGTGCGCTTTCGGTTCCCCGGACTCCCCCAGCATCGACTCGAGCAGGACCACGGTGACGTTGTCGCGGCCGCCCTTGGCCAGGGCCGCGGCCACTAGTGCATCGGCGAGCGAGCCGAAGTCCGCCGACCCGGGGTGCGATGCCAGCACAGAGGAGATCTCCCCCACCGACAGTTCTTTGGTGAGCCCGTCGGAGCAGATCAGGAAGGTGTGCCGGCCGGTTGCGGGCAGCAGCCAAACGTCGGCGTCGACGAACTCGTCAGCGCCGATGGCCCGGGTGATCACGTTGCGGTCGGGGTGCTTCTCAGCGTCGGCAAGGGCGATGACGCCGGCATCCACCATCTCTTGCACCGCGGAGTGGTCGACGCTCAGCTGCGTGAGAGCGTCACCGTCCCAGGTGTAGATGCGGGAGTCGCCGATGTTGAAGGCCATCCAGTGGAAGCCAACGTCGTCGCCGGCATCGACGAACGCGATTCCGGCCAGCGTGGTGCCCGAGATCGCGGTGCCGTAGTCGTCGTCGCCGCTGAGGTCACGCACAGCATCGTTCGATGAGTGGATGGCGTCGAGGATGCGTTCCGGCGTGGACGGGACATCCGGTTCGATGTGATCGGTGAACACCTTGATGACGGTCTGGCTGGCGGCATCACCGTGCGCGTGCCCGCCCATGCCGTCGGCGACAAAGAACACCGGCGATTGCGCCAGGTAGCTGTCCTCGTTGACCTTGCGCACCCGACCGACATCGCTGCCAGCGCTGAAGGAAAAGCGCACCGTCGACGTTCCCAGGGCGATACCGCTCTCGCCATTCACCGCCATGAGCACTCCACGATTCGCGTCCAAGCTCGCATTCGGAGCGTCTCCGCGCTGTTCGGGCGAAGTGGAGCTACCACCGTACCAACTCGCACTATTCGACGATGGATTCGTCGACAGGCTTGTTGCGGCGACGCCGATCGTCCCGGTTGGTCTTGACCAGGCTCGCCACGGTGGCGACGGTCATCGAGGCGATGATCACGCCCAGGGAGGTCCAGGTGTCGATTTCCGGCGCCCAGGTGAAGCCCTCGCCATTGTTGAGGAACGGCACCTCGTTGTTGTGCAGAGCGTGCAGCACCAGTTTGACGCCGATGAAGAAGAGGATGAACGCGATGCCGTACTTGAGGTACTCGAGGCGTTCCAGCAGTCCACCGAGCAGGAAGTAGAGCTGGCGGAGGCCCATCAGGGCGAACACGTTGGCGGTGAACACGATGAACGGGCTTTGAGTGATACCGAAGATGGCCGGGATCGAGTCCAGGGCGAAGATCAGGTCGGTGGTGCCGATGGCGATCAGCACGATCAGCATCGGGGTGAACATGCGGCTGCCGTTGATAGTGGTGCGCAGCTTCGCGCCGTCGAAGGTCGGCGAGATGTTGATGTGGCGACGCAGGTACCGCACCAGACCGTTCTCGGCATCGTCCTCGCCGCCTTCCTTGGCGAAGGCTTGATGGACGGCCGTGTACAGCAGGAAGGCACCGAAGATGTAGAAGATCCAGCTGAAGTTCTCGATCAGCTGGGCGCCAAGCAGGATGAAAATGCCGCGCAGCACCAACGCGATGATGATGCCCACCATCAGGACTTCCTGCTGGTATTTCCGCGGCACGGAGAATCTCGCCATGATGATGACGAAGACGAACAGGTTGTCGATTGACAGGCTGTACTCGGTGAGCCAGCCGGCCAGGAATTGACCGGCGTGTTCGCTGTCGCCCAATACCAGCATCAGGAGCGCGAAGACCAGGGCGAGGCTGACATAGAAGGCCACCCACAGGGTCGCCTCCCGAATGGACGGCACGTGCGGGCGCTTGTAGACGATCAGGAGATCGGCCGCCAGGATCAGCGTGAGCACGATGAGGGAGCCGATTTCAAACGCGATCGGAAGTTGAGAGTTCACCTAACAGGGGCCTTTCGAATGCGGCCCGCGGGCCCCAGGGACACTCCCCGTCGAGGTTTGAGTGTACTCGCGCTCACCCCGCCGGGGCCACGGTTCTTCCGGTCGGGATCTGTGGTTCAACCGGTCGAAGGATGGCCGTCCACCAGCACCGGCGATACTCTCGCGCTATGAACAATGACGAGCTCCGCAAACTGGCAACGAAGCGGCTCAAGGCCCGCCGGGATTTCTGGAACTTTCTGGGGATCTGGCTCGGGGTGTCGCTCATCGTGATCGCGGTCTGGCTATTGACAGACCCGGGCGGATACTTCTGGCCGATCTGGCCGATCGGCGGCATGGGTATCGCCGCGTTCTTCATCGGCCTTGATGCATTCGGCCCGAACCGCGGGGTGATCACCGAGGCGGCTATCGACGATGAGGTGTCCCGGATCACCCGCGGGTCGCGGGAGCCCAGAGAGTGAACATAAAAAAACCCGGTCCTCTTCTGTTGAGAAGAGAACCGGGTAGTTGGTGACCCCAACCGGATTCGAACCGGTGTTACCGCCGTGAGAGGGCGGTGTCCTAGGCCGCTAAACGATGGGGCCGTTTTTGCAACTTGACGAGTATGCCACACAGTTGCGGCACAGTTCAAACTGAGCGGTTCTTCCGCGCGTCGTGATGGGCATCCACTCTGTCGGGCGGATGTCTACGGCTCTGGGTACGCGCACAGGTCGTGCGTGTCGTGCGTTGCTCGAGCCCCCGTTTGGGTATTAGCTCGAGACATGAAGTTGACCAAACTGGAGCACGCCGCACTCGTCCTCGAAGCCTCAGGGCAGAAGCTGTTCATCGACCCGGGGTCGTTCACCACCGCACTGACCGAGACGGCGCATGCCGCCGCGGTTGTCATCACGCACGAGCACGCCGACCACTGGACTCCCGAGCAGTTGGGCCGGGTGATCGCGATGAATCCCGGGGTGAAGATTTACGGCCCCGCGGGCGTTGCCGCCGCCGCCGGTGACATCGAGGTGACCGTGGTGGCCGCTGGTGACACCGTGACGGCCGGCCCGTTCACGTTGCGGTTCTTCGGCGCACAGCACGCCGTCATCCACTCTTCCATCCCGGTCATCGACAACGTCGGTGTGCTGGTGAACGACGAGCTGTTCTACCCGGGTGACGCCTTCACCATTCCTGAGGACGTCACGGTCAAGACCCTCGCTGTTCCGGCCGGAGCACCCTGGCTGAAGATCGGTGAGGTGATCGACTACGTGCTTGCCGTCGCTCCGGCGCGTGCATTCCCCACCCACGAGATGGGGCTGTCGCGTGGCGGCAAAGATGTGGCCAATGCCCGCATCAAGGCGGCAACCGAGCAGGGCGGCGGAACCTTCTTCCCGCTCGAACCGCACGAGACGCTCGACCTGTAACCGCACCGTTCGGATCAAGGGAGATCCCATGCGCTACTCACTTCTCATCATCAAGGCAGAGACCAGGGAGGGCGACATCTCCGAAGAGGAGCTGCCGCCGTTCAAGGAACTCTTCGAGGCTTACGCCGCCGCGTTGGAGGAGGAGGGGGTGCTGGTGTCCGCGGATATCTACCGGCCCGCCGCGGAATCGACGACGGTCACCCTTCGCGGCGGCAGCCGTGAGGTGCGCGACGGCCCGTTCATCGACGCGGTCGAGACCCTTTCCGGATGCTTCGTGATCGAGGTGCCGCACCGATCCGTCGCTCTCGCCTGGGCTGAGCGTTGCCCGGCGGCCCTCTACGGGGTGGTCGAGGTGCGGTCGTCCGCCCTCGCCTACCGGGACGGCCACTGGCGGACCGCGAGCTGAACCGACCGTCGCCGCGATTCAGCCGTTTTCGCTGTGCCGGCGGCGGGCGTGATCGAGCAGGGCGGTGACTTCGGTGTCTTCGGTGGCGGCGAAGTCGCGGTAGTACTGACCGACGGCGGCGAACCCGAACGGCGCCGACACGAACGCCACCTCGTCGGCTCCGCCCACCGGTATCCGCGCCACCGATCGGGTGGCCCTGGCTCCAGGACGGGTGCGCCCGAGTTCAGACACGGTGTCGGCGGCCATGACCGGCGCCGCCAGCACCACCTTCTCCGCGCCGAGTAGTCGAGCCACCCGGCAGGCCACCTGGGCGGTCGCGCCGGTGGCCACCCCATCGTCGACGATCAGTGCGGTCCGCCCGGTGAGATCCAGTCGCGGCTGCCCGCGTCGCAGTTCGGCTACCCGGGCGGCCAGAACCTCTCGTTCCCGGCTTTCCACCTGGTCCAGCTGGGACTCGGTGACCGCGGCGAGCGCCAGCACCCGCGGGTTGAGCATCCGCACGCCCTCTTCGCCGATCGCACCCATCGCCAGTTCGGGTTCACCGGGCACACCGAGTTTGCGCACCACCAGCACGTCGAGCGGTGCGTGCAGGGCGGTGGCGACCTCGGCGGCCACGGGAACCCCGCCCCGCGGTAGCCCCAGCACGATCACATCGTCATCGCAAAAGCGTTCCAGTACCTCGGCGAGCTGACGACCGGCATCCACACGATCGTTGAATAGCACCATGCAAGCAGCGTCGTCCTGCCCGGGTCGACCCGCAAGGCGCTCCGCCTCGCCGCCGCCACGACCGGGGCACGGGCGCCGGTCAGCGGCGTCCAGCCTGGTCGAGCAGCTCGGCGACCTGCTCGTCGGTGATCGCGGTGAAGTCGGTGTAGTGGCGACCGACCGACCAGAAGTCCGCCGGCGCGTGCAGGTAGACGATGTCGTCGGCGCCGAGCAGCTCCTCCAGCGCCCGGGGTGAGATCACCGGCACCGCGAGCACCACCCGGGTCGCACCGAGACGCCGGGCCACCTCGATGGCGATCTGAGCGGTCGCCCCGGTCGCCACCCCGTCGTCGACGATCACGGCCGTGCGCCCGGTCAGCGGGACGCGGGCGACGCCGTGTCGCAGCCGCGCCACCCTCTGTTCGAGATTGCGCCGCTCGGTGTTCTCGGCCGACCGCAGTTCGTCGTCGGTGACGCCGACGCGGGAGACCGTCTCCAGGTCGACAATCTCGGTGCCCTCCTCCCCGATCGCTCCCATGGCGAACACCCGGTCAAACGGCACGTCGAGTCGGTGAACCACGATCACGTCGAGAGGGGCGCCCAGAGCTTCGGCTACCTCGTACGCCACCGGCACTCCCCCACGGGGCACACCCAGCACGACGATGTCCTGCCCGCGCAAGTACTCCAGTTGCGGAGCGAGCTCGCGTCCAGCGGCGACACGATCGGTGAACTGGACCATGCCTGCATCTTCATCTCCGGCGCCACCCCCCGCAAGGTGCGCCGCCCCGTCACTTCGTCGGTTCGATAATGAGCGACTCGGGAAGCTCCGGCACCTTGCCGGGCCAGTCTCCGAACCGTTCTTTGACTTCGTACGCCCGCACCAGAGACCGGTGCGGGACAGAAGAGCGACCTCGTGCGCTCTCCCACCCACCGGCATCGAGTGCGTCGCGGGTGGATATTTGCGGCTCACTCATGATTTGCACCACTACTGCACGATTGGCTTCCTTCGTCTGCGTCGACCACGCCACTCGCAACAAATAGTCGACGAATATCTCTGGATCGGAAACCGTGGCACCAGCCTCCAGATTCAACTCGACCACCGTGGACGTTTCAGTCTGGAAGCCACTTTTCATGCTCTCCGTAGTCACAGTGGCCTCACCGACTCCGGGAATGGCCGACAAGGCTGCGTCAGCGGATTCCTTCGACTGCCCCTCGGAACCAACCAGCCCACAACCCGACAGGATCATAACCAGCCCCGCCACAGCAACAATCGAGCGCGCTCGCGAAACACGGCCGCGAATCGTGGCGGTCATGCGCGAGTCACGGTGTTGGCTCCGGCGTCGGGCCGATGATGAGTCCGTCCGGCACCTCCGGAACGTCGCCCGGCCAGGCACCGAAGCGGTCCCTCACTTCGGCAGCACGCACGGACGTGTGTCCCGGGTCGTCTTTAAATCCTGTCCGCGTCTGCCCCTCATCCGCTGCGTCGAGGATCGAGATCTGCGGATCGCTGACGACATCCAGCCGTACGGCCCAATTCACTTTCTTCGTATTGGTGGACCACGCCGCGCTCAGGAGAAAGTCGGCGAGGGCTACGGGATCGGGAGCGGAATATCCAGGTTCCAGGGTGATCTTGATGGCAGTCGAGGTCTCCACCGCGAATCCGCTCTGGAGGCTGTTGGTATCGACTGACGCCGCGCTCACCCCGGGAATCGACAGCAGGCCGGCTTCGGCAGATTCCTTCGACTGCCCGCCCCAGCCACCGAAGGCACATCCCGAAAGAATCAAGACCAGCCCCAACCCGCCCAACGCGCAGCGCGCAGCCGAGGACCAGCGCATCCCGGATGGAGAGCGCGCAGGAGCTGCGACGGCGGTAGTGACGTCGATGTCGGCCGACACCACTACGACCGCCGCCGTGGTGCCGAACAGGTCGGTACGTTGAATCTTCATTGTTGCCCCCAGGGCCGACCCTACGGCATCGGTCCGCACGACGGGGCGAGCCGAACCACGGATTCGGTCACCATGTGGGCCACCGGCTGGTCGAGATCGACGGTGAAGCCCGGCTCGTCCCCGTGCAGGTTCTCCAGCGTCGCCAGCTGCGACCGGAGCAGCGCCGGCGGCATGAAGTGTTCGGTGCGGCCCGCCATCCGTTCAGACAACACCTCGAGAGTCCCGTCCAGATGCACAAAACGCACCTCTGGTGCCGCCGCCCGGATCGCGTCGCGGTACGCCCGCTTGAGCGCCGAGCAGGCGATGACCAGTCCCGTTCCAGCCGTGCCCGCGTCGGCCAGCGCCTGTCCGACGAGAGCCAGCCAAGGGCGGCGATCGGCGTCGGTGAGGGGAACGCCGCTCGCCATCTTCTCGATGTTCGCCTGGGGGTGCAGCCCGTCGGCATCCGTGAACGGGATGCCCAGAGCCTGCGCGAGCAGG
>Ga0247816_10001412_pt1 | contig 11814 bp, 2 predicted proteins | sample UWRJL209509C1_FD_179930 | JGI IMG/M metagenome (GOLD analysis project Ga0247816, IMG submission 179930) | Plant litter microbial communities from Arlington Agricultural Research Station in Wisconsin, United States - UWRJ-L209-509C-1 | ecosystem: Environmental > Terrestrial > Plant litter >...
CCTCTCCCGAAGCAGCTTTGCGTTCGGTAGAAAACAGGATAAAAAAACTAAAAGAAATTACTGAGCGGGAAGAAATTGCAGAGCAAAATTTGGAAGTGCTGGAAGATTTAAAAAACAAACTGCAAAACATTATTGATTCCCGACAAGATGCGAAGTACACTGCTTTTAGAAATGAATTGATTCGCTTAAAATGGAACGGAAGAAAAAAGGATTTCCGCATTGTGGTTTTTGCTGAACGTATAGAAACATTAAAAGCGCTCAGAACAAAGTTGCAGCAAGATTTTAACTTGGATGATAAGACGATTGCAGATTTTCACGGTTCGCTTACCGATATGGAGCAACAAAGAATTATTGAAGATTTTGGAAAAGAAGATTCAGATTATCGCTTATTGTTGACTTCCGACGCAGGTTCGCAAGGTGTTAATTTGCATTATTATTGCAATCATATGTTCAACTACGATATTCCTTGGTCATTAATTACTTTGGAACAGCGGAATGGACGTATCGACCGTTATGGGCAAACCAAAACGCCTTACATTCACTATTTGATTGCCAAATCAGATTTAGATGGATTAAAGGATGACTTATACATTGTAAACAAGCTGAAGGAAAAAGAAGAAACCGTGTATGAATCTTTGGGCGATGCAGCATCGGTTTATAAACTTTATGAAGCCAATTCCGAAGAAGAGTTGGTAATAAAAGCTTTGGCTGCAAACCAACCAAACATGTTAGATTTTTCTACCAATGAAGAATTAAGCGACGACCTTTTTGATGCTTTGTTTGATGACGCTACTCCGAAACTGCAAAGCGCAAATCCCATCGCTGCCAATGTTTCTTTCTTTGAAAATGATAAGGCTTATTATCAAGCTTTGGTGGAGCAATTAAAAACCGACCGCTACCTGAAAAATGATGATGCCCAGTTTGAAGGCAATATTTTGGAAGTAAAACAAACAAAAGAGCTCAATCGTATTTTGTATGATATACCTGCTGAGGCAAAACCCAATAAAATGGGCGATGTTTATCAGCTTTCTTTGGATAAAGACGATGTGCAAAAAGCCATTACCGAAGCCCGAAAGAAAAAAGGAGAATGGGCAAAATTTCAGATTTTATATGAGTTACATCCCGTTGTTCGATATTTAATGACGCAGTTGGAAGCTTCAGTTGACAAAGATGTAGCCTTGGTTTCCAAAATAGATAAATTACCAATTGATACCGCTTATTTTCTTATTCAAGGAATTGTTGCCAACAATTTGGGACAGTCTATTTTGTCAGATTTTTTTGTAGTGCCCATGGGAATTAATGGTGGTTTAAAAGAAAAACCATTACCTTTTGAAGATTTTTTAACAAAATATAAACTGCAAGAAAACTTGTACACCTTAGAGATTCCTGCTTCGGACGTGGAACAAATTCAGGAAATTTTGCCAGATGCCATAGATTTTGCCCATCAGTTACATATGGACCAACAGCAGCAAAAACTGCAATTTGAAATGGAAAAGAAAATGGCCGTGTACCAAGAAAAACTCAAAAACTGGCAAGTAAGCAAACAACATCAAATGCAGCTTGATTTTGCCGATAAAACCATCACCGGATTTGTAAAGAAAAGAATGCAGGACAAAGAGTATGAAATCGAAACCATTCTCAACAATTCCAGCCAGTATTATAAGGATTTGACCAGTTTAAATGGTAATCCGTATCTGAAAGTGGTAGCTGTTTTTTATAATAATTAGAAGATTAAATAATGATTCATTTCCTTCACAATATCGGCGATTTTTTTGCCTCTAATTATTTCGATGAAAACTTTAGTAAAAAAGTAATCGAAAAATCAGGTTATAGTTCAGATGCCATTAAGCATTTCAACCAGCAAATCAATCAGCTAAAAGCAGAATATTTTAAACTCAAACAACGGTTCATAGAAAATCATTTGCGTGTAAAAGACAAAATCAATCTGTCGCACGCTTTTCATACCAAAGTGCTCAAAGCTTTGGGTTTTGATGCCGAAAACACAAATTACCACGAGCTTTTAGCCATTAATGAAAAATCGGTATTACCGGTTCGACATATTTTATACCGTGGTCATCAGCCGCATCTTATGGTAATGGAAATGCACGCCATGATTAAAACCAAAGACGAAGAAGAACCCGACGGGCTTTTTCAGCAGAGTTATAACAGCGCAAAAGACGACAACATACAATCGACCAAAGAACAAAAATACCATCGTTCTCAATGGTCAGATATTTTTACGGTACCAGATGGCGTTAGCATTTCGCCAATGATTATTAACCAAGCCATCAACGAACTTTTTTTACTTCCTAACCAAAACAGACCGCATTACGTGTTGCTTTGCGCTGGCAACCAATATTTTTTATTAGAAGCAGACAAATGGTTTCGAGGTTCGTATCTGCAATTTGATTTGGAAGCTTTGTTTGATGATGCCACGGCTACCAAAGATTATTACAGTTTATTTTATTTGCTTTTAGGCAAAGACCTTTTGGCACCAACCGCCGAAATGGTGCTAATGGAACAGCTGGAGGAAGACTCCCACAAAGCGGCTTATGAAGTAACCAAAGACCTGAAAGAAGGCGTGATTCACGCGGTGGAAAGCCTTGCAAACGAAGCCGTGAAAGATTTGGTGACTGAAGGTTTTCAGCACAAAGATATTAATGCCTCCAAACTAAAAGACGATTGTTTGAATATGGTGTACCGTCTTCTTTTTCTATTCTATGCAGAATCTCGAGAAGATTTAGATATTTTACCATCTAACGATGAGGTGTATGAGCGTGGCTATTCTCTGGAAATGCTACGAGATTTGGAGCAAGTTCCTTTGGTAACCGAATCTAGCCTCAATGGTTATTTCTTTCATCAATCTTTGTTTCAGTTGTTTGATTTGCTAAACAAAGGGTATCACGAAAACGAAGGACAAAACAAAAGTTTCAAAATTCGCCATCTGGATTCTCCGATGTTTGATGCTCATCATTTGCATTACTTACATCGGGTAAAAATTAGAAACCAGGTGTGGCAAGACGTGATTTGCGAATTGTCTTTATCCAAAAAACAAAATAAGAAAAACCGTGGTCGTATTTCCTATGCCAATTTGGGCATCAACCAATTGGGCTCGGTGTACGAAAGCTTGCTTGCTTTCCGTGGTTTTTTGGCAGAAACAGAATATATTGAAGTGCACCGCAAGCGTAAAGCAAACGAAAACTCAGAAAAAGTAGTGAATACCGATGGCTCTTATTTAGTGCCTCGTTATCGTTTAGATGATTTTGACCCTAAAGAGATTTTTCACATCGAAAAAGCGGGTGACGAAGAAGAACTCAAAGTAATTGCAGCAGGAACTTTTATTTACAGATTAAGTGGTAGAGACCGTCAGAAATCAGCGTCGTATTATACGCCAGAAGTGTTAACGCAAACCACCGTAAAATACACGTTGAAACTCATCTTGGAACGTCTGGACAATGGCGAAATCAAGGCGCTTGACCTTTTACAACTCAAAATTTTAGAACCTGCAATGGGTGCTGCTGCTTTTCATAACGAGGTCATCAACCAATTGGCTCAAGCCTACCTCACCTATCGCCAACAGGAACTGAAACAGCAAGTTGACCCCAATAAATACCAGGAAGAAATTCAGAAAATAAAAGCCTACATTGCACTCAACAATGTGTATGGTGTCGATTTAAACCCTACCGCTATCGAATTGGGGAAACTTTCTTTATGGCTGAACGTGATACACAAAGATATGCAAACCCCATTTTTTGGATACCGTTTGGGTGTGGGTAACGCCGTAGTTGGCTCTTGGTTAAAGGTTTTTAAACACAAAGATTTTTCTGTTGAACCAATCGGTAAAACTGGAAATCGATTTGTGAAAAAAGAATGGTGGTTGCAAGCGCCAAAACATCTAAAATTTGGAAAAGAAAAAATCATTAGAAAAGACGATGAAATTTACCATTTTCTTTTGCCCGATGTAGGAATGGCTTCTTCAGGAAGCATCAAATTACTAAAAGATGCTTTCCCCGAAAAAGCAAAACGTATTAGCGAGTGGCGAAGCAGTTTTTGCGAACCCTTACGCCAAGATGAGTTTTTGCAGGTGCAACGTCTATCAAAAGCCATCGATGCTTTGCTGTTGGCACATTATGATATTCAAAAAAATATTGGATTAATTACTGAAGCAAATGGCGACTATTTTGGAAATGCTAATGAAGGAAAGAACTACACTTTTCAAGAATATTCTTATGATGAAAAACAACAATTTGCCCAAGAACGATTAAAACCCAATGCACCTTATTACAAACTAAAACTAATGATGGACTATTGGTGCAGTTTGTGGTTTTGGGATGTGCGCAATGCAGAAGATTTGCCAACAAGAGCAGAGTGGTACAATGATCTGGAGCAATTGCTAAACATTAATATTACAGAAGAAATAACGGTAATATTACCAGAAGAAGAGACCGTTCGAGATTACCGAAAAGACAAAAAACAACTGGAAAAACAATTGGCAGCAGCGCTGAAACAATCTACCGCTTCTTTGTTTACCAATGAGCGGGCTGCTTTGGTACAGCAATATGCCGAGCAATACAAATTTTTCCATTATGAGCTGGAGTTTATAGAAGTTTTTAGGGAGCAGAATGGTTTTGATGTAGCCGTGGGAAACCCGCCTTGGTTGAAGATTGCTTTTGAAGAAAAAGGTTTGATGAGTGAGATTTATCCCGAATTGGAAATTAGAAAAATTACGGCACCACAAGTTAAGAAACTACAAGCCGATTTTCTTACAAACGAAGCCCGACAAAACCTTTATTTTGCCGAAAATATAGAAAGCGACGTTTCGGGGATTTTTATGAATGCCGTACAAAATTATCCTTTGCTAAAAGGACAACAAACCAACCTCTACAAATGTGTGCTGGAAAACGGTTTGCATTGGATTAATGAAAAAGGCTATCTTGGTTTGATACATCCAGAAGGTATTTACGACGACCCTAATGGTTATAAATTACGAGAAGAAATTTACCAAAGATTAAAGTTTCATTTTCAGTTTAAGAATGAATTGGTTCTTTTTGCTGATGTTCATCATGAAACAATTTATGGCATTCATATTTATTCGGGAATTAATAAAGAGGTTAATTTTCAATCTATTTCTAATTTATTTCATCCCGGAACCATTGAAGGCTGTTTTGTTCATAACGGAAATGGTTTAGTGGGTGGTTTTAAAACTAAAAATGAAAACACCGATAAAATGGAATGGAACGTTCAACCGCATCAACACCGAATTGTCAATGTGAATGAAGAAGTTCTAAAAATTTTAGCAGAAACATTTGAAAATACCAAGAATTGGCGAGGTGCCAAATTGGTAAGTATTCACTCAATTAAGTTAATAGATATTTTCCTTAAGATTGGCACTCTTCCTCTAAAATTATCAGACTTAAAACATATTAATCAAATGTGTTGGGATGAAAATCAAGCACAACAGAAGGATATCATTAAAAGAGCAACAAAGTGGGCAGAACTAGACAGTTATGAGATGGTTTTGAATGGTCCACATTTTTTTGTTGCAAATCCTTTATACAAAACACCGCGTTCATTATGTTTACTGAATTCAGATTATGACACTTTAAATTTATCATTATTGAAAGAAGATTTTGTTCCTCGTACGAATTATATTCCTTCTGAAGATCTCATAACCTTTAAAGACCGTATAAAAGGTTTGAAAAAGAATCATCTTTGGATTGATTCTTTTAGACTTACATTTTCTCGTAGACTTAGTGTTTCAGGTGAACGAACTTTACAACCTGCAATTATGCCTCCAAAAATTACACATATTAATGGTGTAATTTCTACAGAATTTGATGAAATCAAATATCTACTGGAATTTGCTGGACTAACAAGTTCCTTAGTTTACGATTTTTATATCAAAACCATCGGTAGAGGTGATTTATATGATTTTGTATTAAAAGATATTCCACTCGGCATCTCAGAAAAATATAAATCGGCAGTGTTTGTTCGCACCTTGCAACTCAATTGCCTTAACCAATATTATGCGCCACTTTGGGAAGAGAGTTTCCAAAAAACTTTTGCAGACGAGAAATGGTCTTTAGAAGACAGTCGCTTAAAACCATTTCAGTCCTTAACTCCAAAATGGGTTTGGGAAACGCCACTACGCAATTATTTTGAACGCAGAATGGCTTTGGTAGAAATAGATGTCATTACCGCTTTGGCACTCAACCTTAGTTTAGAAGAATTGATTTTGATGTACAATATTCAGTTCCCCGTACTGCAACAAAACGAAGACGATACTTGGTACGATACCAAAGGAAATATTGTGTTCACGTGTAGCAAAGGCTTAGTTGGTGTAGGTTTGGATCGTGCAGATTGGGACAAAATAAAAGATCTGCCAGCTGGCGAAACCTACGAACACACCATTACCAAATCAGAACTTTACCACGGCGAAAAAACTATCCACCAGGCTCCATTTAACAAATGCGACCGTGTGGAAGATTACAAGCGAGCGTGGAAGTTTTTTGAGGGAAAATTTAAAGCCAATGAATAACCAACAATACCAGAAAACAATATGAGTCCCATAACCAAAGAAGGGATTGAAGAAGAAATAAAAACGAGAACTGCAACTTATCGTAATGATCCACCCATTTTGCTTTCTGGATATAACCAAGAAAGACAAACGGTTCAGGATTATGAAGGGCGACAGTTATTGGAGTTGATGCAAAATGCTGATGATGCGAAAAGTGATATATTAAAAATAGAACTTAATACTACTGACTGTATACTTAGCATAAAAAATAATGGAGATCCTTTTAGTTTAGAAGGCGTTAGATCTTTAATGTTTACGGGCAATTCTACAAAAAACAAGGAAGAATATATTGGCAATAAAGGTTTAGGTTTTAGATCAATATTGAGCTGGGTAAACGCAGTAAGTATTAATACACAAACAGTAAGCTTTAGGTTTTCGGAAAGCGATTCTCAAGCGTACTTTAAGAAGTATATAGGTAGTTCAGAAAAAGTACGCCTCATGATAGCCGACGAAGTAAATGCAAAAAGATTGCAACTAGATGAAATCCCAATAGCTGCATTGGCTTTCCCTGAAATGATTGATAATCACCCAAATCAGGATGTGGTTACAAACATTGTCTTGGATGTTAAAAAAGAAGAACTAGGAGCGATTAAAAAGCAGATTTCGGAAATTAGAGAAGAGATTTTATTGTTCTTACCCAATATCAAGCGATTAATTGTACATGTAGATGATGAGGTGCAAATCGATTTGAAAAAGACAAAAGATGAAGAAAAGCTTATTACCATTAACAATAGCAATTGGAATATTTACAGAAGTGGAACCAGAATTTTAACTGATGATGTAAAGAAAAGTAAGTTTAAATATGCTATAGCTTGGAAAGATGATTTGTATGTAGAAGGAATGTTTTATAACTATTTCCCTACAGACGTGCCTACGCAAGTGCCTTGTATAATACATGCCACCTTTGATTTGACCAACAATCGTAAAGAGATTAATGAAACTAATGCCAATAAACATATTTTACACGAGATTGTAAATAGTTTGGGAGAAATTACTGATATACGATTAAAGAAGGAAACAGCAGATTGGCAAGCTTATCAATTTTTAACAGCTGCTCATATTGCAAATCGAAAAGTGCTGGAACCTTTCTACGCTGAATTGATTAAAAAAAGAGAAACAATCTGCGTCTATCCTACAGTAGAACATCAATATTTAAAGAAAGAAGATGTGATTTATCATGGCGAAGCATTTTCGCAATGGGTTATTGATAATGGGTATGGGAATGCATTTAAAAATTTAGGTTTACCAATTGAAGAAAGAAAAATACATTTAAACAATAGATTTACTCCGCATAAATTTTATCATTCAATATCTGAAATTAAAGAAGTACTAACTTTAAATCAAAGAGTGGCATTAATAGGAATATTAGCGATAAGAGAGCAAAATTATTTCAAAGACTTGCATGCCTGCAATATACTGTTGCCACTACTCACCAATAAGGAAGGATTAGTGGTTTCAGAAAAGATAAAAGTTTTTACCAAAAATACTGAAAGAACAGAATTTATTTTTCCTGATTATATCAACGATGTAGAGTTTATATCCGTTGAACTTTTTGACAGCATAGGAAAAGAATTTGAGGAAGAAATCACACACGAACAAAGGGAAAATGAAAGTGGCCATGCCAGAGCTATAAAGCGTTTATTAGACCCTGTGGTCAACATTGGCTTGGATGATATAACAGGAGTTATACAACATATTATAAGTGAAACAAAGAAAAAAATAGATACAGATGACGATTCGAAAATAGTCCAACTTATGGTAACGTCATTGTTTTCCATTTTCAAAACCAATGAAGATAGAAAAGGAAATTTAAGTACTATCGAAAAAATTCCATTGCTTTCAAGAGATGGAAGTATTGCTTATTCTGAAGACCTGTATTTTGGCAAAGAATATCTATGTGGAGCAGATACGGAGTTGATATTTGAAGGAGTATTAAGGAATAATCAATATATGGCTTCGGCTGAAGTATATGGTTTAGAAGATAATGAAGAAGCCATTTCTAATTTTTTCAGATGGTTAAATGTGAATAGAATTACGAAGTACATTATAAAAGAAGAAAGGCTTTATTTATCTGACAATAACGATTATACCGATTATGTAATAGCGAGCCAAGAAAATAGTTCTACCTATGTTCACAAACACTATAAAATTTATGATGTTATTAATCTTAAGACTATACTGAAGCACAAATTATTTTCATTAGAAAAATTAATCATTTTGATTATTAAAGATGAGAAATTTGCAAAGCAGTTGATGGTAGATCATTTGGATGAGTTTAATACTTCTTATAGTAATTCTCATTCAGAATTAAAAATTTTTCCATCTTACATACAATATCAAATACAAAAATCAGGAATTATTGATAACGTTTTAGCAAGTAAACAAGTACAGGTTTTTGAGGGTATACAAAATATTGATGTAGATAATCCTATTTTTAAAAAACTTGGTTTAGAAGATTTCGATATCCAAAAGGCTATAAATCTTTTGGGAATAAAAAATTCTATCAATGAAGTTGAACCTGACAAAATTTATGGTTTCTTGAAATCTAAAAATCTTACTGAAGAAGGAGATAGTCAATCCTTCTATAAATTATTGTATGAATATTTCAGAGTAAATGAAGAAACACATTTAAAAGACTATGAAATTAATTTTGATGGAATACATTATATCTCAAGAAGAGGTGGTTTGGGAAAGGATTATGAAAGAAAACCGCTAAATGAAGTATATTACTCTGATAATAAAATGCTTCCCCAACAGCTATTAGATCATTATTGGTTTATCAATTTACCCAAACGTATAGGCGAAAACAGAGTAGCGAAATTTTTTGGAGTAAAACTGATTAAGGATATTGTAAACAATGTACAATTCGATATTGAACAAGAGCACCCATTTAATAAACAGTTGTCTAATTATCTGAATAAGTTAAAACCATATTTACTTTGTTATCGGATAGATATGTTGACAAAAGATAGTGATAAAAAAGATGCCGCCAATAACCTGAAACAATTGCAAATTCATTTGGTTAAAAAAGCAAATTATAGCGTTAACAGTGATAAATATGCATTTAAGGATTTCGATTTTATTCCTAAAGATAATGAGATAATACTTCAATATTCTCCAAATGTTCAATTGGAAAACTTACAGAAGAATGCACTATTTTGTGATGTTATTGAAGAGATTATTTGTGTAACATTTAAAATTGCTGATCAACATAAAGCATTTAGAAGGATATTTAAAGATGGAATTAAGGAAACGCTTCATATTTTGAAATCAGATGAAAAGGAAAAGTTATTAGAATCAGCTCAACAATTGTTAGGAATAAGCCAACATGAAACGGATTTTTGGAAGAAAATTTTTCCTAAAGAAAAATTTGATTTTGATACCGATTTAGAGATGCAAAAAGCAATAGAACAACTTGCCAAAAGTACATTGCCGGAGGGTTATCATAAACTAGATTTTGAAAATTGGTCTCATTCAATTGCAATTGATTTTTTGAAGTGGATAGAAGATTATTGTGATGTAGACGTTGACAAACTTATTCATCCAAATGATATAGAAGCATGGCATCTAAACAATTTAGATAACTTGATAAAAAATCATTTATCCCATATTGAGCAATTGCTTTGGAAACAAGCCAATGATAATCTCAGTTCTGAATTGAAAAAGAATTTTTATGAAAAAGCACGACAATTTGAAGATAGTAAAAAAGAAATATATAGCTTTTTGCAATTGCATATACAAGTAACTTTAGACCATGATTATTTAGCTGCAATAAAACAATTTGCACTTGAAAAATTTGTTGTGAATTTGGATGATGTTATTACAATAAAAATGGATATAAGTCCAAAATACAATGTTTTAATCAGCAGATATTCGTTTGGCGACAGTCTAGGAGACATGATTAAATTAATTAAAAATCAGGATAGCGCTTTGTTCAGTTTGATGCATTTTGATGGGTTTGAAGAACAGGTGAAAAATGTTTGTGAAACATTCCAAAAGCAAAATTTCGAAAGTTTAAGTAGTGAATTGGAAGATGATGATGAGGAAACCTTAGCTGTTTTCGAAGGAACGACAGGAGCATCTGGAGTGACGTTTTCAGCAACAAATAGTGGATCTAGCGGAGGCGGCTCACATACATCAAAAGGAAACCGACAGAAAGCTGCAAGTGGAAAGAAGCAAGAAGACCGCGTCAAGAAATCTTTGGAAAAGAATGGATATTCAGTCAATCACATTTCAAAAAAAACCGATGGTAAACATTATGATTTTGAGTATAAAAAGGAGGGTGAGGTACAGTGGCGATTATTGGAAGTGAAAAAAGATTCCGGAGGATATTTCTATCTAAGTAAAGACGAAAAAAACACAGCACTCTGTGCAGAAAATGCTGATAAATATGATGTTGCTATTGTGAATGAGAATGGAATTTACATTATAAAAAGTTTATTCAACTTAGGAGACGATCTTTTTGAAAGTACTGATAAGTTTACGGTAGAAACAACGGAATACAAGATACATTATAAATTAAACGATAATGAAAACAAAGATTAAAAAATGCTGAGCCTGCAACAAGCCATAGAAATAAAAGAATCCATTAAATCTTATCTGCAAGCCACTTTTACTTTCCGGAAAAAGCGGGTGGCGACAGCTTTTGAAGACTTTATAGAACATCCCACACAAGGAATGTTTAAAGGTCCTTTTGTGTCTTTAAAACTCCGTTTTGTAAAAGGAGAAGCTCACGAAATTGAAAAAATTCCGTTGTCCATAAAACCAACTTGGCCACCTTATGACCATCAGGTAAAAGCGTGGACCAAATTGGCAACCCAGGGAAAATTGCCAGAAGCAACCATTGTTACCACAGGTACAGGCTCTGGAAAAACCGAATCTTTTCTCTATCCAATATTAGATTATTGTTTTCAACATCAGCATCGCCCCGGTGTGAAAGTAATTATTCTTTATCCGATGAATGCTTTGGCAACCGACCAAGCCAAACGTTTGGCAGAAATGATAGCCGAGGATGATCGCCTGAAAGGAAAAATAAGAGCTGGACTGTTTATTGGCGAAGGCAATGGCCCAAAAGGTCAGTTCCCGAAAGTGATGGGCGAAAGCCACATTATAGAACACCGAGACAGTATTTTAGATTCGCCACCTGATATTATTTTGACTAATTTTAAAATGTTGGATTATGCTCTAATGAAGCATAACTTTCACAAGTTATGGTCGTATAATTACAAGATATATCA
>Ga0247816_10001415_pt1 | contig 11803 bp, 10 predicted proteins | sample UWRJL209509C1_FD_179930 | JGI IMG/M metagenome (GOLD analysis project Ga0247816, IMG submission 179930) | Plant litter microbial communities from Arlington Agricultural Research Station in Wisconsin, United States - UWRJ-L209-509C-1 | ecosystem: Environmental > Terrestrial > Plant litter >...
TTGTAGCTGAATAATCCACTGCATGTGGCTTGGTAGTACGGCACTTTTTTTGCTTTTTGTATAATCTTTCGAGGTTTTCTGCTCGTGATAGTGAAAGCTGGCTGCAAGCCCACGCTCGGCGTATTCGTGCATATCGTACGTACGGATTTGAAACTCAACAATTTGTTTGGCGGGCGTAATAACCGTTGTGTGGAGACTTTGGTAGCCGTTGGGTTTTGGAACGGCAATGTAGTCTTTAATGCGAGTGATCATAGGCTGGTAGAGCGCGTGTAATATACCAAGCACGCGGTAGCAGTCTTCTTTTGACTCAACGACTACTCGCAGTGCCATAAGGTCGTAGATGTCATCAATCGAATGGTCGCCTTTGCGAAGTTTTTTATGCAAACTATAAATACTCTTTACGCGACCGTTAATTTCATGAGGAATAGATTGTGCCAAAAGGAGCGTGTCGACTTCTTCTCGGACGGCGCCAAGTTTTCGAGTACTTTTACCTAAGCGTTTTCGAAGTAGGTTTTGGAGATGTTTAAATTCTTTCGGGTCGAGGTAGCTAAAGGCGATCTCTTCGATTTGCATACGGACACGCCCCATACCGAGTCGGTCAGCCATTGGTGCAAAAACTTCAAGGCTCTCGCGAGCGATTTTAATTTGTTTTTCGCGGGGCATGTGTTGAAGCGTTTGGAGGTTGTGGAGACGATCTGCGAGTTTGATAATAATGACGCGCACGTCTTGGCCAATGGCGATGAGGAGCTTTGATAAGTTGTCTTTTGTTTGTGGCAGATATTCAGTTAGGTCCTGCATACCAGCACGTGCCTGTGACACTTTCGTGACGCCGTCAACTAAGAAGGCGACGTCTTTGCCGAAGGTGGTTTCGATTTGCTCAAGCGTCATGTCGGTATCTTCGACGGTATCATGGAGAACGCCAGCTAGTACTGTGTCAATATCCATGCCCCAGTCAACAAGTGTCGAAGCGACCGAAAGGGGGTGGATGATGTACGGCTCGCCGCTTTTTCGCTTTTGACCTTTGTGTGATTCGGATGCTACTTCAATAGCATGCTCGAGTTCGAGAAGCTGATTTTTCTCGTAGAAAAGCTTTGCGTGTTTGAGGAGCTCGACTTTATTCATTGCTCTAGTATACAAAGATTGCGAAGGAAGGGCTAGGCGGTTATAATAACAACTAGATAAGCAGAAGCTTTATTGATAAGGGGGTAGGGTTTTCTATGGCAAAAACGAAAATTGGCATCAATGGATTTGGTCGCATTGGTCGCAACGCGTTCAAGTTAGCATTCGATCGTGACGATCTTGAGGTTGTTGCTCTCAACGACCTAACAGATACCAAGACACTTGCGTACCTACTTAAACACGACAGCAACTACGGTACGTACAAGTACGACGTATCGCACGACAACGATGGTATTATCGTCAATGGCCAGCATATCAAGGTAACTGCCGAAAAAGACCCTGCTGCACTACCTTGGGGCGAGTTAGGTGTTGAGATCGTTGTTGAGTCAACTGGTCGCTTCACCGATAAAGAATCTGCAGAACTTCATATTGCCGCTGGCGCTAAGCGAGTGATCATTAGCGGCCCATCTAAGAGCGAAGGTGTCGACACTATTGTCCTTGGCGCTAACGAAGATAAGATTCAAGGCGCGAGCCACGTTATTAGTAATGCAAGCTGTACTACCAATTCTCTTGGTGTTGTTATGGCTGTACTTGATGCTGAATTTGGTGTGCAAAAGTCCCTCCTTACAACGGTTCACAGTTACACCGCAAGCCAGGCGTTACAAGATGCTCCAGCAAAAGACCTTCGCGAAGGCCGCAACGCTGCTGAAAACATGGTTCCCACGACAACCGGTGCGGCTATTGCTGTCACTAAAACACTACCGCAGCTCGAAGGCAAGTTTGACGGACTTAGTATCCGTGTTCCAACCCCAGTCGTATCAATTAGCGACATAACTGTATTACTCGAGCGCGATACGACTGTCGAAGAAATTAACGCAGTATTTAAAAAAGCTTCAACAGAGCCATACTACCAGGGTATCCTTGGCGTGAGCGAAGAGCCACTCGTGAGTCGCGACTACATCGGCAATAGCCATTCTGGCGTGGTTGACCTGTTGCTCACTAAGGTCGTCGGTGGAAACCTTGCCAAGATCATGGTGTGGTACGACAACGAATGGGGCTACTCAAACCGTCTCGTCGAGCTCGTCTCTGACGTTGCGAAGACCTTGCACAGAGGTGTGTAACGTGCTTATACTTGGAGTAACACTATGAAGATATATTTAGGCGCCGACCACCAAGGATTCCACTTAAAAGAGCAGATTTTTGCGTATCTTGCGAAACACGGTTATGACGTTGAAGACGAAGGCGGTACTGTACTTGACCCTTCTGACGACTTTCCGCTATTTGCTCAAGCTGTTTCCTTGAAGGTTCTTGGGAGCGACGATAAAGACGCGCGTGGGATTTTAATCTGTGGTGGTGGTCAGGGTGTGGCTATGGCAGCTAATCGCTTCAAGGGCATTCGAGCAAGTGTCATTTGGGATGCATACGAAGCAAAAATGACACGATACGACAATGACAGTAATGTGCTTTGTCTGCCAGCTCGCGTGGTAGGTGAAAGTGACGCCGCCTGGAAAGGCATTCTCGAAACCTGGCTCAATACCGAGTTTGCAAACGCAGTGCGCTTTAAGCGACGCAATGCAGAATTGGATGAATTAGGGTAATGGGGCAAGTTGTACCTACTATTATGGCCGAGACGGCCGATGAACTCCGCGAAGCAACGGTGAAAATACAGCCGTTTGCACGACGTGTTCATATTGACGTCAGCGACGGGGAGTTTGCTCCAACATTCCTTCTTAATGAGTCGCAACTAACGTGGCCAGCAGAGTGGGAAGTCGATATACACGCCATGGTATCGCGCCCATCGGAACATTTAGGCCAGTTTATGAAGCTGAAGCCTACGCTTGTTATTCTTCATGCCGAGGCGCAAGAAGACATCGTCCCGCATCTGCAAACACTTAAGCAGGCGGGTATTAAGGCTGGTGTCGCCTTGCTCAAAACGACGGTGCCGGCAACGGTAGAAGCTGCGATCAAAGAAGCTGATCATGTCATGATATTTTCTGGTGATCTAGGGAAGTTTGGTGGTACGGCGAGCATGATGCAACTCGAAAAAATCCGCCTTATTAAAAAAATCAAACCAGATGTTGAAATTGGCTGGGACGGTGGCGTAAAGGTTGAAAATGCTTATACGTTAACCCAAGGCAACGTAGACGTGTTGAACGTTGGTGGTGCTATCTCTGCGTCAGAGAATCCCGCTGCAACATATGATGAACTCGTACGCGAAATTAATAAGCATGGAGTGATTTAGAGTGGGCAACTTAACGACAAAACAAATAGAAGCAAAAGCCAATGCTATCCGACAGGATATTATTACCATGCTCGAAGCAGCTGGTAGCGGTCATAGTGCAGGCCCTCTTGGGCTCGCAGATATTTTTGCAGCACTTTATTTTGACATACTTTCTATTCGCCCTGAAGAGCCTGAATGGCCAGAGCGAGATTTGTTATTTTTGAGCAATGGACACTGCGTCCCTGTTCAATATGCGGCAATGGCTGAAGCTGGGTACTTTAGTAAAACAGAACTCACAACACTGCGTAAATTTGGAAGTCGATTGCAGGGCCACCCTGAGCGCGAGAAACTGCCTGGTTTAGAAAACACCAGCGGCCCACTTGGTAGCGGGCTTTCTCAGGCTGCTGGGTATGCATACACGCTCCGTTATATTGACGAAGCACCGCGACGCTTTGTGTATGTTGTTATGGGCGACGGCGAGCTTAACGAAGGTAATATTTGGGAAGCCGCTATGTTTGCAGGCAAATACAAGCTGTCCCAACTAGTCGCCTTTATTGACCGTAATAATATTCAAATTGACGGCACTACAGAAGACGTCATGCCTCTCGAAGACCTAAAGGGTAAGTGGGAGTCATTTGGCTGGCATGTCCTCGAGATCGATGGACATAACATTGAAAGCATTATTGACGCAACGAGCCAGGCTCGAGCGATTACTAATCGGCCGACGGTCGTTATCGCGCACACTATTCCAGGTAAAGGTGTCGATTTTATGGAATACAACTATAAATGGCATGGTATTCCACCTAACGCCGAACAGGCTAAGGAAGCGCTCGAAGACCTTCGCACACTCGGCGGCAAAATTACCCATGAAGGAGCCGGTCTATGATGTATCCATTAAACCCACTGTTATATAACAAAGACGTTGAAAAAGAGCCAATCCGTGCTGGTTTTGGGCGTGGCCTTAAGGCTGCTGGAGAAAAAAACGAAGCTGTTGTTGCACTCTGTGCAGACCTTACCGAAAGCACGCAGATGCATTTATTTCGTGATGCTTTCCCGAAACGATTTGTTGAACTTGGTATCGCCGAGCAAAACCTTGTTACTGTAGCGAGCGGCATGGCTCGGGCGGGAAAGATTCCGTTTACCAGCAGCTACGCAGCATTTAGCCCTGGTCGTAACTGGGAGCAAATCAAAACAACTACCGCATTAAACAACCAGCCTGTTAAGATTGTTGGCTCGCACGCTGGCGTGAGTGTCGGCCCTGATGGTGCAACTCACCAAATGCTTGAAGACATAGCACTGATGCGCGTCATGCCAAATATGGTTGTCGTCGCCCCTGGCGATAGTATCGAGGCCGAAAAGGCGACACTCGCGCTCGCCGAAAACGGTAAGCCTTCCTACTTACGGCTCGCACGAGAAAAGTCTCCAGTTTTTAGCACTGAAGATTCTCCATTTGAACTTGGAAAAGCGTACGTTCTAAAGGAGGGGCACGATGTCTCTCTCTTCGGTACTGGTACGCTAACCTATCATCTACTCATCGCAGCAAAAATCCTTGAAGCAAAGGGGATTCATGCGGAGGTTGTGCATGTACCGACGATCAAACCGCTTGATTATGCAACATTACTGACTAGCGCCCGAAAGACAGGCCGAGTAGTGACTGCCGAGGAAGCACAAGCTGCCGGTGGTTTCGGAAGCGCTGTCACGGAGTTTCTTAGCAGTGTACTGCCAATGCCAGTTAAGCGTGTGGGTATCGAAGACCGATACGGTGAGTCTGGCACGCCGGAAGAGCTCCTCGATTACTTTGGCTTTAGTGGAGATAAGCTCGCAACTACCGTTCAAACATTCATCAACGAGATGCCTCAGTACCACCGCTAAGCCGGCTACTCGACCATTACCATAAGTGATATACTAAGCCATAAGAGAAAATTATCTAGGGGGCATTTTTTACATGAGTCTTACAATAGCTGAAATTCGTGACAATACGCTTCGGGCACGTCATCTCATGCAACGAAGTCGACAACAGCACTTTGCTGTCGGCGCATTTAATATTGATAACCAGGAAACCCTGATTGCCATTGCACGTGCTGCGCAAAAGCTTAATGCCCCTGTTCTTGTTGAAGTAAGCCAAGGTGAAGTTGAAGCAATGGGTATCGATAATGTTCGTGACCTCGTCGATAACTACAAAGCGGAATACGGTATCGAAATGTACCTCAACCTCGACCATAGCCCAACCGTCGAAGCGTGTAAAAAAGCGATCGATGTTGGGTACGAGTTTATTCACATCGATATCTCCCAAGCTAATCATGACGCAAGCGAAGAAGAAATTATCGCTAAAACAAAAGAAGTCGTTGAGTACGCTAAATTTACTGGCGCGCTTGTTGAAAGCGAGCCGCACTACTTTGGTGGAAGTAGTAATGTCCACACTGAAGCTATCGATTACGATGAAATCAAAAAGACCTTTTCTACACCAGAAGGTGCAAAATCGTTTATCGACGCAACCGGCGTGGACACGTTTGCGGCTGCGGTTGGTAACCTTCACGGTAAATATCCGGTACCAAAAGAGTTAGACCTTGAGTTGCTTGGCCACATTCGTACTGCTATTGACTGCCAAATTAGCCTCCATGGCGGCTCTGGCACGCCGCTACATTTCTTCGAAGAAGCGGCACGAATTGGTGTAAGTAAAATTAATATCAACAGCGACATGCGATATGCCTTCCGTATCACTATGGAAAAAGAACTTAAGGAAAACCCCGGCGAGTTTGCTGTTGTGAAGTTAATGGATAAGGTAAAAGACGCCGTTCAGGCCGTTGTTGAAGAAAAGATACAGGCGTTTGGAAGCGCTGGAAAGGCCGTTGTTTAGACATGACCCAGATGCCGACAATTGTTACGATTGGTAAAGCTACTCAAGATGTTTTCTTAAAAAGCACAAACGCATTTGGGCGATTCGAGCACAAGGGGGTTAAGTACGAAGAGCTTCCTGTTGGACAGAAGCTCGACCTCGACGAGGTTATTTTTGCTACAGGCGGTAACGTCACAAATGCAGCTGTAACATTTGCACGACAGGGTCTGCATAGTAAATTTGCGTGGTGTATCGGTGATGACGCACCAAGCGAAGCTATTATGCAAAGTCTTGATAACGAGGGTATTGATACTTCACACGTATTCCAGGGTGACCCATTCAAGTCCAGCTATTCTGTAATCTTGATGCTTGCCGGCGGTGAACGAACGATTCTTAACTACAAGGGCACTATGCCTGGTGCTAAAGATCACGAACTTGATTTATCGGTAATCGATGAAGGTGATTGGCTTTATATCTCATCACTCGGCGACATGGACTTGCTCGAGAACATTATTTCTCGTGCGGCGAAGCACGGTGTCAAAGTAATGCTTAACCCAGCTGGTGTTGAGCTCCAAAGTACCGAAAAGCTAAAAGGCCTCCTTGAGGACGTCGAGGTGTTGACGGTGAATAAAGAAGAGGCTCAGATGATCGTGCACGGTGAGACTATTGAAGAGCTCGCTCGCCACGCGCGCCACTATTGCCCGATTGTGATTGTTTCTGATGGTCCAAACGGTGCGGTTGCTACTGATGGCAAGACGATGATTACTGCGGGTATGTACGAAGATGTCCCCGTGCTTGACCGTACGGGTGGTGGCGATGCTTTTGGGTCTGGATTCTTGAGCCAGTGGGCGCAGGGCAAGTCGCTACGCGAAGCAGTTGTTTTCGCAAGTGCGAACTCAACATCAGTTGTTCAATTTATCGGCGCTAAAGAGGGTATTCTACACAAGGGTGTCGAACTGCATGATATGCCATTGACGGAAAAGGAGTACTAACATGTCAAAATTTCTCAGTGATTTACTAGATGCGGAAGAGCCTGTCTTTACACAGGCGGTTCACCAGCTTGAAGAGGTGAGCGGACGCGCTGGTGCAGACGTAAAACTTATCGGTGATATTACCGCAAAGGCACACGAAAACATGCGCGAACTCGGTTTAAACCCCGCAGCCTCTACTGGCGAGGAGGTATACTACGCGTTACTTGGACGCGTTGAGAAAGACATCAAGCGCCTAGTTAGCATTATCGGTGCAGATCAAACGCGCGCCGATGAAGTGCAATATCTTGTTCCGTATATGGTCGAGGCGGCTAATAAAGTAAAGTTTAATCGTCGCGTATTTGTCCTCAAGCGAGAAAGTGCAAAAAACCTTCTCCGTAAGATGCCTCCAGTTCAGCTAATGAAAAAACTTGGCTATGATGACGTTGAGGCAATGTTTGCCGGTGAAGATTTTGATGAAATCTACACAGCGCTACGTTTCTCCGAGGGTGCCGAATGGCTTACTGAATATGACGAACTATTCAAGCATGTAACGCCTGAAGATTATGAAGAGCGCGATTTGCGTATTATCCAAATGGATCACGACAAGTATGTTGATCTTGCGACCCACTTTGTGCAGAAAAAGCTACACAACGTGACGCACACAAAAGAAATGGGGACAATTGTTGTTGTTCCTATGCATGTTCGCAAAATGCGCGGGCTTGCACTCAAGACGCTTCCGCTTCTGCTTCACTACATGAACGAAGTAAAGCTTTACTCGACATTCTTCAAGCTCAAAAGCACACAGCCAAACTTTGGTAAGACTGTTGTTGAGACCCTGATTGCCGACCCAGGTACTGGTAGTCAAATGGCAGGTAAGCGAGTCCACTGGCGTGTTATTCAGCGCTACCTTGGTAAACACAAGGAAGACGCAATTGATAAGGTAGCCTTCGAGCCGCACGTTCAGCCTGAAGACCTTCACTGGCGACGCGCTGAAGATCTACTTTTTCAAATCGATCCAGAACTAACCTTTTGGAAAGATCGTGACTATGTAGCCCTTAATTACGACGGCTTCCCGGTTGCGTTTAACTTATTTGATGTCAGTTTTGCCTACTCAAATAAAGAACCGTATTCTGGTCGCTACGCGTATCACTTCCGCGAAAGTTTATGGAACGAAATCTTTGTTCGTTACATGGGCTTTAGGAACCTTGCCGACCAAGTATTGGCGCAGCTCGACAATGACATGATTGCACCCGAAAAGCTTCCGGTTGTTAAGCCAAAGCGAGCACCTTCGCTGATTCGTAAAGACCAGACTACTAAAAACTTGGTAATCCGCGAACGGCTTATTGCTGCTGCGGAGGGCCGACTTGAAACAGTTGTTGATGAATTTGAGCAAGTGTTTGATATTCTCTCTAAGCACGAAAAAACGATTACTATTTTTGGTTCTGCGCGTAAACCCCAGGACGATAGTATTACAGAAGGTGCCTATACAATGGCTGCGCGCCTATCACGCGAAGGCTTTGCTGTTATTACCGGCGGTGGCCATGGCGTGATGGAAGCAGCTAACCGCGGTGCTTACGAAGCCGGTGGTGCATCAATTGGGCTCAATATTATGTTGCCACACGAGCAATCACTCAATAGCTATACAACAAATAACTTTGAGTTTAATCACTTTTTTGGACGTAAAGTCGCAATGACCCTCGACTCAAGCGCCTATATTTACTACCCTGGCGGGTTTGGTACATTTGACGAGCTGTTTGAGATATTAGCACTTATGCAGACCCGTAAGATTGAACGAACCCCCGTGATGCTTATCGGAAGCGAATTTTGGCGTCCGTGGGATGCAGTTATTCGTGAGGTGATGCTTGATAAGTACCATGTTATTTCACGCGACGACACCGACCTGTACAAGATTTATGACGATTACGACGAGGTAATAGCCGATATTAATGAGCACTATAAAAAAGAAAAATAGGGACGTCCTTTACAAGACGTTTCATAGTGACTATGCTGATAGTAACTAACTCTGTGAGGTGAGATGGTACACAACAAGCGCAAAAGACTAATTCTCATAGCATCGGCAATTGTCGTTGTGCTACTAGCATCTATAGCTACGGCAGTGTTTATCGGATCTCAGTCTAAAGAAAAAGATCCTTACAAGTATGGGGAAACGACCAACTCGCCAGATGAGACTTCGTCTGCTGACAATTCTGAGAAAGAAGAGTCTACGGTAACCAAACCTCCAAAAGATAGCGCAGACAATGAAACCGGGAGCGCATCGACGCTTGACCCAGCTACTGTTGGAACGATAGATATCGAACCTCTTGCGGTGCGTGTTTCTTACGTCAAGGGTGCTGGTGGCTTCGAATATCAAATCCTAAGAACCCCAAACGGCACGCAGTACGTTGAATTTAGAAGTCCTGAGCTTATTGGTACGAAATGTACTGATGATGCTGGCGCCTTTGCATCTGTTTTGGTCAGCCCTCAAGCTAACGAAAGTTCAACACTTGCTAAGACGACAACTATTGGCGATACAAAGTACGGGCTATCGCTTGCTTCGAGTACTTGTACGAGCGACGCCGATAAACTTAAGACCTTCCAGAAATCCTTTAGCGATGCATTCACTCTGCTAAAAAAACTCGACTAGCGTATAATAAGACGAATGGAGCAGCGTTTTGTCTTATCTTCAAAGTACCAGCCTACCGGTGATCAGCCGACGGCTATTGCTCAACTTGTTGCTGGACTGGAAAAAGGCGATAAAGAGCAAACGCTTCTTGGTGTGACGGGTTCTGGTAAAACATTTACGATGGCGAACATTATCGCAAAGCGCAACGTCCCGACGCTTATCTTGGCGCACAACAAAACACTTGCCGCTCAGCTATATAGCGAGTTCAAGTCGTTCTTCCCGGATAACGAAGTTCACTACTTTGTCAGTTACTTTGATTACTACCAACCAGAGGCGTACATTGCGAGTAGCGATACGTATATCGAAAAAGATAGCAAAATTAATGATGAAATCGACCGCCTGCGTCACGCAGCAACAATGGCGCTACTTACACGACGCGACACAATTATTGTTGCCAGTGTGAGTTGTATCTACGGCATCGGTTCACCAGACGACTACTCAGAGATGTCTATTACGGTCAGCCGCGGCGAGCGTCGTCAGCAAGATAAGTTCGTGCGCCTTCTTACTGACATTCAGTATCAGCGGAATGATATCGATTTTCACCGCGGGACTTTCCGTGTAAAGGGTGATAACGTTGACGTATTCCCTGCCGGTAGTGATGTTGCCTACCGTATTGAATTTTTTGGCGACGAAGTCGAGCGTGTTACTCGCATAGACCCACTTACCGGTGAAATACTCGGTGAACCTGCCGAGGTTAGCATTTTCCCTAGTAGTCACTATGTTACGCCAAAGCAAAAGCTTGAACGCGCAATCGAGAATATTAAGCGGGAGTTCGCCGAACGTGTTGAGTTTTACGAAACGCACGATAGGCTACTTGAAGCTCAGCGACTTTCGCAGCGCACGAAGTATGACATTGAAATGCTCGAAGAAACCGGGTTTGTAAAGGGTATCGAAAACTATAGCCGCTACCTTACTAACCGTGAGCCTGGTGAGCAGCCAGCAACACTCCTCGATTATTTTCCTGATGACTTCTTGTTGTTTGTGGACGAAAGCCACATGACCTTGCCACAGGTAAGGGGTATGTATAATGGCGACCGAGCTCGAAAAGAAGTACTGGTTGATCATGGCTTCCGTTTGCCGAGTGCGCTTGATAACCGCCCTTTAACGTTCGATGAATTTAACCGGCACCTTAACCAGGCGGTGTATGTATCGGCAACTCCTTCGGAATACGAGCTCTCGCACAGTCCAGAGCCCGCACAGCAGATTATTCGTCCAACTGGTCTCATTGATCCAGAAATTATTATTCGCCCAACAGAGGGTCAAATTGACGACCTCATTGCAGAAATCCGCGAGCGGGTAACAAAAAACCAACGTGTGCTCGTGACGACCTTGACAAAGCGCATGGCTGAAGACCTCTCCACCTATCTGCAGGAGCTTGATATTAAGACGGCGTACATTCACAGTGAGGTTGATACTCTTGAGCGTGGCGATATTTTGCGCGATCTGCGAATGGGTGTGTATGACGTGTTGGTGGGTATTAATCTGCTACGAGAAGGTCTCGACCTTCCAGAGGTGAGCCTTGTTGCGATTATCGATGCCGATAAAGAAGGGTTCTTGCGTAGCGCAAGTGCCTTGATTCAGATTGTTGGACGCGCCGCTCGTCACCTTGAGGGCAAGGTGCTCATGTATGCTGATAGAATTACAAATTCTATGCAGCAGGCTATTGAAGAGACAGATCGCCGTCGAACAATTCAAACTGCTTATAACGAAGCGCACAACATCACACCGGTGAGTGTCGACAAGGCTATCGATGAAGGGCTTCGAGCGATTATTCCTAAGAAACCAGATGAAAAACCCACGCTTAATCTTAAAAAGATTCCTAAAGATGAGTACGCGAGCCTTATCAAAGAGCTCTCGGGTCAGATGGAACTCGCGAGCGCAAACCTTGAATTTGAAAAAGCTGCGGAGCTCCGCGACATGATTAGCGACATTCGTAGCAAGCTTTAAAATCGCTCACCCCTTATCATATAGGC
>Ga0247816_10001417_pt1 | contig 11796 bp, 6 predicted proteins | sample UWRJL209509C1_FD_179930 | JGI IMG/M metagenome (GOLD analysis project Ga0247816, IMG submission 179930) | Plant litter microbial communities from Arlington Agricultural Research Station in Wisconsin, United States - UWRJ-L209-509C-1 | ecosystem: Environmental > Terrestrial > Plant litter >...
AGGTCGCACCCCGCGGGGAAACGTAACGTAGCAATTGGCGGATGCGGCCGGCCGGTACGGGCGCGGCGGCGACGGCTGGTGTAGAGGCATCCGCGCGCGGGTCGTGCCCGGACCGGGCCGGCAGGCAGGATGATTGACCTATGACTCGAACCGTTTCTGGAGCCCGCGTGCTGATCACCGGGGCCGCCATGGGCATGGGCCGGCTGTACGCCGAGCGGGCCGTCGCCGAGGGTGCCGCGGCCGTGATCCTGTGGGATCGGGATGCCGCCAGCCTGTCGGCGACCGCCGCCATTCTCACCGATCGCGCACAGGGCCGCACCCAGATCGCCCCGTACGTGGTCGACATCTCCGACCTGGGGGCGATCGCACAGACCGCCCAGCGGGTGCGCACCGAGGTGGGCAACCCCGACATCGTGATCAACAACGCCGGCATCGTGCGCGGCTCGTTCTTCTGGGACCACGACAACGGCGACGACACCCGCTCGACCATGCAGGTGAACGCGCTCGCGCCGATGTACATCACCCGGGAGTTCCTGCCCGCGATGATGCGCAACCCGTACCGGGAGTCCCGGATCGTGAACATCGCCTCGGCCGCCGGGATGCTCTCCAACCCGCGGATGAGCGTGTACGCCGCGTCGAAGGCCGCCCTGATCGCCTGGAGCGACTCGCTGCGCCTCGAGCTGGAGCAGCAGGGCTTCGACCAGGTGCGGGTGAGCACCATCGCCCCCAGCTACATCTCCACCGGCATGTTCGACGGCGCCCGCGGACCGCTGCTCACCCCGGTGATGACCCCGGAGTACGTGGTCGGCAAGGTCTGGAAGGCCATGCTCGCCGGTCGGCCGCAGTTGCTGATGCCATGGACGGTGCGGGTCTCCAAGAACCTTCGCGGGGTGCTGCCGCTGGCCGCCTGGGATGCCGTCGCCGGCCGGGTGTTCGTTGTGTACCGCTCGATGGACACCTTCATCGGTCGACGCTGAGCCCGCGATTAGGTTAGCCTTTCCATGCTCTGACCAGGGGGATTAGGCTAGGCTGCCCACGCTAGCGCCGGCTCGGACTGGTGCCTAGGGTGACTCTATGGCCATCCTCTCGACCCTTCACTTTCGGCCCGCTTCGGTGCGGCCAGCGGATGCCCCGGCGCGGCCCGACTCCGTCCCCGCCCCGTCCGCCCGGCCCGCTTCATCCGCGTCCGCCCGGCTCTCCGGCAGCCTCGCCAGCCGGCTGAACTGGCTGCGCGCCGGTGTGCTCGGCGCCAACGACGGCATCGTCTCGGTCGCGGCCATCGTGGTCGGTGTCGCTGGTGCCGGCGCATCCACCCCCACCATCATCGCCGCCGGAGCGGCCGGCCTCGTCGGCGGCGCCATCTCGATGGCGCTCGGCGAATACGTCTCGGTGAGCAGCCAGAGCGACAGCCAGCGGTCCCGCATCGATCAGCAGAAGCGTGAGCTGCGCGACGACCCGGCCGGCGAACTCGACGTGCTGACCGAGCTCTACCAGGAGCGCGGCCTGGCGCCGGCCACGGCCCGGCAGGTGGCGGTGGAACTGACCGGGCAGGATGCGCTCAAGGCGCACCTGTCGATGGAGCTGAACATCGTCGAAGACGAGGTCGCCAACCCCTGGCACGCGGCCGGAGCGTCGGCGCTGGCCTTCACCCTGGGCGCGATCCTGCCGATGCTGGCGATCCTGCTGCCGCCCGCCGAGCTGCGGGTGCCGGTCACCTTCCTCGCCGTGCTCGTGGCGCTGGCGGCGACCGGTGCCCTCGGTGCGGCCCTCGGTGGCAGCCGCATCCTGCGGGCGACGGTGCGGGTGGTGCTCGGCGGTGCGGCCGCCCTGTTCGTCACCTGGCTGGTCGGCACGCTGTTGGGCGTCACCGTCTTCTAGCGGATGCGGCGGGCGCGTCGCGACCCGCCTGCTCGGTGAGTTGCCGCATACTGCCCCTTCACGCGCTCCCATGGGGCAGTTAGCGGCAAGTCGCGACCGGCCTCGTCCGTGAGTTGCCGCATTCTGCCCCTTCGCGCGCTCTGAAGGGGCAGTTAGCGGCAAGTCGCGAGCCGGCGGCCGGGCGGCGCGCTCAGTACAGCGCGAGCAGCCGGCCGGCGAGCACCAGACAGGCGCCGGCGACAGCGAAGAACACCAGCACCCAGAACAGTCCGGGCAGGTGACTGAGCCGAGCCAGCTGGTCCGCGTCCGAGGCGCCGCCGGCCCGTCGGGAGCGGGTCCGCTGCAGCTCCACCACCGTGCGCAGCGCCCCCAGCAGCAGGAACGCCGTCAGCAGCAGGGCGAAAACACTCTGCACGGCGGAGGAGCCGAACCAGGTCACCCCGAACACGAGCGCCCCGGTCGCGGCCACCGACCACAGCCCGAACCAGTTGCGGATCTGCACCAGCAGCAGCGCCAGCGCCGCGAGCAGCACCCAGAGCAGGCCGGTGGCGCGACCGTCGCTGAGCATCCACGCCGCCCCCAACCCGAGCAGGGCCGGCGCGCTGTAACCGGCGAGCAGGGTGAGCACCATGCCAGGGCCGCGCGGCCGACCGCGACTCACAGTCAGCCCCGACGTGTCCGAGTGCAAGCGGATGCCCTGCAACCGGCGCCCGCTGAGCGCCGCGACCAACCCGTGCCCACCCTCGTGCACGATGGTGATGCCGTGCCTGGTCAGCCGCCACGCCGGGGGCACGAGCACCAGCAGGAGAGCGGCCGCCAGGGTCAGCCAGACCGTGAGGGGCGGCAGCGGGGCGTTCCGCGCCGACACCCGGGTCCAGAACTCGACAAGCAGATCCATTGGGGCAACGCTACCGCGCGGCGGGTGGCACACCCTCAGCGTCGGCTGCCGGTCGAGCGGCGACCGTCCTGGTCGGGGCGTCGCCGGCGTCCGGCCGGAGGTCGAGCCGGCGCAGCAGCTGGGCGTTCAGGGCCACCACCACCGTCGACGCCGACATCAGCAGCGCGCCGACCTCCATCGGCAACACGAAGCCGATCGGGGCGAGCACTCCGGCGGCCAACGGAATGGCCAGCAGGTTGTAGCCGGCCGCCCACCACAGGTTCTGGGCCATCTTTCGGTAGCTGGCCCGGGAGAGTTCGATCACCGAGAGCACCGAGCGGGGGTCGTCGCTGGCCAGGACCACGCCGGCGGACGCTATCGCCACATCAGTTCCCGCGCCGATGGCGATGCCCACGTCGGCCTGGGCGAGCGCCGGGGCGTCGTTGACGCCGTCACCCACCATGGCCACGCTGGCGCCCTCGCCCTGCAGCCGTGCCACCGCGGAAGCCTTCTGGTCGGGGTGTACGCCGGCGAGAACGCGGTCGATGCCGACCGTGGCCGCGACCGTGCGCGCCACCGGTTCGGCATCGCCGGTGATCATCACCACGTTGACACCCAGGGCGCGCAGTCGGGCGACGGCGTGCCGCGACTCTGGCCGCACCTCATCGGTCAGGCCGAGGGCGCCGAGGATGCGGTCCCCGCTGAGCACGTGCAGCACGGTCGCGCCGTCGTCGGCCCACTCGATGGTCTCGGCCAGCGGCTGCAGGTGCAGTCGGGCCAGCGCGGCGGGTCCGCCGACGGTGATGCTGCGCCCGGCGACGGTCGCCACGGCGCCCACGCCCGTGATCGCGCTGAACCCCACCGCCGCTGGCACGGCCAGCCCGCGCTCGGCCGCGGCCCGCACCACGGCGGTGGCCAGCGGATGCTCACTGTCGGCCTCCACGGCAGCGGTCAGCGCGAGCAGGTCGTCTTCGGTCATGCCGACGGGCATCAGCCGACTCACCACGGGTTCGCCGCGGGTGAGGGTGCCGGTCTTGTCGAACAGGACGGTGTCGATCGTGCGCATGCTCTCCAGGGCGAGCCGATCGGTGATGAGCACCCCGCCCCGGGCGGCGCGTTCGGTGGCGATCGACACCACCAGGGGAATCGCCAGGCCCAGCGCGTGCGGGCAGGCGATCACCAGCACCGTGATGGTGCGGATCACGGCGTCCTGCGGGCTGCCGAGCAGGGTCCAGGCCAGTGCGGTCGTGAGGCCGGCCCCGAGCGCAAACCAGAACAACCAGCCGGCGGCCCGGTCGGCCAGGCGCTGGGCCCGTGACGAGGACGCTTGCGATTGCTGCACCAGCCGTCGGATCCCCGCCAGCGCGGTGTCCTCGCCGACCGCGGTCACTCGTACCCGCACGGCGTTGTCGGTCGCGACGGTTCCGGCCACGACGGGGTCGCCAGGTCCCCGGCTGACCGGCCGGGACTCGCCGGTGATCATGGATTCGTCGAGGTCGGCGGTTCCGGTGACGATCCGGCCGTCGGCGGGCACCCGCCCGCCCGGTCGCACGACGACGACGTCGTCCACGGTGAGCTCGGCGGGGGCGACGATCGTGACGACGCCGGCATCCACTCGTTCGGCCTGGTCGGGCAGCAGCGCGGCGAGCGAGTCGAGCGCGGAGCTCGTCTGTGCGAGCGACCGCATCTCGATCCAGTGGCCGAGCAACATGATCACGATGAGGAGGGCGAGTTCCCACCAGAAGTCGAGGTCCAGCGAGAGGATGCCCAGGCTCGCGCCCCAGGAGGACACGAATGCCACCGTGATGGCGAGGGCCACCAGGAGCATCATGCCCGGCGACCGGTGACGGATCTCGGCGGCCGCTCCAGTGAGGAACGGTTTTCCGCCCCAGAGGAACATGACGGTGCCGAGCACGGGTGAGACCCAGCCCAGCCAGGCAGCATCCGGCAGGGGGTAACCGAGCAGGTCGGCGAACATCTGATTCAACCCGACGACCGGTACGGCGAGCAGCAGCATCAGCCAGAACCGCTGCCGAAATTGCCGCACGTGATCGCCGTGCCCGCCGTGCCCGCCGTGCCCGCTGTGCGGATCGTCGAAACGGCTCGAGCCGGGATTCGTGGTGTCGCTCATGCCGTCACGTTATACCCCCTAGGGGTATCGCGCAAGGAATCTGGGCTACCGTGGAACCCAGGACAACGAGCAGAGGAATCGATCGTGATGTGGGGAACCGGCATGAACTCGGGTTGGCTGTGGCTCTACGGCATCGTGGCGATGGCGTCGCTGGTGGTGGTGATCGTCTGGTCGGTGCGGGCGTTGCGGCACGGTGACGGACCCAGCCCGGTGGATCCGCGCCCGGCCGACCGGGGACCGGCGGAGACGGCGCCGGGCAGTTCCCGGCCGGACGCCGCGCCGAGTGACGCCCGCCGCCGGCTGGACGACCGGCTCGCCCGCGGCGAGATCACCGCCGACGAGCACCGCGAGCAGCTGCGCCGACTCGGCGAGGAGCCCTGACCGAGGGCGACGACCTCGGCGAGCGGCGACCGGGCCGCCCGCCGACGTCAGCGGTCGCAGATCAGCGCAGCGCGGAAACCCGCAGCGCCACCGTCTTGAGATTCTGGATGCGTTGCTCGTAGCGGGCGGCGAGCACGATCAGAAGCACCCCGCCGATTCCGAGCCACAGCCACCACGGCACCGCGCCGTAGGCGAGCGAGATCCACGGCCACAGCTGCGCCAGACCATGCACGAGCAGCACCACGGCGCCGATCAGGAACGGTGCCTGCAGGCGCCGTACCGTGCCGATCACCAGCACCGCCACGGCGAGAACTCCCAGGCCAACGACCCGCCAGAGCGGGCTGTAGCTCAGGTCGAGCAGCAGCGAGGGCACCAGCAGCACCAACAGCCCCGGTGCCAGCCACGGCCAACTGCCGGCGGACGGTGACCGGTCCAGCTGCAACAGCCCGCTGGCCACGAGGGCGATGGCGAGCGGAATGCTGACGATCTCGATCGGGTCTGGCACGCCCTGTCCGAAGCCGGCGACCACCATCACGCCGGCCGCGCCGATGGCCACCCAGGCCAGCAAACGGCCGAGCGGGCTCGGGTCGGCCCAGAACACGGCGAGGTGCAGTGTGGCGAACAGCCACACCACCAGCACCACCCGCACCAGGGCGAGCGGACCGTAGTCCAGGGCGGGCACCTCGGCCAGAACCACCGCCACGACAGCGCCGATCATCAGCCCATAACCCACCCGGCGACGGATGTCCGCGGCCCCCGCTCCGGCCGGCGCCGGACTGTTCGGAGCACCAGGAGCATCAGAAGCATCAAGAGCAGCCGGGGCGGTCGAGGCGGCAGGGGAGGTCGTGGGTGCACCGGCGGTGGTGGCCACGCCGCTGGGCGGCCAGGCGAGCAGGGCGCCGACGCCGACGACGAGTACCGCGGCCGGTAACAGCCAGGCCTCGAGTTCACCGTCGATCGGTCCGGCGTAGATGGGCAGCATCCGGCCGGCGACCGTGAGCAGAACCGTGGCGAGCCCGACCAGGCAGGCCGGCCAGGCCAGCAAGGCCCGGGCGGCGTCGAACCAGCCGGAGTCGGGCGCCGTCTGCGGCAGCCGGCGTACGAGCACCGCACCGCTGAGCGCGAGCAGGCTGCCCAGCACGAGGGTGAGCACCGCACGCAGCATGCCGTCTGTGCCCGCCGGGTCGGCGCTGGCGGCGGCGCTCGGCAACAGGGCCAGGGCCAGACCGCCGGCGACCAGCCAGCGGCCGTGCTCGATCGCGTCGATCGAACCAGCCGAGGTCGCGGGCCGGCTCAGGACCCGGCCGGCCAGCAGGGCCAGTCCGAGCGGAACCGTCACCAGTTCCAGCGGGTCTGGCAGGGCGTGGGTCCAGCCGGCCAGCGCCAGCAGGGCGGCCGATCCGAGGGCCACCCAGGCGAGAACCCGGCCGAGACCGGTCGGCGCGGCCCGGCAGACCACGACGTGCAGCCCGGCGAGAAGCCAGACGCCCACCACCACGCGGGCCAGAGCGAGTGGTTCGTAGTCCAGCGCGGCGGCCTCGGCCAGGGTCACACCCACCACGGCCGCGATCAGAAGGCCGAAGCCCACCGAGGGCAGCCGCACGGACCCCGCCGGCACGACGGTGTCGGTTGGTGCCGGTGACGTGTGCCCGACGCGGGCGAACAGCCCGACGAGAAGGGCGCCACAACCGGCCACGACGGCGGCGGCAGGTAGCAGCCAGGCTTCCAGTTCGCCATCGACCGCGGCGTCGTAGAGCGGCAGGATGCGGGTCACGGCGGCCAGGACGACCGCGACCAGACCCACCCCGAGCGCCGGCCAGGCCACCAGCCGAATGGTGTTGCCCACCGGGCTGCCGACGGTCGAACCACCGTCGTGCGAAACGGTCGATGACACGGCGGTCGACGGGTCGCGGCGCAGCAGCTCGGCGCCGGACAACGCCAGCAACCCGCCGATGACGAGGGTGAGAATCGGTCGCACGAGGCCGGCGTCGTCGGCGGGGCCGGTCAGCAGGCCTCCGGCATCCAGTGCGCTCGGCAGCAGCGTCAGGGCGAGGCCGCCGGCGAGCACACCGCGTCGCACCGGTAGGGCCTCGATGGTGACCGCGCCCGATCGGAACAGTTGACCGGCGACCAGGGCCAGACCCAGCGGCACCGTGACCAGCTCGAACGGTTCGATGTCGGCGCGCAGCAGCCCGGCGGCACCGACCGTGAGGGCCAGCCCGGCGAATACCCAGGCGCTGAGCAGACCGAGCGGCGCGCGTGGCCAGCGCATGGCCAGCACGTGCGCGGCCGCGAGCACCAGCGTCAGGCCGAGGGCGCGCCAGGTGCCCACCGTGCTGTCGGCGAAGCCGGTGATCTCGATAACGGCGGGAACGGTGACGAATACCAGCAGCAGTGATACCGCGGCCCGGTGGCGCACCACCCGACTCGGCGCATCCGCGTGCCGCACCAACCGGAATGCGGCGACGACGCCGACCACGGCGGCCGGCAGCAGCCAGGCTTCCAGGCGCAGATCGTCCGCGGTGCCGGTCAGACGCAGCGCCCGGGTGGCGACGGTGACGAGCAGGCCGAGCGCGCCGGCGAGCCCGGCCGCGGCGAGATAGGCCGAGCGTGGCGGCGTCCACCGCACGGTGGCGGCGCCGAGCAACAGCACGGCCGAGACGCCCGCCACAAGGAGTGGGCGCACGATCGATCCGGTCTGCCCGGTGATCGCCAGCGGCATGAGAGCGATCAGCAGACCGGCGAAGGTGAGCAACGCGGCCCCGGAGCTGGCCGTGACCGCCCGGTCGACCCGGCCGAACCGCCAGAGCAGCGCGGCGAGAATCAGCAGCAGACCGGCCACCGGCAGGGTGTATGCCTCAACCGGAATGTTGTCGTCGACGCCGAGCCCCCACCACAGACTGACGGTTCCGAGCACCAGCGCCAGCCAGCCGAGATGACGGCGGGGCGAGCGGGACGCGAACAGGCCGTCGGTGTCGACGGCGCTGATCAGGGCGCCGACGGCGACGAGAAGCACGACCAGCCAGCCCAGCTCGTAGAACGCCAACCGCGGCAGGCTGGTCGCGAGCACCAGGACCGCGCCGAGTTCGATGCCGAGCAGGGCGCGGTCGGGCGCCCGGGTGAACCGCAGCGCCAGCGCGAGAGCCAGGGCGAGCAGCGCTGCGATCGCCGGGGCGAGGCCGGTGACCGTCGTTGGCAGGGTCGAGAGCCGGAGCAGGTCGGCGATCACCGCGAACAGCCCCGGCGCGATCAGCACGGCGGCGCCCGCCCGCGGCCAGAACAGTCCGGGCCGGTTGCCGCGCAGCAACGGCCAGCCGAGCAGCGCGGCCAACAGAACCAGGGCACCGGTCAGGCCGAGCGCGAGTTCACCCGGAGCCAGCTGACCCCGATCGACGCCGAGCAGGTCGATGACCGCGCCGGTGGGAACGATCAGGGCGAGCAGGGTGGTGGGCAGCAGGGTGAAGAACGCCCAGCTGCGCTCGGTGGTGGTGAGGCTGAAGCCGCCGATGCGGGGGAGGGCGCTGAGCAGGAGCAGCACCGCGGTGCCGAGGTGGAGACCCACGCTCACGTGCAGCCAGCGCAGGGCGGTGCCCGGCTCGGCCGCGAGGGTGAGCGCCCACGGGGCCGTCGCCGCGCCCACCAGGGTGAGCACGATGGCGCCGGCGAGCAGCGCGGCCCGGCCGGTGGCGCGGCTGCTCCGGTCGAGCAGCAGCCGGCCGGCGAAGAGCGCCCCGACGGCCGACACGGCGCCCAGCCACCAGCTGCTGCTGCTGGCCCAGGAGATGCACCAGGCGCCGGCCTGAGCGAGCACCACAAAACTGAGCAGGGCGATCCGGTTGCCGCCGAGGGCGCGGCGCGGGCGCAGCAGCAACAGCGCCAGCGCCGCCCCGCCGAGCAGCACGTAGAGCGGCAGAATCAGCCACAACCATTGGGCGAACGGCACCGCGAGCAGCAGGACGGCAAGCCCGAGGGTCACCAGGATGCGCCGGCGGAGTACGGTCACACCACCGACGGCCCAGCAGATTACGGTCAGCAGCACCCCGGCTGCGAGAGAGCCGACCGCCCACAGGGTCTGATCGGTCACCTCCGCGATCGGGTCAGCCGTCTGCAGCAGGCCCGCCGTCAGCGCGGTGACCAGCGGCAGTGCCGAGAGCACTCCGACCACGATCAACGAGTTGGCGGCGACCGCGGCCGCGGTGAGAGCGGCCACCAGCACGGCCACCCGACGCGGGCCCGGCACGAGGCGGCGCCAGGTCAGCTCCAGCAGCAGGGCCACGAGAACGGGTGCGAGGAAGGGCACCGTGATGAGCAGGCCGATGGTGTCGGTGCGGAGGGACACCACCACCGGACCCAGAACGGTGGCGAGTGCGGCCACGGCGGCTGCCCCGTAGGCGAACACCCGGGAACCGACCGAGGTGTCCGGGCGGCGGAGCACCAGGCCGGTGTGCACGACGGCCAGCACGACCACCAGGCCGAGTGCGACCAGGGGCGCCCAGGTGACATCGGGGCGCAGCGCGGCACCGGCCACGGTGGCGGTGCCGAGCCCGACGGCGGCCAGCACCAGCAGGGTGACCCGTTCCGGTGTGCGGTCCAGGTGTGGCCAGTGCGACCCGGTGCCCGGCCGGGTGAACGGATGCACCAGCGCGCCGACCGCGACGCCGAGCGCGGCCAGGAAAATCTGGGTGCCCGTGCTCTCGGCGGCCGAGAGCCCCGCCGCGAGCAGACCCAACGCTGGCGCGGCGGAGCCGAAGCCGGCGACGCTCGCCACTCGCAGCGACGACAGGGCGTGCCAGGCCAGGAACAACACGGTGCAGAGGGCCAGGGTTCCGCCCCAGTACAGCAGACCGTCGCCGGAGCCTAGCCCGAACAGGTCGTTCTGCCGCACCGCCCAGGCGTCGAGCAGCACCAGCACCACCGCGAGGGCGCCGATGCCCTCGGCGGTGGAGACCAGGTTCTTGCGGCGCAGCAGCGCCGCCACCGCCAGCGTGGCGATGGTGAACAGCGCCACCACCACCGAGCGGAAGGCCAGCCCGGCAAACAGCCAGGCGACGGTGAGGAAGAAGATCGCGGCGACCGACACCAGGGTCACACCCACCAGCAGCAACACGATCTGCACGCTGGAGCGCTTGCGCGGCTTCGGTTCGGCGGGGGCGCCCGATGCGGCGGCCGGCGGGGGAGTCGCCGTGCCATCGGCCGGAGCCGCGCTGGGCGATACGAACGGCGACGCGAACGGCGGCACGACCGGTGCGGCAGAGGTAGTGGTGGACGCGGACGCGGCGGCGGCGACCGCCGGCGGTGCACTGGGCGACTCGGTCGAGGAGCCGGCCGCGACCTGATGCTCCTGCTCGTCTCGTTCTGCCGCCAGACGGTGCTGCACGGCACGCTCCTCGGACAGTCGGTCCTGGGCCAGTCGGTCTTGGGCCAGTCGGTCCTGGGCCAACCGTGCCTCGGCCAGCCGCTCCTGCGCCTGACGGTCGTGGGCCTCCTGGTCGACGGCGACCTTCCGGGCGGCTTCCTGCACCTGCTCCTGAATCAGTTGGAGCGAGGTCTGCGTGGCCGCGGCCACGGCCGCCTCGGTTTCCGGCGCTTCGTGGCGGATCTGACCGATCAGCTGCACCCGCTTCTCGATCGCGTCGGCGGCATCCATCGAGGCGGTCAGCAGCTCACCGGCGGCCGGGTGGCGAAGGTCGAGCCCGCAGGACGGGCAGACCGGGGACGGTAGCGGCGTGAGGCAGGCCGGGCACAGGGTGGTGTCCCGCAGTTCGGTCGCGTCGCGTGGCCAGATGATGCGCCCGGCGAACTGCGCGAAGTCTCGGATGGAGCTGCTCGGTGACATCAATCCCCCTGATGAATGGTGCGGCCCCCACAGGCTAGTGGCTCGCCGAACCCGTCGCCGAAGTTCCCCACAGCCGCTGCCGGGTCAGAGCCCGGTGTCGGCGAGCCAATCCAGCAGCACCCGCTCGAACACCGCGGGCCGCTCCACGCTGGGCAGGTGGGCGGTGTCGCGGAAGGTGCATCCGCTCGCGTCTGGCACGGTGGACAGCAGGTACTCGTACTGCGCCAGGGCGGGGGTGATGTCGTATTCCCCCACGGTGATGAGGCTGGGCACCTCGATGTCGACCACCCGCTGCCAGGCCGGCGGCTCGAGCGGGATGGCGGTCGGTTTCTCCTCGGCGTGCACGACGTTCGCCTGGTTGAGCTCGTAGGCGGTGGCCACGAACTCACGGTCGAGGTCCTCCTCCCGGCGCAGCGGTCCGAAATCCCAGATGGCGGCCTCGAGCCGGGCCACCCGGTTCCAGTCCGCGGCCGCACAGGCCGCGTCGATCTCGTCGAACCGGGCGTCTTCCACCTCGGTCAGCTCGGTTTCCGGGAATCCGCTCGGGCCCGACCCGATGGTGACCAGGCCGGTGACCCGGTCGGGGCTCTCCAGCGTGAGGTCGATGGCGATGCTACCGCCGCGGGAACAGCCGATCACGGTCGCCTGGGCGACGCCGAGGTGTTCGAGCACGGCGAGGGCATCCGCTCGGTC
>Ga0247816_10001419_pt1 | contig 11787 bp, 10 predicted proteins | sample UWRJL209509C1_FD_179930 | JGI IMG/M metagenome (GOLD analysis project Ga0247816, IMG submission 179930) | Plant litter microbial communities from Arlington Agricultural Research Station in Wisconsin, United States - UWRJ-L209-509C-1 | ecosystem: Environmental > Terrestrial > Plant litter >...
GCGTCTCCTCGGTGCGGAACACCTGGGCGTTGCGGTCCATCGAGTCCTGCAGCTCCTTGCGGATCGCGGCGATGCGCTCTGTTCCGTTGGAGTTGCTCAGGGTCTGGAGCATGGTGCGGATGTCGCGTGCCGGGTCCTCCGGCAGCGGGACGAACTCGGCGGTCTTGACGTACTCGACGGCGTTCTTGCCCGCCCGCTTGCCGAACACGTTGATGTCGAGCAGCGAGTTGGTGCCGAGGCGGTTCGAGCCGTGAACGGAGACGCACGCGCACTCGCCGGCCGCGTAGAGCCCTGGCACCACGGTGGTGTTGTCGCGCAGCACCTCGGCGGCGACGTTGGTGGGGATGCCGCCCATCGCGTAGTGCGCCGTCGGCAGCACGGGGACAGGCTCGGTGTACGGCTCGACGCCGAGGTAGGTGCGCGCGAACTCGGTGATGTCGGGCAGCTTGGCGTCGATGACCTCTTTGGAGAGGTGGGTGATGTCGAGGTAGACGTAGTCCTTGTTCGGGCCGCCGCCGCGCCCCTCGCGGATCTCGGTCGCCATGCAGCGCGCGACGATGTCGCGGGGCGCGAGGTCCTTGATGGTGGGGGCGTAACGCTCCATGAAGCGCTCGCCGTCGCTGTTGCGCAGGATCGCTCCCTCGCCGCGGGCGGCCTCGGAGAGCAGGATGCCCAGGCCGGCGAGGCCGGTCGGGTGGAACTGGAAGAACTCCATGTCCTCGAGCGGCAGGCCCTTGCGCCAGATGATCCCGACGCCGTCTCCGGTGAGGGTGTGCGCGTTCGAGGTGGTCTTGTAGATCTTGCCGAACCCGCCTGTGGCGAAGATGACGGCCTTGCCCTGGAACACGTGCAGCTCGCCGGTCGCCAGCTCGTACGCGACGACGCCGGAGGGCTGGTCGATCCCGTCGACCTTCGTCATCACGAGGTCGAGCACGTAGAACTCGTTGTAGAAGTTGATGCCGAGCTTGACGCAGTTCTGGTACAGCGTCTGGAGGATCATGTGGCCCGTGCGGTCGGCGGCGTAGCAGGCGCGGCGCACAGGGGTCTTGCCGTGGTCGGCGGTGTGGCCGCCGAACCGTCGCTGGTCGATCTTGCCGTCGGGCGTGCGGTTGAACGGCAGGCCCATGTTCTCGAGGTCGAAGACGGCCTCGATGGCCTCTTTCGCGAGGATCTCGGCAGCGTCCTGGTCGACGAGGTAGTCGCCGCCCTTGACGGTGTCGAAGGTGTGCCACTCCCAGTTGTCCTCTTCGACGTTGGCGAGCGCGGCGGCCATGCCGCCTTGCGCGGCTCCGGTGTGCGAGCGCGTGGGGTACAGCTTCGAGATCACCGCCGTGTTGGCGTGCGGCCCGGCCTCGATCGCGGCGCGCATGCCGGCTCCGCCGGCACCCACGATCACGATGTCGTGCTGGTGGTAGTGGATGCCGTCGACGATCGATCCGTCGGCGTACTTGTTGAAGGCTGCTTCACTCATCTTCTGGAACTACGTCTTTCTCCGGCACCGGGCATGACTGATGCGCTGGGTATCACTGAGGCACTGCGCATTGCTAAGGCACGGGGCAGAAGCTCGGGAGCAGGTCGAGCTGCTCGGCGGGTACTACGGGGCACGGGTCGAACGTGTAGATCACGAGCGTTCCCAGGAGCAGGAGGACGGCGGTCGAGGCGAAGATGGCGCCGAGCAGGATGCGGCGGACGGTGCGGTTGTACGCGTAGTCGTTCACGATGGTGCGCATGCCGTTGGCGCCGTGGATGAGCGCGAGCCAGAGCAGCAGCGTGTCCCAGACGACCCAGAACGGGTCGGCGAGCTTGCCGGCGACGAAGGCGAAGTCGATCGCCTTGACGCCCTCGCCGGCGACGAGGTTGACGAAGAGATGGCCGAAGATGAGAACCAGCAGCACGATGCCGCTGGCGCGCATGTAGATCCAGCCGTACTTCTCCCAGTTGACTCCGCGGCGTGGGCGGCCGGATCCCGAGCGGGGTGCGTCGATGGTCGTCATCGTCAGCCTCCGAAGACGTGCATGAGCTGGCGGGGGATGAAGCCGATGAGCAGCGCTGCCCAGAGACCGATGACGATGTAGAACATCAGCTTCTGGTGCTTGGTTCCCCAGCCCCAGAAGTCGATCAGAATGATGCGCAGGCCGTTCAGGCCGTGAAGGCCGATGGCTGCGACGAGCGCGATCTCACCCAGGCCCATGATGGGCGTCTTGTAGGTGTTGATGACCGCGTTGTAGGCCTCGGGGCTCAGCCGGACGAGGCTCGTGTCCAGAATGTGGACGAGCAGAAAGAAGTAGATCGCGACCCCGGTGATGCGGTGCAGCACCCAGGACCACATGCCCTCGCGACCGCGGTACAGAGTGCCCGCCGGTCGTCTCGGAGACTTGATCGTGGGGACCGCGCGCTTTTCAGCCAGGGTTCCCGCCGATTCCTGTGGCACGTAACCCTCCTTGCGGATGATTGGCCGCGCTGCAGCAGATCTCAGCGGGACCGGTGAATGTTCGGTCGTCGAACGTATTCATCCTATGTCGCGACCGCGGGCGGCGCTTGTCAGGCAACCCTAATTAGCTCGACCTCAAGATAGTTTTCGGCGCGGCCGCCGCGACGGTCTGCTCGTAGTGGCCGACCAGCTCGCCGCAGACCGCGTGCCAGGAACGCGCGAGCACCGACCGACGGCCCGCCTCGCCCATGCGGAGTCGCAGGCCGAGATCGCGCGACAGCAACGTCACCGCGGCTCGCAGCCCCGCGTCATCCGTCGGTTCGAAGAGAAACCCGTTGACCCCGTGCTCGACGAGGTCGATCGGCCCGCCGGAGCGCGGTGCGACGACCGGCACACCGCTCGCGAACGCCTCCTGCAGCGTCTGGCCGAAGGTCTCCTCGCTGCCGGTGTGCACGAAGACGTCGAAGCTGGCGTAGGCGGCGGCGAGCTCGGCCCCGCCGAGACGGCCGAGCCAGGTGACGGGCATGCCCGCGAGGGCGCGGCGCACCGCGGGGGTCGACGGCCCGTCGCCGACGATCGCCAGCCTCACACCGGGCAGGCCGCGCAGCGCGGCGAACCGCTCCACCTGCTTCTCGGGGGCGATGCGGCCCACGTAGCCGACGACGACCTCGCCGTCCGGGGCGAGGCGGTCGCGGAGCGCCGTGGTCGCCGGGTCGACGCGGTTGGCCGGGTGGTAGCGCACCAGGTCGACGCCGCGGCCCCAGCGAGCGAGACCGCGGATGCCCGCAGCCTCGAGGTCGTGCATCGAGGCGCTCGACGGCACGAGGGTGAGGGCGGCGCCGTTATGGATCCAGCGCACCATGCGCCAGGCGAACGCGGTGGCCGCACCCAGGTGGTTGCGCCGCGCGTAGCCGGCTACATCCGTCTGGAAGATCGCGACCGAGGGGACTCCGAGCCGTCCGGCGGCGGCGATCGCCTGGGCGCCGAGCAGGAACGGCGAGGCGGCGTGCACCACGTCGGGCCGGAACGCGGCGATCAGGCGCTGCACGTGCGGACTGGGGAGCCCCACCGGAAACTGCCGGTAGGCGATCGCCGGCACCTCGTGCACGGGGAACCCGGCGTACTCGCTCGGGCTGCCGGCGGCGGGAACGATCACCATGGCCTCGTGCCCCTCGGCCCGCAGGTGGTCGAGCACTTTGCACACGCTGTTGGTGACGCCGTTGGTAGTAGGGAGAAAACTCTCGGTGACGATCGCTATCCGCATTCGGAATACCTCGCTTCGTGGCCCTGTCACCACGCTAGGAGCGCGGCATGGCGCGGGGATGAATGGGGGGTGAAGGCTCGCGGACGCGCCGAGGTATTAGGTTGGTCGGATGAACGCCACCAGTGAACACCTCGAGCGTTTCTACAGCGTGATCCCCGCCGGCGGCATCGGGTCGCGTCTCTGGCCGCTCTCCCGCGCCGACGCCCCCAAGTTCCTGCACGACCTCACCGGCAGCGGCCAGACCCTGCTGCGCGACACCTGGGACAGGCTCGTGCCCCTGTCGGGCGAGCAGCGGGTCATGGTCGTGACCGGCCGCGCCCACCGGGCGGCCGTCGAGAGGCAGCTCCCCGAGCTCACCGACCCGAACGTCGTGCTCGAGAGCGAGCCCAAGGACTCGTCCGCCGCCATCGGCCTGGCCGCCGCCATCCTCCTCCGCCGCGAGCCCGACGTGATCATCGGCTCGTTCGCCGCCGACCACGTGATCAAGGACAAGCGCGGCTTCCGTCGCTCGGTCATCGAGGCGGCCGCCGTCGCCGAGGCCGGCTACATCGCCACGATCGGCATCACCCCGGCCGAGCCGGCCATCGGCTTCGGCTACATCCACTGCCGTGGCTCCCTCGACGTGTCCGGTGCGCCGAGCGCGCTGCTGGTCGACTCCTTCGTCGAGAAGCCCGACCTCGAGACGGCCCAGGGCTACCTCGCGAGCGGCAACTACCTGTGGAACGCGGGCATGTTCATCTCCCGCGCCGACGTGCTGCTCGAACAGCTCGGCCAGTCGAAGCCGGAACTGCTCGCCGGGCTCAACGAGCTCGCCGACGCGTGGGACACCCCGCGCCGCGGTGCGGTCGTCGACAAGGTCTGGCCGGGGCTGGAGAAGATCGCCATCGACTACACCGTCGCAGAGCCGGCCGCGAAGGCCGGTCGTCTCGCCGTCATCCCCGGGGCGTTCGACTGGGACGACGTCGGCGACTTCGCGTCGATCGGAAAGCTGCACTCCGGCGGACGCAAGAAAGACCTCGCCATCCTCGGCGAGAACGCGCGGGTGCTCGCCGACTCCTCGAGCGGCGTCGTGATCAGCCAGACGGGGCGGCTCATCTCGCTCATCGGCGTCACCGACATCGTCGTCGTCGACACCGCGGATGCGCTCCTGGTCACCACGACCGCGAACGCACAGCGCGTCAAGTCGGTCGTCGACGCGCTCAAGCTCTCCGGTCGCAACGACGTCCTCTAGACGATGAGCGCCCGCATCCCGATCGTCATCGACACCGACACGGCGCAGGACGACTGCATCGCCCTGCTCGTCGGTCTGCTCGACCCGGCCGCCGACCTGCGGGCCATCACCATGGTGGCGGGCAACGTCGGCTTCGACCGGCAGATCCGCAACGCCCAGATGACGATGAGCGTCGCCGGTCGGCTGGGCGAGGTGCCGGTCTACCTGGGTTGCCGTCGCCCCCTGGTGCGCGAATGGGTCTCGGCCGAGTACGTGCACGGCGACGGTGCGGGCGGGCTCACCATGGACTTCGACGGCCTGGCGCCCGACCCGCAGCACGGCGTCGACGCGCTCATCGCTCTGGCCGCAGCGAGCCCCGGCGAGATCACGGTCGTCTGCATCGGCCCGCTCACCAACATCGCCATGGCGGCGGTGAAGGACCCGTCGTTCGTCGGCAACGTCAAGGCGCTCTACATCATGGGGGGCTCGAACAACGCCCGCGGCAACATCACGGCGGCCGCCGAGTACAACTTCTTCGTCGACCCCGAGGCGGCCAAGACCGTGTTCGACGCGGGGTTCGCCTCGATCACGGTCGTGCCGTGGGCACCCGTGACGCTCGCCGACGCGGTCTTCTCACGCGAGCAGCTCGCCCGCATCGCCCGCATCGACACCCCGCTCGCCCGCTTCTACACGCGCATCGTCGACACCACCCTCGCGTTCAACTTCAGCGTCGGCATCGACGGGTCGACGCACCCGGACTCCCTCACCGCTGCGCTGCTGTTGCATCCCGAGTTCGTCGAGTCGCGAGGCGGCTACGCCGTCGACGTCGAGACCGGCTCGGCCCTCACCCGCGGTTACGCCGCCATGTCCTGGGGAGCGCACGGACTCGCCGAGAACGCCACGGTGATCGAACGCGTCGACGCCGAGGCCTTCTCCGACTACCTCGTCGCGCTGCTCTCGACCGACACGACGCCGAGCCGCCCGCTGCGCTGACCCGGCGGCGGATCGGCCCGGGCGTTTCCGAGACATTTCGGCAGCATCCCAGATTTGTAACGTCTGGGTAGCAGTCGTCAAATATTGCTCGACCCGCTCGTCACAATCTGTAATCTGGGTGGCATCCGCCCTGGTATCGCCAAGGGCACGCATCTGGAGGAAATCTAGTGAACGTAATCACACGCAAGCGTGGTCTCGCCGGCCTGGCGCTCGCCGGCACCGCAGCCCTGTTCCTTGCCGGTTGTGCAGCAGCACCCGAAGAGAACGAGACCGCCGAAGGCGCCTCCGACTACAAGGCATGCGCCGTCTCCGACGAGGGCAGCTGGAACGACAAGTCCTTCAACGAGGCGGCCTACGGCGGCCTGCTCAAGGCGGAGGAAGAGCTCGGCATCGACAAGGCCGACGCCGAGAGCCAGTCCACCGACGACTTCGAGCCCAACCTCGCGTCGATGGTCGACGCCAACTGCGACATCATCTTCGCCGTCGGCTTCAACCTGATCGAAGCGGTCAACGCCGCAGCGGTCGCCAACCCCGACAGCAACTACGTCACCATCGACGGCTACGTCGAAGACCCGTCGACCACCAACCTGAAGCCGATCATCTACTCGATGAACGAGTCCAGCTACCTCGCCGGCTACCTCGCCGCCGCGTACTCGACCACGAAGGTCGTCGGCACCTACGGCGGACTCCAGATCGACGCCGTCACCGACTTCATGACCGGTTTCTACAACGGTGCCAAGGCCTACGAGGCGGAGACCGGCGAAGCCGTGACCGTGCTCGGCTGGGACCCCACCGCCAAGACGGGCCTGTTCACCGACGGCTTCGGTGACTCCGAGGGTGCCAAGAGCATCAGCGCCGGCCAGATCGCACAGGACGCCGACGTCATCTTCCCCGTCGCGGGCGGCCTGTTCAGCGCCACCTCCGAGGCCATCAACGAGTCCGGCAAGGACGTCGTCTTCATCGGTGTCGACAAGGACATCGCCGTGACGAGCCCCGAGTACGCCGACCAGGTTCTCACCTCGGTGCTCAAGAAGATGACCGACGCCGTCTTCGACGTCATCAAGGAGCAGGTCGACGGGGCCGAGTTCGACTCCGAGCCCTACGTCGGAACGCTCGAGAACGAGGGCACCTCGCTCGCCGACTACGGCACCTTCGACGACAAGGTGTCCGACGAGATCAAGGCCAAGCTCGACGAGCTCAAGGCCGGCATCATCGCGGGCGACATCAAGCCGCTCGGCTAATCTCGCTCCAACACGCACAGCAGTAACGCCGGGGTGGCCGAGTGCCACCCCGGCGTTCTGTGTCCGTGCGTCCCACTTCCGCGCCCCGACCTATACCCGGCCGTTTTACTGGCAGAATCTTGACACGATGAAACTCGAACTCCGTGGCATTACCAAGCGCTTTGGTGCACTCGTCGCCAATGACCACATCGACCTCACGATCGAACCCGGTGAGATCCACTGCCTTCTCGGTGAGAACGGTGCTGGCAAGTCCACCCTCATGAACGTCCTCTACGGCCTGTACAAGGCCGACGACGGCGAGATCCTGCTCGACGACGAGCCGGTTCGATTCACCGGGCCGGGCGACGCGCTCGCGGCCGGAATCGGCATGGTCCACCAGCACTTCATGCTGATCCCCGTGTTCTCCGTCGCAGAGAACGTGATGCTCGGCCACGAGCCGGTCAAGGGCGGGGTCGTGCTCGACCTGCCCGCGGCCCGCGCGCTCGTGCTCGAGATCTCGCAGCGGTTCGGCTTCGACATCGACCCCGACGACCTCGTCGGCGACCTGCCGGTCGGCGCCCAGCAGCGGGTCGAGATCATCAAGGCCCTCGCGCGCGACGCGAAGGTGCTCGTGCTCGACGAGCCCACCGCGGTGCTCACCCCGCAGGAGACCGACGAGCTCATGATCATCATGAAGCAGCTCGCCGCCTCCGGCACATCCATCGTCTTCATCACCCACAAGCTCCGCGAGGTCAAAGAGGTCGCCGACCGCATCACCGTCATGCGCCTCGGAAAGATCGTCGCGACCGCCTCGCCATCCGCGAGCACCACGGAGCTCGCCTCGCTCATGGTGGGCCGCGCCGTCGACCTCACCGTCGCGAAGAACCCGCCGACGCTCGGCGCCGACTCGTTCGTGGTCGCGGGCCTCACGGTGCTCGACGCCAACGGCCAGCGGCTGCTCGACGACGTGACCTTCACCATCCGCGAGGGCGAGATCCTCGCCATCGCCGGCGTGCAGGGCAACGGGCAGACCGAGCTCACCGAGGCGATCCTGGGTCTGCGCTCCGGGGTGAAGGGCTCTGTCACCCTCGACGGCCGGGAGCTCGTCGGCGCATCGGTGCGCGACAGCCTCGACGCCGGAATCGGCTTCGTGCCCGAAGACCGCAAGAAAGACGGCCTCGTCGCCGAGTTCTCGGTCGCCGAGAACCTCATGCTCGACCGCAGCGTCGGCGCCCCCTTCGCCAAGGGCATGAACATTCGCTTCGACTACCGCGAGGAATTCGCCGAGAAGTCGATCAAGGAGTTCGACATTCGCACGCAGGGCACGGAGACCCTCGCCGGGCGCCTCTCCGGCGGCAACCAGCAGAAGGTCGTGCTCGCGCGCGAGCTGTCGCGCGAGCTGCGGCTGCTGATCGCCTCGCAGCCGACCCGCGGCCTCGACGTCGGATCGATCGAATTCGTGCACGACCGCATCGTCGCGACCCGCGACTCGGGGATCCCCGTGCTCATCGTGTCGACCGAGCTCGACGAGGTCGTCGGCCTCGCCGACCGCATCGCGGTCATGTACCGCGGCAGGATCGTGGGCATCGTCGACGCGGACACCAGTCGGGCGACGCTCGGCGAGATGATGGCAGGTATCGCAGCATGACCAACCCGACACCGACCATGGTGACCCCCGACCTCGAGCCCGAGGCGCCCTCCCGCTGGGCGGTGGCCTGGCGCGAGATCGTGTCCGGCAGCCCGCTGCGCACCTTCCTCGCCATCGTGCTCGCGTTCGCGGTGGGCGCGGTACTGATCATCGTCACCAACCCCGAGTTCCTCGCCGCCGTCGGCTACATCTTCTCCCGGCCGTCCGACGCGATCACCGCGGCGATCGACGCCGTGGTCGAGGGCTACGGCGCGCTGTTCCGCGGCTCGATCCTCAACCTGCAGGGCGACACGTTCGCCGAGGTCGTCCGGCCGCTCACCGAGACGCTTCGCCTCGCCACTCCGCTGATCGTGGCCGGTCTCGGCATCGCGCTGAGCTTCCGTGTCGGCATGTTCAACATCGGCGGCCAGGGCCAGCTGCTGTTCGGTGCGGGGTTCGCCGGGTTCGTCAGCTTCCACGCAGACCTGCCCTTCCCGCTGCACCTGCTGGTCGCGATCGTCGCCGGCATCCTCGGGGCCGCCGCCTACGGCGCCCTCGTCGGACTGCTCAAGGCCAGAACCGGCGCCAACGAGGTGATCGTGACGATCATGCTCAACTACATCGCGTTCTACCTGATCACCTACCTGATGCGCACCCCCGTTCTGCAGGACCCCGACGCCGGAGGCACACCCAAGACTCCCGCCCCCGACGCCAGCGCTCAGCTGCCCCTGCTCTTCGGCGGCAACTTCGCGCTGCACTGGGGCTTCGTGCTGGTCATCGGCGCGACCGTGCTGTTCTGGTGGCTGATGGAGCGCTCCACGCTGGGGTACCGCTTCCGCGCCGTCGGCCTCAACCCGAGCGCCGCTCTCACCGCCGGAATCAACGTCAACCGCATCTACATCCTCGCGATGGGCCTCTCGGCCGCCTTCGTCGGGCTCGCCGGCGTCACCCAGGCCCTCGGCCGAACCTCCGGCTTCACCCCGACAGTCGACGCCGGCATCGGCTTCGACGCCATCACCGTCGCGCTGCTCGGCGGATCGAGCGCCGGCGGCGTCTTCCTCGCCGGTCTGCTGTTCGGCGCGATGAAGGCCGGCGGGCCGCAGATGCAGATCGCCGACGTCCCGCCCGAGCTGCTCGGCGTGGTGCAGGCCCTCATCGTGCTGCTCATCGCCGCTCCTCCGCTCGTGCGGGCCATCTTCCGACTGCCGTCCCCCTCGGCCCCGACCGCCGGCAGCCGTCGAACTCGACGCGCGGCCAAGAAGGGCGGCGTGAAATGACGACAGTCACCTCCACCCCCGTTGTCCACACCGTCACCGTCGTCCCGCGCAAGTGGAAGACGGCGATCGCACTGTCGCTGCTCGCCCTCGTCGCGTTCTTCGCGTTCGGGGTCTTCGGCGACGACCGCACCGCGCTGATCGTCTTCTCCGAGCAGACCGACGCGATCGTCCTGCCCAACGTGCCCGTCACGTCGATGACGCTGTGCCTCGTGGTCGGGGTGCTGCTGCTCCTGCTCGCCGCCTACGCGGTGTGGCTCACTGTCGGCCGCCGCAAGGTCCCGCTCTGGGTGGTCATCGTCTTCACGATCCTGTTCCTGGTGACCCTGGTCGTCTGGACCGGAGCCGGTTCGAAGATCCCCGTCGTGTTCCTCATCAGCGGCTCCATCGCCCTCGCCACCCCCGTCGTCTTCGGCTCCCTCGCCGGCGTCATCGGCGAACGGGTCGGCATCGTCAACATCGCGATCGAGGGCCAGCTGCTCGCCGGCGCCTTCGTCTCCGCGGTCGTCGCGAGCGTCACCAACAGCCTCACGCTGGGACTCATCGCGGCGCTCATCGGCGGCGCCCTGGTCTCGATGGTGCTGGCCGTGTTCTCGATCAGGTACCTGGTAGACCAGATCATCGTCGGTGTCGTGCTCAACGCCCTCGTGATCGGGCTGACGAACTTCTTCTACGCCGCGGTGCTCAACGACAACTCGCAGGAGACGAATTTCCCGGGAACCCTGCCGTTCCTGCCGATCCCGTTCCTGTCGAGCATCCCGGTCATCGGTCCCGTGCTCTTCGACCAGCGCATCACGACCTACCTCATGTTCGTGCTCGTGCCGCTCGTCTGGTACATCCTCTTCAAGACCAAGATCGGGCTCCGCATCCGGGCCGTCGGCGAGCATCCGCTGGCCGCCGACACGGTGGGCATCAACGTCAACCGCACCCGCTTCTGGACCGTCACCCTCGCCGGCACGATCGCCGGCCTCGGCGGCGCGGCCCTCACGCTGGGCTCGGTCGGCGCGTTCGTGCGCGAGATGTCGGCTGGCCAGGGGTTCATCGCCCTCGCCTGCGTGATCCTCGGACGCTGGAACCCGTGGCTCGCCGCCCTCGCCGCGCTGCTCTTCGGATTCTCGAAGAACTTCCGCATCTTCGCCGGACAGACCGGCGCCGACATCCCGCCCGACCTCATCGCGATGGTGCCGTACCTCGTCACCCTCGTCGCCGTCGCCGGTCTCGTCGGCCGCGTCGTCGGTCCGGCCGCTGCCGGCAAGCCGTACATCAAGCAGTAGTCAAGCAGTAGTAAGGAACACCGCATGCCCGAGATCGACTGGGACGCCCTGCGCGCCGCCGCCAACGACGCGATGCGCAAGTCGTACTCGCCGTATTCGAACTTCCCGGTGGGGGCCGCGGCGCTCGTCTCCGACGGCCGCATAGTCTCGGGATGCAACGTGGAGAACGCCTCGTACGGAGTGGGCCTGTGCGCCGAGTGCGCCCTCGTCTCGGCGTTGCACATGTCGGGCGGCGGCGAGCTCGTCGCGTTCACCTGCGTCGACGGGCACGGCAACATCCTCATGCCCTGCGGTCGCTGCCGTCAGCTGCTCAACGAGTTCTCGGCCGATGGCATGCTGCTCGAGACCGTGTCGGGCATCAAGACCATGGACGAGGTGCTGCCCGACGCGTTCGGCCCGCGCCAGCTCGCGGAGTACGCGCGCGTCAGCGCCGGTTGACCATGGCAGTCGAACTCTTCGACGTCGTCGACCTCATCCACACCAAGCGCGACCGC
>Ga0247816_10001420_pt1 | contig 11776 bp, 10 predicted proteins | sample UWRJL209509C1_FD_179930 | JGI IMG/M metagenome (GOLD analysis project Ga0247816, IMG submission 179930) | Plant litter microbial communities from Arlington Agricultural Research Station in Wisconsin, United States - UWRJ-L209-509C-1 | ecosystem: Environmental > Terrestrial > Plant litter >...
TTCACCAGGTGCAATAACCGCAGCGCCGACGGCGTATTGGCGTAAGTAATCACGATGGCGCTGGCGCGGTAAATGCCGGCCGCCACCAGGCTTTCGCGCCGTCCTGCATCGCCATACGACACATGGGCGCCGGCCAGCTGCGCTTCCTGCACCCGCTCCGGATCGAGGTCGAGCGCATGGTATTCGATCTTTTCTTCGGCCAGCAGCGTGGCCAGGCTCTGGCCGCTGCGCCCGAAACCGGCGATCAGCACGTGTTTCTGCGCGGCCATGGTGCGCGTGGCAATTTTCGTCAGCGCCAGCGACTGCATCATCCAGTCGTTGGCGGCCAGCTTCATGACGATCGCGTCCGATTTCGCAATGATCAGCGGCGCGACCAGCATTGACAGCACCATCGCCGCCAGCACCACCTGCACCACGAACGGATCCATCAGCCTGATGCCGCCAGCCAGGTTGAGCAGCACGAAGCCGAATTCGCCGGCCTGCGCCAGCCCCAGCCCCGTGCGCAGCGCCACGCCATTGGTCGAACCGAACAGCCGGGCCAGGCCGGCGATCAGGGCAAATTTGAGCAGCACCGGTGCGCACAGCAGCAATAACACCAGCCACCAGTTTTCAAACACCACGCGGATATTGAGCAGCATGCCGACCGTGATGAAAAACAGGCCCAGCAGCACGTCGCGGAACGGTTTGATATCCTCTTCCACCTGGTGCTTGAATTCGGTCTCCGATATCAGCATGCCGGCAACAAACGCGCCCAGCGCCAGCGACAAGCCCGCGCGTTCGGTGATCCAGGCCGCGCCCAGCGTGATGAGCAAGAGGTTGAGCATGAACAGCTCCTGCGAGCGGCGCTTGGCCACGATGGTCAGCCAGCCGCGCACCATCTTTTGCCCGAGGAACAGCAGCAGGATCAATACCACCACCGCCTTGGCGCCGGCCCAGGCCAGCGTTTCGGCCAGGTTCTCCGAGTCCTTGGTCAGCGCGGGTATCAGGATCAGCAGCGGCACCACGGCCAGGTCCTGGAACAGCAAAATGCCGATGATCTTGCGGCCGTGTTCGCTTTCGAGTTCGAGCCGTTCCGTCAGCATTTTTGACACAATGGCCGTCGACGACATGGCCAGCGCGCCGCCCAGCGCAAACGCGGCCTGCCAGCTCAGGTGGAAGTAGGCCGACAGATAGCGCCCGACGAACCAGCCGAACACGACGGTGGCGACGATGGTGGTCACCACCTGCGCCATGCCGAGTCCGAACACGATGCGCCGCATGGCGAGAAACTTGGGGAGGGAGAATTCGAGCCCGATGGAAAACATCAGGAACACGACGCCGAATTCGGCCAGCGTATGGCTCGCTTCATTCTCGGCCGCCAGGCCCAGCGCGTGGGGGCCGATGACGATGCCGACTGCCAGGTAGCCGAGCATGGGCGGCAAATGCAACATTCTGAAAGCGACCACGCCAAGCACGGCGCTGCCGAGTAACATCAAGGTCAGTTCTAGCGAGGAAAACATGGGTTGCCCGGGGAGGTCAGTGGAAATCGTTGTTTGTTGTGACTGGCAAGTTTTTTGCTTTCCTAATTCGTTTATACTTTGGGGATGAGTGTAACCCATGAAAAAACAATGCAGAAAGCTTTTGATCGAAGTGACATGAAAGCCACAAGCGAGCGGGCCGTGGCGCTGGCCCGCACCACCTTGCAAATCGAGGCCGATGCCATCGTCGCGCTGCATGCGCGCCTGGCCACGGACGACAGTGTCGGCCGCGCCGTCGCGCTGCTGCTCGAATGCAAGGGCCGCGTGGTGGTGTCCGGCATCGGCAAGTCCGGCCATATCGCGCGCAAGATCGCCGCGACGCTCTCGTCCACCGGCACGCCGGCGATGTTCGTGCATCCGGCCGAAGCGGCCCATGGCGACCTGGGCATGGTTACGTCCGAGGATGCGTTTATTGCCATTTCGTATTCCGGCGAATCGGCCGAACTGATGGCCATCATGCCGGTCGTCAAGCGCATGGGCGGCGTGCTGATCTCGATGACGGGCAAGCCGCAGTCGAGCCTGGCACAGCTGGCCGACGTGCATCTCGATATCTCGGTGGAAAAAGAAGCCTGTCCGCTGAACCTGGCGCCGACCGCCAGCACCACCGTGACGCTGGCGCTGGGCGACGCGCTGGCGGTGGCGCTGCTGGACTTGCGGGGCTTCAAGGAAGAAGATTTTGCCCGTTCGCATCCGGGTGGCGCCCTGGGCCGCCGCCTGCTGACGCACGTGCATGACGTGATGCGCAGCGGCGAGCGGGTGCCGAAAGTGCCGGTGGACGCATCGCTGCTGCAGGCGCTGGAAGAAATGACAAGGAAGGGCATGGGCATGACGGCCGTGGTCGATGCGCAGGACCGCCCGGTGGGCGTGTTTACCGATGGCGACCTGCGCCGCATGTTCGAACGCGTGCAGGATTTCACGCAGGTGGCGATCCGCGACGTGATGCATGCGCAGCCGCGCAGCATCGCGCCCGACCGTCTGGCCGTCGATGCCGTGGCCGTGATGGAGCAGCACCGCATCAATCAGATGCTGGTGGTCGACGCTGACGGCAAGCTGGTCGGCGCGCTGCATATCCATGACCTGACACAGGCCAAGGTGATCTGATGCCCGCAGGCCTGCCGGACCGGCAGGGAGGCACAACTTTTTGAGAGTGAAACACTATGCGGAAGCCAGAAGGCGCCCATCGCTGGCGCATGATTTTTACCGTGCTGGGCGCAGTCGTGTTCGCACTGGGCAGCTTCTGGCTGCTCGAAGTGATGAACAAGAGCAGCCAGGACGTCAATGGCAGCAAGAAGCTCGACGAGCCCGATTATTTCGTCACCAATTTCAGCATGGTGCGCATGGATTTGCAGGGCAAACCGAGCTATATCGTGTCCGGCGCCAAGCTCACGCATTTCCCGGCTGACGATTCGTCCAATATCGACCAGCCTTTCGTGCGCAAGATCAGCCCGGGCGTGCCGCCGCTGAACATGAACGCGGAACTGGCGCATATCGACCAGAACAACACGCGCCTGCAGTTGTCGCGCAATGTGGTGATCGACCGCGTAGCCGGACCGAAAACGCAGAACCTGACGCTGAAAACCGAGGCGCTGACGATTTACCCCGACGAAGAGCGGATGGAGTCGGCCGTGCCGGTCGACCTGGTGTCGGGCCGCTCGCATGTGACCGGCGTGGGCCTGAACGCCAACAACGCCACCAGCGTGGTGGACGTGCCCAATTCGGTGCGCATCGTGATTCCGCCGCGCACGCCGGTGCAGGCGCCCGCTGCTGCGCCGGCCCAATAAAAGATATGCAAAAGGACTAATATAAAATGAAAAAAATCTTGCTGTTGAGCCTGTTCTCGCTGGCCGTGATGGGCACGGCCCGGGCCGAAAAGGCCGACTCCGAAAAAGAAGCCGTGATCACCGCCCAGCGCGGCCAGGTCGATGACATCAAGCAGACGCGCACGCTGACCGGCGACGTGGTGCTGGTAAAAGGTACGCTGACCATGAAGGCCGGCCGCGCCCTGATCACGGAAGATCCGCAGGGCTACCAGTTCATCACGTTCTGGGCCGATGCGGGCAAGCTGGCCACTTTCCGCCAGAAACGCGATGGCGCCGGCGACCTGTGGATCGAAGGCGAAGCCGAGCGCGTGGAATACAACAACAAGACGGAAGTGGTGAAACTGTTTACCCGCGCCAAGCTCACGCGCCTGGAAGGCACCAAGCCGACCGACGTGGCCAACGGCGCCTTTATCTCGTATGACAGCCGCAACGAGTTGTTCAACATGGAAAACAGCAACAGCGGTACCAGCGCCCCGGGCGCCGGCAGCGTGCGCATGGTGATCCAGCCGAAGAACAAGACGCCGGCGGAGAAGGCGCCCGCCGCGCCTGCGCCGGTGCCCACGCCAGGAAAGAAATAATGGACAACAATTTACGCTGTGGCAGCACCCTGATCGTGCGGGGACTGCAAAAGACCTATGGCAAGCGGCAGGTCGTGCATGACGTGTCGCTGCAAGTCGAATGCGGCGAAGTGGTGGGCCTCTTGGGTCCGAACGGCGCCGGCAAGACCACCTCGTTCTACATGATCGTCGGCCTGGTGCCGTCGGACGGCGGCACCATCGACATCAGCGGCGTCGATATCTCCAGCCTGCCGATCCACCGCCGCGCGCAGATGGGCCTGTCCTACCTGCCGCAGGAAGCGTCGGTATTTCGCAAGCTGACGGTGGAAGACAATATTCGCGCCGTGCTGGAAATCCAGACCGTCGACGGCCGTCCGCTGAAAAAGCCCGAGATCGAGGAGCGCCTCGACAAGCTGCTGGCCGACTTGCAGATCGAAAAGCTGCGCGAAAACCAGGCCCTGTCGCTGTCGGGCGGTGAACGGCGGCGCGTGGAAATTGCCCGCGCGCTGGCCACTGATCCCCGCTTTGTGCTGCTCGATGAACCGTTCGCCGGCGTCGATCCGATCGCCGTGATCGAGATCCAGCGCATCGTGCGGTTTTTGAAGGAACGCAATATCGGCGTGCTGATCACCGACCATAATGTGCGCGAAACGCTGGGCATCTGCGACCGCGCCTACATCATCAACCAGGGCTCGGTGCTGGCGTCCGGGCGGCCCGACGACATCATCGCCAACGAGTCGGTGCGCCGCGTGTATCTGGGCGAACACTTCCGCATGTAAGCCGATGAAACAATCACTGCAGCTGCGCACCTCGCAGCATCTGGCACTGACGCCGCAACTACAGCAATCGATACGCCTGTTGCAACTGTCCACCCTGGAATTGCACCAGGAGCTCGAGCAATTGCTGACCGATAATCCCTTGCTGGAACGGCTCGACGATCCGCTCGACCGCTCCTTGCGCCTGCTGTCCGATGGTGCGCTGAGCTCGACCGCGGCGCCCGGCGAAGCACCGCCGGCGCCACCGGGCCAGGATGCGCCGGCGCCAGCCGCCGAAGCGGAAACCTTTGATGGCGATGGCGGCGAAAGCACGGCCGCGCCCGAAGGCGGCGACAGCGACTGGAACGAAGCGAGTCGCGGCAAGGCGCCCGATGACGAAGATTCCAGGCCACAACTGGAGGCCCATCACTGCACCTTGCGCGAGCACCTGATGGAGCAGATGCGCGTGACCGTGCTGGAGCTGCGCGACCGCGCGCTGGTCGAACTGATCATCGATGCGCTGGACGACAATGGCTATCTGGAAGAGCCGCTCGAGGAGATCCAGGCGCGCCTGCCGGAAGAGCTGGAAGTGGACGCCGACGAGCTGCGCACGGCGCTGTCGCTGCTGCAAAGTTTCGACCCGGCCGGCGTGGGCGCGCGCAACGCCTCCGAATGCCTGGCGCTGCAGATCAAGCGCCTGCCGCAGGTGGCGCTGGTGACGCGCCGCATGGCCCTGACCATCGTCGAAAAACACCTGACCTGGTTTGCCCAGCGCGACTTCAACAAGCTGAAAAAAGCCCTCGATTGCGACGATGAAGACCTGCGCGAAGCACAGACCGTGATTCGCCTGTGCAATCCCCATCCGGGCGCCGTGTTCGCGTCCGACGTGTCCGACTACGTGGTGCCGGACGTGGTGGTCAAGCGCGCCCGCAATGGCTGGCAGGTATCGCTGAACAATGACGTGATGCCACGCCTGCGCGTGAACGCCATGTACGCCAACCTGCTCAAGCAGGGCAAAGGCGAGGGCGGCATGGGCGCGCAGCTGCAGGAAGCCAAATGGCTGATCAAGAACATGCGCCAGCGCTTCGATACCATCCTGCGCGTGGCGCAGGCGATAGTAGAACGACAAAAGGATTTTTTCTCGCATGGCGCAGTTGCCATGCGGCCACTTGTGCTTCGTGAAATAGCTGATACACTGGGTTTACACGAGAGTACTATCTCGCGGGTAACAACCCAAAAGTACATGCTGACCCCGCATGGAATGTTTGAGTTGAAGTATTTCTTTGGCAGCCATGTCGCCACCGAAGCAGGAGGGGAAGCGTCCTCGACGGCGATACGGGCATTGATCGTGCAATTGACAGGAGCAGAGAACCCTAAAAATCCTTTATCCGACAGTAAGATTGCGGACATGCTGGGGGAACAAGGCATGGTGATTGCGCGACGTACTGTTGCCAAATACCGGGAAGCGTTGAAAATTCCGCCAGTGAGTCTGCGTAAGTCTTTGTAGTTTTTTTCGGTTCCTCTGCGGGCCGGAACGATGGACACCGCACGAACCCGATCATCTTTAGGAGTGTGTATGAATCTCACCATCAGCGGACATCATCTCGAAGTGACACCAGCCATCCGTGAATACGTACAAACCAAACTGGAACGCGTGAAACGCCATTTCGATCACGTCATCGATATTGCCGTGATTCTGACCGTCGACAACCTCAAAGAGAAAGAAAAACGCCAGAAGGCCGAAGTGAATCTGCGACTGAGCGGCAAGACCGTCTATGTGGAAAGCCTGGCGCAAGACCTGTATGCCGCGATCGACAGCCTGATCGACAAGCTGGACCGGCAAGTGATGAAGTACAAAACCAAAGTGCAAGGGCACGGTAAAGAGGCGATCAAGCATCTGCCTGACAACACCGACAACTCTGAAGAAGCCGCCGCCGCTGTCTAGCCGGCCTGCCGTTTCCAGATTGTTGTGATCAACTAAGGGCGCGCTGTATTTTACTCGCGCCCTTTTTTGCGGCCATTTTTTCCTCGTTCACTGCTCAGTGACGCTCGCGGTGCCGCAGGACGACCCGTTCCTTGTCCGCAAAATACTGCGCCAGATGTTCCGCCATGTACACCGAGCGGTGCTGGCCGCCCGTGCAGCCGAGCGCCACCGTCAGATAGCTGCGGTTGTCGGATTTGAACGATGGCAACCATTTTTCCACAAAATTGCGGATGTCGGCAAACATCTCCAGCGCACTCGGCTGTGCGTCGAGAAACGCGATCACCGGCGCGTCGCGGCCATCGAGCGGACGCAGCGCCAGGTCGTAATAGGGATTCGGCAAGGCCCGCACATCGAACACGAAGTCGGCGTCCAGCGGCACGCCCAGCTTGAAGGCAAACGATTCGAAGAACAAGGTCAGCGGCGCGCGTTCGGAAGCAACGATATCCTTGACCCAGGCACGCAGCTTGTTGGCGCTCAGCTCGGACGTATCGATCACATGGCCGAGCTGCTCGATCGCCGACAGGCGTTCGCGCTCTTCCAGGATGCACTCGATCAGGGTGCGGCGGCTGGCCGGATTGGCGTCGGGGCGCAATTCATGCGACAGCGGATGGCTGCGCCGCGTTTCCGAAAAGCGTGCCACCAGCGAATGCGTGGTGGCAGTCAGAAACATCACCTTGACGTCATGTCCCTGGTCGCGCAGCAGCGCCACATTGTGCGGCAGGCTGACCAGCGACTCGGCGCTGCGCGCATCGACGGCCACGGCCAAATGGGTGGCGCCCTCTTCGCGCAGGGTTTGCACCAGGTTCGGCAACAGGGCCGGCGGCAGGTTGTCGACGCAGTAATAGCCGGTGTCTTCGAGCACATTGAGTGCGACGGATTTGCCGGAGCCGGAGATGCCGGTGATAAGGACGATATGCATGCGGCAATCATACAATAAAGACCGCATCTGCGCCCCGTGGCAACCCGGCTTACAAATTATTGCAATTACTTGTGTGGTGCGAATTGGACAAACCCACGTGCCGGTGCCAACAATGTTGTCGGATTACGCGGGCCAAGGCCCGCTAATCCGACCTACGCGCTAATCGCCACTCATGGCCAATCGTTGGTGAAGCAGGGAATTGACGAAGCGCAGCTTCGTGCCTGCGGAACGGTTCGCCCTTGCAAGGGCGAACTCCTTGGCAATATCAATCGCCACTCATGGCCAATCGTTGCCGCTCCATGAACTCCTGCAAGGTATCGATGCCGCGCAATTGCAAGATGGTATTGCGCACGGCCGCTTCCAGCAGCACGGCGATATTGCGGCCGGCGGCGACGGGGATGACGACCTTGCGGATCGGCAGGCCCAGCACGTCTTCGGTTGGGAACAGGAACGGCAGGCGCTCGACTTCTTCTTCCAGCGCATTGCGGCGCACCAGGTGCACGATCAGTTTCAGCCGCATCTTGCGGCGCACAGCCGTTTCGCCAAAGATGGCCTTGATGTCGAGCAGGCCCAGGCCACGCACTTCGAGCAGGTTCTGCAGCAGCGGCGGGCAGCGTCCTTCGATCATGTTCGGCGCGATGCGTGAAAACTCGACGGCATCGTCGGCCACCAGGCCGTGGCTGCGCGAAATCAGTTCCAGTCCCAGCTCGCTCTTGCCCAGGCCCGAGTCGCCCGTGATCAGCACGCCCACGCCCAGCACGTCCATGAAAACGCCATGCATGATGATGCGCTGCGCCAGCTTTTTTGACAGGTAGACGCGCAGGAAGTCGATCACTTGCGCGGCCGGCAGCGGCGTGGAAAACAGCGGGATATTCTGCTCGTCGCAGATGGCGAGGATGTCGGGTGGCGTTTCCAGGCCTTGGGCGATGATCAGCGCGGGCGGGCCGCCGGCGATCAGCTCGCCGATCACGTGGGTGCGCGTATTGACCTTCAGGCGCTGGTAGTAATTGATTTCCTGGTGGCCAAACACCTGGATGCGGCCCGGGTGGATCAGGTTCAAATGGCCGACCTGGTCGGCGGCCGAGGAAACATCGCCCGAGATCAGGCGCTCGCCGCCGGGAAAGCCGGCAAACCAGCCCAGTTGCAGACTTTCACGATTGTCGTCGTACAGGCGTTGTATCGTCAGCGGCGTTTGCAACATGGCAGTTTTCTTCAGGAGTGGAGGAAGACCTGAAGTTTAACCCGCCGCTTGCAGACTAGGTTGCCAATTGACGATGCGCGAATGCACGGATTTCGGTTCCGGATCGGTGGCCAGCGCCGTGCGGAAGGCGTCGTCGGAAAACATCTCGGCAATTTCCGACAGGATTTCCAGATGCTGCTGGGTAACGTGGTCGGGGATCAGCAGAAAAAACAGCAGGCTGACGGGCTTGCCATCGGGCGACTCGAACGGAATCGGTTCGGCCAGGCGCACGAAGGCGCCCAGTGGCGCTTTCAGCGTCTTGGTGCCCTTGATGCGGCCATGCGGCACGGCCACGCCATGACCGAGGCCGGTCGAACCCAGGCGTTCGCGCGCGAACAGATTGTCCGACACGGTAGAGCGGGCGATGCCGTAATTGTTTTCGAAGATCAGGCCGGCTTGCTCGAAAGCGCGCTTTTTGCTGGAGACTTCCAGGTCCAGCAGGACGTTTTCGAGGGATAGTATTTTGCTAAGATTAGTCATGACACTCAATGAAATGGTGCAATGCGCAGAAGGCTTGCGAGCCGAATTATAGGCCTGTTTGTGCGGCCTGTAACGCCAATTCTCAACAGTATATGCTTGCTGCCGGCGCAGTGGGCGCTCCGGCAAGAGTAGTCATCATTTTAACAAAAAAATAACATCAAGGTGAATTAGCTATTTCTTGATTAAAAACGAAACTCCAGCCGGTTTTTCCGTCGCTGAATGCCAATTTTCCGACTTTTCAGCGTTTTCTGTTGCTTGCAAGCTCGGTACTGGCGTTGTTTTAAAACACAGTTAGCATGCCTGAAAGCATCATTCTGCGCCCTTCCGGCAGCGCTGACCAGTGCTTATTGGCGGGCGTTGCGCAAATTGCCCGGCATCTGCCCGGTGCTGAAGTTGCTGCGCCACGGATTGATGTCCAGGCCGCCACGGCGCGTATAGCGCGCATACACGGACAGCTTTTGCGGCTTGCAATGGCGCAAGATATCGACAAAGATGCGCTCGACACACTGTTCATGGAATTCATTGTGCTCGCGGAAGCCGATCAGATAGCGCAGCAGGCTTTCCTGGTCGATCTGCGGTCCTGCATACTCGATCTGCACGCTGCCCCAGTCCGGCTGTCCCGTCACCAGGCAGTTCGATTTGAGCAGGTGCGACACCAGTTTTTCTTCCACGGGCGCTTCGTCGAACGCGGCCGTCAACAGCTGCGGCGACGGCGTGTATTGCGTGATTTCCAGGTCCAGGCGGTCGAGCAGCACGCCGTCGAATTCACCCATTTTCAATTTGCCGAAATTTTCCTGCAAGGTCAGCTCGACCTGCACCGGCGCGCCGAAACCGTTCGACAGATCCTGTTTCAGCAAGGCCAGCAGCGCTTCCGGGCTGTCCAGCCGCGTCTGGTTGAACGAGTTCAGGTACAGCTTGAACGACTTCGACTCGATGATATTGGGCGAGTCGGCCGGCGCGCTGACCTTGGCCACCGCCACTTGCGGCTTGCCGCGCAGGTTCAGCCACGACAGTTCGTAGGCGTTCCAGATATCGAGGCCGAAGAAGGGCAGGGTGCCGCGCAGCTCCAGCTCGTCGCGCTTGCCCTGGCGTGGGATCGGGAACAGCAGTTCCGGAGCGTAATCGCTGCGGTAGGCCGAGCTTTTGCCCAGGGGGGACAGTTCGGCAAGATCGTTGGTGGTGGTCATGGTGGCGTGGCTGCAAATTTCTGTGAAGGGTGAATGGTAGCTTATTTCAACCCAACGGCAAGGACTGGGGTCGTACCCTTAGGATACGACCCCGGCATCTGCACTTGGGTTATTCGCTATTTACCCCAAAAACAGCTTGTATACCGGATTGCTGGTCTCATCCCAATACCGGTACCCCAGCGTATCGAGAAAGCGCGCAAACTCGCCCATCTCGTCCGGTGGCACCTGCAGGCCGATCAGGATGCGTCCCACGTCGCCGCCCTGGCTGCGGTAATGACACAGCGAAATGTTCCAGTTCGGCGCCATGCTGTCGAGAAAGCGCATCAGTGCGCCCGGACGCTCGGGGAACTCGAAGCGGTACAGCAGCTCGTCCTGCGCCAGCCGGCTCTTGCCGCCCACCAGGTGGCGGATATGCGACTTGGCCAGTTCGTCATGGGTCAGGTCCAGCGTGCGGAAATCGTGCTCCTCGAAACGCTTGGCCAGCGCGCCCGATTCATGCCGGTCGGCGATCTGCATGCCGACAAACACATGCGCCTCCTTCTCGTCGCTGATGCGGTAATTGAATTCCGTGACATTGCGCGCGCCGATCAGCGAACAGAAGCGCTTGAAGCTGCCGCGCTGTTCGCGCATGGTGACGGCAAACACGGCTTCGCGAAATTCGCCCAGTTCGGCCCGCTCGGCCACAAAGCGCAGGCGGTCGAAATTCATGTTGGCGCCGCAGGCGATCGTCACCAGCGTCTGGTTGACGATCGGGTGTTTGGTGAGGCTGGCCCGTTCCACATACGCCTTGGCGCCGGCAATGGCCAGCGCGCCGGCCGGCTCCAGGATCGAGCGCGTGTCCGTAAACACATCCTTGATGGCGGCGCAGATGGCGTCGGTGTCGACAATGATCACTTCGTCCACATACTGCTGGGCCAGGCGGAAGGTTTCCTCGCCCACCAGGCGCACCGCCGTGCCGTCCGAGAACAGGCCGACGTCGGGCAGGGTGACGCGTTCTTTTGCTTTCAGCGAACGGGCCATCGCGTCCGAATCGACGGTCTGCACGCCGATGATTTTGATATCGGGACGGATCTGTTTGACATACGCCGCCACGCCGGCGATCAGGCCGCCGCCGCCAATGGCGATAAAGATGGCGTGGATGGGGCCCGAGTGCTGGCGCAAGATTTCCATGCCGATCGTGCCCTGGCCGGCGATTACGTCCGGGTCGTCGAACGGGTGCACAAACGTGAGTTTTTGTTCCTGCTCCAGGGTCAGCGCGTGGTTGTAGGCGTCGGTGTACGAGTCGCCGTGCAGCACGATTTCCACGCTGCTGCCGCC
>Ga0247816_10001421_pt1 | contig 11773 bp, 9 predicted proteins | sample UWRJL209509C1_FD_179930 | JGI IMG/M metagenome (GOLD analysis project Ga0247816, IMG submission 179930) | Plant litter microbial communities from Arlington Agricultural Research Station in Wisconsin, United States - UWRJ-L209-509C-1 | ecosystem: Environmental > Terrestrial > Plant litter >...
GAACCGCTGATCGCCAAGTTCTACCGCCCCCAGCGCTGGACCAACGAAGCCATCCTCGAAGAACACCGCTTCACCTTCGAGCTGGCCGAGTGCGAAGTCCCGGTGGTCGCGCCGATGATTCACAACGGTGAAAGCCTGTTCGAACACGCCGGTTTCCGCTTCACCCTGTTCCCGCGGCGCGGCGGCCGTGCGCCGGAGCCGGGCAATCTTGATCAGCTGTACCGCCTCGGGCAATTGCTCGGGCGCTTGCATGCAGTAGGCGCCACCCGGCCTTTCGAACACCGTGAAGCGCTGGGCGTGAAGAACTTCGGGCACGACTCCCTGACTACCCTGCTGGAAGGCAATTTCATTCCCAAGAGCCTGCTGCCGGCCTACGAGTCTGTGGCCCGCGACCTGCTCAAGCGGGTGGAAGAGGTGTACAAGGCCACGCCCCACAAGAACATCCGCATGCACGGCGACTGCCACCCCGGCAACATGATGTGCCGCGACGAGATGTTCCACATCGTCGATCTCGACGACTGCCGCATGGGCCCGGCCGTCCAGGACTTGTGGATGATGCTTGCCGGAGACCGTCAGGAATGCCTGGGGCAGTTGTCGGAATTGATGGACGGCTACCAGGAATTTCACGACTTCGATCCGCGCGAACTGGCCCTGATCGAACCCCTGCGCGCCTTGCGCCTGATGCACTACAGTGCCTGGCTCGCACGCCGCTGGGACGACCCGGCGTTCCCTCGCAGTTTCCCGTGGTTTGGCAACGAGCGGTATTGGGGTGACCAGGTGTTGGCGCTGCGTGAGCAGTTGTCGGCGCTCAATGAAGAGCCATTGAAACTGTTCTGACATTCCTTGATTGATCGTTCCCACGCTCCGCGTGGGAATGCATCCTGTGACGCTCCGCGTCACGCCCTCAAGAGCCGACGCAGAGCGTCCAAGGCGGCATTCCCACGCAAAGCGGGGGAACGATCACCCATTATCAACACACATCTCCTGACAAATATCCTTACAATCTCGGCTTTGTTAGTTGCCTAAGCAAGGATTCTGCATGCAAGCCGCCAACCCCCGTCGCGGATACATACTGGGCCTGAGCGCCTATGTCATCTGGGGCCTGTTCCCGCTGTATTTCAAAGCCATTGCCAGCGTGCCTGCGGCGGAAATCATCGTCCACCGGGTGCTGTGGTCGGCGCTGTTCGGCGGTTTGCTGCTGATGGTCTGGAAGCATCCGGGGTGGTTTCGCGAGCTGCGGGACAACCCCAGGCGCCTGGCAATTCTGGCACTCAGCGGTTCGCTGATCGCGGGCAATTGGCTGACCTATGTGTGGTCGGTGAATAGCGGGCGCATGCTTGAAGCCAGCCTGGGTTACTACATCAATCCGTTGGTCAACGTACTGCTGGGCATGCTGATCCTGGGTGAGCGCCTGCGCCGCCTGCAATGGGTGGCTGTCAGCCTCGCCGCCGTGGGTGTCGCGCAACAGGTGTGGCAGGTCGGCAGCCTGCCGTGGGTGTCGCTGGTGTTGGCGCTGACGTTTGGTTTCTACGGTTTGATCCGCAAGCAGGCGCCCGTCAAGGCACTCCCGGGGCTGGTGGTGGAAACGTGGATGCTGGTGCCGATTGCCGTGGCGTGGTTGTTGTTCAACCCTTCTGCCCACAGTGCCCAACTGGAATTCTGGAGCACCTCCGAAGCCTGGTGGCTGGTGGCCGCTGGCCCGGTGACGTTGATCCCGCTGGTGTGCTTCAACGCCGCCGCACGGCACTTGCCCTATACCGCCCTGGGCTTCCTGCAATACGTGGCGCCGACCCTGGTGCTGCTCGAAGCGGTGCTGCTGTTCAATGAACACCTGGCACCGAGCACGCTGATTGCCTTCGGCTTTATCTGGGCCGGCCTGGTGGTTTACAGCGTCGACGCCTGGCTGACCGTGCGTAAACGCTGATCAAATAACGTACAAACCCCTGCAAGCTACTGCCGCCGTGGCTTGCAGCCATCCACCCCAAGGTTATCCACAGCCTGATCCCCGGCGTTTGTGCACAAGCCGTTGAAATTGCTCGTTTTTTGCTCAACTTGCGCAAAGCCACGGCGGGCCTGGGCTGGCGGCGTGTCTCTACAGGTTATCCACAGGCCCATGCAAGTTTTCCATGCATAACCTTGTGGACAGTTACGGCTCGGTTCGCAGGTTCAGTTCCACCATCAGATCATCCGCCAGGGTTTCCAGCGCTTGCTGCAAAGTCTCCAGCGATAAGGTCAGCGGCACGGCGAGCACGGCGTCGGCATGAAACAGCGGATCGCTGCTCATCGGCGCCGGGCGCACGTCGGTGCTCAGGCGCTCGACGTTAACGCCGTGCTTGCTCAGCAACGCGGTGATGTCGCGCACAATCCCCGGCCGGTCATTGCCCACCAGGTCCATGGCGATCGGTTTCCACTCGCAGGATTGCGCGACGCCGCTGCGTTCGGCGATCAGCACGCGGATGCCGTGGCTCGACAACCCCTGCAACGCGCCCACCAATTCATCGTATGCCTCAGCGGGCACGCCCACCCGCAGGATCCCGGCAAACTGCCCCGCCATGTGCGCCATGCTGCTTTCCAGCCAGTTGCCACCGTGCTCGGCGATGCACTGGGCGACGCGTTCAACCTGGCCCGGTTTGTCCGGGGCAATAACGGTCAATACGAGATGGTCCATGATGTGGCCTCTTCTTCTGAGTTTATTTATTTTTTGTAGGAGCGAGCTTGCTCGCTCCTACAAGGTGGACGCAGGCGGTGGTGAAAACAAATCGTGTACCATTTTTATATTTATCTGGAACAATCCAATAGTTTTTTGAGAACATCCCGTACCCCACTGTGACCGTACGACCAAAGTGGGTCGCTAAACGACGTATTTAGTCTAATTTTCACAACCGCAACTCATCATGTAGTATGCCAAACCGCGCACTACATAACGTTAGGTCGATGTCTGCCCAGGCGCCGTCGCAACCTCGAACACCCCGTCAGCAAGGCTCTTGCCGTTGATTGGAACCACCCAGCCGCCATTTAAGGCATGTACTGGTGCATAGGGTTTGTGGTTTAAATGGCCAGAGGCTTCATTGGTAAATTGATAAGCTGAAAAGCGCATAAGCTGAGCAGAGTGAGGCAAGCAATGACTGAACACGTTCAAGTCGGTGGCCTGCAGGTCGCCAAAGTCCTGTTCGACTTCGTGAATAACGAAGCCATTCCTGGTACCGGTATTACCGCCGACCAGTTCTGGGCCGGCGCCGACAAGGTCATCCACGACCTGGCTCCGAAGAACAAAGCCCTACTCGCCAAACGCGACGATTTCCAATTACGGATCGACACCTGGCACCAGGCGCATGCCAGCCAGGCCCACGACCCGGTGGCCTACAAGGCCTTCCTGCAAGACATCGGATACCTGCTGCCAGAAGCCGCGGATTTCCAGGCCACGACCCAAAACGTCGATGAAGAAATTGCCCACATGGCCGGCCCGCAGCTGGTTGTGCCAGTGATGAACGCCCGTTTCGCCCTCAACGCCTCCAATGCGCGCTGGGGCTCGCTGTATGACGCGCTGTATGGCACCGACGCCATCAGCGAAGCCGACGGCGCCGAGAAGGGTAAGGGTTACAACAAAGTGCGTGGCGACAAGGTCATCGCCTTCGCCCGTGCTTTCCTCGACGAAGCCGCACCGCTCACCGCCGGCAGCCACGTTGACTCCACCGGCTACAAGATCGTCGACGGCAAGCTCGTGGTCAGCCTCAAGGGCGGCAGTAACAGCGGCCTGCTCAGCGATGCCCAACTGATCGGCTACCACGGCGAAGCCGCACAGCCGACTGCGATCCTGTTGAAGCACAACGGCCTGCACTTCGAAATCCAGATCGATGCCAGCACCCCGGTCGGCCAGACCGACGCAGCCGGCGTCAAGGACGTGCTGATGGAAGCCGCCCTGACCACCATCATGGACTGCGAAGACTCCGTCGCCGCTGTCGATGCCGATGACAAAGTGGTGATCTACCGCAACTGGCTCGGCCTGATGAAGGGCGACCTGGCCGAAGAAGTCGCCAAGGGCGGCAAGACCTTCACCCGCACCATGAACGCCGACCGCGTGTACACCGGCGTAGACGGCAAGGACGTGACCCTGCACGGCCGTTCGTTGTTGTTCGTGCGTAACGTTGGTCACCTGATGACCATCGACGCGATTCTCGACAAAGACGGCAACGAAGTGCCGGAAGGCATTCTCGACGGCCTGCTCACCAGCCTTGCTGCGGTGCATAGCCTCAACGGCAATAACACCCGCAAGAACAGCCGCACCGGTTCGGTCTACATCGTTAAGCCGAAAATGCACGGCCCTGAAGAAGCCGCGTTCACCAATGAGCTGTTCGGCCGCGTCGAAGACGTGCTGAACCTGCCGCGCAACACGCTGAAGGTCGGCATCATGGACGAGGAGCGCCGCACCACGGTCAACCTCAAGGCCTGCATCAAGGCCGCCAGCGAGCGCGTGGTGTTTATCAACACCGGCTTCCTCGACCGCACCGGCGACGAAATCCACACCTCCATGGAAGCTGGCGCGATGGTGCGCAAGGCCGCCATGAAGACTGAAAAGTGGATCGGCGCCTACGAAAACTGGAACGTCGATATCGGCTTGAGCACCGGCCTGCAAGGTCGCGCGCAAATCGGTAAAGGCATGTGGGCCATGCCCGACCTGATGGCTGCCATGCTCGAGCAGAAGATTGCTCACCCGCTGGCCGGCGCCAATACCGCGTGGGTTCCGTCGCCGACGGCTGCTGCGCTGCACGCGCTGCATTACCACAAGGTTGACGTGTTCGCCCGCCAGGCCGAACTGGCCAAGCGCGAGCGCGCTTCAGTGGACGACATCCTGACCATTCCCCTGGCCCAGAACACCGATTGGTCCGACGAGGAAATCCGCAACGAACTGGACAACAACGCCCAAGGCATCCTCGGTTACGTGGTGCGCTGGATCGACCAGGGCGTGGGTTGCTCGAAAGTGCCGGACATCAACGACATCGGCCTGATGGAAGACCGAGCCACCCTGCGTATTTCCAGCCAGCACATCGCCAACTGGTTGCGCCACGGCATCGTCAATGAAGCCCAGGTGCTGGAAAGCCTCAAGCGCATGGCGCCGGTGGTGGACCGGCAGAACGCCGGCGACGCGCTGTACCGTCCGCTGGCACCGGACTTCGACAGCAACATCGCCTTCCAGGCGGCGGTCGAATTGGTGATCGAAGGTACTAAACAGCCGAACGGTTACACCGAGCCGGTATTGCATCGCCGTCGTCGTGAGTTCAAGGCCAAGAATGGCTTGTAACTAAACGCCGAAAACCAAAAAGCCCTGATCAAATGATCAGGGCTTTTTTTTGGGGCATTTCGTAGCAGCTGTCGAGCCTTGGCGAGGCTGCGTGAGGAGCGACTCGGTTCAATGTCTGGCCATTATCAGCAGTGCGACCAACGCAGCCTCGCTGGCGCTCGACAGCTGCTACGAGACAGGGTGCTTACTGCGCCATTCCCAGTTCCCGCTTCACCATCTTCGCCAACTTCACGCTATCAATCGGCTTGAGCAAAAAGTCCACCACGCTCAGGTGCATGGCATCAATCACATCCGGCGCTTCAGCATCACCCGACATGATGATGATAGGCAGCGCCGCACGTGTGGAACTGCGCACCTGGCGGATCAGTTGCAACCCGTTGCTGGGCGCCATGCGCAGGTCAGTGATCAGCAAGCCAATAGAACTGCTGGAGGTCAACAGGTCCCATGCCGACTCGCCACTGTCTGCCGTCATGCAGCGAATACCGTCCAGGCCAAGAATTTCTGCCAACAGTTCACGCGCGTCCTTGTCGTCATCCACGATCAAAACCCGTTGTGGCGGTAAATCAGGCTCCAGCATTACGGCGCTCAGCGCCTCGCGCTCGGCATCACTCAAAATATCGTGGTCGGACATACGTTTCTCGGTAGTTCTGATCAATCTCCCAGCACAGAACTCAGACATCGCCGGAAGGGCGAACAATGTGCACTTCGTCGGAAAGTTTGCCTAGTGGGTGTTCTACGGGGTTTGGACGATATTCATGTAAGGTTTTTCCCTAGTCGTAAACAGTTACATAGCTACCTAGACTTACGTCCAATGGGCACCCGCTGCGCAGGAGTCGACCATGAGCAACGATAACGACAAAAAAACTGCGGTCATGGTTATGAGTAAAGCTGATGCTTTCACACAGGCGGGAAAAACCGCCGTGTTGCAGAACATCCACGGCACCTTGCAATTCCTGCAACGTTTCCCTCCGTTCAACCAGATGGAAAACGCCCACCTGGGATTTCTGGTGGAACACTGTCAACTGCGCTTCTACGGCCCCGGCGAGAGCATTCTCAAGCCGTCGGGCGGGCCGGTGGAGCACTTCTTCATCGTCAAGCAAGGTCGTGTGGTCGGCGAGCGCCCGAACTCCAGCAACGGCGGCGCCGAAACCACCTTTGAAATTACCACCGGCGAGTGCTTCCCCCTGGCGGCACTGCTGGGCGAGCGCGCCACCCGCACCGAGCACAAAGCCGCCGAAGACACCTTCTGCCTGCAACTGAACAAGCCGGCGTTCATCAAGTTGTTCGCCCTCTCCAGCCCATTTCGCGATTTCGCCTTGCGCGGCGTGAGCAGCCTGTTGGATCAGGTCAACCAGCAAGTCCAGCAAAAAGCTGTGGAAACCCTTGGCACGCAATACTCGCTGAACACCCGCCTGGGCGAACTGGCCATGCGTCACCCGGTCACCTGCTCGCCGCTGACGCCCCTGCGCGAAGCCGTCACGCAGATGCATGAACAACAGGTCGGCAGCATTGTGATCGTCGATGAGCACAAGGCGCCCCTGGGGATTTTCACCCTGCGGGACCTACGCGAAGTGGTCGCCGGCGGCACCAACGATTTCAACCAGAGCATCGAGCGCCATATGACCCAGGCGCCGTTCGCCCTCACGCCGGACCACAGCGCTTTCGATGCCGCCATCGCCATGACCGAGCGGCACATCGCCCACGTGTGCCTGGTCAAGGATCAGCGCCTGTGCGGCGTAGTCTCCGAGCGCGACCTGTTTTCCCTGCAACGGGTCGACTTGGTGCACCTGGCCCGAACCATCCGCAATGCGCCACGGGTGGAAAACCTGGTGGCGATCCGTGGCGAAATCGGCCAGTTGGTGGAGCGCATGCTGGCCCATGGTGCGTCTTCCACCCAGATCACCCACATCATCACCCTGCTCAACGACCACACCGTTTGCCGGGTAATCGAGCTGACCCTGGCCGACAAGGGTGACCCCGGCGTGCCGTTCAGTTGGCTGTGTTTCGGCAGCGAAGGCCGTCGTGAACAGACGCTGTACACCGACCAGGACAACGGCATTTTGTTTGATGCTAAAGACGCCGCCGAAGCCGCCGAGATTCGTGGCCGGCTGCTGCCCCTGGCGCAGCACATTAACCAAAGCCTGGCGCTGTGCGGCTTTACCCTGTGCAAGGGCAATATCATGGCCGGCAACCCTGAGCTGTGCCTGTCCCGGGCCGAATGGGCGCGGCGCTTTGCCGGTTTTATTCGCGAGGCAACGCCGGAGAACCTGTTGGGGTCGAGCATCTATTTTGATTTACGCGTGGTCTGGGGCGACGAACAAGGCTGCGAGCAATTGCGCCGGGGGATTCTGGACCAGGTGGCAGATAACCGGCTGTTCCAGCGCATGCTGGCCGAGAACGCATTGCGCCAGCGTCCGCCGGTGGGGCGTTTCCGTGATTTTGTGCTGACGCGTAAAGGCGCGGAGAAAGCCACCCTCGACCTCAAGGTCCAGGGCCTCACCCCATTTGTCGACGGTGCCCGTCTGCTGGCCCTGGCCAATGGCATCGGCGCCAATAACACCCTGGAGCGTTTGCGCCAACTGGTGGCCAAGGAAGTCATCGAACGCCTGGACGGCGCGGCTTATGAAGAGGCTTATCACTTTATCCAGCAAACGCGCATGCAGCAGCATCAACTGCAAACCCGCGAAAATCAGCCCTACTCCAACCGCGTCGACCCCGACAGCCTCAACCACCTGGACCGCCGCATCCTGCGCGAATCACTGCGCCAGGCCCAGCGCCTGCAAAGCAGCCTGACCTTGCGGTATCAGCTGTGAGTCTGTTTGGTTGGCTGCGCAAGACCCAACCTGGACTGGATTCGGCGCAACAGCGGCGGGTCGCACAATTACCCGCTCCAGGTGAGTTGGGCAGCGGTTCGCTGCGGGAGCAGCGCTGGGTGGTGGTGGATCTGGAAACCACCGGCCTGAATCTCAACCGTGACCAGGTGCTGTCGATTGGCGCGGTGGTGATCGAAGACGGTGCTGTCGACTTTTCCCAGTTGTTCGAGCGCACCCTGCAACGGGCCGAAACCAAGCCCGGCCCCAGCGTGCTGATCCACGGCCTGGGCCCCAGTGCCATCGCGGCTGGCTGCGACCCAGCCGAAGCCCTGATGGACTTCATGGAGTTTGTCGGCGACAGCCCGCTGCTGGCGTTCCATGCGCCGTTCGATCAACACATGCTGTGCCGGGCGCTCAAGGACAGCCTGGGGTATCGCTTGAACCACGTGTTCTTGGACGTCGCCGACATCGCCCCGCTGCTGTGCCCCGAGGTCAACCTGCGCGAAGCCGGGCTGGATGACTGGATCGAACATTTCAAACTGCAGGTGGGTGAACGTCATCACGCCAGCGCCGACGCGCTGGCGACGGCGGAGTTGATGCTGATCCTGTTCAGCCGCGCGCGACAACAGCAGATCGACAGCCCGCAAGCTTTACAGCAACGCCTGAACCAATGGAAACGCCGCAAGCAAGCCCCCTCTCTCTAAACACCGCCAAGATCGTTCCCACGCGCAGCAAAGGAACGCCTCCTGGGACGCTCCGCGTCCCGCCAGCCGCGCACGACTCAAGTCTTGTGTACGTGTGACGCGGAGCGTCACGGGCTGCATTCCCATGCGGAGCGTGGGAACGATCAATCAACGCCCACGATCCCGATCGTTCCCACGCGCAGCAAAGGAACGCCTCCTGGGACGCTCCGCGTCCCGCCATCCACGCACGGCTGAAGCCTTGTGTACGTGTGACGCGGAGCGTCACGGGCTGCATTCCCACGCAGAGCGTGGGAACGATCAGGCCATCAACCGACCAACGCCAATTGCACCCTTCCTGCGCCTCTGACACAATCGCGAATAATTCTCGTTAGTTTAAACTTTCCGATCGGTGTCGCCTTGTCGTCAATCCAAAGTCCCCACAGTGAGCTAGTTGGCGCGTTATACCGCGACCATCGCAGCTGGCTGCTGGCATGGCTGCGACGCAACGTGGCCTGCCCCAGCCGTGCCGAAGACTTGAGCCAGGACACCTTCATGCGCCTGCTGGGCCGTGAAGAACTGCGCGCCCCCCGCGAACCTCGGGCGTTTTTGGTGGCCATCGCCAAGGGTTTGCTGTTCGACTATTTCCGCCGCGCCGCGCTGGAACAGGCTTATCTCACCGAACTGATGCTGATCCCGGAAAGCGAACACCCCTCCCCGGAAGCACAGCAACTGATCCTCGAAGACCTCAAGGCCATCGACCGCCTGCTGGGCAAACTCTCGAGCAAAGCCCGCGCCGCCTTCCTCTATAACCGCCTTGATGGCCTGGGCCACGCCGAAATCGCCGAGCGCCTGGGTGTTTCCGTACCGCGGGTTCGGCAATACCTGGCCCAGGGCATTCGCCAGTGCTACATCGCCCTGTATGGCGAGCCGCTGTGAACCAGGTCAGCTCCAAACCGGTATCGGCGCGCGTGCTCGATGCGGCGATTGCCTGGCAGTTGTCCCTCGATTCCGGCGACGGCAGCGCCGTGGAGCAGGAAGAGTTCGCCAAATGGCTGGCCAGCCATGAAGAACACGCCCGGGCCTGGCGCCAGCTGGGCATGATGGATCAGCGTTTCAGCGTAGCGGCAGGCCCGGCACGGGCGGCCTTGTTGCAGTCGCGCGAAGGCATTCGCCGGCGCGTGCGCAAGCTGGGCAGTGGCCTGGCCAGCGTGGTGCTGGTGTGCGGCCTGGTGTTGTTCGCCGGCCAACGCTACCTGCCGCTCAATTACTGGCTGGCCGACCAACGCACCGCCACCGGCGAACAGCGCACGCTGAAGCTGGCCGACGGCACCGTCATCAACCTCAACACCCACAGCGCCATCGACGTGCGCTTCGACGAAAAGCGCCGGGTGATCGTGCTGCAGGAAGGCGAGATTCTGGTCGAAACCGGCCACAACGACGCCCGGCCGTTTTTCGTCGAAACCCGCGAAGGCAGCCTGCGTGCGCTGGGTACGCGGTTCATCGTCAAGCGCGAGGACGACGGCACACGCCTCAGCGTGTTGCAGTCCGCCGTGGCCGCCCAGCCCGAGACGCTGCATCAGGAACAGGTCTTCAAGGAAGGCCAGCAAGTGCTGATGCGCCGCGATGGCCTAGGCCCAATGCTGGCCGTCAGCCCCGGCACCGATGCGTGGACGCGCGGCATGCTGGTGGTGGATAACGCGCGGCTTGGGGATGTGATCGCGGAATTGAGCCGTTACCGCAGCGGGTACCTGGGTGTGGATAAACAAGTGGCCGACCTGCGGATCACCGGCAGCTTCCCGCTGCACGACACCCAACTGGCACTGAATGCATTGCTGCCGACCTTGCCAGTGCAGATTGAACAGCACACACCCTGGTGGGTGACGGTGGTGCCGAAAGCGGCGGAAAAGCCTTAAGCCTTTCGGCGCCTGAGCAATTGCTATCGCAGGCAAGCCAGCTCCCACATTTGACCGTGTTCTACCTGACAAACTCGATCCAATGTGGGAGCTGGCTTGCCTGCGATGAGACCCTCAAGATCACTCACCCCCTCCAAATAGAAATTATTTTCATCCAGCCCTATCACTTTTTGAATCTCGTTCGGCCCATAGGCAATTGAGAAATATTTCCATTCAGGAGCCGCCCTATGTCCCGCACGCTAGACACCTTGTTGCGCCCCAGCCTGTTAGCCGTGGCCATTGCCCTCAGCGCCCCGCTGGCCAGCACTGCGCTGATTGCCGCCGAACAAGCCTCCAGCGTGCGCGCCTACAACCTGCCGGCCGCTTCATTGGCCAGCACCCTGAACCAGATCGCCAGCCAGGCCGGCCTGGCACTGACCCTCAACCCAGCGTTGGCCTCGGGCAAGACCTCGGCCCCGGTCCAGGGCCAGTTCGATGCACCGGGTGCACTGCGTGAAGCCTTGCGTGGCACCGGCTTGCAGCTGGAGCAGAGCAGCGCGGGGACGTACACGCTGGTGGCGGTTCCGGAGGGGGTGATGGCGCTGCCGGTGACTAACATCACCGGCCAAGGCAGCTACGAAAGCGCCTGGGGCCCGGTGGACGGTTATGTCGCAACACGCACCGCAGCCGGCACCAAAACCGATACACCGATTGCCGAGCTGCCGCGCTCAGTCACAGTGATCACTCGCCAGCAGATGGAAGACCGCTCTGTTCTCAACCTCAACGATGCATTGCGCTACACCGCAGGTGTGCAAAGCAGCGGCTATGGTTCCGACTCGCGCAGTGACTGGCTGCTGGTACGCGGTTTTGTCCCGACCCAATTCCTCGACGGCCTGCCATTACCCAAAGGCAACTACGCCACACCGAAAATAGACACGTGGAACCTGGAACGCATTGCCGTCCTGCGCGGCCCGGCATCGTCGGTCTACGGGCAAACCCCACCCGGGGGTTTGCTGGACATGGTCAGCCGCCGCCCCCAGGCCGAAAGCTCGAATGAAATCGAAGTACAGGCAGGCAGCAACAACC
>Ga0247816_10001426_pt1 | contig 11758 bp, 9 predicted proteins | sample UWRJL209509C1_FD_179930 | JGI IMG/M metagenome (GOLD analysis project Ga0247816, IMG submission 179930) | Plant litter microbial communities from Arlington Agricultural Research Station in Wisconsin, United States - UWRJ-L209-509C-1 | ecosystem: Environmental > Terrestrial > Plant litter >...
GGCTGGTGTGGGTTCCGCCCTTACGGCGGCTCACTTTTGATAGAGCGCAAAAGTAAGCAAAACGCTCTTGCCCCACCACTCGGCACCTCGCCAGGGCTCGGTGTGCCCTCACGCAGGCTTTGGACCGTGGGCCGCCGCGATGGGCCATCCTTGGCCCAGCGCGGCTAACCTGGCGTCCTGCCAGGTTACCCACGCTCCAAAGCCTGCGTTCGGCCAGCGTGGTTTAACGGGGCGCCTAAGATCAAGAGCACGGCGGCCCGAAAGCCGACCTGAGTGGTGTGAAGCAAAAACAAATGCAAAAGCCAATGCGGTCCACTGTGGGAGCTGGCTTGCCTGCGATGGCCTCACCTCGGTCTACCTGAATGAACTGGATCAAACTGTGGGAGCGGGCTTGCTCGCGAATGCGGTGTATCAGTTGATACATGCATGGCTGACCCACCGCCTTCGCGAGCAAGCCCGCTCCCACATTTGGACTGTATTTTTTCAGGTGAAAAGTGGTGAGGCCAGCGCAGGCAAGCCAGCCACACTTTGATTTCGATGGTTTCTAATAAGCATGCAACCAGATTTGTCCGATCCAGCCTCCCAGGCCAACCGGGCATGATCCTCAGGACTCCAGCCACTCAACCTGAGGAACTTCAGCATGGACTTTTACCGGGGTGATGACCGTATCCCAACCGACGGTGTTATCTGCTCTCAAGGATTCACCGCCAAACCACCCTCCCCAACGATGAACGGCGACCAGGCCCGGCTATACCTGGCGCAGCAATTTATGAATGGCTCTCAGCGCCTGACTTGCCAGGATGTGGGCATGACCTGGCGCCAACAAACCCCAGGTGGCTTGGTGGCTACCGCGCAACACCAGGAAGGCGCCTACGCCGGGAAAAACTACTTTTACAAAATCACCATCCCGGATACTGAACTGATGGCCTGGGAGCTGAACAACAAAGGACACAGAGAGCGCCAGATAGCGGTGGCCGAGGTGGGGACGACCCGCAAATATTGCCTGATCCATAACAGCACGACTTACGAGACGGCTACGCTTATCGCACTGTGCCACCCGGTAAGTACGCGCGAAGCCACGTTCCTTACCGCAATACCCTCTCAATACATCGTCGGTACCCGCACCGGAAAGGACACCTTGAACGAAAACATGCCGTTTGCGCCCTTCATCAATCCGTAGAAAGGCCCTAAAAACAAAGCGGCACCCCAGGGTGCCGTTTGCCTTGCAGGTCCATCGGTATTAAGTGCGCTCCGCCTCCCACCGCTTCAGCAACTCGTTGTGGCTGCTCCGTGCGAGAACCACTGACACCGCCATGGGTTGTTAAAGGCCAGCAAGACAAATCGCTTTAACTTGCGGGACGTTTCCGAGAGAATCTTTCGGCCTTGTGCCTGCTGGAACCACTGGCTAGTCTTCGCTCCGTCGCTGCACATCAGCGATCGGGTGTGGAAACCTGGAAATTCAGTGGGCGCCAAGCGCCAGCACCATAATCGTTGTCGGCGTTTTTTTCGTCAGCGTTCTATGGCGGCTGTACGTGGGCAGACTTCGGTCTGGCCGGGTCCTACTGTCCGGTTTTCCACCCCGCGTATAGCTGCCACCTTCTGTCGTGTGGAAACGACATCAGGATGGCTCCCCCTCAGTAGGAGCTTATGCATGGACAAGATCGTTCCAGACCCACCCCGCGCTAACCGGGACCGCGAAGCCTTTGATCGCGCCCTGAGTCACTATCTACAACCCGATCAGCTCTCCCGCCCAACATTCACCGTCCACCCAGACGTCAGCTTTGAAGACGCCATCGCCCAAATTTCCGAGATACTGCGTTGCGCAGCTGCAACGGCGTCGGGTTCGGCACAAACGTCGACCGCGGAAAACCGTGACATGGCCTGCTCCACCGTGCACCTGATCGATATGGCCAGGACCTTGGCCGATCAAGCGCTGAATTGTTTGAAAGCACAGTAACAATGTGGGAGCTGGCTTGCCTGCGATGGCGGTGGTTCGGTCAACAGATTTATTGACTGAACCACCGCCATCGCAGGCAAGCCAGCTCCCACAGTTGATCTTCATTGATTAATAAGCCGTGCTCGGCTTTTAGCTATTTACGCGCCGCCTCCCACGACTTCAGCAACTCGTTGTAGCTGACGGTCTCGCCCTGCGGCTTCTCGTTGGCCAGTTTCGGTTTTGGTGCGCCCGGCTGGTCAAACCAGTACTGAGCATCGCGCTCTTCGTTCATCTTCGGGCCGCAAATCGGCTGCACCTTGGAGCGCTCCAGGCGCGTCATGATCGCGTCCTGGTCCTTGGCCAACCCATCCAGTGCCTGCTGCGGGGTTTTCTCGCCGCTGGCGGCTTCCGAAATATGGCTCCACCACAACTGCGCCAGGCGTGGATAGTCCGGCACGTTGGTGCCGGTTGGGGTCCACTCCACCCGCGCCGGGCTACGGTAGAACTCCACCAGGCCACCAAGTTTCGGTGCCAGGTCGGTCATGGCCTGGGAGTTGATGTCGGACTCGCGAATCGGCGTCAGGCCAACGATGGTTTTCTTCAGCGAGACGGTTTTCGAGGTCACGAATTGCGCATACAGCCAGGCCGCGAGTTTCTGTTTCTCAGGCGTCGACTTGAGGAACGTCCAGGAGCCCACGTCCTGATACCCCTTCTTCATGCCCTTTTCCCAATACGGCCCGACTGGCGATGGCGCCATGCGCCATTTCGGCGTGCCGTCGGCGTTCACCACCGGCAGGCCCGGTTTGGTCATGTCGGCGGTAAACGCGGTGTACCAGAAGATCTGCTGGGCGATGTTGCCCTGAGACGGCACCGGCCCGGATTCGGAGAAGGTCATGCCCGCCGCTTCCGGTGGCGCATAGGCTTTCATCCAGTCCACGTATTTTTGCGTGGCATACACCGCCGCCGGGCCGTTGGTGTCGCCGCCACGGGTGACGCTGGAGCCCACCGGATGGCAGTCCTCAACGCGAATACCCCACTCATCCACTGGCAAACCGTTGGGCAGGCCTTTGTCACCGCCACCGGCCATGGAGAACCAGGCATCGGTAAAGCGCCAGCCCAGGGACGGGTCTTTCTTGCCATAGTCCATGTGCCCGTAGACGCGCTTGCCGTCGATTTCCTTGACGTCTTCGGAGAAGAATTTGGCGATGTCTTCATAGGCTGACCAGTTCACCGGCACGCCCAACTCATAACCGTATTTTTCCTTGAACTTGGCTTTGAGGTCCGGCCGCTCGAACCAGTCGGCGCGGAACCAATAAAGGTTGGCGAACTGCTGGTCGGGCAACTGGTAAATCTTGCCGTCCGGCGCGGTGGTGAACGAGATGCCGATGAAGTCCTTGATATCCAGGGTTGGGGAGGTGAAATTCTTGCCTTCATTGGCCATCAGGTCAGTGATGGATTCGGTCTTTCCATAGCGAAAGTGCGTGCCGATCAAATCGGAATCGTTGACCCAGCCGTCATAGATATTCTTGTCGGACTGCATCTGGGTTTGCAGCTTCTCCACCACGTCGCCTTCCTGCAACAGATCGTGGGTCAGCTTGATCCCGGTAATTTCACTGAAGGCCTTGGCCAGCACCTTAGATTCATATTCGTGGGTAGTCAGGGTTTCCGACACCACGTTGATCTTCATCCCGCGAAACGGCTCGGACGCCTTGATAAACCACTTCAGTTCTTCAAGCTGTTGGGCTTCGGTCAGGGTCGACGGCTTGAACTCACTGCCGATCCATTTTTTTGCCGCATCTTCATAAGCATCGGCCCACGCCGCAGCACTCAAACCGCTGAGGGCCAGTACGGCGGCCAATGAAATGCTATGTCGCAGCTTATTGTTTTTATCGAACATAGAGACCTCCTGGTTGTAGGTTCAAAAGGGGCACGGCCTTCGGCAACTAGCCCCAGCGCATCACAGACAACAGCCACACCAGAGACAGCGCGGACGCCACCCAGATGCTCCAGCCGGTAACGCCAATCACCAGTAAATGCAGGTAAGCGCTGCCGAGAAGACCGATAAACAAACGATCACCACGGGTAGTGCTGATCGGTAAAAAACCGCGCCGGGGAATACTCGGCGAGCGCAATTCCCAGGTGGTCATGCCTGCCAGCAGCAGGCCGATGGCCACAAAGAACAGCGCGGTCGGGGTGGTCCAGGCCATCCATTCCATCATCGACTCCTCAGACCCGGCCCAGGGCAAAGCCCTTGGCCACGTGGTTGCGAACAAACCAGATCACCAGCATGCCCGGCAGGATGGTCAACACCCCCGCCGCTGCCAGCACGCCCCAGTCGATACCGGAGGCCGACACTGTGCGGGTCATCACCGCCGCGATCGGCTTGGCGTTCACCGAGGTCAAGGTGCGCGCCAGCAGCAACTCGACCCAGGAAAACATGAAGCAGAAAAACGCCGTGACGCCGATCCCCGAGCCAATCAGCGGGATAAAAATCTTCACGAAAAACTTCGGAAAGCTGTAGCCGTCGATGTAGGCGGTTTCGTCGATTTCCTTCGGCACGCCCGACATGAAGCCTTCCAGAATCCACACCGCCAGCGGCACGTTGAACAGGCAGTGCGCGAGGGCCACGGCGATGTGCGTGTCGAACAGCCCGATGGACGAATACAGCTGGAAGAACGGCAGCAGGAACACCGCCGGCGGCGCCATGCGGTTGGTCAGCAGCCAGAAGAACAGGTGCTTGTCGCCGAGAAAGCGATAGCGCGAAAACGCATAGGCCGCAGGCAGCGCCACGCTCAGGGAAATCACGGTGTTGAGGCTGACGTAGTACAGCGAGTTGAGGTAGCCGGTGTACCAACTGGGGTCAGTGAAGATCACCTTGTAGTTGGCGAAGGTGAAGTCCTGGGGAAACAGCGTCAGGCCGCCAAGGATTTCGGTGTTGCTCTTGAACGACATGTTCAGCAGCCAATAGATCGGCACCAGCAGGAACAGGATGTAGATCAGCAGCGGAATGACCTTGCGCTTGCTCATGTTGGCAGCCTCAACGATTGGCGTCGGAGTGGGTCATGGCGGTGTAGAACAGCCAGGACACCAACAGGATGATCAGGAAATACACCAGGGAAAACGCGGCTGCCGGGCCCAGGTCGAATTGCCCTACAGCCATCTGGGTCAAGGTCTGGCTGAGGAAGGTGGTGGCATTGCCTGGCCCGCCGCCCGTCAGCACAAACGGCTCGGTGTAGATCATGAAACTGTCCATGAAGCGCAACATCACCGCGATCAGCAGCACGCTTTTCAGCTTCGGCAACTGGATATGCCGGAACACCGCCCAGCTGGAGGCCCGGTCAATCCGCGCAGCCTGGTAGTACACATCCGGGATTGCTCGCAGGCCGGAGAAACACAGCAGTGCCACCAGCGAGGTCCAGTGCCACACGTCCATCACCAGCACCGTGACCCAGGCATCCATGGTGTTGGCCGCGTAGTTGTAGCTGATGCCCATGGCATTCAGCGTGGAGCCGAGTAAACCGATGTCGGCACGCCCGAAAATCTGCCAGATGGTCCCGACCACGTTCCACGGAATCAGCAGCGGAATCGCCATTACGATCAGTACCAGCGAGGACCAGCGACCTTTGGTCGGCATGGTCAGGGCGATGGCGATGCCCAGCGGAATTTCGATCAGCAATACACACGCCGAATAGATGAATTGGCGCAGCAGCGAGTCATGCAGACGCGGGTCCAGCAGCACCTGTTTGTACCAGTCAGCGCCAACGAAATAGCGACTGGATTGGTCGAAGATGTCCTGCACCGAATAGTTGACCACGGTCATCATCGGGATCACCGCACTGAAGGCCACCAGCAGGAATACCGGCAGTACCAGCCACCAGGCTTTGTTGTTTTGCACCTTGTTCATGATGGAAAGCTCATGGGTGTGTCTCCAGCAGGTAATCATCGGCGTAGACCATCAGCCATTGCGCGGGAAAGCTAATGGACGCATGGCCCTCGGGCACCGGCTTGTCTTCGGCCAGGCGCACTTTCAGCGGTGCGCCGTCGAGGTTAAGGGTCATGATCTTGTAGGTGCCGAGGTCTTCGACATAAGTGACCTGCGCCTGCAGTGCGTCAGGATTGTGCTCATCCCACACATGAATGAATTCCGGACGGATACCCACCTGCAGCTTCCTATAGGGCGTTTCGCCAATGCGCTGTTGCAACGCCTCCGGCAGCGGCAGGTGGATTCCGGCAAAGCGCACACCGCCCGCCTCTGCCTGCACCTCAATCAGATTCATCCCCGGGCTGCCGATGAAATAACCGACAAAGGTATGGCTCGGCCGCTCGAACAACTCCCGTGGCGTGCCGAACTGCACGATCTGCCCGCCGTACATCACCGCGATCTTGTCGGCGAAGGTCGAGGCTTCGAGTTGATCGTGGGTCACGTAGACCATGGTGATGTTGAATTGCTCGTGGATCTGCTTGAGCTTGCGCCGCAGCTTCCACTTCAGGTGTGGGTCGATCACCGTCAGCGGCTCATCGAAGAGGATCGCCGATACGTCGTCGCGTACCAGGCCACGGCCCATGGAGACTTTCTGTTTTTCGTCGGCGGTGAGGTTGCGGGCTTTTTTATCCAGCAGGTTTTGCAGGTCGAGCACCTCGGCAATTTCCTGCACCTTGCTGTGAATCTGCGCATCGCGCATGCCCTGGTTACGCAGCGGGAACGCCAGGTTGTCGAACACCGTCATGGTGTCGTACACCACCGGGAACTGGAACACCTGGGCGATGTTGCGTTTTTCCGGGGTGAGTTGGTTGACCACCTTACCGTCGAACAGCACCTGGCCTTCCGAAGGGCTTAGCAGGCCGGAAATGATATTGAGCAAGGTCGACTTGCCGCAGCCCGACGGCCCCAGCAAGGCGTAGGCCCCGCCCTGCTCCCAGACGTGGTTCATTTCGCGGATCGCGTAGTCCTCAGGCCCGGCCGGCGTAGGGCTATAGCTATGGGCGAGGTTCTGCAAATGGATCTCGGCCATCAGGCAACCCTCGCAACGCGCCGGCCGGGGGCCTGGACCAATCGTCCCTGGCCATCGAACACAAACAGTTTATGAGTGGGGATGTAGATGCGGATCGGCGCATCGACGTCGTATTCGTGCACGCCGGGCAAATGCAGCACCAGCAGGAAATGCTCGCTGCGCACATGCAGGAAGGTTTCCGAACCGCTGATCTCGGCAACTTCCACGGTAACCGCCAGCTCCAGGTCATCGTCGTTGCTCGGCACCAGGCTGATATGGCTGGGGCGCACGCCAAAACGAAACTCGCCTTCGCCGATGGGCCGCAGGTCTACGTTCAATGGGAAGTGCACGAAATTGGCGAAACTCACTTCGTTGCCGCTGATACGTCCAGGCATCAGGTTGATCGGCGGTTCGGAAAACAGCTCGGCCGCCAGCACGGTTTGTGGCTGGTGGTAGACCTCGGCAGCCTTGCCGCTCTGGATCACCCGGCCTTCGTGGAGAATCGTCGTGGTGCCGCCCAGCGCCAAGGCTTCGTTGGGTTCAGTGGTGGCGTAGATGGCGATGGTATGGCGGGCTTTGAACAGCTCGCGCATTTCCTGGCGCAGCTCTTCGCGCAGTTTGTAGTCCAGGTTCACCAGCGGCTCGTCGAACAGGATCAGTTCGGCGTCCTTGACCAGCGCCCGAGCCATGGCGGTGCGCTGCTGCTGGCCACCGGAGAGTTCCAGGGGATGGCGCTGGAGGAATTTCTCGATGCGCAGCATCTTCGCGGTTTCCAGCACCTTGCTCTGGATCAACTCGGCGGACACGCCGGCCTGGCGCAACGGCGAGGCGATATTTTCGAAGACGGTCATGGTCGGGTAGTTGATGAACTGCTGATAGACCATCGACACATTGCGCAGGCGCACCGGCCGCTGGGTCACGTCGACGCCGTTCATCAGCACGCGGCCACTGTCGGGTTTGTCCAGGCCGGCCATCAAGCGCATCAGGCTGGTCTTGCCGGACAAGGTGCGGCCCAGCAACACATTGAACGAGCCGGCCTCGAAACGCAGGTTGGCGTCGTCGATCCAGGTCTGGCCTTCGACGACACGGGTAACGTGCTCCAGGGTCAATGACATGACACGCCCTTTTTATTATTGGAATGGTTCTGGCGAGACAGCAGAGCGAGTTTCGTGCCAGAAAGGCAAAACCCAGGCAGGTCAATGAGTTAGGTAAAACAGGGGTTCACCTCTGAACACAAGTGAACACTGTGGGCTGAACAATTGAACAGTCAGCGGGTTGACAATGAACAGTTCTGAACAACACTGAATGAACTTCGCGGGTCCATAACAACAATAAAATACGAGGTCACCCTCATGACCGCACCTGCCGCCCCACTGGCGCACGACACCATCATCCAGGACTCCTGGCGCCGCTGCCGGGCGTTCGGCCTGGACCACCAGAGCACACCCAGCTTCGATCAGTTGCCCGCCGAGGGCATCAGCCAGTTGCTGGAAAGCCAGCACTCCCTGGTTCAGACCACCCACCAGGAAGTCCTGCCTTATTACGAAAACATCCTCAGCAATTCCAACTGCCTGATCATGCTCGCCGACAATCAGGGCCAGGTGCTGACCTCGTGGGGCACACAGCGGTTTATCGAGCCAAAACTGGCCCGTGGTTTCAATGCCGGCGCCAGTTGGCTGGAGCGCGCAAGCGGCACCAACGCCATCGGCACGGCGCTGGCCTGTGCCCAGGCGGTGCATATTGAACACGACGAACACTTTCTCAAGGCCAACCGTTTCATGACCGGCTCGGCCGCGCCGATCTTCGACGCCAAGCGTGAAATCATCGCGGTGCTGGATGTGTCCAGTGACAGCTACCTACCGCCCTCCCACACCCTGGGCATGGTCAAGATGATGAGCCAGACGGTGGAAAACCGACTGATCCTCAACCTGTTTCGCGGCGAACATTTCCAGCTGACCTTCAATACCGGCCTGAACAACCTCGATAGCCAGTGGGCCGGTTTGCTGATCTTCGATGAAACCGGCCAGGTATTGTCGGCCAACCGCCGCGCGGACAATTTGCTGGGCATCAGCCTGTCGCGGGTGATGATCGACAGCCTGTTCAAGGTCTCGTTGCTGGAGTTGCTCAACCAGCCCGAAGGCCTGCCTTTTTCCCTGCAAGCAGCCGGGCGCAACCGGTTCCAGTGCCTGTTGAAGCGCCCGAAACAGGCGCCTGTTCAAGCCCGCGTGTTTGTGGACACGCGCAAAACCAGCACACCTGCCTCCACCGCCATCAGCCTGAACACCCTGCACTTTGGCGATGCGCGCGTGGAGAAAGCCGTGCGCCAGGCCGAGCGTCTGCTGGAGAAAGACATCCCGCTGCTGATCCACGGTGAAACCGGCGTGGGCAAGGAAGTGTTCGTCAAAGCCCTGCACCAAGCCAGTTCTCGCAGCCAGCAAGCGTTTATCGCGGTCAACTGCGCGGCCATTCCTGCCGAGCTGGTGGAGTCGGAACTGTTTGGCTACGAAAAAGGCGCCTTCACCGGTGCCAATCAGAAAGGCAGCATTGGCCTGATTCGCAAGGCCGATAAAGGCACGCTGTTTCTCGATGAGATCGGCGACATGCCGCTACCGACCCAGGCCCGCCTTCTGCGAGTGTTGCAGGAGCGCTGCGTACAACCGGTGGGTAGCAGCGAGTTATTCCCGGTGGATTTGCGCATCATCTCAGCCACCAACCGCTCGCTGCGGGAACAAGTACAGATCGGGCGCTTTCGTGAAGACCTGTACTACCGCATCGGCGGCCTGACCCTGGAACTGCCGCCGCTGCGCGAGCGCACCGACAAGCAAGCGTTGTTCAAGCAACTGTGGCAACAACACCGCGAACCGACGCAATGGGCGGGGTTAAGTGCTGAAGTGCTGGCGTTGTTTGAACAGCATCCGTGGCCGGGAAATTTGCGCCAGGTGAGCAGCGTGTTGCAGGTGGCACTGGCCATGGCCGAAGAACAGCCGATTCGGGCAGAGCATTTGCCGGACGATTTTTTTGTGGATTTGAATGGGGTGGTGCCTTCGTCATCCGGCGAAGTGTTGGATGACAGCCTGGACCTTAATCAACGACTGAAAGCAGCGGGTGGCAATATCTCTCACTTGGCCCGGGAGTTGGGCGTAAGCCGCAATACTCTCTACAAACGCCTACGGCAAAACGAAAATTCTGTATAGGAACGCAGCCCCCAGATTTGATCTTCCTTGGATTTGGCGAAACGTCCTACCCTCTCGCCAGATAACCTCTACTCCGCTGCGTTAAGTACCCCTCCAAAGTCCCTCGCCTGATCACACAGCGCGAGGGAACGCCGATGTCTTTTACGATTAAGAAATTGCCGGACATGGCAAGCCATGGGATTGGCTTCATGATCCTGGCGACCATGGACTCGAAGACGCGCGACGTCGATTCGGTCCTCGGAGACTTTAGGCACTGCCTTAACACGTACGATCACTGGGCCGAAAGCTTCTGGAGTTTTTCGGCGCTGGATATCGAACAGATGTTCAAGGTCGGGGAAGAGGTTGCCCTTGTAGCCCCTGTTAACCTCTCGATCCTTCCCAGCAGCACCGTCGCAACCTGCCCGGCCAGCGGTCCGTTGACTCTGGTGCATATGTTCCAGAGCGCGCGGTTTGTGCCCATCGGCAATACGCCGGTGATGCTGCAAGCGGTCTCTGTGGACGGCGGCGCGCTTGGTGAGCCGATCCATAAAACCATCGGCCCCAGCGGCATTCTTGAAATCACTGAATGCACGCGCGACCAGCAGTATCGGGTCAGCTTTTATCCCAATGTTTCCAAAGATCACGTCAGGGCGCTGTACGCCTCCTACCAATCGGTGATCGAACCGCTTGAAAGTCAGTTGCGCAGCGCGTGGACGGGCACCCTTGAGCCGCTGTGGAAGGACTATTCCGAGGCCAATTTCGTTGAGCGCTACCGCTCGCTGCATGAGGCCTACGCGCGTGGATTTTCAAAGGCGCTGCAAACGCTCTGGGACAGTATTCGCCACCTGTATGAGTGGTTGGCAGACATCGAGGCCAACAGCGAAAAGCTGCTGCAGTACCTGTCCCAGGCCGAGCTTGCAACGCTGCTGCAACTGAGCAGCGAGGCGATTGCCACGGGCTTGCTGATCCTTAGCGACGAGCCGCTGTTGTTCATCTACCTGGCGGCAATGGTCAGTTGGATGCGCATGCTGCCACCGCCGTACATGAACGAGTTGTTGGGCGAGATCACCGCAGATGTACTGATAAACCTGCTGCTGGCACAGGTTAGCGGTGGCATGGGTGTACTGGTGGGCATGGGCGCGCAAGTGCTGGGCAAGGTCAAGTCTGAGCGTGCCCGGCACTGGCTGGAGCAAATGGCCAAACAGCCGGGCGGGCCTCGGCTGGAGGGGCACGTACAAGCGGTAAAACCGCTGCTGCTTAACAGCCACGCGACGCCGCTCAAGGCCGCAAGTGTGCCCTTGCAGGCTGGGCACACGACGGCGGCGAATCCGATGCCGGCAGTACGCGATAACAAGCGGCCCAGGACCGCGCTCGTCCGGCAAGAGCCTGTGGACGATGTGCCCGCCGCGTCGAAAAACCCTAACGGCGATGCAGCGGCCAGTGCCGATAAAACCGCCACCCACGGTTGCCCGGTATCGATGGTGACCGGTGAGGAACTGCTGACCCTGACTGACGGCGAATTGGGCGGTTTACTGCCGTTTGCCTGGACCCGCCTGTATCGCACCAGTGCCGTGGAAGTGGATTGCGGGTTGGGGTTTGGCTGGAGCCATTCGCTGGCGCAGCGGCTGGCGGTGGTGGGTGATTCGGTGGTGTGGGCC
>Ga0247816_10001427_pt1 | contig 11758 bp, 10 predicted proteins | sample UWRJL209509C1_FD_179930 | JGI IMG/M metagenome (GOLD analysis project Ga0247816, IMG submission 179930) | Plant litter microbial communities from Arlington Agricultural Research Station in Wisconsin, United States - UWRJ-L209-509C-1 | ecosystem: Environmental > Terrestrial > Plant litter >...
AAAGACTGTTAACCTGCAGGTGTTGAATATGCTGAATACCAAATATATCATTACTAGTGATGGAACGGCAGAAGGATTAAAGGTAAACGTAAATCCGGATGCCTGCGGACATGCCTGGTTTATAAAAACGGTTAAATATGTGAAAGATGCGGATGCAGAAATGGATGGCATTACCAATTTCAAAGCTAAAGAAGAAGCGGTTACAGATCAGCAGTTTAAAGCATTGATTACTAAAGGGCAGCCCGGGGGTATTGACCCTGCAGGCAGGATCCAGTTAACGAGTTACATGCCCGATCATATGATTTATGAAAGCGAAACTTCAGCTAATCAGGTTGCTGTATTCTCAGAGATCTATTATGATAAAGGCTGGACGATGCTGATTGACGGTATAGAAAAACCGTATTTCCGTACAGATTATCTATTGCGTGCAGCGGTAATTCCAGCCGGTAAACATAAAATAGAGTTCATTTTCCACCCTGCTTCGTATTATACAGGTGAAAAGATCTCCTTAATCGGATCAATCCTGCTGGTGTTGCTTCTAGGAGCTGCACTATATACAGAGAACAGGAAAACCAGTAAAAATTAATACCGCTCTACATTATGAAGTACAGAATAATCCTGCTTTTGTCTTTAATTTCCGGCTCGCTTTATTCGCAGATCAACCCTTCACAGATATGGGGAAACTGGGTAGTTTCAAAAGTTAATTACGCAGATGGGACCGAACTGCCAGACGAAAACATTATCAAGTATACTTATCTGAAATACACATTTCAAAAACCTGATTTAATATATCATTCTGGCATATATAGCGAAAGAGGTACAAAATATCTTTTCCAGATCAGCAGAAATGAGCTTTTACTGCAAACGGATGCTGGGTTTATTATTAACAAAATAAAGATCAACAAGCTCAGCAAAGATAGTCTGATTATTGTACGACAAGGCCAGGAAGGCCCTCAGGATCCCAGTTCACTGGAATATCATCTGGTAAAAGAATCAAAACTGCAGGAATCCATTCAGCTGACAGAAAAAGATATCTCTTCTATAGCAGGCGGTGATACGGTTTATGCAGAGTCACCGAAGATATATCCGGAATTTATTGGAGAAAGCCTGCATAATTACTTGTCGGAAGTTATTGGAAAAAGTAATATGATGTATCGGAAAAGCGGAGTAATCAGGGCTAGTTTTATTGTTTCCAAGCTCGGCACCGCAGATAGTTTAAAGATCATCCAAAGTATCAGTCCCAAGTATGATAAACTGTTTACAAAAACATTTATGGCAGCCAGCGATAAATGGAAACCAGCAATATTAAATGGGAAACCGGTCCGTGTACGAAAACTTATCGAAATCCGTTACTTAAATTCTGATGGGGTAGTACCGGCAATGTTTATTACCAACCAGGCCAACCAGCAATTTATGGCAGGAAATTATGCAGATGCCCTGGCATTGTACGACCAATCGCTGGAAAAAGTACCCACAGATCAGGAAAACCTATATCGCAGGGGAATGTGTAAGAAGAACCTGAACAATCTTAGTGGTGCATTGGAAGATTGGCGAAAAGTTAAAGAGCTTGGAGGGCATACTGTTGATGTCCTGCTGGAAAAATACAGCAATAAAAATTAAAGCTTTAAAAAAAACGGCTGTACATCAACATACAGCCGCCAATTATAATCTAACCAAGATTATTTTTAAGGTTTTAATACAAAGTATTTTAAACCTAATGTTTTACTATCCGATTCTCTGACCTGGTTCGTCAGGCTGATATTTCCGGTAAGTTCTTTTCCGTAAGAAGGGATCATTTCAACTAGTTTTTTCTGCCATTCCGGGGAAGCTATTTGTTTAGGGAAGCATTTCTCTAATACAGTGAGCATAATCTTAACCGAGGTAGAGGCACCTGGAGAGGCACCAAGCAAAGCTGCCAAACTACCGTCAGAAGAGCTTACTACTTCTGTACCAAATTGCAGGATACCTCCGTGTTCTTTGTCCTTTTTAATGATCTGTACCCTTTGTCCCGCAGTTTCCAGCTTCCAGTCTGCCGCTTTTGCCTCCGGGAAATACTCACGAAGTGCAGCAAGACGGTCTTCGTCAGATTGCATCACCTGGTTAACCAGGTATTTAGTGAGCGGAATATTGTCCCATCCAGCAGAAACCATCGGATAGATATTCTTCAGTGTAACAGACCTAGTTAAGTCCAGGTAAGATCCCTTTTTAAGAAACTTGCTGGAGAAACCTGCGTACGGGCCAAAAAGCAATGCCTTTTTTCCATTGATCACACGTGTATCTAAATGGGGAACCGACATTGGCGGCGAACCCACCCCTGCCTTACCATATACTTTTGCGATATGCTGCGCAATTACAGCCGGATTGGTGCAAACCAGCCACTCACCGCTCACTGGGAAACCGCCAAAACCTTTTCCTTCCGGGATGCCTGAATTCTGTAACAGAGGCAAAGCACCGCCACCGGCGCCAATAAACACAAACTTAGCCTGTATCCTTCTCTCTTTTTTTGTGATGCGGTCTAAAACAGTAACCACCCAGGTACTATCAGGATTGCGTTTAATTTCTTTCACATCATGGCTCAGATTAATTTGTACACCTGCAGATTTTTTAAGCGAGGCCACCAATCCCCTGGTCAGATTACCAAAATTCACATCAGTACCAATAACCATATGTGTAGCGGCCACTTTCTGCGTCCTGCTTCTTCCGGTCATTACCAATGGCATCCATTTAGCCAGTGTATCATAATTTTCAGAATATTCCATCCCCTTAAACAGAGTACTGGCAGATAATGCCTCGTACCTTTTTTTAAGGTAAGCGACGTTTTTTTCGCCCCATACAAAACTCATATGCGGTACATTGTTTATAAACTGTTTGGGTTCCGGCAATTTATTCTCGCTTACAAGGTGTGCCCAGAATTGTTTAGAAACTTCAAATGACTCATTGATGGGAATAGCTTTATGGATATCTACAGTCCCGTCCGGCATCTCCGGCGTGTAATTCAGTTCTGCCAAGGCAGAGTGGCCTGTACCTGCGTTGTTCCAGGCACTGGAACTTTCCAGCGCTACAGAGTCCAGCCGTTCGTAGAGGTTAATTGTAAGTTTTGGGTCTAATTCTTTCATCATCACCCCTAAGGTTGCGCTCATAATGCCGCCACCAATTAAGATCACATCGGTTTTTTCATCTGCGGGTTTAGTGTTCTTACATCCGCCAGAAAACAGAACGGCTGCAATAAGGAATATTGGAAATATTTTTTTCATCAGCATATATTTTTTTAAGGTTATGAACCTGTCATCAGCCTGTTCATTGCTATTTGTAAGCAGTATGCTGATGATGGTTTCATTTGTATGTGTTTAAAATGTGTGTGTTGTTATATAGTGTGTGTTTTGTAAATATTTATTAATAGGCTATTTATATTAATTTGCGGAATAGAAATGCTGAACAGCCAGCTTTGTATAGAATGATCAAGCGTGTTAAACACTAACAGGATCGCGTAGTGGGCTTATATTTTCTGTCGGGGCAGTTCGGTATTGATCTCGCTATGTGAAATCACAACCGTTGCAACCCCGTGCCCAATTGTGTTTGTTAATGCTCTCGCCTCGCTCATAAACCTGTCGATACTCAGCAAAAACGCCAGCCCCTCTATCGGAATCTGATGAATGGTACCTACTGTGGTGGCCAATGCGATAAAACCTGTTCCAGGAATTCCGGAAGCCCCTTTAGAGGTTACCATCATCACCAATATAATCCCCGTCAATTCAGAAAAAGAAAAGGTAATATTATATAGCTGCGCCAAAAAAATCACCGCCATCCCCATGTATAAAGAGGTACCTGTCAAATTAAAGGAATTACCGGTAACAGTTACCAGGCTTACCACAGAGCGTTTGTAACCCATACTTTCCAGCTTCTCCATCAACAAGGGAAGTACCGAACTGGAGGATGATGTTCCAAGAACCCAGAACAATTCTTGTTTGAGCGATTTAATAAAGCTGAATATGCTGACTTTATACATAGCCAGAATGCCACCCAAAACAATAAAAACAAACAGGAACAGGGTAATATAGGTACCGGCGACTAACTTTCCGATCGGCAGCAAAGTATCAATGCCAAATCTGCCTACCGTATAGGCGATCCCGCTAAAAGCAGCTAAGGGGGCCAGAAGAAAGATATAACGTAGCACTTTAAATACCAGATTCCTCATACTCTCCAAAAACGCTATGGCCTCATTTTTATAGGACGACTTGTTAATGAACAGCCCGATGATAATTGCCGCTATAAAAAAGACAATCATATAATCTGAAATCATATGGTTCACCCAGCTGCCACCTGAACGTCCTGTAAGCTCTGCGGGCATAACAGCCATTAACTTCGACCGGTCTATTCTTCCCGGATGGATCAGCATTGCACTGCCAATTCCAAAAATGATGGCCAGCGTAGTAATAATTTCAAAATAAACGAAGGATTTTAAACTGATCCGTCCTGCCCCCTTTAAATCGATGATCCCCCCAAAGAGCGTAACTATGGTCAGAAAGATCACCGGTGCAACAAAGGGTTCAATAACAGACACAAACAATGTGGCGATGATCCTCGTTTTTACCGCAAACCTAGGGAAGTAAACTCCCGCTACCACACCCAAAATGATGGCAGCCAATACCTGTAAACTCAAATATTTATTGAGTTTATCAAACAACTGGTCTGGATTTTTATGTAGGGTCAAATTATAATAGCTTAATTGTTCGGGGACAATGCCAATCCCCTTACAGAGCAATATACGAGGAAACAAAGTTATGTGATTTTTTCAACGGGCTTTCCTTTCACTAAAGGTGCGGCATGCTTAACACCTTCGCTGCTTACACTGGCATAATTGGCAAAGTGACCAGCGAATAATGCCGCCAGTTGATAGGCCTTGCTTTCATAATCGGCAGCGTTCGTCCTAAAAACTAAAGCTGATAACTAAGCTGCATCTTCAACCAGTTCCGGGTGAAATTCCTTTTCACTCTTGGCGATCACAATCGTAGCCACACCGTTTCCAATGATATTGGTCAGCGCCCGGGCTTCACTCATAAACTTATCTACACCAAGTAAAAAAGCCAATCCTTCTACAGGTATTTTATGGATAGCGGTAAGCGTGGATGCCAGTACAATAAACCCGCTGCCTGTAACCCCGGCAGCGCCTTTAGAAGTGACCATCAGGATACCGATAATACTTAGCATCTCTCCGACACTCAGATGCACACCATAAAGCTGGGCGAGAAAAATGACCGACATAGACAGGTATATCGAAGTACCATCCAGGTTAAATGAATAACCTGTTGGGATCACCAGGCCAACTACCGATTTGCTGCAGCCCATTTTCTCCAGCTTTTGCATAATAGAAGGTAATGCAGATTCGGACGAAGAGGTACCCAATACCAGTAATAGTTCTTCTTTGATATATTTGATAAATCCCCAGATGCTCATTTTATAATACCTCATGATACTTCCCAGTATCAAAAAGATAAATATGCCCATGGTCAGGTATACCGTTCCCATCAGCTTTGCTAAAGGCACCAGCGTGTGCAATCCGAATTTTCCGATGGTATAAGCCATCCCGCCGAAAGCCCCGAGCGGTGCCAGGTACATCACATATTTAAGTCCGGTAAAAACAAGCTTTGAAAGTTTACCTAAATTTTCTACTGCTACCAACCGGTATTTCGAATAATTCAGTATGATCCCGACAATTATTGCAGCGAGTAAAACCTGCAAAGTGAGGTTGCTTAAAAAAAACTCCATCCAATTGAAGTCTTTTGCAGGGCCCGAAATATATTTTGACGCATTCTGGATCTGCAAATGTGACTTATCGATTTTACCGGGCTGTATAATTACCGCCATCAGGATACCCGCAGCAAGTGAAAAAGTAGATACAATTTCAAAATATAAAAGTGCTTTAACACCAATACGCCCCACCTTTTTCAAATCGCCCATTCCACTGATCCCCAATACGATCGTCAGGAAAATGATTGGTGCAATAAACAGCTTAATAATATCGATAAACGTTTTGCCCACAATTTCCATCTTTACCGCTACAGCTGGCGCAAAACTCCCGAGTAACACACCGGCAATAATGGCGATCAACACCCAAAATGTAAGATTAGACAGGATCCTCGCCGTTAGACTACGTTTTAAGGCCGTTCCTTCTTGATGTGTTGAAATCTCTTCTAGTCGCATAATGTATTATAAAATCTTTAATAATCTTGAAAAATACCCTATTTATCCTAAACTACAGTAATTATTCAATGTTTATCTGGTACATCAGTACATACATCATCTTTCGCTCTGATACCCGGAGTTCATTCATTTGTGAAGTGTATACCGGGCGACTCTGCGCATTAAAAACAAGCTTGGAAGCATGGTCTTTAAGCAATAAGCTCAATCCGAAATCATAAGTAATCATCGGATCGGCAAGTCTGTCGAATTTAGAATACTGAACAGCTACAGCAGGCATCAATCTGGTTGATTTTTCCCGCTGATCGAAATAGGGCAGCGTATAACCTGTCTGCAAAACAAAACTGTTGCCGCTACCTACCAGCGGATAGCTGTTCCCGGAACCATTAAACGAAGCTGTGTTTGCATCCACCCCATTCGCCATATTGTTGACCCCGAAATTACGGATATAATTAGGCCCGTAATTATGTCTGAAGGCAGCAGCGTAAACATTAAAAGCTGTTCCGCGTTCCTTGTTCAATGGCGTATCAAAAAAAAGATCTGCACTAAACATTTTCATACTGTTCAATACGGTATCCTGATTGCTTAAATTCCAGAGTGCATCTTTCTGATATTCTGCCCCGATGCCCAGTGCAAGGACTTTCTTTTTCCCCAGGTAACTGCCCGCAGCTACTGCTGATGCATTTGCTTCCTTTTCGAAAAATTCCCATTTAACGTAGCCGGACACATTGGTTTTTGGCGCGAGATTATTAAAAACTGAAATGTTCTGTAATGGAGCAGCAGGAGATGGGATAAATGGCTTTGCAATAATCACCCTGTAATCCAATTTACCCACCTGTCCTTTTGCATAAATATTATAGTTTCTTAACGTCAGGTCTGTCCGGTTTACATTGGCAATAGAGATCAGTGGCACATCATATAACAATGTGGCACTTGGCCCCGCAGCAAAGCGGCTCAGCCCTTTCCAGTTCGACCTTCCAAAACCTATATTAATGAGTTTACTGGGGCGGTATTCTCCATAAGCATCCAGCAGCTCAAAAGAATTCTCTGAGTTCGAAAGGTTGGTCAGGTTCGTAGAACCAGCCTGTACCACAAACAAAAAGTTATCCAGCGGCATGATGCTCATCTTTAACCTGAGGCGCCGCAAAGATAAGTCGGCTGTATTTTTCAGGATACTCTGGTCAATTTTAGAACCCGGGTTCATGTCTGTATACCTTGCCCATATCTGTGCGTAACCGTTAAATTTCACATAATGTGTTTTCTCCCCGTTCAGGAATTTAACAAATGTTCCGGATTCAGGTTTAGTTTTCGCATCGGGCATCACCTGGGCAAATAAACGGCAGTTCATCAGTGTAACCAACATAAAGGTCAGGGCGAACAGGCTTAAACGATAAGCAGGCAGGAGTTGTATAATTGGTAGTCGTAGCAATAAATGATTCATTATATTTAATGTAACCGCAAATTAAAATTTCAATGAACGGGCAGGCCGCTTAGCGGCAGCAGAGGAAGGGGAAAACCACCGACATACTGAATTCCTGCTTATTAATTAAAATAGTTAAATTCGCATTTTTTATATTTGGTTCAGCACAAACCAAATCTTGAGTTTTGTACTGGTGGAATAAAGATGGAAGATTCTGAACTGACCAGTTAACAAAATCAATGAACGACAGGAATTATAAACGAACACCATAGATACCGGAGAAAGCAACTGCTAATTAGAAATTATGGTGATGTTATTAAATATTGTGTTCCTGGTTGTCATTCTTCGTCTTTCCTTTGAAGGTAAAGTGACCGCAATTCTGCTGAACAAAAGATGGCCGGGCCTGATTACCATGCAGCAAGTCTTGTTCTGGACTGCTTTCATTGCGGTTAATATTTACCTGTACCTGCAGCTTTTTGGTACTGCACAGGGCCTGTACCGTCTCCTGTTTATGCTGGCCATAAACATTCCCCTCTATTATTTATGCTATAGCAAACTTGTACCGGAATATTACGAGACAAAAAAATACGCAGAGTATATCCGTTATACAGCAATAGTATTTGTCGTTTCGTGCCTGATCAGGATCCTTGTTGAGCCGGAAATCAGCCTGCCCGTTTCCACAGCATTCAAACAAGAGTATTTTTTGCTATTGGTATACCTTACCCAGACAGCTATCATTGTCGTCTCTTCCTTATCAGGGATCTCCAAATACAAACTCATCGTAGAAAATGAGTTTGCCAAGCTGGAAATACTTAAACAGCAGGCAGACCTCGACCTGGTTAAATCTAAGATCAACCCTCATTTTTTACTGAATACTTTAAATAACATCTATTCCCGAAGTTATAGTCACGATAAAGTGTCTGCCGATCTCATTATGCAACTGAGCCTGCTGCTGCAGTACACTACCTATGAAATAGGTAAGAAAAGGATCACGATAGACAAAGAAATCCAGATGATTACAGCATTAACCAGCCTGTATCAGTTAAAATACAATAAAAAGCTGGCTGTAGTATTTGATTACGAAGCTGACGAATTATTAAGTGAAATAGAAATTCCGCCAACGATTTATTTTACGCTCTTTGAAAATGCATTAAAATACTCAGGCATAGGAAATGATGAACTCGCATTTATTCATGCTGCTTTTAAAATGAACAGCAAAGACATCACCTTCAGCATCCGTAATAACCGTTCGCCCGTACCACAAAAAAGCACAGGCGATAATTATAAAGGGATCGGGACAGCGGTCTTAAAACAAATGATGGATATAGAATATCCCGATGCCTACGAATTTGAAATCAAAGAATCCCCCGCGGAGTATTACACCAGGTTAACGATAAAAATATGAGAAATCTAAGGGCGATCTGTGTAGATGACGAATTTCCTGCTTTGGAGCTGATTGCGCAGTATTGTGAGCAAATCGGGGAAATTGACCTGATCGGTTCATTTAACCGGGCGGAAGAGGCTATCATTTTTTTGGAAAACAACGAGGTTGACCTGCTGATCCTCGATATACAAATGCCAGAAATGTCTGGTGTAGAATTATTAAATAAAGTATCACCCGATAAGTTATGCATATTCATTACAGCTGATCCGGGCCATGCGGTTACCGCTTATGAACTGGATGTAATAGATTACCTGATCAAGCCCGTGCTGAAGGAACGGTTTACGAAAGCGATCCTGAAGGCGGTTGACTATCGGAAATACCTGGAAACGAGTAATGCAGAGGAGTATATCGTTTTTAAATCGGATTATATGATCAACAAACTTCGGGTTGACCATATCGAGTGGATCGAAGGATATGGAGAATACGTAAAGATCATCAGCCGGTTCAAAAAATACCTGGTCCTGTTACGCTTCGCGGATTTTTTAGAAAAGTATAAACACCTTGGATTTATCAGGATCCATAAATCGTATATCGTACTTAAAAAAAATATAGAATCATATAACTCGCAAATGGTAGTCCTGAAAAATGGCAAAGAACTTCCTGTAGGAAGAACATTTAAAGGCAACCTTTAAACAGTTCTTTGTCGATAAATTTCAACAATGAGAACATCAGGTATGCCTGGGTGGTCAGCGTAATCAGCAAGGCTAATGTTTTTGATGAAGCCCGTTAATAGCCCGCTGGTCAATATATTGAAGTGCAAATACGGATGAAATTGCGATCAGCCACACCCATTTGTAATTTACGATTACTTTCAATAATCCATTAGCACTCTCTCTATCGATCATCGAAAGCGCAAGCCATGCAATAGCTAAACCAAATATACCGATCACGGTAATCAACAGATAAAACCTGGTATCATTTACCCGGTTCCTGCGCCTGGTAATCTCTCTGGTAACCTTAGAGGAAAAGGTATAAGGCACGTGTACTACAGGCCCCTCATCCAGTACATCAAATAATAATTGCTCTAAATCCTGATCCTTATTTTTTTCACTCATGACACCTCTTTTTTAAGGTAAACTTCTAATTTCTCTTTTAATAATTTGCGCCCTCTGAAAAGATAACTTTTAATCGTTCCTTCGGGCATTCCCGTAATATCCTCTATCTCCTGGTAAGAAAACTCATTTAAGTGATAAAGGGTAATCACGATTCTATATTGTTCCGGCATCATTTCTATCAGCCGGTTCACATAGTTTGATATTTCTTTTTTCTCTGTAACAGCATCCGGACTCTCTCGTGTATAATGATAATTTTCCAGATCATCCAAAAGTTCTGTACTACTCATCTTTTTATACTTTTTTAAATAATTGATGGCCGTCAGATAGGCGATCCTTGCAATCCATGTAGAGAGTTTTGATTTAAACTGGAAAGTGCGGAGGTTCTTGTGTATTTTGATAAAAACTTCCTGCGAAACGTCTTCTTTATCCTGTTCTTCCCTTACCATCCTGCCTACAACATGAAAAACAAGCTTTTCATACTGCTTTACAAGCAGTTCAAAAGCCCTAAGATCTTCCTTAAGTATCTTGGAAATGATTTCCTTTTCATCAAACACTACGCAGTAGACAAAGCTTGTTCAAAAAATGTTACAAGAATTAGTAATAATTAAACCATTATAATCTTACAGCTCATAAATAGTAATAAAAAGATCATCATAGTTTTATAAGCTTAAAAAACAAATATTAATTTTGTTGCAACCTTTCCAATATAAAGGGTGACTACTCTATCAAATAAACTGAAAAACAATGAAACAGTTAGCCCCCTTTATAGTCATGATTGCCATTTTGATTGTCATCGCTGTGATCATCATCGCACTTCTGAACTACAGACTAAAATTACGTTTGATAGAATCATCGAATATAGATGACCGGCTATTAGATTCCCTGACAAAACCGGATGCCAGACTGGAAGCTTTAAAATGGGGCCTGATCTTATTTTTCGGAGGACTCGGTTTGATAATTATCGAATTTCTTCCTTTTGATTCTACAGCATCCTCCTTACCATATGGCGTAGAGATCGTCTGTCTCGCTGCCGGATTCCTGAGTTATTACCTGCTCCTGCAAGGTAAAGAGCGCAAATAAACACCCGATTTAATTACTTCCTGGTTCCTTTTTAAAAGCATAAAAATGTTTAAAGGGAATCCTATGTCCGCATTTTCATCAAACTTATACCTATACAATTATGAAAACACGCTATCTGATTATCCTGCTCTTAACTTTACTATGTTTTAATACCTATAGGGTACTTGCCCAATCTCCGCTGCCTCTAATCCAGCTCTCAGGAAAAGTTTTAGACGAAAAGCACCACCCGGCAGTATATGCAACTGTAAGCCTGCTAAAACAAGATTCTTCATTGGTAAAAAATGTAATTTCTGATACATCAGGAGTATACAATTTTCATGATACCGAAGCCGGAAATTATATGATCAGGGTAAGCCTGATGGGTTATAAAAATAGTTATTCAAAAACTTTAACCCTTAGCCCTGCCGAAACACAAACAAAAGCAGCAGTCATCATATTAGTGCCGGAAAACAACTTATTAAATAATGTAACGATCACTTCGCGTAAGCCCCTGATCGAACAAAAGATCGACCGTACAGTAATGAATGTAGAAAACAGCATTATAGGAAGCGGTAATAATAT
>Ga0247816_10001430_pt1 | contig 11740 bp, 34 predicted proteins | sample UWRJL209509C1_FD_179930 | JGI IMG/M metagenome (GOLD analysis project Ga0247816, IMG submission 179930) | Plant litter microbial communities from Arlington Agricultural Research Station in Wisconsin, United States - UWRJ-L209-509C-1 | ecosystem: Environmental > Terrestrial > Plant litter >...
ATATCAGCCATTTCTTTAATCCAAGACTCTTTTACTATTTTTAAGGCTTGAAAAGCTTTGTAAATTGTGTCAAAAGTACCTATATAAACTTCCTTATTATTTTTAGATAATCTTGCCTTTTCTTTTTATTGGATATACCCCTACCCCTATATAACCTACTGCAAATATTTTACGAAGATTCGGATTTTTAATACTTCCTTTATTAAAACTGCTAAATGTTTTATTGTAAACAATAGTTCCATCTTCAAATTCTATGTCAATATCTTCACTACCTCTACAATCAATAATTGTCATTATTAATCCCTCATTAGAGATATTTTTTACTCCAACTTTATCTTTAAAGTTACCATGTTTTTTATTCATTTATTATAACATATTTAATATTATCTTCTGTTTCTTTTACTTCTCCTTGTGCCAGTATTTGTTGAGCTGTTTCTGGATGTATTTCGTGAATTAGCCCGAGAGTTGTTCCCATGTATATTACTTTCATACGCTACGCTTTGTATTGTTTTACAAATATAATGTTTTTATTTTAATAAACAACTGTTTCCTTGTTTTTTATTCTTTTTCCGCGGAAATTAAAAAATTCTCAACATATTCATCAAACTCCATATCATGTTCCTCATTATAATAATCAACCCACTCACCATCATCAAACATCTGAACTAAAATAATATTTGCATAATCTGGAATAAATTTATTTTCAAACAAAAATAGGTGTTGATTGGCCAAAGCTTCGCTTACTAAATAAGCCTGTTCTTCGTCTTTTACTTCCACTGTAAAAGGTTTACATGGTATTTGTGGATAGTGTAATACTCTTAGTTTTTTCATAGCGCTACGCTTTTATTTATTAAATTCATAAAATGCTTTTGCAAATCCTTGTGAACACATGCTTCTTATGTCTGCGTCACATTTAATCTTATCTTTCGCCCACTCAAATTCAGGAATTAAATTAACAGCTGATTTATGAAGGAAAGCTAGTGCAGGTTTTGGTCTGCCTGGTCTTACATATATTTTATCATTTTTAGGTACGTTTTCCCATTTATTATAAGTTTTATCAGGTATATTAAACTCTCCCCATAGAGCTGTTTTCTTTGTCCAAGGGCTTCCATATTCCCAAGGTTGATAAACTAATTTTGGTTTTCCTAAGAACTCTTTTAATCGCCCATTAGCAGGATTTTCCAATTGCCAGAATTTTAAATTTTTACATTCCGATATTATTCTTAAACAATGATTCACTAATATCATACCTTTTTGAACATCATTTTCTTTGTGAAATCCATTGGCGGTTGAGAGCTCTTTGCAAACGGGGTTAGCTATTACACCATAAATATCATCAGAACCTTTGTAATTTTCAACTCCTATTTCTTCACCAATCATCCTCACTTCATAATCTGAATCTAATTGGTAAAATAAAGAATCACTTCCAAGATCAGCGCATAAATGTAGTATTATTTTCTTCATGGGTTTAAGTTTTATTTGGCTTTTCAAAACATCTTAATGCTGTTTTAGGTGTTGATGCGCAAAGCCTATAAAGAATTTCATCTATGTGTTCATAAGGTAAATTATTGTTCTTTAAATACATTATAATTTCTACTCTTGCATCCATAACTTTCTTATGAACCGATGAATATAGTAAATCTTGCTTTTTTAAGCTTAGTGTTGTTTTCATAATTTCTTAGCATAAGTATCCGTATCATAATCGTAAAGACATCCTGTATCACAAAATATAGATTTTAATTGATTTAGCCCATATCTTATCTTACCTTCTACTATTAGTTCTGTAGTTGGTAGATTTCCTGTTGCTGAGAAGTACTTATCTCCTTTTTTAAATTTTTCTCTTGTGGTTTTTAGAGTTGTCATAGTTTATATATGTTTATTGTTCTTAGAAATAACTGTGTTGGTTTGTCTTGCTTTACTCTGTTTTCTTTTTGTATTCTTAGGTGAGTTTCAAGAAATTCTTTTGTTTTAATCTTTTTTTCCGCCGATTTTGATTTGTAGTCTTCAATAGAATCTAAAACTAATTTTTTATTGTATGTCATTTTCTTATTATTTCTACAATGTCTGTATCACTTATTGATGCTTTTAATGTTTTTCCCGTATGAGTTCTTGATGCTGGTCGTTTACCTTCTTTATCAAAACTGATTTCATGGTCGTAGAAATATTCTGGAGGAAGAGGTTGCTGGTAATACATTACTGAACCATCTCTACATTTTAATTGATCTCCTTTACAGCAACTTCTTAAATCAACTGAATTAGGTGACTCATCAAACTCTAAATCAAACACTTTTCTTGTGTATTCATCTATATTAAGTTCTTCTTTATTTTCCATCACAAATAGTTTTAATTAAAAAATTTCTATATTCTCTGTTTGTCTCCCCTAGTACACACCACAGCTTTTCATTTAAAGTTAAGAATGGGTATTTATTCAACTGTTCTTTATACTTCTTTTTAAATTTTCTTGGCTGTTAAATAAGTATCAGTTTTAATCATTAATGGCCAAAGTACTACCCATAATACAAAGTCTATATTTTCCATTTTTATCTTTTTTAGCGGCAAAAGTAGAAACGATCACACCTCCGTTATTATTTCGGGAGCACCATGTTTTGCCTTGTTATTATCTACTGTAACCCAATCCCACAGAAAACTGCTCGGGATTAAATTTAGTGTTTATAGTTAGAAATCCGTTATTAATTTTAATAAAGTATTTAGCTCCAAAATCAATATGAGTTGAATAATACTCGCTCACATCTTTAGTTATGTGTTTAGTACTTGTGATTCCAGTTATCAGATAAAATCTTTTTAATGTTTCTAATCCAAATATTAAAGAAACTGTTCTCACCATTCTTTTAGGTTCAGAACTATTTTCAAATCCTATGTCTGTTTGTGTACAATTACAATCTTTTGTTTCAATTTCTTTTGCCGAAATAACAGCGTTGTCTGTCATATATCCTCCGTGTGATACTCCAAATATCATTTTTCTATTAAGATTAGTTTTAATAAGAAAATCTGCTTCAATGTAGTAACCGAGTTGATAAGCCTTGTCTCTAGGAATTACCATCCCTGTCTCCAAACTATAATTTTGAGAGAAGACAGGAAGTGATAATAATAGTATGATTAAATACTTCATAATTAGTCGCAATTACATTGCTCATTCTTCCAATCCTGGAAATTAAGTGTAATCTTAATGTCATTTTTGGTCAAAGTAATTCCGCTAGAATCAATTGTATAAAAACAAGATAGTGATGTGCTTGCGATTACTTTCTGCTTAACCTCATATGTTTTTAAAATAGTTGATTGTGCATTAATAGAAGAAACTTCAACTTTATATGTCACTTCTTTATCCGCCACAGCATTCGCATTACTCCATTTGAAGGTGCAAAGCTCATTTCCCTTAGTAATTGCCGTTTGTGTTGCTTCTCCTGTAACACTTGCTGTAATTTTAGCTTGCAATCCTAATGATCTCAGTTGATCTGTAACTTGAAAAACACTTAAAATACGACCGTTTTGAGTTGTCATTGATAAAGCCACTACTGAAGATCCTGTTGAAGCAATTGTTGCTGTAGTAGATCCCGTATATAGAACATAAGGATTTTCATTGTCAATATTATCTAGAGCTGTTGCAAATTTAGCTTCGTTGTTTCCAGAATTAACTGTGTAATTAGTTAACTGAAAGAATTGTGGTGAATCCGTCGTTGTAGAAGCTGTAAATGTATTGGCTCCGATTGCTACATTATCAAGTCCAATGTAAGAAGCGCCATTTTGGGTGTCAAATGTATAATTATCCTCTGTAGAGTAAGTAAATACATTAGAAACTGCTTTAATTTTAATTGTGTTAACCCATACAGGTACATTTAAACGCTTAATTTGTTTGCCTGTGGTTGACGTACTTGGTTGATCAATTGTAAATACTACATCTCTTGTTTGTACATTTGATTCTGTTTCCTCTGTTGAACATGAAACCATTGATGCTAAAATAGCAATTCCTAAAATAATTTTTTTCATCTTAATTTGTTTTTGAGTTTATTTTCCCGCTCAAGGGTTTTGTTTTACAAATGTAAATAGTTTATTTTTAATTTCCTAATGAATCTTTCTCTAATTTGTATAAAATGTCTTTATAAGCGCTTTTCTGTCCATGCCCTTCTGAATCAAAATCACTGATCATCTTCTCTGATTTCAGGATTTGACTTTTAATATAGCTAATTAAGAACTTCTCTCTGTTTTGATAGTCTTCTAGTGTTGCGTCTGGTTTCATTGTTTACGATCATAAAGTTCAACTCCTAATCTATTAACTAACTTAGTGCCATGTAAAACAACATCGTCTTTTTTATCTTTGCATTGTTCATTATACCAACCTATAGCTACAGCAATTAACGCCACATCTTCATAAGATAAAACGGTTCTTATTTCTTTGTTTATAGTAAATCCCATAATTATTTCTTTATTTTAGTTATTTTTCGCGCAAAAAAGTTATAAATAATCAAAGGAATGTAACAGAAGGTGTATAAAATCAACCTCTCAAATACATCTCTTCTCTGTAATTCAGCCTCTTCAATGTAAGCATCCTGACTTGTTGGCTTATGTTCAAAATTTCCTCTACAGAAACCGTTTATTTTACTTTTCACTAGAAATCTTTGATTGTCTAAACTTTTAGTAAACGGATTTGTGTCTAAATATTCACCACTCATATAAGAAGGACTTGAATAAATAAAGAATCCAAATCTGGGGAACATATAAGCTTGTCCTATTTCTATTGTTCTGTTTTTAAACCAATACTTCTGTTTATCTGTTAGTTTCATATATTTTTCTTAATAAATTCGCTCCAACCTTCTAATAAATACTCTTTACCTTTAGTCCACTCATCAAAAAAGATTTTTACTCCATCTTCAAATACAATTTGATTTCCTCTCATTATCATATATTCTTTATCAGTAAAATATTCATGAGTTACTTTAATACCTTTTTGTGCTTTTTCTTTAGCTTCTTGTAAATTCATAATTATATGTTTTTCTTAATAAATTCTCTTAGTTCTTTTATCGCCATATTTAAAAGCTTAGGATTATCATAAATACCTAGAAAGTTTTCTTTTGCTACATTTATAGGTGTTACAACATATGAGTTAGTAAAGCATCCCTCTCTTGCAAATCTACTTTTACTTTCTAACATACAATGAACATTTTCATCTGTTGTCAAAGGTATCGAAATTACATATTCTGTAGTGACTTTTATGATCACACTTGGTCTTGGCTTTTGAGATGGCATGTGTACTCTTATTATGTCGCCACGTTTAAAGTATTCGGGCGGTACTCTCCCATCTGTAATCTCGCTTATCATTTTTCGTACTGCTGATCCCACATAAGTTTGTGTTGGGATTACATAGTCTATTGTTTCTTGTTTTGTCATAATAATCTATTTTTATTATTTTACATTGTAATTTATGAGTGATAGATAAATATCTTCTGCTATTAAAGCTTTCCAAGCTTCTGCAACTTCTATTATCCATTCTTTTTTAGCAATATTATATGCATCCGATGCTTCTTGAATTGTCAAGTATAGTCCTATTCTCTTAGATTTTCTATTTGTATATATTTGAGCTGAATATTTGTCCCCTTCTTTGTAAACTCCTCTTGGAAGACCGCTTTTAGACCGTGGTTTATTAGTTATCAGCATATTGATAATTCTAGGTACTAATCGGCAATTATCTGGACTATATATTTTGTTACCATTAACTAGAATGTCTTTATCTAGTTGCCATTTTTGCATGTATTCTGGATGATAATGCTCTTCAAACCAGTCACCAAAATTTTGAAAACAATGCCATCGAGAATCTACTGAACAACTAATATATGTTGGAAATTTTTTATGATAGTCCTCACTATAACATCTTTCAAGCATGCTCGTCCAAGCATTATACATCTTAGTTATCTTTTTAACACCAACTTCATTAGACTTATGTCTACCTATACCTCTATAACCTACACCATAAATAGTTCTGTGATAGGGATTTTCTACCCCGCCGCTTAATACATGGTGAGTCATTACATCTAAAGTAACACCATCTTCAAATTGGATTGTACAGTGATGCGAGTCAATACATTTGATAATTTTTACAGGGTGTCCTTGGTTGGTGATATAAACTTCACCTGTTCGGTCTTTAATGGGTCTGCCAACTTTTGCCATAATTTTTAAAATAAAAACGCCCAAGGATATTTTAAATAACGGCTTCGACCTCGTTACTCTCCATATCAATGGGGCTTTCTATTAGTTCTTTAAATCCCTATAAAGTCGAAGCAGGAATAGTAGGCGTAAATATATAACATATAATTTAATTATGCAAATTAATTACTTTGAGTTTCAGAGTCTAACGCGCAACGTGCCTACTATTCCTTCTCCTTTAAGGCAGTAAAACGTTAGCAATCCTTTATATACTTTCGTATATGTTACATTCAGTTTAGCTAATTTTGGTTTAAGTTCGTTACTGCCTGCAAATAACATAACTGTTTTTGTTGCTATAATTGTAGGACTATCTTCGGTTTCAAATACTATATCTTCCATCTTAATTCAAATTTAAAGGGTTAAACAAATTGATTCCATAAACTTTACATAAGTCTATCAATAATCTTCTTTTAGTGAATGCAAATAAACATATTCCGTCTATTGGTTGGCATTCGTAGTATGTTACACTGTTGGTTTTTGTTTTAGTTATGGTCATGCGCTATCACTTTATATTTAAACTGTTTTTTATTTGTTTTTGCCGAAAATTAGTTATCAATCCAACTTCCCATAGTCCAATCCTCATTTAAAAGAAAGGCCTCTTTAGGTACTTTATCTGGTTCTAAATCATTTATCCAAAAATATCTCATGCTTTTATATCTTCTGGATTTAGTTATGTAGTCCGTATTTACTTGTGTCTTTTCAGGTAAATTTGCTTGTTTTAAAAAGAATTTAGTATTATTTTGTAGTGTACTAACAATTGATTTTACACAATAACTGTTGTCTGTGTATCCTGTAATCCAAAATAGTTTCTTTTCTGTTGGTGAATAAAATAGGTCTTTCATAACTTGTTTTGTATTTGTTCTTCTATCTCATTATAGTTTTCATTATAAAATTCTTCGGCTTCATCAGAAGAAAACCAACTTGGCTCAAATGAATATTCTTTACATCTTCCTGTATCATAAGCTTCTAAATTTCCTGTTATTTCTCCTTGATCTACTGTAATTGATACATATAAATCTTTTTTGCTAACTTCTATTTTCATAACTAATACTCTTTATATTCTGTTATAATAAATTCTAATTCAGAATCCCATTTTAAATTGATTGCTTCTTTAATTTCTTCTTCGGATAAACCATAGAAAAATACATCGTCATCATTTAATTCTTGATCTTCTTCAAAATCTCCATCTTTTACAATATAGTCTTCAAAGTTTTCCGCGCTGTCTCGCCAATATCCTGTAATATAATAATATCTTTCCATAATTAGTAAATTTTAGATTGATTTTCTTCTTTTATCTCTAAAGTTGTTATTGACCCTTTATGTCGCGAAAATTTCTTTTCCTTAATCTCAACAAATCCTTTTAAATCTAAATTTTCTCCAACTTTATCGCCATTTGTATTATAATAATTTATTGGTAAGTCTGTTATACGTGTTTCTGTAAACTCCTGAGATTTTAAAAGTTCTCCTGTGTTAGAGTTTTTCCAGTATTTATATATTGTTTTCATAATTGTTTCTCATTAAATATGATTTGTTCTATGTCTGAATTTGTAAAACATTCTTTATTTATCTTTTTTGCGCGATTTTCAATTTCTTTCTGTTTACTTTCTTGGCCAGATTTAAAAGACAGTTGGTTTTGTACTTTTAGCATTAAAATTTCTGTTTCTCTATTCTTTTCGCCCGAAATAAAAGCAACATAACAAAGAGAGCCTATTCCGATAAATACCGCTATAAATAATATAATATTTTGTTTCATGATGTTTTATTTTTGATTTAACCAAGTAATATAATCCAATAATTCAAAATCTTCTTTTTCGTTATTGATAGTATAGTCATTATCCCAATCATATAAAGGATTATAATGATATGTTATTTTTATAACGCTTCCGTTTAATTCGTAGTCATCTAATTTTAACTGTGCGTAATCGGGTTTAAGATAATCTAAATATTCAGATAATAAATCATGTGTCGTTTTCATAATACTAACTATTATAAGTTTCTAATTCTTTTTTCGTGCAGGTTTTAAAACCGTAATAATCTAAGAATGCGTTTATATGTGTTGCTGTAGTTGGACTATAATAGCCATTTACGGTCATTTTCTTGTTGTTTGTGTTGTATTCTGCAACAATAGTATCGTAACTTTCTAATTGTGATACTCCGTTTTCTTCTATTACTCTACATTTACCGTAGAATGATTTACGGTTGTTTACTGGATTCAATGTAAATATTTTCATTTTGTTTAGTTTTCAAAAATGTTATTGTATAAATCGTAACAATATTCTTCAAAAGATAGCCAACACATAAAAGTATAATGAGGTACACCATGTCTATTTTTAATAGGTTCACCGTAATTACCCTCTAAATCTGTTTTTAACTGTTCCAATTCGTCCAAATGTTCTATATAAAAATCTTTACAGTCTTTATTATAAACAAAATCTCCAATCATTCCACTAATACAACCGCCTTGTTGTAAGTCTTCACAAAAGGATTTTAATTGTTCTTTCTTTTTACCGTCATAACCATCTATCTTATTTAAGATGATTGAATTAAATTGTTCGGCAATTTCTAAATTTGAATATGTGCTTTTTTGTAGTAGTTTCATGGTGTTTTGTTTTAAGTGTGTAAATATAATAAATTTCTCGGAATAAAAAATTAAAAACAGAAAATTTCTACTATTTCAACTTCTCTTCCCTCTAATATGCTGTCATTTTCTTCACTTTCAAAGAATATTAAAACGTCTTGTCTTGAATTAAATATATAAGCATCATTAATATCTTTTAAAAATCCTTCTTCGCCTCTAAATAAGAAATAATACAATCCTGTGCTTATTTCTCTTATGTAGTATCTTGTTATCATTATATTATTTTTAGTTATTTTCGCGCAAAAAAGATTTAAAAACAGTTATTACCTCTCTCAAAGAAAAATGATTACCAATACAATCAAAACCATTCTCTAATATAATATATCTGTTAGTATTTAAGTCGTGCTGATAGTAATTAATGATCTCTTAATTACCTATCTTTTTATTTATTGGTTTCATTAGTATTAGTGTTTAGTCGGTTTTTTGCTAGTTCTATAAGGTTTAAAACCTCATCAATTGTCTGAATAACTTCAAAGCCTCCATTATTGTGAGTTGTAACGCCTATTTTTGTTGATCCATTTTCTCCACTATCAGAAATATGACCTATTTGATATATGTTTATGTAAACCGTAGAATTTTTCCACGTGCTAGTAACTTTTATAAGTTCCATAATAATATGATTTAATGATTAATAATTTCGGGCAAAAAACTAAAGAGAAGCTTTTAACACTTGCAATCTCATCTTATAAGCAATAGCGTCTTTACCATTACTTTGATGTTTCATTTTCCATATAGCTGAATCAGTGATATGTTTTGCAGTGACTTCACAGTTACTTTCAGGTTTAATAGAATATTCTAAGTATTCTACAGTTATATCTGCTTTGTCTTCTTCATAGTCGTAATAAGATGCCAATATAGCCTTTGAATGATTATCTTTTAAACTGTTTTGTATTTCTTGTAATCTCTTTATTACGTCAATTAAAGGTAATTCGTTTTCTATTTGTATTTCAATTGATTTTCTATTTAAATAACTTGTGCTATGACCAAAATTAGCCGTTTCTCCTTTATTTAATAAATCTAAAGTTTCTTGTCTATATTCTTTTTGTCTGGCTAAATAATAGTCGTATAATATTTCGTAGTCTGTTTTCATTATATTGTGTTTTTAAAGGTTATTTTTGCGGGAATAAAAAACTAAGAAACAAAACGAATATGATAAACAAATTCCTTCTCAGCTTCGACTATAGAAGAATAACCTCTCTTATTTAAACTGTTCTTTATAGAATCGACCTGATAATTTAATTCATCCAAAGTAAGATTGTAATCTAGAAGGAACTCTTTTAAATCGTATTCCATTAATTCACTGATAAAGTTGTTTCTTAAAATTAAACCTTGTGCAGTCTTATTATATGTTGTTATAATGGCTTTCATCATTTTATATTTTTAATGCCTTAAACAGGCTGTTATTAGTGTTAAATCAATTGTTTAGCTTTGTGTTTGTTATTAGTCGGCGGAAAAAAAGAAATAAAAGAACAGTTAAACAATATAAACATTGTTATTATAAAGTTCAGTATCTAATATAAATGTAGAGTAGTTATCCATCATATTATAATCAACCAAACTATTTAAATACTGGTCAACCTCTTCATTTAATAACAACATACTTTCATCTATTTGTAAATACTCTTTATCTGCTTTCATGTAATCGCTATTTTGAAATAAGATATAAAAAGTAAAAGAGACATTATTTATTAGTTTAAGAAGTACTTTCTTATCTGTTGGTAGTTTTCCTGTATGCTTAAAAGCCTCAAATAATAAATTCATTAAGGGATGAAATGTATTAATAAAATCATTATCACCAAATTTAATTGCTATCTTCATTGTGTTAAAAATTGTTAAGGTTTAAATTTAAGTATTCTCCTATATAAGTTCGAAGCCTGACCGATGGGTCATATTTTTAGTATTTAAGAGTAATGAAATGTTTGTGGAGGGATTTGTCCTCTCCTTAAGAGCCTCATATTCACCGACTTACATTGATAATAAGTAAATCTTCTTGAATATCTTTGAGCATTGCTATTGCTTCCCATCCATCTTTGTTCTTTATAGCTTCTATTACTATGTCTATGTCGTTTATTATTGTTAGTATGTCCATAATTTAACTGTTTTAATTTCTTTTTTGCGCGAATCATTGTGCATAAGTTCAGAACCTACGCTTAATAATACTCATTTTCTTCTATATCTCCCTCAGATTTAGCCTTTTTAACTCTATAACTATCTGTGTTACCACTATTTTTAGTTGCACGATAGTATTTAAATGGTAAAATAAGCAGATACTTATCGCTTTCAATTACCTTATTTAGCTTTAATCTGTTATTTAAAGTGTTTCTGTGTATTCCTAATAGTTCAGATAGCTTTTGTTTCTCTGCTACTATTGTAAGACTGTTTGTTTCTTTGTCTTGTAGTATATACATAACTGTTCTTTTATTTGTTGTGTAGTCATTTTCTTTCTGTTTTTAATTCTTTTTCGCCGAAATTAGATTGAATTTTGTTGAAAATTATATTCTAAATCTAAGACTAATTCTATCTTATCTTTAAATAACATCTTAGATAGTTCTTTCTTTGTATGTGTTTCACTTAAATAAGCGTTGCAATCTTTATGAGAATATTTTAAAATCTCTTCTTCACTAATAAACCCTATTCCGTTATTAGTAATTTTTCTTTGTGTATCTTTCATACCTCTATATTTTTAAATTTTCCTATTTCTGTAACTGCTTCTAAACTTGTTTTTAATTCTTTGTCTAGTCTGTTGTTTAATTCTGCTTCTATTTCTTTGAACAGTTGTATAGCTTGTTTAGGTGTTTTTTCGTCGAATATTGAAGTAACTATTTTACTTACTTTTATTTCGTTGTCTTTTTTAACTGTTTCTATTTTCTTTTTGCGCAAATAAGC